>Ga0210396_10000353_pt1 | contig 64236 bp, 45 predicted proteins | sample IncBWH17OmetaG_FD_155466 | JGI IMG/M metagenome (GOLD analysis project Ga0210396, IMG submission 155466) | Forest soil microbial communities from Barre Woods Harvard Forest LTER site, Petersham, Massachusetts, United States - Inc-BW-H-17-O ... | reverse complement strand
CGGCATGATTCTCATCGACGAGGCGAGTCGTGAGCGCATCCAGCAAGTGGTCGAACACCTCCTCCACTCAGGGGAGTTCCGAACCATCTTTCGCCAGTTGAGTCCCTGACTAGAGATGCATAAATGCAATTCCCCCTCATTGTCATCCTCTGCCCGCGCTCCGGCGTAGGTTCAACGACCATGGCGTTGCGCGCCACGCCTACGGCAAAAGCCATGGTCGCTGAAGCGATCACGCCGGATGTTACAAATTGTTACATTTCGTTACATCACACGGCTTGTAGCATTAATCTGTGTCCATCTGTCTTGATGTCGAATGTTGGATTCCCTAATGCAAAAACACGTAGATATTGTTTTTCAACGCATTACGAGCGACTTCTTATATCCTCTGTTGAAGGCTCATGGATATTATCAGCGAGGGCGTGTTTTCTATAATTCACAAGGGGACTGCGAGTTTCGAGCCAGTGCTCTATTAAACAAATGGGGCCGCGGACGCTCGGCCAGTGTAACAATAAGTGCCATAGTCGCCTTCCGGCGACTATGGGAATTCATCCGGCAGTTTGACTACTTCGCACGCACGCAAATGTTCACGGCTGCAGGGTGCGGCGGTGGAATCGAAAGAATGTTGCCATCCGGCCGTAAGCCGAATTGGTTAGCGATTCACGAGCATAGTAACGCAGATGCCCTCGGTCCCGAGCTCGTAAGCCAATATCAAGAATTCGTGTTCCCGTTCCTCGAACGCCATACTGATTTAAAAGAAGCGATTGATGATTGGGAGGGCAATACGAGTTTTGAGGGAATGACTCGAGCCGCGGCAATTCTGCTGACTGGGAATCGCGATCAGGCGTTGCTGGCGGTGGACAGATTGATCTCATGTCATCAGGAACGGTACGAGGAGTTTCCCCGGGCGAGTGAGGCCGAGGCCTTGGACGCGTGCAAGCGTTTCAGGTCATTTCTTGAGTCAGCAGATACGTCAGGATTTCGGTATCGTGTGTCAAGTGATCAGGTTTAATTCGATCGCCGACCGAGCGGGAGGGCACTGGGGAACCGTGTCAGCGTCGCGGTAAACGCGACGGTGTCGGGGGCAACGAATCTTTTTGCTGTCTGTGGCGAAATCTCTTTTTCGCGCCGGATCGTGCCGGGCCGGTCACTCCAGTTGGCTCCAGATATCGAGCTTGTTGGTGTTGTCGTCGACGGCGGCGAAGGTGAAGGATCCGTCGGGGTTTTGCTCGGTGGCGAAGCCGAAGGCGGCGCCGCCGGCGGAGTCGACCTGGAACTGGCCGACGAAATGCCCGGTTTGCGTGAACTCGACGATCTCGCTGTTTTGCAGGCCAAGGGGATCGGCGTTCATGGCGTCGCCGTTGGTGGTGAGGAGGTCGCCATTGGGGGCGAAGCCCAAGGCCAGCGGGCCGCGAAGGTGCGGGTCGGTGAAGACCAGGTTGCCCAGGCCGGCGCTCGATTCGCGGAAGAGGGCATTGGAGACGCCGAAGATGGCGTTGTCGCCGGTCGAGGCGACGTAGAGCGTATCGTTGAAAAGGTTGAAGGCCACGCCGGTCGGCCCGATGACGAAGGCAATCGGGTCGGTGTGGTGGACAAAGCCGCTGGCGATGATGTCGTCATCCAGGACGGTCGCTTTGCCGCCGAACGGGGCGAAGATTTCCAGCCGGCTGACCGTTCCGCTCAGAACGTTGGAGACGAAAACGGCTGAGAACGGGCCGAAGCTGACGGATTGCAAATCCCACGGCCCCTGAAGTTTGGAATCCGTGATCGTCTGCACCAGCTTCCCGTTTTGGTTGATGACCAGCAGCCCGCCCGGGCCCGCGGGCGCGCCCTGGGAATTGGCCGGGAGGTTGCCGACGATCACGTCGCCGTTGCCCAGGAATCCCAGGGCCGTTGTGAGTCCGAGGCCGTCCGCGCCCTGGAAAAACAGGGTCTGCTTGCCGGTGCGGGGGTTGATCTGAACGATGGTCGAGCCGGTGCCCTGGGCGTTGGTGCTGTCGTTGAAATTGGAGACCAGGATGTCGCCGGCGACGAGCTTGCCGATGCCGTCCGAGCGCGGCACGAAGGCCACGCCGTACGGATTTACGTCGCCGTTGGCGGGCACCGTGTTCGCCTGCAACGGCGCCCGCTGCGCCAACTGGGTCACCAGCGGCGTCGCTGAAAACAGTGTCCGCGATTCCAGATTTTCCACGAGTGATCGCGTGTCCAAGCGCGAAGCATGACCCAACATGATTGGCTCCTTGCCCAAGGCAGTAAAAGTGATGGGAGCCGTTCTATCGCGATCGCGTGAGCCGACGTGCGGGATGCAGGAATTGCAGGCGTACCGAAAAAATCGCCACAGATGAGCACGGATGAACGCAGATAAGAAGGATATTCACTGCCACGCGTTCTTGTGACACGGGTTTTTAACCCGTGCTGGCGGTGAGCGGATTTTCAACGACTCTGCTTGGAACAGGGCGCCGGGTGGAATGGGGCCTTGCACGGGTTGAAAACCCGTGTCACGCGCGTCACGGGCCAATTCATCTATGTTCCACCGTGTTCATCGGCGGGGTCTTTAAATTGCAGGTATCCGGAAAAATCGCCACAGATGGACACGGATGAGCACAGATAAGGAAGACATTCACGGCCACGCGTTCTTGTGACACGGGTTTTTAACCGATTTTTAACCCGTGCTGGCCGCGAGCGGATTCTAAACGACGCTGTTTGGAACGGGGCGCCGGGTGGAATGGGGCCTTGCACGGGTTGAAAACCCGTTTCACGTGTCAGTTTCATCTGTGTTCATCCGTGTTCATCTGTGGCGATTTTTTTTGCGATGCGGGGGCCATGTCGGTCTGTGGCGGATGACTTCATCCGACCGGCTCGAGGCGGGCGTACTGGAGGATGAGGGTTTTGCGGCCGGCGGAGTTGAACTCGACAACCGCTCGCGTCTGCGAGCCCATGTTGGAGATGTCGGCGATGCGGCCGATGCCGAAGGTGGGGTGGCGGACGCGCTGGCCGCGGCGGAATTGGCCGGCGGTCTGGCGGGCACTGCGGTAATCCAACTCGCGTTCCTCGTCGCGGTCGCCCAGGTCCGCGAGGCTGGCGCGGTCGACGGTCTGGAACTCATCGGGCGGCATTTCGTAGAGGAATGGCGACGGGACCGTGCGTCCGCGCAGGCCGCGGACGGTGCGCACCGCGGCCCGGCTGAGGATCAAACGCTCCTGCGCCCGCGTGATGCCGACGAAGCAAAGCCGCCGCTCCTCCTCCATTTCAAGTGGCTTTTCCCTCACCCGGCTGTGCGGGAGGATGCCTTCCTCCAGTCCGATCATCGCGACGACCGGGAACTCCAGGCCCTTGGCGGCGTGGAGGGTCATGAGCGTGACGGCGCCGCCGGCCCCTTTCATGTGATCGACGTCGCTCATCAGGCTGATCGTCGCCAGGTAATCCGCGAGCGTTCCCTCGGGGTTTTCCCGGTCGTACTCGGCGGCGGAGCTGATCAACTCGTTGACGTTGGCGCGCTCGGCCTGCTCGTCGCCGCCCTCTTTCTTGAGCAGCGCTTCCAGGCCGCTACGACGAACGACGTCTTCCATCAGCGATTGAATGCCACCGCCCGGGCTCGTGTCGGCCAGCGTTCGCCAGCTTTTGACCAGCTCGACAAAGTATCGCGCGCCGTTCGCGGCGCGGGTGGAGACACCGGGGACCTGGTCGGCGGTTTCCAAGGCGGCAAAGAGACAGACGCCGTACCCCACCGCCCAGGCGGCCATGTGCTTGAGCGCGGCATCGCCAAGGCCGCGGGTGGGAACGTTGGCGATGCGCGAGAGGCTCACCTCGTCTGATGGGTTGGAGATCACGCGGAGGTAGGCCAGGACGTCCTTGATTTCCTTGCGGTTGTAGAACTCGACGCCGCGGGCGATCTGGTAGGGAACGTTCGCCTTGCGCAGGGCGTCCTCCATCACGCGCGAGAGGGAGTTCATCCGGTAGAAGATCGCCATCTGGCTCCAGGCGTAGTGCTGCTCGACATGGAGGGTGCGCAGGCGCTGCATGACCTGGCTGGCTTCATCGTGCTCGTCCTGGCAGATGAGCAGGGCCGCCGGCTCGCCCTCGGTGTTCTCCGTCCACAGCCCCTTCTCCTTGCGCTGGCGATTGCGGGAGATCAGCTCGGAGGCGATGTGCAGGATGCGCTTGGTCGAGCGGTAATTCTGCTCCAGGCGGACGACCTTGGCGTCCGGATAATCGCGCTCGAATTCAAGGATGTTTTTGATGTCGGCGCCGCGCCAGGCGTAGATCGACTGGTCGGGGTCGCCGACGACGCAGATGTTGCGGTGGCGCATCGCCAGGGCGTGGGCGATCACGTACTGGGCGTGGTTGGTGTCCTGGTATTCGTCGATCAGCAGGTATTGGAATCGCTCCTGAAGATTGTGCAGCACGTCCTGGTGCTGCCGAAAAGCATGGGCGGTGCGAAGCAGCAAATCGTCGAAATCCAAGGCGTTGTTCTGCTTGAGCAAGTCCTGGTATTTCGCGTAAATCCGCGCGACGGTTTTCTCATAGAAGCCGCCGGATCTGCGGGCGAAATCCTCGGCGGTTTGGAGCTGGTTCTTGGCGTTGCTGATGGTCCCGTGCACGTTGCCGGGGGTGAAATTCGTGCTGGAGATTTGCAGGATCTGCATCGCTTCCTTGACCAGTTTGGTCTGGTCCGCCGCGTCGTAGACGCTGAAGTTGGTGGGCAGGCCGACCTGACCGGCGTAATGGCGGAGGATGCGCAGGCACAGGGAGTGAAACGTGCAGATGATCGGCCAGGGCTGGTCGAGCCGGCCGAAGTCGCGCAGCGGCTTGTCGAGCAGGGCGCCGATCCGCCGCTTCATTTCCCCGGCGGCTTTGTTGGTGAAGGTGATGGCGAGGATCGAGGTCGCCGGGATGCCCTGCTCGATCAGATAAGCGACCCGGCGGGTGAGAACGCGCGTCTTGCCGCTGCCGGCGCCGGCGATGATCAGAAGCGGGCCGTCGACGTGCGAGGCAGCCTGGCGCTGAGGATCGGTGAGATCTTCAAGAAGTGAATCGCTATCCGGCACCCGCGCTCCAGTCCTGACCCGTTTAGCCGCCCCGCTTGCGGGGCGCTCCGACGAGCGATTTCGCCGCGCCCCGCAAGCGGGGCGGCTAAACGCGGCGCCGAAACGCGCTCAGGCCACAGCTTCCTGCTTTTCAACTGCCATCGGGACGACGGGATTCTGCACCGGGCCGACCTTGGCCGCAACCAGGCGCGCCGGCTCGATCTGGCGGTTCAGCGTGACCGTGACCGGCCTGGGGGTCAGGTCGTCGGCGGTCATCGCCATGATCTCCCGCGCCAGCGCCCGGTAGTCCGCCGCCCCGTTGCTCGACGGCTCGTAGGCAATAATATGCTGCCCGAAGCTGGGCGACTCGGCCAGCTTGATGTTCCGGCGGATCTTGCTCTTGAAGATCCGCGCCCCCGCCCACGGCAGCGGCTTGCCCAGCGCGGCCAGGATGAACGAATTCAATTCCGCCACCACCTCGTTGCTCAGCTTCGTCTGCGAGTCGAACATGGTGAGCGCGATCCCGCTGACCTTGAGCTTGGGGTTGATCCGCTTGTTCACCAGTTGCACCGTCTCCAGCAGCTTGGCCACGCCCTGAAGGGCCAGAAAGTGCGGCTGCATGGGAATGATCACCTCATCGGCGACCGCCAGGGCGTTGAGCGTGAGCAAGCCGAGCGACGGAGGGCAATCCAGCAGGATGAAGTCGAAATCGTGCTGCGCCGACTCCAGCCGCTTCTTGAGCAGGGTCTCGCGGCCCAGGACGCTGACCAGCTCGACTTCCGCCGCGGCCAGGTCGATCGAGCTGGGGACCAGCGCGATGTTGTCGTCGATCTTGTGGACGGCTTCCAGGAAGCTGGCGCCGTCGACCAGGACGTTATAGAGCGAGCAGAGGTCGGCGGAGGGCTCGACGCCGTAGTTGATCGTCAGGTGGGCCTGGGGATCGAGGTCGATCAGGCAGACGCGTTTGCCCTGCTCGGCCATGGCCGCCCCCAGGTTGACGGTCGTCGTCGTCTTGCCCACGCCCCCCTTCTGGTTCATCAACGCGATGATTCGCACGAGGCCACCTCCGTGTGGATAAATGTCCGTTGGCCCTATTTTGGAACGAAAAACCGGAATTACAAGGCGACGCGTGAAACGTGAAGACGTGAAACGTGATAAAGCCGATCCTGATCACGTTTCACGTCTTCACGTTTCACGCGAGTTTCACCGCAGGAAGCGACCGGGACAAGCGCCGCTGAAAACGAAGAAACCTTCCGCCGTGGCACGGAAGGTTTCTTTTTGTTTCGAGGCCCAAGTTGGAGCCGGGCCTAAAACGGTTGACAGCCTGACGACCATTGCCGCCGGCTCCATCCGGGAGCCACGGGCCGGCCGGACGAAAGAAGAAGTTACTTCTTCTTGGTCGTCTTCTTCGTCGTGCTCTTCTTGGCCGACGACTTTTTCGCTGTGCTCTTCTTAGCCATGGCGCTTGACCTCCTTTCTGGGGAGCAAATGTAAGGCCAGATGAAGATTGAGTCAACGCGTTTTTTTAATTGCTTTTGCTTTTTTCGCAATAACGCCGAGGGTCATGGGTCATTTGTCACTGGTCATTGGTCATTTGCCGTTGTTACTGGGTCATGGGTCAATTGGGGATTGGATGACGCGGTGAGGGCAAGTGACCAATGACCAGTGACAAATGACCCAATGACCCATGACCAATAACGACGACCGGGGACAAGTTTATGGGATTGGGCTGAGGCGGGCTTTTCCAAAGTTTTCTGGTCGCGGAATCTGGCATGCGCGGGTGCCGGTTTTATAATCCGGCCCCAACAATGACCAAGACGCAGGGAGCCAGAATGGCAAAGGGAGTCGTGAGGGCCGCGGGCGCTTCGGCGCTGTCGCTGATGCTGTGGGGCTGCAACGTCCAGGAGCCCCCCCCGTTCGACCCGCGGGCGATCACCCGGGCCGAGCGGGTGACATCCGCCGCCCAGCAGGCGGCGCCCATGCTGCCGCTGCCGACCACGCGCGAGGCGCCGCAGACCCAGCCGACCACCCGCGTCTATACCGTCGAGCAGCCCCAGGTCATCCGCATGCCGCTGCGCGAGATCATGCAGCGCGCCGCGGCCAACAGCGCCGAAGTCCGCGTCTCCGGGTACGACCCGGCGATCGCCGAGACCAAGGTCATCGAGAACGAAGGCCACTACGATCCAGTCTTCTATTCCAACCTTCGTTACGACAAGCAGGCCGACCGCACCCCGGGCACCGTCATCCCCAATCCGGCCAACCCGGCGCAGACGATCACGATCACGACGGAAAACAACAACATTTACACCGCCGAGTTCGGCGTCAAACAGTACCTGGAGAGCGGTGGACAGATTCAGCTCGGGTATCAGTTCCAGAACAGCGATTACGACCCTGTCCGCTACACCATGAACAATTACTGGGACAGCGAGCTCAAGCTCCAGCTCACCCAGCCGCTGCTCCGCGAGTTCGGCTACGAGGTGAACTGGGCGCGAATCACCGTCGCGCGCAACGACCAGCGCGTCAGCCAGCTCGATTTCCGCAAGACCCTGGAGGACAACACCGAAGAGCTGGAAAAGGACTACTGGCAGCTCTACGCGGCCGAACGCGACGTCGAAATCAGCGAGCAGGTCCTGGACCAGTCGCGCGACCTGGCCAAGGTGCTGTGGGACCAGGTGTTTCTCGGCGGGCAGGCCACCGAGCTGGAAGCCTCGCAGGCGCAATCGACGCTCGAATCGCGCAAGGTCGACCTCGTGCAGGCCAAGCAGCGCGTGGCCGAGATTTCCGACGATATCAAACGGCGGATGAGCGATCCGGATTTCAAGATCGCCGGCCCGATCGAGATCCTTCCCGCCGACGCCCCGGTCGAAGTGAGCGTCAAGGTCGAACTCAACGACCAGCTCGAGACCGCCATGAACAATCGCCTCGAATTGGGCCAGCAGCAGATCCGCGAGAATTCCGCCGAGATCGCGCGACAGGTGGCCAAGAACGGCCTGTTTCCCAAGCTCGACTTCGTCGGCTCGGTCTCGCTTCAGGGGTTGTCGGGAAACCTGGACGACGCGATCGCCGATCAGTGGGGCCACACCCACCTGATCTATTCGCTGGGGCTCCAGTTGGAGATTCCGTTGGGAAACCGCGAGGCGACCTCGATCATGCGCCGCGCCTACCTTCAGCAGATGCAGGCGATGTGGGCCTACCAGAGGCTGGTGGGCGAAGTAACCGAGGCGGTTACGCAGGCCTGGCGGGAGATCGACACCACCTGGCGCGCCCTGACCGCGGCCCGCTCGGCGCGCATGTATGCCGAGACGGTGCTCACCCGGCTCAACGACCGCCAGGCGTCCGGCGTCCAACCCCTCGATTTCACCTTCGTCCTTCAGAAGCTCGACGCCCAGGCGCGGCTCGGCGACGCCAAACGCGCCGAAGCCGAGCAACTGGCCAACTACAACATCGCCCTCTCCACACTTGAAAAAGCCAAGGGGACGATCCTCCGCTACAACAACATCGTGATGGAAGAAGATCAGTTGCCCAGCCCGGCCAAATAAGGCGATGGGGCATGGTCGCCTCGAGTGTGTCGTTTGTGGCACAGTCGCCTCGACTGTGTTCGACCGAAGGTCGAAGGGACCTTCCGTCGTCGGCGGAACACAGCCGTGGGTGGCTGTGCCACATTGGACGGCCGCGAGGATGGCGTCTACGATTTGTAGGTTGATCCCATTTCCGTTGAGGTAGAGTGGTTCACGCGTGTTAACGCTTCTGGTGCTTCAGGGCCCGGACAAGGGCCGCCGGTATGAGTTGCCAGACGCCCCGGCGTTGGTCGGGCGCGAGAGCCGCAGTCTGCCCCTGTCGGACAACACCGTCAGCCGCCGGCATTGCGAGTTGTTGCCGACGGACGGCGAATGGATCGTCCGCGACCTGGGCAGCTCGAACGGCACCTACCTCAATGGCGGCCGCGTCATGGCCAGCGCGTCCTTGAAGATCGGGGACCAGATCCGCGTCGGCCGCACGCTCATGGTTTTTGGCGCCCAGCCGGGCATCACCCGCGCTTCCAGCGGCAACGTCCGTCTCGAAGGGGTCGAGAGCGGGATGGACAGCGCCATCATGCACACGGTGCAGTCATCGGACGATTCGCTGGTGCTGGCGGTCCCCGAGCCCGCCGCGGCGGCGATGGCCAACCTCAAGATCCTCTACCAGCTTGCCGCCACCTTCGGCTCCAGCTTCGACGTCGAGCAGGTCGTCGAAATCGTGATGGACCTGGTCTTTGAGCACGTCAAAGCCGATCGCGGCGTCATCCTCCTCATCGACGCCAACACCGGAGATCTTATCCCCAAGGTCGCCCGGACCCGCGAAGAAGCCGCCGTCAGCCCTGACCCCAACGACACCGCCGCCAACCGCGCTCCCGACACGATTCAAGCCTCGCGCACGATCATCAACCACGTCATCAACACCGGCGAAGGCGTCCTCTCCAGCAACGCCATGACCGACAAACGCTTCAGCAAAGGCAAAAGCGTTCACAATCTGGGCATCCGCTCGGCCCTGTGCGTGCCGATCAAGGCCCGCAAGCTCAACGACAAAGTCGGCGATGAAGTGGCGGGTGTGATCTACATCGACAGCTCCGTCAAAAACTACACCTACGCCCCCGACCAGCTCCGCCTGCTGACGGCCATCGGCCTCCAGGCCGGCCTGGCCATCCAGAACGCCAAGCTCTATCAGGCGGGCCTTCAGGCCGAGCGTCTCGCCGCGGTCGGCGAAACCACCGCCGCCCTTTCCCACTCGATCAAGAACATCCTCCAGGCCCTTCGCGGCGGCGCCGACGTCGTCGAAATGGGCTTCCGCGGCAACAACCTCACTCAGGCCTCCAAAGGCTGGCGCATCGTCGATCGCAACCTCGACAAAATCTACAACCTCACCCTCAACCTCCTGGCCTACAGCCGGCCGCGCGAACCCAAGCTCGAGATGGTCAATCCCAAGGCCCTGATCAACGACTGCCTGGAGCTGATCGCCAGCGCCGCCAACGAGAAAGGGGCGATGGTGGTGGCGGATGTGGACGAGACGCAGCCCGCCGTCCCGCTTGACCCGTCCGGCATGCACCAGGTGCTGATGAATCTCTTGAGCAACTCGCTGGACGCTGTCGCCCCGCGCAAGGGATTGATCCAGGTCGTCTGCCGCTACGATGAGGAAAACAAGGAGACCACCATCGAGGTAGTGGACAACGGCGCCGGCATCGAGCAATCGATGATGCAGCACCTGTTCCAACTGTTTCACTCCACCAAGGGCAACCGCGGCACCGGCCTGGGCCTGGCCGTCGCCAAGAAAATCGTCGACGAACACGAAGGCAGCATCGCCGTCCGCAGCACCGCCGGCGAAGGCACCACCTTCACCATCCACCTCCCCGTCGTCCACGAGAACCTGGCCGACCCGTCCGAAACGCACGGACCGGCGAGGTAGAGTTGCGATGGCTACCCAAGACGGCAAGTTGGCAACCATTGCCAATTATGCGACAATGAAGTGATGCCGACTCAGAACGTAAATCTTTCCGATCAGCAGGCAAAGTTCGTTCGTCGCTCTATCGGAAGGGGCCGATATCGTAATGCCAGCGAAGTGGTCCGGGCCGGGTTGCGACTGCTCGAGCAGCAGGAACGCCAGGATCAGCTCAAGCTCGATGTCCTTCGCCGGTTGGCGAGCGACGCCTTCGACGAAATCGATCGAGGCCACTTTCAACTAGTCGCGGCCAATGGACTTGATGAATTCATGGCAAAGGTGGACGCGAAGGCACGCGCGTCCAGGCCGAAGTGAGGTTCAAGCTCCGTTTCTCGAATCGCGCCGTGCGCGACATCGAAGAAGTTCTCGCCCATACCCTGGCGCAGTTCGGAGAACGACAGTGTGAAGAATACAAGTTGCTGATCCGTCAAGCGCTGGCAGAGATCACCAAGGACCCGCATAGCCAACCGGCCAAACGTCGCCCGGAGATTCATCCGGAAGCCCACACATTTCACATTGCACGTCGCGGCAGAAAGGCGCGCCATCTGTTTCTCTACCGCGTGGTGCACGACGAGTTCGTTGACGTTGCCCGGCTGCTCCACGACTCCATGGAGCTTGACCGACATCTACCCGAATGGTCGAACGACCCTGAATGAAGAACCTCACCCGCACGAGCAACTACGTAGTGGCCGTACCGCCGTCTCTCATAGCTTCAAGATAGATCCGATAGCCCTCCAGCTCGTCCTCGGCGACCGGCACCACTTTGATGAGCATCGGATTCCCTGCAAGGAAACCCTGCTTTGCCATCGGAAAGTGTCCGACGCCAAATCCCGCAGGGTCGTTCAATCCGCCGATTGTGAGCTTGGCAGGGTCAACTTCGGTCGGCTGCTGGGCGAACTTGTTCGCATAGCTTCGGAGGTGCACGGCAAACTCATCCATCGCGAGCACCTTCGTCACCCGCCACGAACCGTCATCGGCCCGCGTCGCATATAAGCCTCCGACTTGAATCGACTCGACCTCAGACGGCGGTGGCCCGGCAATGATAACCTGCGCGTAGAATTGCACGCTGTCCTCCGGCCCGTTTTGAAGATACTTGCCGACCTTCGCAAGCGGAAACGTGAATCTGTCCGTCCCGTCCCACAGCACGGCTATCGTGCCCAGCCCTTTTCCCAACCCGGCGAGGTTTGGCCCGAGCGCGACAGCCTGGTCATAATCCACCCAATGCCACTGCCTCGGCATGGGGGTGTGACGGCGAATGACTTCGCCCACATAGGCACCACCGCGAAGCACAAACTTGAGCAGATCCTGGCCCTCAAGGTCACGAAGGCGCATCCGTTCCAGATGTTCATCCATCGCGCCAAGACTCTCCACCGACAAATCAAATCGCGACGCGTCCAGCAACTCATTGCCCGGCGTCGGGTCCTGCGGAAACCTCAGGAACATCCGCGCCAGATCGACAAACGCATCGTCCTCAAACTTCGGCCCAGAGGGTTGTCGCGCCTTGGATCGAAACGGCCAAATCGCCATGAAAAGCCCTCGTGCGAAATTTTTCAGCGCGCCCGACACGCAACGTGCCACCATTGAGGGGCAACGCGCTTGATTGTACCGGCGAGTTGGTTCTCGAAAAGTCGATGCCATCACTAACTGACAGCAAGGGAATTCTGGGTGTGGCTAATCATCTATCAGCGGATCATCGTCGCGGAAGGCTGGGTCCACATCTCCCGGTACGCGGCTTCCACGTCGCGCGCGAATTGCGCCGCATCCATCAGCGGGGATTGCTGCATTTGCGATCGCAACGAACCGCGCAATTTGGATAGTCGCGGAAGATCCTTGGCGAGATCCGTTGCGATCCGGACGTATCCCCCAATGTCGCGCGCGACCAGCTCGGGGTGTCCGACGTTGGTGAGGATACTCAGCCCGCCGCGGGAGACGGCGGTCTGGCCCGCCAGGCTCAGCACCGGCACGCCCATCCACAATGCGTCGCAGGTCGTGGTGCCGCCGGTGTAGGGAAACGGATCGAGCGCGACGTCGATCTGCTGATACTGGCGAAAGTAATCCGCCAGCGGGAGGAAACCCACAAACCTCAGGCGGTCGGGATCGATGCCTGAAGATTGCAGCAACTCGCGCGCCCGCTGGCGATGGCGCCCTTCAGCGGCGTGCACCAGCAGGCGCGAATCTGGCACCTGATGCAGCAACTCGCACCAGACCAGCCACGTCGCATGGGTCACCTTGCAGTAGTTGTTCAGGCATCCGAACGTGACATGGCCGGCTCTCGACGCGGGCGGAGGACCGACATCCATCTCCCCGGCGGGCGGCTCGTAGCACCAATACGTCCGCGGCAGCCGAATCGATTTCTCGACGTACACCGATTCGTCGCCAGCCGCGGGGTCGAGGTACGGATCGGTGATCCGGTAATCCATCGTCTCCAGCCCCGTGGTACCGCAATACGCCAGGTACGTCACCTGCACCGGGGCCGGCTTGCGGGCGAAGACCAGCAGCCGCGATGCCGCCATGTGCATCGTCAGATCGACCAGCACGTCGATCCGGTCCTCGCGGATTTGCCCGGCAAGCTGCTCATCGGACAGTTGCCTGGTGTCGCGCCACACGTCGGCGCAAGTCTGAAGGCGCCCGGTCACCACATCCGGCCGGCGGACGTCGGAATAACAGATGATCTCCACGTTCCGATGATCGTGGTGCGACAACAATGGGACCAGAAACAATCCCACCGGGTGATAGCGAAAGTCCGGGGAAACATAGCCAATGCGCAGCCGCCGCCCCGGGTCCCGGTCATTGTCGTGCGGTCGAATGTGCGCCAACAGCGGGCGGCCATGGTGCTCGTTCCAGGCCTGGTGCGCCCGCGCCAACGACTGCGGCGTCGAGTCGGCGTGAAAATGCAGCGTGTAGACCAGGTTCGATTCCACCATCGCATCCGGCTTGATCGCCAGCGACTTCTGAAAGCAGCTCAGCGATTCGTCCAGCTCGCCCATGTCCTTGAGCACGGTGCCCCTGTTGCTGAGCAGCTCGAACCCGCTGAACCCCGCCGCCTGCGCCTTCTGATAACAGTCCAGCGCCTCATCCAGCTTGCGCACTTCGCGCATGGCGTTGCCCAGGTTGTGCCAGACCTCGCCGTAATCGGGTCGCAGCGCGATCGCCCGGCGGTAAGCCTCGATCGCCTCCTCCATCCGCCCCACCGCCGCCAGCGCATTGCCCCGGTTGTAATGCGCCTCCGGATAATCAGAGCGAAGCGCGATCGCCCGATCGGCCGCGGCAAGCGCCTCGTCCGGCCTTCCCGCGCGGGCAAGTGCGGACGCGAGATCCTGATGAAGCTCCGCCGTCTCGGGGCTCAGTGCGATCGCACGCCCCCCTAGCTCGATCGCTTCTGCCGCACGGCCCTGATCGAGCAGTGCGCGGGCGAGATTGCTCAGGACCACCGGGGAGTTGGGCTGAAGGTTCAGGGCCTGTCGATAGACCGCTACGGCCCGCTCGGTTTGCCCCAGTTCCCTGAGAACATTGCCGAGATTGCACTGGGCATCGGCCGAATCGGGTTTCAGCGTGACCGCTTGTCGGAACGCCGCGGCGGCTTCCTCGCGCCGGCCCTGGTTCACCAGCGCAAATCCCAGATTGCTGTGGTAATTTGCCTCACCCGGATGAATCGAAATGGCCCGGCGGATGAGCGATTCGCCCTCGCCGGGCCGCCCCGTCTGCGACAGCAGCACCCCCAGCATCTGTAGCGCTTCAGGGCGCTGCGGATCAGCCTGGAGGACCCGGCGGTACGCCGCCTCGGCCTCGGCAAGCCGGCCCGCGCGATGCAGTTGCATCGCCTCGTAGAACGCCTGATTCTGTGCGGCGGGCATCGTCGCGGGTTGGCAGATTACTTGGACCCAAAAGTCGTCTTGTACGGATTGTCCTGCGCCGTCACCGGCTTCACCGTCAGCTTCTGGATCACCTGCGGATCGCGCGGCGCGCCGGTCTGCTCGCTGGCCAGCGGAACGTGGGCGATGTCGTTCACCGCGTTCATGCCGTCGGTCACCGTGCCGAAGACGGTGTAGTTGTGATCCAGCGCCTTGGTACGGTTGTAGTCGAGGCAGATGAAGAACTGGCTGCCGCCGCTGTTGGGGTCCTGGGCGCGGGCCATGGAGAGGACGCCTTCCTTGTGCGGCCGGTCGTTGAACTCAGCGGGCACGCTGTACCCCGGCCCGCCGGTCCCGTCCCCGCGCGGATCACCGCCCTGAATCACAAAACCGGGCACGATCCGGTGAAAGTTCAGCCCGTCGTAGTACCCTTCCGAAGCCAGTTTCAGGAAGCTGTCGACGGTCAGCGGCGCCACGTCATAGTAGAAGATCATCGTGACCGGCCCCTTGGCGGTCTGCATGACGGCGTATTGAAGCGGCTTGACCGCCGTCACTGTCGGGGCTTGCGGGCCTTCCTTTTCCGCGCGAACTTCAATGACGAGCGGCGTCCCCGCAAAATCCGCGATCGTCTTTCCTTTAGGCACCGCGTAAAGCACATAGGTGCCGATGTTTTCCAGCTCGGGAAAGATTGTCTTGAGGTCCTTGGTGGCACCCCCCGCCGCGTCGGCCGGACCCTTGGCCGGCAGCATCTTGCCCGAAAAGTCGGTCAGCACGAGGGTCACCTCGTCCTTCGAATCGATCCGGACATTGTCCGGCTGATTCACGCCGAACCACATCTTCGTCGGGATCAAAACCGAAAACAGCGCGGCAAAGAGCGGTGCAACTTCCATGATGGATCTCCAAATTTCGTTTCCGTTTTCACCATACCGGCCCCAGCCCCCGCGCACAAATGTTGTGCAACGCCGGTTGGGTGACAGTGTGGCACAGCCGCCCTCGGCTGTGTTCTACTGGAAGGCGGAAGCTTTGGGCTTGCCTGCTTCGACCTTCGGTCGAACACAGTCGAGGGCGACTGTGCCACAAAAAGCTTCGAGGCGCGACGAAACGAAAGACGGACAGTTCCTTGAGGCCACAAATGCTGCCACACCCCCCTGTCCCCCCGGCTTTGGTGAGTCGCTGCTGCCCCGCTACAATCTCCGCGCCGCCGGAGGAGTGCCAGAGCGGCTGAATGGGCCGGTCTTGAAAGCCGGTAGGCCCCTTGCGGGTCTCCAGGGTTCGAATCCCTGCTCCTCCGCTATACCTCACGTCTCACGTGACAATTACAGTTGGCGGGCGGTGCCCCACGTGGCGAGCTTCGTCATGGCGGGGCATGAGCGTTTTACCGAATTCTTACCGCAAGCTTATGATTGACGCGCCGGCCGCTCGTAACCTCCCGCTGCAACGTTGAATCCGCGGGTCCGAGTGCGGCCACGGCAAGACGTCTGGCGCGGACCTCATCCTTTTCTGCCGGAGCAGCCATGAATGCCATCGTTCGATCGACCGTTGTAGTCCTGGCGATTTGCCTGCATGCGCAGTCGGCGCTGGCCGACGGCGAGCCGCTGTACGAAGGGCTGGGCACGACCGGCCGCCAAGTCACCGCCGCCAACCCGGACGCCCAGAAGTATGTCGTCCAGGGGATCAAGTTCCTTTACGGCTTCAGCCACGGCGCGGCCATCCGCTCGTTCGAGCAGGCGATCAAGCTCGATCCCACCTGCGCGATGGCTTATTGGGGCATCGCCTACGCCAACGGGCCGCACGTCAATTTCCCGCTGGTCCCTCCGCCCAACGCCGAGGCGGCGTGGAAGAACCTGCAACTTGCCAAACAGCATGCCGACACGTGCACGCCCGTCGAGAAAGACCTGATCGTGGCGCTGTCGGCCCGTTACGCCAACCCGCAGCCGGAGGACCGCTCGGCGCTGGACAAGGCGTACGCCGACGCGATGCGGAAGGTCTGGCAGAAGCATCCGGATGACGCCGACGTCGGCGCCTGGTTCGCCGAGTCGATGATGGACCTCTCGCCGTGGAACCAGTGGACGAGCGAAGGCAAGGCCAACCCCGGCACCGAGGAGATCCTCGCCACGCTCGAAGCGGTGATGAAGCTGAACATCAACCACCCGTTCGCCAACCACCTTTACATCCACGCCATGGAGGCCAGCCAGCACCCGGACAAGGCCATCGCCGCCGCCGACCGCCTGCGCGAATTGCAACCGGGCCTGGCGCATAACGTCCACATGCCCACGCACATCGACATCCGCGTCGGGCAGTGGCAGAAGGCGATCGACTGGAACGCCAGGGCGATCGACTCGGCGGTCGCGTATCACAAGATCTCGGGCCCGCCCCAGGGGCTGCTGATCTTTTACGAAGCCCACAACTATCACATGCTCGCGTACGCTGCCCTGATGACCGGCCAGCGCGAGCTGGCGGTGAAGCAGATCAACGCGATGGTCGCGAGCCTGCCGGATGAGTTCGTCCGGGCGTTCGCGCCGATGATCGAAGGGTTCGGTGCGATGCCCGATGAGGTGATGGTGCGCTTTGGCATGTGGGACCCGATCCTGGCCGCCCCGCAGCCGGACAAGGAGTACATGCCTTACACCAATGCGTTTCACCACGGCGCTCGAGCGATCGCCTTCGCCGCCAGCGACAAGACCGCTGACGCCCGCGCTGAGCAAGCGATGTGGCTCGAGGGAATCAAGAAGATCCCGGAAGGCGAGGTCTTCCACAACAACCCCATGCCGGCCATCTGCTCACTGGCCAGCGCCATGATTGAAGGCGAGATCCTCGTCCGCGAAGGCAAGACCGACGACGGCCTCGCCAAGCTGCGCGAAGCCGTGAAGCTGGAGGACGCTCTCCACTACGACGAACCCCCCGCGTGGATGATGCCGGCCCGGCACGCCCTGGGCGCCGCCCTGATGAAGGCCGGCAAGCCCGCCGAAGCCGAGCAGGTCTACCGCGACGACCTGAAGAAGCTTCCCAACAACGGCTGGAGCCTTTACGGCCTGGCCGACTCGCTGGGCAAGCAGGGCAAAGCCGCCGAAGCCCGGGCGGTCGATGCCAGATTCAAAGAGGTTTGGTCCAAGGCAGACATCCAGATCACGAGCAGTTGCCTGTGCCAGGCCGGCGTGACGATGGCGAAGTGAGCGGCACAGTCATTTAGTACATCGAGACCGATGGCGGCATTTTGACCACCGGGTTGTATTCGACCTCAACGACCACATAGTCAACCTCCCGCATTCTGATGACGCCCGGACCGCGGCGGGCATAGACCGTCGTCACATCGGTGCTGATATTGCCTGTGTTGTTCGGGTTGACGTTGTTCGATCTGATTGAGACCGGCGCAAATGGAGGATCGGCGGCGGCAATCCTCGCCTTGGCCTCTTCCGCCGACATGCCGACCGTAATCACGGGGGTTTGCGGCGGTGGAGTTTGAGTGCATCCGGCCAGAATGAGTCCCAACAGAAGTAGCGGTGAGCGTTTCATGGGAAGTTCCTTGAGCGTGCCGGGGCTGTATGATAACGCTGTTTAGGGGTGGACGGCCAAGTCGCATGTATGGCAGCCGCAGTTTCACTTACCCTCGCCATGTTCCCCGCGGCCCGGCTGTTCCAGTTGCTCAATCTTCTTCTTCGCCTGGCTCAGTTCCTCTTTCATATCGGCCCGTTCTGTCTTTCGCCGTGCACGGGTTTGCTTTCGCCGCAGTCCCTTTGATTCATCCTGCTCGGCCTTCGCAAAACGGCGCTCCGCCTCCAATCGCAGAGGCTCGGTATCCGTGGGCTTCTTTTGTGCGGCTTTTGCATTCGCCGGAGCCGCCTTTTTCGTCGTCCTCTTTTTCTGGGCTGGTCCCATCGTGGTTCCTCCGGCGATGCGAGCAAAGGTGGTAGTGTAACGATCAGCCTTTACGACCCCATAGGGCGGAAATGATTTCCCCGATGAGCCCGCTCCGCGCCCCCGTCGTAGCGAAAGTCAGTGTAGCTCCCGCGAATAGCGCCTTTGGTCCCAAGCGCGCCCGTTGACCCCAAGCGCGCCCCCTTCCCCGTAGTAGCAAGCGCTTAGTGAGGAGAGGGAGCCACCATGAGCCATTCGGGCGTTGGTGGGCGGGCGGTCAGCGATCGCGGCGGCGCCTTCGCCGCCGACCGGTCGAGCCGATGACGCCCAGGTCCAGCAGGACCCCCAGCACGATCAGGAAGACCCAGGCGCCATCGATCTGGTGGTTGGTGGCGTTGGCCGCCCACATATAGCCCAGCGTCGTGTAGGGGAAGAAAAAGAAGCCCAGCAGCGGCCAGAACCAGGTGCGGAACGCCATGCTGGTCCAATCCGAGAACAGCCAGATCAGCACCAGCAGCACCCGCGGGAGGGAGATCGCGAGAATGGCAATAAGGCACGGCAACGTTCGCTCCGAAATCGTCGACTCGGGGTGACGATTCCAGAGATCTTAGGCGTCTGTGGGCGACCGCGAGTTGGAAGTTTCGCAGTTGACGATGCTTGAGGGTTCATGGTTGTATAGCCCGCGAAAAAACAGCAGGCTGAGCTCAAGTCTTCCATATTTTGGGGTCCCGCTTTTCAAAGGGGGGAGCCGGATTGCGGATGTCGGGGGGCAACGAAAGCGCAAAAAAACGTTCAGTTTTGTTCAAAACGTTAAGCGCCTGAACGTTTTGAACAGAACTGAACGTTTTTTGGCTTTTCGAGTGTCAACCGTTGCGATCCGCTTCGCGGGGATCATTTGGCCTTACTGCTGGGGAGGATCTGTTCGGACCGGCTCGGGGGGCAGGAATGCCCCCACTCGCTGGTCGGAGCCAGACAAGAATGTCCGCCCCACTGAAACATCGCCGGCTGATGTGGGTTCGGGCGTGATGACCTGGACCTGGATGTCCGGCGGCAAAAGCGCTTCGAGCCGCTGATGGAAGTGACCTTTGATCAAGTGGTAGATCGCCCCTTGCCGGCTACTGCCGATGAGGACGCGATCCACGCCCAGCATGGCGGCGGTTTCGGCCAGCAGCTCGGCGGCATCGTCGCCGCTGTCGTAGACCGGAAGCACGGGCACGCCGAATTCATGTCCAAAGTCCAGGAAACGGGCGAAGGTGCGCAGGGCGGCGATGTCGGTGTCCATGGACAGCCGCTGGTCCCAGCGATAGTCCAGGTGGACCGAGCGGATGAAGCAGACGATGAGCGTGGATTGGGTTCGCTTGGCCTCCACGAACGCCGCCCTAGCCAGCGAGTCGGAGCCGTAGGTTCCGATGAGGATCTTGGGCCGGCTGAGCGCGCCGTGCCCGAGCTGCTCGAGCGTCGCCTGGCGGAGAAGCGAAGGTCGCGGGCCTTTGCGGCGCGACAGGTATTTGTTGAATTGCCGGGCGGACAGGCCGACCAGCAGCACCAGGCTGACGAACAGCAGGGCCTCGCGTTTGACGTAGGCGAGCGTGAACCAGATCGCCAGCAAAACCGCGCCGAGCAGCGCCATGGCGATCTTCCGCCAGTTGCGGCGGAGCCGGGGATGAAAGGCGCACAGCGAGATGTTGATGGCGACGGCGCCGATGACGCCGATGGCGTAAAGGGCGGCAAGCTGGTCGAGATTGTGGCTGATCAGCAGGATGAGGATGGGAAGACCGGCGGCGATCATCGCCGGCATCCAGGGGACGCCGAAGCGGTTGATCTTGACCAGCGGCGCGGGCAGTTCGCCGTCGCGGGCCATGAGGTATTGCACGGAGATCATGCCGGCAATCGCGGTATTTCCCGCAGATAAAAGCAGTACGCCCCCCACCATCCGGACGGCAAGCTCGCCCCATCCGCCGACGTAGTGCCCTGCGAGAAAGGCCGCCATGTCCTCCATGTGGCGATCGCGGTTGACCGGGAAGATCGCCAGCATCGCAATCGCGAGGATGATATTGAAGATCGCGACTTCGGCGGCAACGACCCAGATGGCCTTGCCGGCGGTGGCGGGCACGGGGCGCTGCATGACGCCGGTCAGGTTGGCGATGGCTTCGACGCCGCTCAACGCGAGCACGATCGAGACGAACGCGACCCACAGCTCGCCGGGATGCGACAGGTCGGGCCGGCCGATGCGGCTGGGCAGCTCGTGCCACGACACCTGCGGCAGCGCGAATGCCGTGATCAACAGCGTGATGAAAATCATTCCGACCGCCGCCACCAGCGCGAAGCCTCCCGTGTGCTTGGGCCCCATCATGTTGAACAGGCCGATGAAAGCGATGGCAACGATCGCCCACAGGCCAGGGGAATCGAGGGCAAACAGGCGTTCCTTCTGGGCCTGCGGGGTTTCGCGTTTGGTGTCGAGTTTCGCGCCGGCATCGATATTGGGCTTGATGTTGTAGCGGTCGTCGGCAAGGCGAACCGGTTCGGTCAGCTTCGATTCCTCGCCCGCGGCGGCGATGTGGCGGTGCAGGGGCAGGCCGAAATAATGGAACGCGTCGAGCACGCTCAGGCTTGCGGTGACGGTGTAATCTGCAAAAACGAGCAGTGCGCCGATGACCGCCAGGATCCGGCTGGTGCGTTTGGCGGCGGTGTAAACTCCCCCGCCGTCCGGATAGATCCGGCAGATCTGGGCGTAGGCCCAGCCGACCCCGAGAATCAGCCCGCTCATCATGACGATGAGCCAGAAGCTGGTTCGCCCGGCAAAGAACAGGGCGAGCCCCAGCACGTAGAGCCGGCTGGTGCCCCAGTCGCCGAAGAGCAGCCCGGCCGCCTGCCGCCAGCCAACGTCGCGCGGCCTTTCGCTGGAAAGCAGAGTCAACGCGGCGGGACGATGCGTGGGTGCAGCGGCGCTCTGCATTGGATTGGGGTAGCTTAATCAGTTGCGATCGAGTCAGCCAATTTCATTGAAAAAGGTGCCCCGGGCAGCGGTTTGACCGGGGCTTTAGTTAGAGCAGTTTGGGAAAGCCGCCTCCAATTTCCCCTCACCCTTCGAACCTGAGCCTCAGAGCCGAAGGCCGGAGGGAGAGGGGGTAAGGAGACCCCCCGCTCACGGCCCGATGGCGACGCTTCCCTCTTCGCCGGTGCGAATGCGGTAGCAGTCTTCCAGCGAAAAAACGAATATCTTTCCGTCGCCGATGCGACCGGGCTCGGATCGGGCGGCGTTCATGATCGCTTCGACCGTCCGTTCGACGAAGTTCTCGTTGACGGCGATTTCGAGCTTCACTTTGGGAAGCAGCCGAACCGGGATTTTCCCGCCGCGGAAGGTCTCGTTGTAACCGCGCTGGCTGCCACAACCGAAGACGTTGGAAACGGTCTGCAAATGGACTTCATGTTCATCCAGCGCCGCCTGAACCGCTTCAAGCTTGTCGGGGCGAATGATTGCGATGACATATTTCATGTTTGAATGACTCCAGAAAAAGGCCCGATCGGTGGAACGGCGGAAAGGACGCTCCACCGATCGGGCCGTGCAGGAAGCTCATGGCATCAGCTTGCCGCTGCTGCCGATCGAGGTTTACGACACGCCGCTGCCCGCCATCGCGTGCGACGCGGGACTGGGGCGATGTGCTGACCCGGCGGCGTTGACCGAGTCGGAAGGCACACCCGCCGGCGCCGCCCAGGGGGCGACGACGTACTCGGGATAAGCCGGCATGCCGTGCTCGTGCAGGTCCATGCCTTCGACTTCGCCCTCCTTGGAGATACGAAGCAGTCCCATCATGTTGAGCACGATGAAGACGAGCATGGCGATAGCGAACGTCGCGGCGCAGATCGTGAAGCTGCCGATGCACTGCGCCAGCAGCACCTTGGTGCCGCCGCCGTAGAACAGGCCAGTCAGTGCGGGATTGTTGGCGTCGATTGAGGGGATCCCCGTCGGGCTGCTGCCGGCGGCCGAATATTGACCGCACGCGAACAAGCCCAGCGAGAGCGTGCCCCAGATGCCGCACAGGCCATGCACGGGCCAGGCGCCGATCGGATCGTCGATCCGGACGAATTCCAGCAGATCGATACCCAGGATGACGACTACACCCGCAACCGCGCCCAAGGCGCATGCACCGGTCGGACTGACCCAGTAGCACGGACAGGTGATGGCGACCAAGCCGGCCAGGAAGCCGTTGGTGATGGCGCCCGCGTCCCATTTCTTGGTCCGCATGTAGATAAGGAACTCTGCGGCGAGGCCGCCGGTGCAGGCGGCGAGCGTGGTGTTGGCGGCGATGCGGCCGATCCCGCCGAAGTCCATCGCGGACAGCGACGATCCGGGGTTGAAGCCGTACCAGCCGAACCACAGGAGGAAGCCACCGATCACGCCCATGACCAGGTCGTGAGGGAGCATGGGCGCGCCCCCGTCGCGCTTAAATTTTCGTCCAAGCCTGGGCCCAAGCATGATGCCGCCGGCCAGTGCGATCCATCCGCCGATCGAGTGGACCACAGTTGATCCGGCAAAGTCATGGAAGTTCATGCCGAAGCTCGGCAGGAAGTGCCAATAGCCGGTGGCCGGATCGGCCGCACTGCCCATCGTCGCCAGGAACCCATCCGGACCCCAGGCCCAGTGGCCGATGATCGGATAAATGAATCCTGAGACGCAGATGGAGTAGAGGATGTCGCCAATGAATCCGGTGCGGCCGATCATGGTGCCGGAGCAGATGGTCGAGGCGCAGTCGGCAAAGGCGAACTGGAAGACCCAGTGGGCCAGGACGGGAACGCCGGTGGTGGCGTAGGTCGTCGTGGCGGTAATCCCCTTGAGGAAAAGCCAACTCACGTTCGGATCATTGGGATCGTGCCAGCCGATGAAGCCGTTGCCGGCGCCGAACATGAATGCGTAGCCCCACGTGTAATAGAGGAAGCCGCACAAACAGGTGTCGAAGACGCACTCGACGAGCACGTTGACGGTTTCGCGGGATCGGCAGAACCCCGCTTCGAGCATGGTGAAGCCGGCCTGCATGGCGAACACGAGGAACGCCGCGACCAGCGTCCAGACGGTGTTGATCGGGTTGATGACGGGGTTTTTGGTGAAATCGCTCAGATCGGCGGGCATGACGGGCGTTGCCGCCGCCTGCGTCGTGGCCGGCGCCGTCGTTTGGGCGTGCGCCGAGCCGGACAAGAGGCTGGGCACGACGTTGATCAGGACGATCACCACGACCAGTGCGGCGAGTCCCAGCAGCTTCCCTGCGATGACGAGTTTGGCGTAGCGTCGCCACTGGGGGTCTTTCATCCGCAGGCGAAGCCGCGTGAGCTTCTGGGAAAACGATAGCCTCCCCGTGGAGGCCAGGTCCGCCGACCGACTCTTTCGTGTCGATCGGACACGTGCCGATTGCGCCATTGTGTCTCCTTGCATTGCTCGCAGGCGAGCGCAGACCATCTTCCGCTCCGGGTTACGCAACCCGGCCGAGGTGCCGCCGACTTGTCGCCTGCCTTGCCACTGGCGTGGTCAAGGTCAGAGAGCTTGATTACCGGCCTCATTACAAAGGTTGTGCCGAATTGAAAGCCGAGCAATCTTCGATGGCGATTCTTGGAAAATGTGGTTGACCGCGCGCTTTGTGGGCAGAGTCAAACTCTCGTCGGGACGGGCAAGGCTCTGATCCGTTCGACCGGCGCCGGGTCGTGAGCCCGGCCATCTCAGGTCGCGAGATTCTCCCGGTGGCTCTGGCACGGCGTCCGTCGCGAGGTGCGACGTTCATTTTGACTGCTTCCCCCGGCGGGGGATTGGGATTCGGTATTGCCTACAGATCGGGCGACGGGAAACCGCCGACTGGAGCGCCGCCTGATTTGTGGGCACTGGTCCGGTCGACTGGCAGCTGCGATCGTTTTCAGAGTCGTGCGGCCGGTGGCCCCCCCGTGCGACAATGATCGGGTTTTCGCGTTACTGGTGACAGTAATCATACCGTTTTCAACGTCCGGGCCGGTTCTGGCATGCAAGCTGCTTTGTTCGAAGTGCTTCTGCGCACTCGATGGAACGATCGACCCAAACCGCGCGTCCGAGGATCAGCGCTGCGATGGCTGAGGCACATCCTGGAGAGGTTGCGCTCCGCATCCTGGTTGTGGACGATGAGGAGAACATTCGCGTTACGCTCGCGATGTGCCTCGAAGCCGACGGCCATACCGCCGTCACCTGCGCTGGCATCGAGGAGGCCCTCGAGCAGATCTCGCGACAGGTCTTCGACCTGGTCTTCCTCGACGTTCGCCTGGGGGTCCACAACGGCCTGGATTACATCAGCAGTCTGCTGAACGATTACCCCTGGACCAAGATCGTCGTCATCACCGCCTATGCATCGGTGGCCACGGCCGTGCGCGCGATGAAACTGGGGGCGACGGATTACCTGCCCAAGCCGTTCACACCGGCACAGGTACAGTTGGTAACGCAGAAGGTCGCCGAGCGACGGCGGCTCGAAATGAAGGTCGATTCGCTCCAGGCGGCGCTGGGGGCGATGGACCCCGAAGCCAATCTCCCGACCGAAAACGCCCAGATGCGCAAGGCGATCGAGCTGGCTCGGCAGGTGGCGCCGAGCAATGCCACCGCCTTGATCTACGGTGAGATTGGGACCGGGAAAAGCCGGCTGGCACGGGCGATACACGCCTGGAGCCCGCGGGCACATGCGCCGTTCGCGTCGGTTTCCTGCGACATCGCCACCGCCGACGAGCTGGACGCAGAGTTGTTCGGCCTGACCCGGCGCGACGTTTGTCCACCGGTTGATGTGCCCGGGCGCGTTGAGCTGTGCAAGGGTGGAACCGTGGTGCTGCACGATGTCGCCCAGACGCCACCCAGTCTTCAACCCAAACTGCTGCGTCTTCTCACCGACAAGGAATACGAACGCTACGAGGATTTCAAGCCGCGAACGGCCGACGTGCGCGTCGTCGGCGCCACGTCCCAGGATCCCGATGATGCAGTGAAACGAAAGCGGCTGCGGCCAGAGCTGCTGCTGATGCTCGACGTCGTGCGCATCGAGCTTCCGCCGCTGCGAAACCGGCCGGAGGACATCCGCATGCTGGCCAAACGTTACCTGGCCTACTTCAGCCGGGAGAATCATCGCTCGATCGGCGGGTTCACGACCGAGGCGCTCAACGCGCTGCGGAAATATCCCTGGCCCGGCAACACACGGGAGCTGCGCAACCTGATCGAGCGTGCAGTGATTCTGTGCCAGACGGATGAGATCGGCGTGCGCCATTTTCCTCCCAACCTTCTGTCGGGTGCGACCCATTACGGGATCGGCGACCTGGTGCCGCTGGATACGATCGAAGACCTTCACATTCAGCGGGTGCTGGATTCGACCGGGTCGATCAAAGGGGCGGCGGCGGTATTGGGGATCGGGATCAGTACAATGGTGCGGTGGATGAAACGGGCCAAGGTCTCGTTGCCGCCCGCGGACGTGGCGGCGATGGCCGCCGCGGGGGGAAACGGCAATGACAAGCCTCCGGGCTAAACTCGCCCTGGGTTTCGGCGGATTGCTCGCCATCCTTCTGGCCGTCAGCCTCCTGAGCGTCATCGTTCTTAACAGCTACAGCCATACGCTCGAGCGTTTCTTTCGCGAGAACTACAACAGCGCCATTTACTGCGACCGGATGAAGGACGCACTCGACGCACTCGACTCCCGCGCCCAGGGAATCGTATGGGGAGATGCCGAGATCACGCAAAAGATCGCCGAGGCGGCACAGATGCGGCAATTTCAGTCGAATCTGGACCTCCAGCTTGCCAATTGCACGCTTCCCGGCGAGCTGGAACTATCTCGCCGGCTCGACGCGCTCTGGCAGAATTACCGGCGCGCCTATCAGCAGTTCGACGCCGCCGATGGAAACTCCCGCGACCTTTATCGCAGCACGCTCCTTCCGCAATATCAGTCCGCGCGATCGGTCGCCCAGCAGGTCGCGGACATGAACATGTCGAACATGGTCTCCGTGGACGGGCAGGTGAAACGGACACTGGCGGGTGTAAAACGCGCGCTGCTGATCCTGGTTTTCATCGGAGTTCTGCTCGCGGCGACGCTGGTCGGCACGGTGGGCGCGACCATCCTGCGGCCGCTGCGAACGCTGACGCTGTCCGCCGGCCAGATCGCCAGCGGGAATCTCGACCTGCACATGCCCGTCCGCTCGCGCGACGAAGTCGGCCGGCTCACCGAAGCGTTCAACTCGATGGCATCGCGGCTGCGCGAATTCAAGCAGCTCGACAGCGAACGGCTGCTGCGGACCCAGCAGACCACGCAACTAGCCATCGACAGCCTGCACGATGCGGTCGTGGTAATCGGCCCGGACGGGAAAATTGAAATTTCCAACACCGCGGCCCAGTTGCATTTCAAGATTGCCCCCGGCGCCAGCATCGCCCAACTGGGCCTGCGCTGGCTCAGCACCATTTTCGCGCAGGTGTCCACCACGGGCCAGGCGTTTGAGCCGGAGGAATACACGGCTGCGATCCAGCTCTTCGAGGAGGGCCGTGAAAAGTTCCTGCTTCCCCGCGCCGTACCGATGCTCGACCCGAAGGGAAAGACGATCGGCGTAGCGGTGATCCTGGTCGACGTCACGCAATTGCGTCACGCCGACGAGCTGAAGAGCGGGCTGGTGTCGACGGTTTCGCACGAGCTTCGCACGCCGCTCACGGCTCTGCGGATGGCGGTGTCGCTGCTTGCCGGCGAGAAGGTGGGCCAACTCACGCCGCGACAGCGCACGCTAGTGAAGGCAGCCGGCGAGGAAAGCGAGCGGCTGTTCCAGATCATCGAGAACCTGCTGAACATCAGCCGGATCGAATCGGGCCGGGCGCAGTTCGAGTTCCGCCGGCTCGCGCCGTCGGAGATTCTTCGAGCGGTAGTCGAACCGATGCAGACGGCGTTCGAGCAGAAAGGCGTGCGGCTTCAAATGACCTGCGCGCCCGACTTGCCGCAGCTCGAAGTGGATGCGACGTTCATTGGTCACGCGCTGGGCAACCTGGTCTCCAACGCGCTGAAATTCACACCGGCCGGCGGTTCGGTGACCGTCGCGGCGGAAAACCACGACGGCCAGGTCGCCTTCGTCGTCGAAGACACCGGCGTCGGCATTCCACCCCAACACGCGCCCCGCGTGTTCGAGAAATTCTTCCGCATCCCCCGCGCCGACGGCCCGTCGGGCGTGGGCCTGGGTCTGGCGATCGCCAAGGAAATCGTCGAAGCGCACGGCGGACGAATTCATTTTCGCAGCCGCGACGGGGGCGGCTCTGTCTTCCATTTCACGCTTCCGTCAATGCCGCCCGAGCCCGAACGGCCCCAGACGGAACGGGAGGGCGCGGTTCCCGCCGTGCCAGAGCGCTTCCTGAGCGGGACCCGCGGCTCGGCAGGAGCCTCGCCCTCCCGCCAGCGCCCAATCATCTAGTCGTAAGAATCCAACGCCCATCGCTATTGTGCCGGCCGGGTCGCAACGGGCGCTTCCAGCGTCGCCTGAATCTGGCGCAGCAGCGCTTCGGAGCGCTCGGGCCGGCGGTTGTTGGGGGCGGGGTGCCATGTCCTGGCGTCGACATTCGGCCCGCCTTCATCGGGGCGCTGCTCGCTTTCGTCGGTGATCTGAAGCCGGCTGCGTTGTGAGGGGTCGGCAAAGTCGGGGACGACGCTGATGTGGTAGCGCGTGCGTTCGTGCCAGTAGCGGATGACGTGAAAATCGCCGCGGAACGGCTCCTGCCAGCCGGTCAGCAGTGAGCCGTCTCCCTGATCTTCAACGGGCAGCGAGATCGGCGGCGCGCTGACGATCTGCTTCACTTCCTTGGCAAGCTGCGGGGCAGGGATAGCGTATACCGGGGACTGGACGAGCGTGGACGGTGTGTCGTGCGTCGATGAGCAGCCGAAGAAAAGGGCGGCGATCATGAAAACGATCAATCGAGCGGAGTGACCGAGAGGGCGAGGCTCCTGCCGAGCCGCCACGTCCCACCCCAGGAAGCTTTCGGCTCGGCGGGAGCCTCGCCCTCCCGGTCCGCGCGCAATTGTCCAGCGAATAAATGTCGTCCCATCGGAATTCATTAACAAGAGTCCTCTTCCCTACCAGTTCCAATCCAACCCGCCGCGGAGTTCGGGCTTCTTTTTCTTTTTCGCAGGGGCGGTGGGAGCGGGCGTCGCGGTGGGCGTGGGCTCGGTCGCCCGGCGGATCGAAAGCGAAATCCTCCGGGAATCCTTGTCGATCTCCAGGACGCGCACCTGTATTTCCTGCCCCGGCTTCACGACATCGCCGGCCAATTTCACCCGGTGCGGCGCCAGCTCCGAAATGTGCACAAGTCCCTCCAGCCCCGGCTCCAGCTCGACAAACGCGCCGAAATCCACCACGCGCGTCACCTTGCCCGGAACCACCATATCAACCGCGTACTTCTCCTTCACCTGCGCCCAGGGATCCGGGCCGGCCTGCTTGAGGCTGAAGCTCATTCGCTGATGGCCAGGGTCCAGCGAGATGACGACGAGCTTGATGGTGTCGCCTTCTTTCACCACGTCGCTGGGATGGCGGATGCGCTGCCAGCTCATTTCGCTGACCGGCAGTAATCCCTCCAGCCCTTCTTCGACTTCGATGAACGCGCCGAACGGCTCGATCCGCGTGACCCGCCCCGTCACCGTCGTGCCCACCGGATAACGCGTCTCGATATTGGCCCAGGGATCGGGCATCGCCTGCTTCAGGCTCAGGCTCAGCTTTCCCGTCTCCTTGTCGAGCTTGATGATTTTGACGTCGACCAGGTCGGCGACTTTGACAAACTCGCTGGGATGGCGCCCGCGACGGTGGCTCATTTCGCTGACGTGAAGCAATCCGTCGACTCCGCCCAGATCCACGAACGCGCCGTAGTCCATGACGCTGCGGACGACGCCGCGGCGGGTCTGGCCTTCGGCCAGCTCGGCCAGGAGCTTCTGTTTCGCCTCTTCCTTCTGTCGTTCGAGCACCGCCCGCCGGCTCAACACCAGGTTCTTCGCGTTGCGGTCAAACTGCATGACCTCGGCGGCAACGCGCTGCCCCAGCAGGGTGGAAATGTCCTTCATGAAGTACAAGTCGACCTGGCCGGACGGCATGAATGCTCGCATGCCTTTCACATCCAGTTCCAGTCCGCCCTTGTTCATGCCCGTAACGGTGCCCTCGACAATCTGGCCGACTTCCAGCGTTTCCCAGGAGATGTTGGTCGAGATGACGCCCTTGCGGCTGAGGATCAGCAGGCCTTCGCGCTCGTCGTAGCGATCGACGGTGAACTCGAATTCGTCGCCGATCTTGACGGTGTCGAAATGAGCGAGCGGTGCCACTCCCTGGCTCTTGCCGCCCAAGTCGACGAAGACATCGTCGCGTCCGATGGAGATGACCTTGCCCTTTCGCGCACCCCCGGTCGGAGGTGCGGCCGGCTGCTGTGAGGCGTCCGCCGGGGCGCGGCGCTGGTCGAAGCCGTAAAGCTGCTCGACTGACACGCCCGACAGTGCCGCCTCTACTTCTTTATCCAGGGAGGGGTCGGCATCGGGCCTGAATTTTTCCTTGTATTGGTCCGGCTGCGTCGATTCTGCCATATCACGTCCAATTTTCAGCGCGGCATCCTATCCAGACGTGAAGCAAATCGAAAGCCGCCACCGCCCCCGCACCGACGAAGATGTGGCGCACCCATCTGCGTCCAACAGGTCGACTGTGCCACAGACTGAACATTCCCGAACGAAACTGAACACTTTTCGCGATCAAAACTGCGAAAAACGTTCAGTTTCGTTCAGAAACGTTCAGTTCGCGCATCGGGTTCTCCGAACCCTATGCCGCGCGCATGACTTCGTTCATCGCCGCCACCAGCGACCAGATGCACAGGGGCGCCGAGGATTTGATCGCTTCTGCCGCACCGTTCTCGAAGGATTTACTGACCACCTTCTCGAAGGTCGCCTTGAACTTCTCGTCGCGCGACAGGACGGTCAAATCCGCCAGAAGCTGGGCGGACAACACCAACGCCATGTCCCGATCCCCTTTGTCCCACGCGGTCAGCACGCGGGTGAGGCTGTTTCGGACCGGCGAGCACAATTCACGAGTCTCCATGGTTCCTCCTGCTACAACAGCATCGGTCAGTGGTTGGATTTCTGAAGCGTTCGTCTCAGCGAGTGCAGCCTCCGGCGCTTTGGGCATCGGAACGGTCGGCGCCGCCGGCCCCGGAGCCGGAGCCACTTCCGTCCCCGGGGCCGGAGCAACTTCCGGTTTGGGCACTGGTGTAACTTCCGGCTTGGGAACCGGAGCCACTTCCGGCTCGAGCAGCGGGCGGGCATCGACCATGACGGCGGGGGTCTGTACCTCACCCTGGACCTCGGCCGCCGCGGTCGGCTCGGGGGCCAAAAGCTTTGCGATCAGCCCTTCCAGATGCGCCTTGGCCGCGGCGCATCCCGCCAGATAAGCATCGAGCTTCAGTTGGTCGTCCTTGGCGTCATTTTTGGTGAGCCGGCGCGGGCTGAATTCAATTTCCTTGAACAACCGGGCCGGCTCGTGATCCTCGGCAAAGACCCGCTCCAGCAGCTCGATCGTCCTTCCCCGCCACTGGACGAAGAAATCGCTGCGCGCCTCCAGCCCGGAGGGCAACTCGGCAATCGCCTCCTGGAGGGCGACGGGCGCATCAGCCAATGTCGTCTTGATCATCGCACTTCTCCCGCATCGCCACGCCCTGAGGCGCAACGCACTTCGGACAATGAAGAGATACGAAACAACGTACCGGTTGGGCAAAAAGGGAAATCAAGGGTATCGGGCGAAACGGTGCCGGGAGTGGGACCGGTAACTTCCCTGGCGATGCAAGCTTTCCCGACTGTCTCCGTCGAAATAATGTGACGAACCGGTTGGTCCTATAGTTATATGGACCGAGGGCGATTGCGCCGGCAAATGCCTCCGTCTGAATAACGGGCAGCGACAAGAGGAAGCGGATGATCGAGTTCCCCTGTAAATGCGGTTTTCGCTTCAAGTTGGATGACGAACAGGCCGGCGGCACAATCCAGTGCCACCGTTGCGGGCTGCTTAGCGACATTCCCCTGCACCAGGACCTGGCGGCGATCAACGAGGACGGGACCTATAAAATGGACGAGTCGCCGACCCTCCAGAATCCGCAGGCAGCGGCGGACCTCATCTACGTCTTCACCCGCGGCGCCAGCGACGTCGACGGCTACGAAAAGGACCTGCGCCTCACCACCGAGGAATTTGACGCCGTCGGAACCGGGCAGCCCCTGCCTCTGCACCCCCAGGCAAATGAAGCGCTCGGGCCCAAATACGACCCCGAGACCGGCGAGCTGATCACGGAGTTCCAAATCGCAAACGACGGTCCGTCGGCGATCGACCCGGCCACTGTCCCCATGGCCACCGCCACGCTCAATTACGCCTCGGGACGGGCCGCTTACCGGCCATCGTTTTCAAAGGCCCTGGCCCACCTCTTCTCGCCGCCAAACCTGACGGTCATGTTCGTCATCTTCTGCATCCATGCCCTGATCTGGCCAATCCAGTTCATCCTGAACGAAGGTTTCTTCCTGATCGTCGCGGTCGAGCCGCTCATGATCGCGCTGATTCTTTCGCACTACGGCAACGTCGTTGAGGACATCGGACCCAATGACAAGGATGATCTCCCTCGCCCCCTGCGCGACCTGGGTTTTTATGAAGACCTCTGGCTGCCGTTCTGCAACGTATTTGCGGCGATGATCTTTTGCTACTGGCCGCTCATCCCGCTGGCCGCTTACCTCATGCAGGGCTCAGAGCATCGTTCATTGCTGTCGTCGCTGATCGTGCTGTTCGTCGCCTTGGGAACTTTCGCCTTTCCCGCGGCGCTGCTCACGCTTGCGGGGAGCGGAACGATCCTGAATCTGCGGCCGGACCGGGTGCTGCGGACGATCGTGCGCACCGGAGCAGTTTATCTGTTGGTGATGATCGTCTGGATGGTCACAGCACTCACTTATCTGTGGGGATTCGTCGGATCGGCACTGGCGATCGGCCGGCTGATGAACAGGGCGCCGCCGCAGAATGTGTTGTTTTCCTGGCCGCTCGTGGTCGGGGCGCTTTTGGCCGGTATTTTTTTCATGCACTATCTGTGTATCTGCCTGGGTTTGATCTATCGCGCCCACTCCCATGATTTTCCATGGGTTTTGCAGCGGCACGTGCGGACGAAACAAACGCTGCCGCCGCCGATGCCTCCGCGCCGCCCGCGCCGCGCCGTCGCACGAGCGCCCAGCGCGTCACAAGCCAGCGGCAATGTTCAGTGACGGCGGAAGAACAACACGTAAACCAGAACCGAGAGCGCGTTGACCGTCGTGAGAATTGCGATCTTCCCCACCACCTCGCGGACGTGGTCGGGAAATGAATCGAGCGGCGCGTTCACCCAGGCGAGGACGCGCAAGACCAGCGGATCTCCTGAAACAGCTTTTGGAACTGCCTCTGTCTTGGCGCCGGCGGCTTCGGGCGATGGGACCGCGACCGCCGCATCCTCATCCATCTCCTTTGACAGCTCGTCGGCAACGCTGGGCACTGCGTCCGCGGCCGAAGCCGAAGCGCTCTTCTCCTGAGTCTCTTTCGTTGCGGCGTCAGGCGCTTCAAGCTGCGAAAAAAGCGCACTTAAGTCCTGGTCTGTTGCGCGCGGCGCGGGGCTGGCGGGAGCACTTGCCAGTGGGGCTGAAGCTTCCGCTTTGGGCGGGAGTGGGGTCGGTGCCGGTGCGTCAGACAAAGAAGGCCCGGGCGATGCCGGGGCTGCGTCGGCATCGGATTCGGAGAGCAGCCGCTCGATTTCTTCGCCGGCCAATTGGGCCAGCAGATCGTCGGTGCTCGCCGGGCTGACCCGCGGGGATTCCAATGGATCGGGCAGGTCCAGTGCGGCCTGTCCCATGATGACTCCCTTCACTTGAGGCAGGTCAAATCTACGATTCAACCTCGCCCGCGGCGAATCCTTCGCCTTACCGGACCTCGATGATAATGGCCTTTGGCCTTGAAGCAATCACTTGCCGCACCGCGACTTTCAAACCCGCCGCCGCCGCGCGCTCAACCGAATCTCACCAAATGTCACCTCTGGGCGCTTTTCCAAGGTGACATTCTCCCCCGGGTCTGCTGGCCGCTCGCAAAGTCGAGCCGCGTGGCCCATCGTGGCTCATGCCCACCCCTAAAAACATGAGCCAAAATGAGCCACTTCGCCGATGTGGCTCATGGCCACCCCTAAAACATGAGCCACCGTGAGCCAAAATGAGCCACTTGCCATAGTCCTGCTACGCGCATCCCCTCGCCAACAATGCCAAAAAACGTTCAGTTTTGTTCAAGACGTTCAGTCTCGGTCTTTTCCCTGTCTCCTTGTCTCCTTGTCCCCTTGTCTCCCTGTCTCCGCCCTCCTCCCCGCCCGGCGAGTGGCCTAAAGTGGCTTAAAATGGCACTCGATTTAACAAAAACTTGCTTTATAGCCACTTCTCATATTCTTGCGAAATCCTGCCCGCGTTTTCTTCGGAGAATCGCTCTGCTGCCTGATTCCCAGGCACGTCCGTTCGATGAACTTCGTGCCACTTTTCTGGGCACCGGCATCGCGTTGTCACTGGTCATTGGTCACTTGTCATTTGTCACTGGTTTGCGGTCAAATGGAAGCCGGTCCGAAATCCTACCCAAACCGCCGGTCACCCGGCCGCGGCGCGAAGCGTCTCATTTGTTGAGAACCGCCGGCACCTCGGGAGCGAATCGCGACGATCTGGTCGCGCACCTACGAAGTCATGCGAGCCCGAGGAACGAGTAGCGCCTGTGGCCGACCTTCCGCGAAATCCGCTTGAACGTCGCCCCCGCGCCCACTTACGTCTGACCCGCATCCCGATTCGCCACCGTGGGCCACCAAGCGGCCCGAACAATTACCAATCTACAACGTTTAGCCTCTATGGGTACTCAGCCATCCGACAAGGCGAAGCGGCTCGCACCCAAACTGATCGCTGTGGGTTCTGAATGGGGCGCAAACGCGGCTTTTGCGGCATCGACATCAGCCATTGTTGCGGGAAATGCTGCGGGCGGAGCTTTGTGGATCGGTATTCACGCCGCGTTCCTGATGGCTAAGAATTGGTCACTAGGCGTGACCGCGGCCGAGGGACAGGCGGCTGTTGAAGAGCTCCTAAAGGACTTGATCGGCAAGCACAACTCTTTGCAAGGAGCCCTGGACGCACTTGCAACTGATCAACACATTCACGAGCTGATTTCTCGCGAACGCGTCACCGAGCTGCAATCGATATTGCGCGGTTCTTCCGCGGAAATCGAAAAACGCGTCGCGGAAAACCAAGAAGTCACATTCCATCTTGCGCGATATCTGGAATCTTGGTGCAGTGACAAAGATGTGACGCTCGACGACATCTTGCAACACGTGTCGAGCCTCTCGGCCCAGATCGCAACCGGATTTCGCGAGACACAGAGTCAAGGCGCCGCAATCCTCAAAGCGGTGACGGAGATCAAGGCGCAACGTGGCATCCGGCCAATCACGCCTGGGTCCCTCCCGTCGGTAGTTGATCTAAACGTTCTAGCGTTCCGGCCGCTCGACAATGCTTGCCGATTCGATGGGCTGGAGCCCGCTGAATTGACCGCTCTTCAGGACACGATTCGAACTGCGATGCTGAATGCATCGCAACCACTTTTGAATTGGAAGACGACGGTTGGCGCTGGTCATCGCCGACTCACCCCGGCCGTTGAGGGGACGGTTCGCGAAGCGCTACAGCGAGAATCGTCAACGAACTTGATCCTGGGACCGAAGGGTTCCGGAAAATCTGCTGTCAGCGCGGTGATCAGTCAATGGGCACTTGCAAATGGGTTTGTCGTTTTGTGCATCCGTGCCGATCAACTGCCGGCGGATGCGTCCTCTGCGGCCGGACTCCAACGGTTTCTGAATCTGCCGATTTCCGTGGAAGATGGAGTTCGCGTCGCCGCACAAAAGTACAAGGTTTTGGTTGTGCTTGACCAGCTCGACGCCATTTCTGAATTAACAGATCGCCGCACCAACCGGTTGAATCTCTTGCTGAATTTGATCCGGGGGCTGAGCGGCGTGAATAGCGTCCATCTTCTGGCCGCATGCCGGGAATTCGACTATCGGCATGATGCGCGTCTTAGCACGATCGACGTGGAACCGTTGAAATTGACTGTGCCTGAGTGGACGAACATTGCCGAAGTCCTTCGCGCAGAAGGTCGGGCGGCCGAGACGATGGCGCCCTCCCTTCAAGAACTGCTGCGCACACCGTGGCATCTCAACCTCTTTTTGCAAGTTGCCGAACAGGGTCAGGAATTTGCATCGCTCCAATCTCTCGTCGAAGCCGTTTGGAACAAGTGCGTGATTAATTCCGATGGTCTTCCTGGGCGAATTGCGTTGATGGAGCGGATTGCTCTTCGGATGAGTGACAACGAAGAATTGTTCGTGCCGTCGTCTGTTGCGGACGCTCTGCCTGCCGAGCGGGATGCTTTGTTGCGTGACGAGATCCTTGTCGCCGATTCTGGCGGTCGGCGTTTGTCGTTCAGGCATCAAACTTTTTACGACTTTGCATTAGCGCGGCTATTTGCTCGAGGAGACAAGCTGCTATCGACGTACGTGATTGAGCGCCAAGATGGACTATTCGTGCGACCAACGATGCTCAACGCATTGGAAATGCTTCGTGAGTCCAGTCGAAGCACTTATCATCGTGAGGTTAGTCAAATTCTCGAGGCCAAGCCTCGATTGCATCTCCGCAAACTCCTCCTTGAATTCATTGCGCGACAGTCGGAACCCGATGACGAGGAAGCCGCCGTTCTGCTTCCATTGGTTGAGTCCGATGATGGTCCCCTGATTCTGAGCGCTGCCGCCGGCAGCCACGGCTGGTTTACCCGTCTCCGTGACTCCGGCAAACTGAGTTCGTGGATGAAGCAGCCCTCGCAACGTGCCGCGCTGTCTTTCGGCCTTCTTCTCGATGCATCCAAATTCGATCCCGCTTCGGTTTACCGTCTCGTCGCTTCGTGTTGGGGGCCGAACGCAGAATATAACCAACTGGTGCTTGCCCTGGTCTATCGTCTTCCGATATTGGACGATGATTGGATGCGACTGGCATGCCAGGCAGCGGGTCGCTCGGGTCACCCAATAGTTTTTACCGCATCGCGCATCGCCGAAACAAATCCAGAATATGCGGTGAGATTGATCTGCTCGCAGTTTGAATATGAGTATTGCCAGGCCGAGCGTGAGGCGGCTGCCTCACCACCTGCGCGAGACGAGGCCGATGGCTTGAACGCGTCACGTTTCCTTGCAGCACAGAGGGATCCGTTTGTGCTGCTGATAACCGGGACAAACACCAATGATCGTTATGGCCTCGACGCCATCGCGGAAAAGGCGCCGAAGGCGTTCGTGGAGGGATTGTGGAGTTGGTTCACCAACGTCTTGAATAAGATGCCAGAACGTAATGGAGCACGGGGCGTTCGATATAAGGAAGACTACGTAACTCATCGTGCGTACGGCGTCCTGCCAATTCCTTTGGTTCAGGCGTTACATACTGCCACGGACAAATGGGCTGCGGCGGATCCCTCGGCTTTCGCTCTGTTCGTTGAACGCGCAGCAACTTCTGAGCATCTCGCGGTACACCGCATACTTGCCCAGGGCTTGGGGATAATTGCAGAAAGGTGCCCTGCCGCAATCGTGACGTATTTAACTGCTGATCCTCGTAGACTCGCGATCGGTACGTGGCGTTCTGAACTTGGAATATCGAGAAAACTAATCTCGGCCGTGTTCCCCTATCTTGCGGCGACGGAACGAAAGAATTTGGAGGAAGCGATAGTTCGATTCGATGCGTTCTCGCCAGAAGAATACAGCGGTTGCGATCGAGAAACTCGATTCAAACTCAAGAAATGGAGCCGAGAAGATCGTCTCCGTCTCTTGAGGGCCATTCCGGCCAGCTTCTTGAGCGCGGAGGCGCGTGCCCTCAAAGAGAACGAAGAAGTGCAGCTACCTGGCGTTGCCGCAGTGGAGTCGCCCTTTACGGAGATAAGGCCGAGCGCTGCTCCAATGACCCCCGACGTAATTCAGAAGGCCAAGGACCACGATGTTTTGCGCTTGATGGATCGTCTGGTCGCGTACGAAAAGCAGATCTCGCCCAATAACGTTCGAAGAAGATCTGATTTCGCCAGGGGAGGCGGAATCATCGAGGAAGCGTGGGCGCTTCGATCCGCGGCGGAGGCTAATCCCGAGCGCGTGGTGAAGCTGATTCCCAACCTCATACCCGATCGTCACGACCATCAGTTGTATGCCGGTCTGGCAATGGAGGGGCTTGCGAAATCAAAGCTCGATGCTGGGAAACTGTTCTCTCTGCTCAGCGACTTGGACGCGCGCGGCTTTGATGGCGACGACTTCCGCGAGCATGCTGCATCGGCGATCGAGGAGCGGGCCCGACGCAGCGACCCTGCACCTGCAGCGCTCGTCGAGAAGATGGTCAGCTGGATGACCGAGGTGGCTACGCCAGATCCGAAGGATGAAACCGACGATGATAACGCGGGCACCGAGCTTACCTCCTTGGTCTGGGACCATGGTGCTGGGGGCATGTTAATGCACGGGCGTGGAGCTATTTTTCGCGCAATCGCTCAGAGCTGTGATTGTGAGGGACGGACCGACGTCCGCACACTTATTGCTGCGGCCCGGCAAAGGATTGGTAAAGAACGACATCCCAGGGTCGCCGCTGAAATGCTGGTGTATTTGCATAACGCGTTCACGCGGAAAGAAGCGATAGCCGGCGCGACGAGCATATTTGGTGGTCTGATCATGGGCTGTCCCGCCGCGTTGCATCAGGACATGGCAATTTCAGCGCTGGGCGCGCTGACGGGGTATTTTGATCCGCCGGAGCTATATCAGCGGTGGCTGACGGACCTCTCCCGGTCCCCACGGCCGCGATCGCGGCAGGCGTTCGGTGAGTTGTTGTTCCTCTATCACTGCCGCCAGCAAACACAGTGGGGCAATGACCAGCTTTCAAAGGCTTTAGGAGCCGATGACGACGCAACCATCCGTGGCACCGCGTTCGGCGCAGCACGAACTTGGACAGAGCCCCATTGTCGGAAGCGTGCAACGGACGTGTTATGTGCAGCAGCTACTCGCTCAACCAAGGACTTTACGCAGATTGTGGAGTCCGCTTTCTTTCTCATCGAAGATGAGCCATTCCCGATCGATGCGGAAACTCACAGGGTGATCAGGATCGTCTGCGACAATCCCCCGATGTTGCGGGCGGCTGGGCCGCAGATGTTAGAGGCGTTGGCTCCGGTTGCAGGAACACAGCCAGACGTCGTGCTCGCCGCTAGCCGGGCACTGTTGGCCGTTATCGTTGAGGATGTGCAGCAACTGGCTGGTCCCCTCGCAACGACCGCGGCCAGCTTAACAAGTATTGCAATCACGCTTCACCGGCAGAACACGTACCGAGCTCAAGGGTTAGCCCTGTTCGAATCACTCCTTGAACTCGGAATCGGAGAGGCGGCGGCCGCGCTGGAATTGCTGGATCGAAAGCCGTACGTCAAGCCGATGTTTGCGCTGCCTGCAGTTCGTCGTCGCCGGCGACGGCGATAGAGGCGGTACGAACCTGCAACGAACCTGCGCCGTGGGAAACGAGTACGCCGGAGCGGAGCGGCGTCCCGGATTCTCGGATCGCTCGCCGCTGCCCGGTTGGGGGCCCTCGTTATCGCGGCTCCGAGACTCGGACTCACTTGAGTCGCGTCGCTGCTCTGCCTCGCATCAGGGCCTTTGGCGGTCTATTGGGGCGTAATTAGGTTGTGAACCAGCCTCTAAACTGGACTCACACGCCGGTTTGAGGTGGACTATTCCCATGAAAACCAGCCGACGCCAATTCGTGAAGGCCAATCTCGCAGGAACGCTGGCGGCTGCGGTGCCAGCTTGCGCTTCCGGTGCGGACGCGGCGGAGGCACTGAATCCCCGCTACGCGCAGCTCGATGAGATCCTCCGCCAGCCGGTGCTTAAACGCGAGTTGTTCACATCCCCTGTAACCATCGAGAGCCTGGAGCTGCTTCGCTATAAGGACAGCTTTCTGTGCCGGGTGCGCTCGCGCGACGGCGCCGAGGGCATCTCGGTCGGCCATTCCGGGCTCGATGCGCTTCATCCCATTTTCCTACTGGATTTACGGCCCTTTTTTCTCGGCAAGGACGCCCGCGACCTGGATCTGCTGCTGGAGAAAATCTTCATCTGGAAATTCAACTACCGGCTCAACGGGATCGCCATCGGAACTCCGCTGGCGACGATCGAATTCGCCATCCTCGACATGCTCGGGCGGATCGCGGGCAAGCCCCTCTGCCAACTGATCGGCGATCTCCATCAAAGCGAGATTCCGGTTTATCAGGCGACTGAATACCGTGAGAAGCCGGTGGAGGAATCGCTGGAGCTGATCAAACGGGATGTCGCCGAGTACAACTCCCGCGCCTTGAAGATCAAGATCGGCGGGCTGATGTTCATGACGACCGACATCCGCGCCGTCGGCCCGCCGGGACGAACCGAAAAAATCATTCCGCTGGTCCGCGAGACGTTTGGCGACGATATGGCGCTCTATGCCGATGCGAACGGCTTTTACTCGGTGGAGGAAGCGATTCGCGCCGGCCGGCTTCTGGAGGAATACAAGTACGGCTTTTTTGAGGAGCCGGTCTTCTTCGACTGGCGCGAGGAAACCCGGCAGGTCGCCGGCGCCCTTTCGCTCCCCATCGCCCTGGGCGAGCAGGAATACAGCCTGCACGGCTTCCGCTGGCTCGTCGCCAACGGCGCCATCCGCATCGTTCAGCCAGACAATTACTACTTCGGGGGAATGATCCGCTCGATGCAGGTCGCCCGCATGTCCGCCGCCTTCGGCAAGACCTGCACGCCCCACATGAGCGGCGGTGGCCTGGGATTCCTCTACATGATGCATTTCGTTTCTGTGCTGCCCAATCCGACTCCATTTCACGAATTCAAAGGGCTCAAGACCAACGTGCGATTCCACTGCGCCACGTCGCCGCTCAAGGTCGTCGATGGCAAGATCAAAGTCCCAACCGGTCCCGGCCTGGGCGTGGAAATCGACCCGGCATTCGTGAGCCGGCATCAGGCGGTAACCGCGTGAGAGCAAGGGCGGCCGAAATACCCGCAAGACGGCGGCGACACTCTACACGCTAACAATGGCAGCCGTTGCACGTAGGCCGCAGACGCGGTACAGGGTTTTGTTAAACTGAAGGTCAGACGCGCCTCGACAAGTACCTATCGGAGCCAGAAATATGACCATTGTCGGTATCAGCGGGAGTCTGTTTCTTTCGCATGTCGGCCAGTCTCTGAAATGGAGACGGACTGCATTGACCCTCAGTGGACTGGTAATCGTACTGCTGGCCTGTGCCTGTGCCGATGGCGGAGCGCAAACCAGTTCAGCGCCACTCGTCAATGACAAGGCACCTGCCCCATCGCGAGAATTGAAATACCTCATTTTCTGGAGCGACCCAGAGAACGCAGGGGAACTAGCCGAGCGGATCGGCGTGAAGGGCGACGGCAAGACTCGGCTTCTGGGGTTTGGCCTGCCCAATGCGACCTATGAGCTTGAGGACCAATTGCCCAACCGCATTCGGAGTGCATTCGCCGCCGCGCGAAAGCACGAAATGGCAGTGATGCTGCATTTTGATTTCCACCAGGCTTGGAAGAGCCGCCCGGACCTCTGGAACTGGTTCGATCCGGGCAAGCCAGGTTACAACCCGAACAACAAGTACAACGTCGAGTGGCAGGGTTGGGACGGGCCGCCGAACAAAGTGCGCTACCTGAACGACGGCGTACTCGAACGCCTGCCGCCGAACATGTGTTTTACGAGCAGGAGAACGCGAGCCGAGGTCACGCGGATTGTTTCCAAAGTCATCGCCCCGGTCCTCCGCGAGGAGATTGCCAGACTCAAGGCCGAAGGCAAGGAAGCCCTCTTCGCGGGAGTGGTCGTGGGTTTAGAGCCGGGCATCGAGGACTACTCACAATCCGATCCCGAGCGCACGAAGATGATGGAGGAAGACGGCGTGCCCGCCAGACCGCTCGGCTACCGGGCGCTCCTGGATCGCGGCTTCAGCGCGGCCAAGCCGCCGCACGATTTCCGAAAGGTCCTCGCGGGGATTGTTCAAGAAACCGTTGCTTTCTGGTGCGAGCAGTTCGTCGAGGCGGGCATCCCTGCGGAGAAGCTCTATCCCCACGTCGCCGCACCCGCGCCCGTCGAGATGAGGAACGCTCCTGTCTGGACGGCGTTCAACAAGTATTCCCGGCCCGGTTGGACCACCTACCCGATCGACGTCCTCGGGGAGAGCTTCAAACCCATCTATGACGAGTTGCAGAAGCACGGCAATCCCGCCTGGGCGGGCGTGGAGGCAAACGCGGGCATGCCCGGCTCCCTCGTGGATTGGGAAACCTACCTCGCCTGGCACTACAACCATGGCTGCGTTCTCGTGGGCGTGAACACCGGCGCTACAGGCACCGATCTCCCCACGCGCCTTTCTCAGAGCGCCTACGGTACGGAAGCCATCGCGGCCTATCGGAAGTTCCTGACGGGACAACCGCTGGTGGAGAAGGCGTCCTCCGTGGAGCGCTGGCAGGTCCGCGTTCAGCGCATTGGGGCGAAGATGAAGCGGGTGCGCGCCGGGATCGAGCGGTGGCAAAGCAGCGGCAAGGACCCTTCGGCGGTGGGCAAGCTCATGGAAGGCGCTCAGCCGCTAGGCAGCGCCGGAAAGCTCCGCGAGTTGGAGAAACTTGTGGACCAAGCGCTTGAGATGCTGGGCGAGACTGAGACAGAGCCGGAAGTGCCTCGTCAGAAGTGAGACGAGCAAGAACTTCGGCCAATCCGAACGATCCAGTGGACGGCCCCGCTGCAAGGGGCTGGTATTCCAGCCACGCGTTCAGCTTACTGCTGCTCGCAAGGCTGCTGATTAATTGACGGCAACACATCCATCCGCCAACAGAACGAAGGATAGATGATCCAGAGGAGGTGGAGATCGTCCAATTCCCCCTCTCCCCGGCGTCGCCCGCACCAGTATGATGCGGATGATGCGGAACGAACGCTCAAGTGCAGTGATACGACGTCTGCACACGCCGCGGATTTTTGTCGGCCGAGTTCCCCTTGATTCGATTCAGTCGAGGCACGCACGCGAGGTCTTACGGCTTCCGCAGGGCGCGACTGTTGAGCTTTTCGACAATGGCGGGGCCACCGCGACGGGTACGCTGGAATTTGTGAACGATCAGGAAACCGCGGTGATCGTGGAACACGTCATCGAGCCGCAAACTGAAACGCGAACCCAGGTCACCGTCGCCTCGGCGGTTCCCAAAGGAGAACGTGCGGACTGGATGGTGGAGAAGCTGAGCGAGCTGGGGGTGGCGGCATTTGTCCCGCTGGCCGCCGAGCGGAGCGTGGTGCTGCCGGAAGGCAAAGGCAAACGGGAGCGATGGATTCGCATCGCGACGGAATCGGCCAAGCAATCAAGACGAGCCGGAGTGATGAGGATCGATCCACTGAAGCGAGTCAGCGATCTGCTGGCGGGAAATCCGCACGGGTTCGTGCTATCCACCGAGCCGGGCGCATCGTCGATCATCCAGACGCGGGATCGCGGCGCCGCCGGAGAACGTGTGCTTTTCATCGGCCCCGAAGGAGGATGGACCGCGGCCGAAATGGACGCATTTCGGGCCGCGCACATTCAACCTGTTCGATTGACCGATACGGTTCTTCGCATCGAGACCGCCGCGATTGCCGCGGCGGCTGTGATGCTGCTCCACTACTCCAATCCGAACCGCGCCTGCACCCCCGACTGAATCCGGGCGAACACCCATCGGTCGGCGAGCATTCCGATGACGACCATCACAATCATGACCGCAATCACCTGCGATATGTCGGAGGTATCTCTGCCGGTCTGTAGCAGAAAGCCCAGCCCGCGATGGTAGCGGCCCGCGACCACGAGGATGAGCTCCGCGCCCATCAGGGAACGCCACGCGAACGAGAATCCCTGCCGCAGGCTCGTCGCCAGCGCCGGCAGACTCGCCGGAAGCAGCACGTAGCGGTACAGCCGCCAGCCCCGCGCCCCCAGCATCAACCCCGCCCGCGGAAACAGAGGAGGGATCATCCGCAGTCCATCGCGCATCGAGATCGCGACGGCGGCGAAACTTCCCATCACCATCACAAACAGAATTCCCTTTTCGCTGAGCCCCAGGAGCAAAATCGCCATCGGCACCCAGCACACGCTCGGAAGCGTCTGCACGCCGAGCAAGGGCGGACCCAGAAACTGATCCAAGGCCCCCCACCGCCACATCATCAGCCCGATCAACCCGCCGACGATGAGGCTCAACGAAAATCCGACTGCCAGACGCACCAGGCTGACAACATTGGCCAGAATCAGCGGGCTGTCATACCAGTGGCTTTCGCGACTGGCCGGCGCTGCGCCGGCGTCTGGGCCTTGACGCGGCAGGGGCCAGCCGGGCGTGCTCACAGGGGCGCCAAACGACGTCTCAATGTTCAACATCCCCAGCAACGAATCGACGATCATGCTGGGCGCGGGAAAAATCCACGGCCGCCAATGAACCAGCCTATATGCCCCCTCCCAAGTCCCCAGGATCAGCAGCCAGATCATCAGGCGTTTCAGGCTTCCAATAGGCGTCGGCCGCTTCACGGTTGACACGGTTGACCTCGTCTCCGATCTCCTTACGCACCTGACGGACAAGCTGCGTGATGTCGGCGCTGTCGAAATTCCGCGGGTGGGCAAGCCCGACGCGGATCTCCTTGCGGATTCTACCCGGATGGGCGTGAAGCACGATGATCCGGTCCGCCAGCCGCACCGCTTCGCCCACCGAATGGGTAACAAACAGGATGGTCTTGCGCGTCTTGCCCCAGAGTTCCTGGAGCTGGGCGTGCATGAGTGTGCGCGTCTGGGCGTCGAGGGCGGCAAAGGGCTCGTCCATGAGCAGCACCGCCGGGTCCATCACCAAAGCGCGAGCGATGGCGACCCGCTGCCGCATGCCGCCGGATAGTTCGTGGATCAGCTTGTCAGCGCTGCCCGAGAGATGGACCAGGCGCAACGACTCTTCGACGCGCTCGCGCCGCTCGCTCTTGGAAAATCCGGCCATCTTCAGCCCGAATTCGATGTTCTGGGCGGCGCTCAGCCAGGGAAAAAGCCCGTGCTCCTGAAACACCATCGAGCGCTCGGGCCCCGGGCCATCGACGGGCACGCCATCCAGCGTAATGCTTCCGCTCGTCGGCGCAAGCATGCCTGCGACGAGGTTCAGCAGCGTACTCTTTCCGCACCCGCTGGGCCCGACGACGACGACAAATTCGCCCGGCTCGCAGGTCAAGGTCACGTCCTGAATGCCGTGATCGGTCGAGCCGTTGAAGAGACGGGTCACGCGCTCGACGCGCAAGGTACCGCGCTGCTGTCGTGTGATCGGCGTCGCTATCGCTGTTGGGAGCGCGACTCGCATGTCAGCAGTTCCTGTGACACGGCTTTTGAAACCGTGCTGATGGGATTCCGTTTCGAGAATCTTTGCGATCCAAGGTCATTCTCAACCGCATGCCGTCAGCACGGGTTGAAAACCCGTGTCACATGGAGCACGGCTCGCAGTCAGAGTCCCGGCTGCGTCGCAATCGCAGTTGGTCGTTCCTGCTGAAGCTTAGTCAGGATACCTGTATCAAAAAACCCGCTCAAATCCGGAGGCTGCCGCTCGAAACCCAACTGGTACGACCATTCGCCCAGAGTGCTGAAGGTCTGCTTCAACGGCTCGTCCGTGAATTTCACCCGCGCCAGCGCCGAAGGAAGAATCCCCGGCGGCAACCGCTTGCTGGTCAGGGCAAACAATGCATCTCCCAGTTCTGCTTCACAGGCCTTGGGATCCTGCTGGAGACGTTGCGTCCAGCTCCGATGCACACGAAGGATCTTCTCCACGACATCCGGATGAGCAAGAGAGGATTCCGGCGTGGTGACGACGACGGTGAGGGTGAATTCCTTGTCGGGCCAAAGGTCCTTTTCTTCGCCAACGACGTGCGCGCCGGCTTGCGCGATCAGCAGGGATCCCCACGGCTCCGGCGCCCACGCCGCGTCGATCTGGTTGCGCGTCATCATGCCGACCTGCTCGGCATTGGCGATCGGGATCACGTTCGACGCATCCGGCTGCTTCAAAACCGACTGTGCGAAATGCCGAGCGGCAATGTCCTGCGTGTTGCCCTGCTGCGGCGTCGCCAGCCGCTTGCCCGCAAGGTCTTGCATGGTCCTGATTCCGCTGGCGTCGCTGGCAACGATCAGGACACCGTTTGCCGCAGCGCCGGCGATGACGCGAATGCCCTGGCCGTGCGTCCGCTCTTGTGCGTTGAGCGCGGGGCCGGGACCGACGTAGCCGATGTCGATCTGCCCGGCAAGCAAAGCTTCGATCAACGACGGCCCGGCGTTGAACACCTGCGTCGTCAAAGTCGCCGGCTCGATGGCCTTGGCGAACTCGCCCGATGAGACTCCCAGAACCGCCTGGGCGTGGGTCAGGTTGGCGAAATAACCCAGCCGCACCTCAGTTACCTGCGTCTGAGATGCGTGCTGACGGTCGCAGGAGATTGCCGCAAACAGCAGCGATAAACAAGCCGCCGCCGCCACGACTCCTCGCCCGAATATCCACGGAACCACGCCCATGTCGAGGACCAATTTACTATAAATCTATGGGGAAACAAGGAGAATATAAGAACCTTGATATCAGGTATTTATGATGGAGAGAAACTAGCCATCGCGTCCGCGACTTGTTGAATCACGGTGTCCCAGTCCTTCAAGGAAGCCTGGCGGAATAACCTCATCGATGGATACCAGGGCGTGTCTGACCGATCGAGCATCCATCGCCAGTCTGGAGAAAACGGAATCATCAGCCAGGTCGGCTTGCCCAACGCGCCCGCCAGGTGCGCCACAGCGGTGTCGACAGAGATCACCAAATCGAGGTTCTCGATGGCGGCGGCGGTGTCGGCAAAGTCGTTCAACTCCGCCGACAGATCGATCACCTTCATCCCCGCCGGCTTGGACAGCGCCTGCTTCGCGGCCTCACCTTTCTGAAGACTGTAGAACCGAGCATCCGGCGCAGGCTCGGCCAGCGGGGCGAGCTTCTCCAGCGCGATCGAGCGGTTGTGATCGTTGCCGTAGCCGGCGGCGCCGGCCCACACCAGCCCCACCCGAGCCCCGCTCCCGGGATCGATGATCCGTTTCCACCGCCGCGACTGGGTCCGATCGGCGCGAAGATACGGAACATCGGCGGGAATCGTTTCCACCGTCGTTCCCGAAATCATCGGCATGCTGAGCAGGCCGCGGTAGGCGTCGAAATCCGGCAGCTCCTCGTCTGGCGTCACGATCTGGTTGACGCCGCGCAGACTGCCAAAGAGCTTCACCAGTTCCGGCCGGCACTCGACGATCACGCTGGCCCCGCGCTCGGCCAGAATCGGCACGTAGCGCGCGAACTGGATCGCGTCGCCAAACCCCTGTTCGCAATAGAGAAGGACGGTGCGGCCTTCAGGATCCTGACCGTCCCACACCGGCTTGCCATACTCCTTCCGTGACATCGTCCGCGGAACGTCGAACCGTGCCTCGTATTCATTCCAGCCCAGCGTGTACTGCCCGCGCAGAAGCAGCAACATCGCCCGCGATAACCGGCATTCGTGGAAAGCCGGATCGTAGGCCAGCGCCGTGTCGAACAGGCGCATCGCCTCGTCCAGTTTCAGCAAGTCGCGGCAGATCACCCCCAGGTTATGCAGCGATTGCGTGTTGCCCGGCCGAAGCGCAATCGCACGTTGCCCAGCCGCGTACGCTTCCTCCAGACTCCCCAGATCGCGGAGCGTATTGGCCAGATTGTTCCAGGCCGGGGGAAAATCGACCTGGAGCTCGATGGCCTTGCGAAACTCCGCCGCGGCGGCTTCGTTCTGTTTCTGATCGCGAAGCGCCTTGCCGTAGTTGTAATGGAGATGGGCGGAGGTGGGCTGAAGCTCAACCGCCCGGCTCAGGTGCTGGATCGCCCGCTCTTTGTGACCGATGGCGGCCAGCGACGCGCCGAGCATCGAATGCGCCGCCGCGTCACCCGGATCGACGATCACGCAACGGCCCAGCAGCTCCACCGCCTCGTGACTCCGTCCCGTCTGACCGAAGATCGAGCCCAGAATTCGCAGGACCGTCGTGTTGTTGGGCTCCTTCTGGAGGATCTGACGCCAGGCCTGCTCGGCGTCGGCGGTCTTCCCCGACGACTGCAACTGCATCGCCTGCTGGATCTGTTGTTCGATTGTCGGGTCGGACATACGTTCTCGATTCTACGTTCTCTGGCTCAGTTACACCTACACATCGATTCGCTTCAAGTGGACTTGACCGGGATTTGCGGTATCTAAGGGCGGTCGATCGGGAGCTTCAATGGTTCACATGTTTCACAGCCGGCAGGCGATCGGCACGCTGCTGATCGCCGTCCTGTTGATATCGGCACGTACTGACGGGCAGGCCAGCGCCCGGGCCGCGTTGGAAGGACCTGTGGCGGCAGTCGATATGCCCGGCCTTCAGCAAGCCGACCGGCTGATCGACAACGCCATCGCCGAGGGGCGATGCCCGGGCGCCGTGATGCTGGTCGGCAAGGGAGACAATCTGATTTACTGCCGTGCCTACGGCAATCGCGCCCTTGAGCCGACCAAAAAGCCGCAAACCGTTGACGCCATTTTCGACATGGCTTCACTGACCAAGGCCGTCGCCACGGCGCCGTCGATCATGATTCTGGCCGAGCGGGGAAAGCTGAACGTCGCTGATCGGGTCGCAAAATACCTTCCCGATTTCGCTGAGAACGGCAAGCAGGACGTGACGATCGAGCAGCTCCTGCTTCACCGCGGCGGGTTGATTCCCGACAACGACATCGCCGATTACGTGAACGGTCCCGCCGAAGCATGGAAGAGAATCGACGCGCTTCCTCTCAAATGGCCGCCGGGAACCCACTTCGCTTATTCCGACGTCGGCTACATCGTCCTCGGAAAGATGGTCGAAGTGGTGAGCGGAAAACCCCTGGATCAGTTCGCCCGCGAGAATATTTTCGAGCCACTGGGAATGACCCACACGCGCTTCCAGCCGCCACAAAACTGGCAGGACCTCTGTGCGCCGACCGAGCAGCGCGACGGTCATTGGATGGTCGGCGAGGTCCACGATCCCCGTTCTTATGCGCTGGGCGGGGTCGCCGGTCATGCGGGGCTTTTCAGCACCGCCTCCGACCTCTCACGCTTCTGCCGCATGCTCCAACACCACGGCATGCTCGACGGCAAGCGCGTTTTCAGCGAGTGGACGTACGAGGCGATGGTCCAGGCACGAACGCTTCCCGATGGCACCGGCTGCCGCGGGTACGGCTTTGACATCGACACCCCCTACTCCGGCTGTCGCGGCGACCGCTTCGAACGCGGCGCCACCTTCGGCCATACCGGCTTCACCGGAACCATGTTCTGGGTCGATCCCATTCACCAGTGCTACCTGATTCTGCTGACCAATTCGGTCCATCCCAACGGCAAAGGCAACATCCTTCGCCTGCGGCACGAGGTGGCGACCGTCGTCGCCGAGGCGCTGCTGGGCAAGGCATCGCCGACAACCGCGCCGGCAACACGACCCGCGGTCGCGCAAGCCCAGGCGCCGGTCTTGTGCGGCATCGATGTGTTGGAACAAAATCATTTCGAGCCGCTGCGCGGCAAGCGCGTCGCGCTGGTCACCAACCACACCGGCGCCGATCTTCACGGCAACCGCACGATCGATCTCCTTGCCGCCGCAAGAGGCGTGCACCTCACCAAGCTGCTCTCCCCCGAGCACGGGCTTTACGGCCAGGTCGACACCAAAGTCGCTGACACGGTGGATCCGAATACAGGCTTGCATGTCTACAGCCTCTACGGCAAGACCGAGAAACCGACTCCCGAGATGCTCCAGGACATCGACGCGGTTGTTTACGACATTCAGGACGTGGGCGCCCGTTTCTACACCTACACGACGACGCTCGGCTACTGCATGGAGGCTGCCGCCGAGGCCAAGATCCCGATCTTCGTCCTGGATCGCCCCAACCCCATCACCGGCCTGATCGTCGATGGACCGCTCGCCGATCAGGACGATCTGAGCTTCATCGCTTTCGCGCCAATTCCCGTTGCCCACGGCATGACGCACGGCGAGCTTGCTCGATTCTTCAACGAAGAGCGCCACATCCATTGCGACCTGCACGTCATTCCCATGAAGAACTGGCGGCGGTCGATGTGGTGGGACCAGACCGGCCGCACATGGATCAATCCCTCGCCCAACATGCGTAACACCAACCAGGCGCTGCTCTACCCCGGCGTCTGCCTGCTGGAAGCGACCAACGTGTCGGTGGGACGAGGAACCGATCAGCCCTTCGAGATACTCGGGGCACCATGGATCGACGGCCGCAAACTCGCCGAGGCCCTCAACGCGGCCAACGTGCCGGGACTGCGCTTCGTGCCGATAACCTTCACGCCCAGCTCCAGCAAATTCAGTGGAAAGGTTTGCCAGGGATGCTATGTCGAAGTGATCGATCGCATGTCGGTCGAACCGGTTCGGGCGGGGCTTGCGATTGCCTGGACCCTCAAGCGCCTCTTCGGCGACGCATTTCAAATCGATCTCGTCGGCCATTTGCTGCGAAACAGGCAGACGCTTGAAGTGCTCAAGACAACCGATGATCCACCTCAGCTATGGCGATCGTGGGAGAAGCAACTGGAAGAATTCAAAGCCATGCGTGCAAAATACCTTTTGTATCTCCAGTAAATCCCGATTGCATGGAAGGCTTACCCCCTCTCCCTTCGGGAGAGGGTTGGGGTGAGGGGGAATCCGAGGCGCCTCAACCAGGCCCTCACCCCAGCCCTCTCCCGGAGGGAGAGGGGGAAATGCAGCCAACCGGTGAGAAACATGGTCTTTCCTCTGGCAGTCTTCGGCCCGCTCGACTGGATGGTGGTCGCCCTGTACTTCGCGGCGATGATCGCGATCGGGCTTTTCATGGCCCGGCGGCGACAGGATACGGAAGATTATTTCCTGGGCGGCCGCTCGCTTCCGACTTGGGCGGTGTCCCTTTCGATCGTCGCGACGACGCTCTCGGCCGCGACGTTCGTCGGCGCGCCCGAGCAGTCCTACGCCGGCAATCTTACCTACCTCAGCTCGTGGCTGGGGACATTTCTGGCGGTGCTGGTCGTCTGCACGATCTTCATTCCAAGGCTCTACCGCGCCGGCACCGTCACCATCTATGGCTACCTGGCGAAGCGATTTGGCGAGCCGGCGCGGATAGCAGTCAGCGTGATGTTTCTGGCCGGCCGCATGCTTGCATCCGGGGCCCGGCTTTTCATCGCGGCCATGCCCCTGTGCCTGCTGCTGTTTGCCGCCCGTGGGCAGACGAACTTCGTCGCCAATAAATGGCAATTGATCGAAGCTGTCTGCGTCATCGGCCTGGTCGGCACGTTCTACACGACGCTGGGGGGTATCCGCACCGTCGTCTGGACCGACGTGATCCAGTTCTTCATCGTCGTCGGCGCCGCGGTGCTCAGCATCGCGCTGTTGCTGCACGACATTTCCCGGTCGCCCGCGCAGATCGCCCGAATCCTAGCCGGCTCGGGAAAACTCCGCGTCTTCGATTTCTCCTTCAACCTCAACAATCCGTTCACCGTCTGGGCCGGCGTGCTCGGGAACACCTTCCTGGTGACCGCGTCGCTCGGTGTCGACCAGGATTTCGCGCAGCGGTTCCTCATTTCCAAATCCCCCCTCAAAGGCGCGATGTCGATCGTCTATTCGCAGATCGTCGGCCTGGTCGTCTCGGGCGGATTCATGTTGATCGGCCTGCTGCTTTACATCTTTTACAAGCGGCCGGACGTGATGGGCATGGCGGCGCCGCATTACGCGCCAGCGCCACAAAACGCCTATCCGAGTTTTCTGCTCAGCGAATTGCCGACGATGGTCTCCGGAATCGCGATCGCAGGATTCTTCGCCATCGCGCAGGGCTCGATGGACTCTGCCATCAACGCTCTGGCTTCCAGCGCGATCGCCGATATCTACATCCCGCTTCGCCGGCATCTGGGCTATGAGCAAAAGGACCATCGCGCCAGCGAAGCGCCCAAAATCGCGGTCCTGCTCATGGGCGTCGTGATGGTGCTCTTTGCGATTGTCTGCATCGCGCTCTACGGCGGGCAGGACAAGCGGACCCTCATCGACTTCGCCCTGGGCGTGATGGCGTTCGCCTACTCGGGGATGCTGGGTGTGTTCCTCACGGCGCTTTTGACGCGAAGGGGCAGCAATACATCAGTGGTCGCCGCCCTGGCTGCCGGGGTCGTCACGTTCGGGCTGCTCCAGCCAAACGTAATCAAACACTGGAGCCCGTATGTCTTCGGCCACGCGCATGATCTGGCAAGCACATGGTGGATGCCCATCGGGACCGCCGTCAGTTTCGTGGTCTGTGTTTTGGGTTCACCGACGGTCAAGGCCTGAGCTTGGCGTACCTTCGGCCCAGTCGAGCCACCACGGGGCTGGAAATGGTGATTTCCTTTTGCGGGTCGGTCAGCTTCTGGCCGTCGATCTCGACAGCACCCTCTTTGATCTTCCGAATAGCCTCGCTGTTGGAGGATGCCAGCCCTGCCTTGACCAGCAGCGCCGCGGGTTTGATTGGGGCCGTGCCCACTGAGATTTCCGGCGTGTCCTGCGGGATTCCCTGGCCTTTCTGGATGCGGTTCCACTCCTCCTCGGCGGCATGAGCGGCCTGGGGGCTGTGCAGCCAGGAGATAATGAGCCGGGCGAGATTCACCTTCGCATCGCGCGGCTTGGAACGGATCAGAGGCAGAAACTCATCGTCGGGCAGATCCGTAAGCAGGGCGTAATAGCTCTCCATCAGTTCGTCAGGCAGCCGCATGACCTTGCCGAACATTCCGCTTTGGCCGCCGGGCGGATCGGTGACCGCGATGTAGTTCCCCTTGCTCTTGGACATCTTGTCCTTGCCGTCGGTGCCGACCAGCAGCGGCGTCACCAGCACAACCTGCCCTTCCTTGCCGTCCTCCTGCTGAAATTCGCGGCCCACCAGGTTGTTGAAAAGCTGGTCGCTGCCGCCCATTTCCACGTCGGCGTCGATCATGACGCTGTCCCAGCCCTGAAGCAGCGGGTAGAGGATTTCGTGCAGACGGATGTCGACCCCCTCGGCGTAGCGCTTGGCAAAATCCTCGCGGGTCAGCACCTGCGCGACGGTTTTGCGCGAAGCCAGGCGGATGATGTCGACCAGCCCCATTTTGGCGAGCCATTCGCCGTTGGATCGCACCTCCAGCTTTTCCGGATCGCTGAGAAGGATCTTGCCGAGTTGATCGACGTACGTGCGGGCGTTGGAATCGATTTCTTCACCCGAGAGCTGCGGACGGGTTTTGTTGCGGCCTGTGGGGTCGCCGACGCGTGCGGTGTAATCGCCGATGATCAGGACCGCCTTGTGGCCCCATTCCTGAAACTGGCGAATCACTCGAAGCGGAACGGCGTGGCCGAGGGTGATGTCAGGGGCCGTCGGGTCCATGCCGAACTTGATCCGCAGGGGTTTGCCCGTCGCGACACTGTGCTGGAGTTTCTTTCGCAGGTCCTGCTCGGTGAGGATTCGTTCGGCTCGGCGGCTCAGCAGGCGGATTTGCTCGTCAATCGTCGGTGGCATCGCGCGGGATTGTAAAGGTGCTCCCCGGCAGCATCAACGCGAGCCCGTTCCGACAAGAAACAATACCGTCGAGACCGTGTTGAACGCCGCGTGGAGCGTGATCGACACCCACAGATTCCCCGTCCGCTCGTACGCGTAACCAAGACAAACAGCCAGCACGAAAATGACCGGCCATTCCCATCCCTGGTGCATCAGCATGAACAGGGCTGAGGTCATCAGGATCGCCAGCCCGTTTGCCAGTGGCCGATGCGGGCGAAGTCCTAATTGTGGGGCAAGCCACTCGAGCATTCGTTTCAAAAGCGTCTGGATGTGTCCACGGAAGACAATTTCTTCCCATAACGGAGCAATGAGGCAGGCGCCGATGATGATCGCGCCCTGCACCAGCGGACCGGGTCCTTCGCCCAGGGCACGTAGCAGAGGATGCTCGGCGGGATGCTGGAAGTGAACGTTCTGGTAAACCTTCTCGACGATCGCCGACAGCAGAAACAACGGCGGGATGATGATGACGGCGCCTACCAGACCAACCGCGGCGCCGCCGGGCAATCGCCGCAGGACCAGACCCAGGTGCTGCCCGACCGACTTGAACACAAGCGCGTCCCCCGCCAGGATCGTCACCAACCCGATCAGTTGAGGAATGGTGGCGAGCAACGCCAGCCCGGAATCGAAATTGATAATGGACCCGGGCTGGGCGCCGGGATGAAAGTGGTACCAGATGCGCTCGACGCCCATGTCGGCAAACATGGAGCATGCCACCGCCCCGAACAGCACTGCCGCCAGCGGAAGCGCGGACGAGTTCTCCGGGATGCGCGGCGCTCGTTGCACTCCGCCCGGCCGAGCCAACCCGACGAACCACGCGGCCAGCAGCGCGGCCATCGAGACTGCCAGCAGCACGCCGTTGACGATCGAAGCCATATCCGCGGCCGCCGCGAGGGCGGGAAATCCGAAAATTGACATTCACCCGCTCCGGCCTAGGCTCTTGCCGCGCGATCGGCCCAAATGGCATACCTACAATATCGGGCTGCGTCGTCCGGTACGCGGCCGCGAAGTGTATGAGTACCATTCTCGATCAAATCGTCCAAACCAAGCGACAGGAAATCGCCGAGCGGCAGGCCCGCATCCCACTCGAACAGCTCAAGGAAACCATCACCACGCTCGGCCGGCCGCGCAATTTCTTTCATGCGGTCACGCAAAAGCCGAAAAAGTCGATGAATCTGATTGCCGAGGTGAAGAAGGCCTCGCCGAGTGCCGGCGTGATCCGGAGCGATTTCGATCCTGTGGCGATCGCGGCCGCCTACGCCGACGCGGGCGCCGACGCGTTGAGCGTGTTGACCGACGAGAAGTATTTCCACGGGAAGCTGGAATACATTCATGCCGTCCGCGACGTCGTCCGTCTGCCGGTCCTCCGCAAAGATTTCCTCATCGATCCGTATCAGATTTACGAATCGCGGGCGGCGGGAGCTGATGCCGTCCTGCTGATTGCCGAATGCCTGGAGACCAGCGAGATGATCGACCTCCAAATCCTGGCCACCGAGCTGAACCTGACTTGCCTGATCGAAGTCCACGACATGGACCATCTCATGCGCGTGCGCGACCATGTCATTGGATTTCCCCACCGCAGCTACAGCTTGCTGGGAATCAACAATCGAAATCTCCGGACCTTCAAGGTGGACCTGGGAACGACCCTGCGGCTGGCGGAACTGGTCGAGGATCGGACGGTGCTGGTCAGCGAAAGCGGAATTCAAACCCGCGAAGACGTGGTGAAGCTTCACGCGGCAGGGGTCCGCGCAGCGCTGGTGGGCGAAACGCTGATGCGCGCTAACGATCCGGCGGGCACCATTGGCCAGTTGTTTACGCCAATCGCCGAGGGTTAAGCCGGCTGGTTCACCACGAAGCCACAAAGCGCACGAAGAAATGAAAAGGGAGAGAACGTAGGCGCGTGACACGGGTTTTCAACCCGTGCTGGCGGCGCGAAAGGAGGATGGAACCGTGCTTGGTCAAATCGCTTATAGTTCCACGTCCTCAGCTCGGGTTATAAACCGGTTATAAACCCGTGTCACGGGCAACGCCTTTTCAATCCGCTCTTCGTGTTCGTGGTCAATTGAGTTTTCCAGGCTAAACGGCTGATTTTGACGTTGCGGTGGTGGGGGGCCGGCGCGATTCCCGCCGAACTGCTTCAACATCGAGATGTTCCAGAAATTCAGGGATCTGCGTCCAGTATTTGTCGAAATGAAATCGCGGCAACTCGGCTTTCGCGTCCCGTGCCGTCCAGCCCTGCTCGGCCATCCGATAGGCCGCGACATATAGGCTGGCGCGATCGCCACCCAGGTCATCATGGACGAACACCGGCTGGTTCTGCGGATCGCGGACGACGCGGAGAAACTGGATGATCTGCTGTTCGTCCGGCCGCGATACACTCGACGGAATTTGAATGTATTTGAGGCCGAGCGCTTCGATGTGGTCGATGTGACTCTTGCCCCGAACATCGACGATCGTCCTGATGCCCATTCTTTTCAACTGCTCAAATCCCGAGGGTGTCGGCTGCCCGCCACGATAAAGCGATGGCGAAACCTGGGCGAAGTCGGGGAGGCCAGGAAGCTCCGTAGGCGTCGCCAGTGGTTGGGTTGTGGGCGGCGGTTTCGGAGGAGCGGCGCAGGATGTAAGAATCAGAAGTACTGATACTACCCATTCCCGCGCGCCGCTCTTCCCTCCCTCGCCCTCCGGGAGAGGGTTGGGGTGAGGGACATGGGAGAGGCGCCTCCGATTTCCCCTCACCCCCGCCCTCTCCCGGAGGGAGAGGGGGAAATCCAGCGCCCACTTTTCTCGCACGCGATCAGGCTCCCTTGCGATCAGACGCCCTTGCCTCCGCCGTTCATCTGCATCATCGTCTGCATCACTGCCGAGGTGACGGCTTCCACCAGCTTCGTCGGAATAAAGCTGTCAAATTGGATGGCCGAACCCTCCTTGGAAACCGCCATGCCGACCGGCGGGAGGTTGGGCGGCAGCTTGAACTGGATCGCCATCCCCTGCTGTTTCATGAACTTCACCGCCGTGTTGGCGATCTCGTCAATTGCGATATAGAACTCCGCGCCACGCGGCTTGGGAAGCTGGTCGCTGGTGATTTTCAGCGCATCGGACTTGCTCAGCGTGTCCGTGCCGGCCTTGGCGGCGGCGATGGCTTCAGCGAGCACCTTGTCGTTGACGCCCTGTGCCTGGAGCAGCGTGTGATCGTCGACGACCGCCAGCACGCCCGAGAGGCCATTGGGCCCATACATCATCGCCATGACCTGCTTCTGCTGGGCGGCCATCGGGTCGTTGGGATCAAAATCAAACTTCATGTTGTATGGCTGCATCTGGACGCCGTCCATCGTCGTGGGCTCGCCGAGCGTGACACTCATCTTGGTCTTGCCGCCAACCATGCCCATGAACGCATTCGCCGAAGACAAGCCATCCTTGGAAGCTTCCAGAATCTGTTTGGCATCGCCGTGAGTGACGCCCACGATTTGCATGAGATTCTCGCCGGTATCCGGCGCGAGCATGGCGAACGTGGTTGACGTCATGCTTTTGAGCCCCTTGCGGCAGTCCTCGAGATATTTATTCAGGTCTTCTGCCTTGACCTTGTCGCCCTCGGATTGCTTGACGGTATCCATCAAATCAGTCAGGACGCGATCCCAGACTTTTGGAGTGATGACCGCGCCGCCGTACATAAGGAGCGGGCGATCGGGCAAGCCGGCGAGCATCGGGCTGTCGGTCTTGTTGGACTCGGCGACCAGCTTGCCGAGATAGCTGTCGGGCTCGAAATCACCGATGAACGCTGAGCCCAGGCCGGCATCGTTGAGATTCATGCTGATCGTCGCCGATCGAGTGTCGCTCAGGAATTGCGAAGCGATCTTGTCATAAATGGCGAACACAAAGGGCGGCACCGACATGCCGACCGGATTGTTCTGGCCCTGCAACTGCTTCTTGGCCTCTTCGCGAACGGATTCATAGGCCTTCTGAAGCTGCGGCCGGACCGACTTCACGTCGAAATAAACGATCGCGTCCTTGGTCTGCGCCTCCCTGGCGGCCGGCCCCTGAAGCTTGATCCCGTCGTGATTGGCCAGAAGGGATTTGTCCATCGAGGACACGGCGTACTTGTCGCGCTGGATGACAAACAGCTTTTCGTGGTTGGCGGAGACGGTCACCTGTGAGATGCTGTCGCCAACATCTTTGACATCCTCGAAATTGCCGTCATCGCCGGTCGAGAGGAAGCGCTTGTAATCGTCGACAGGAATCAAGATCACAAGCGGCGGCTGATCGTCCTTGGGTGCATTGGCGTCGGCATTTTCTACCTTGGGCGCGTTCTTCTGCGGATTGAAGAAGGCGATCGCCATATCGCCGTCCTTGCGGATCCCTTTCTTCAGATGCATCTGGGTCATCAGCGAACCGAGCGGATCAGACCAGCGAGGGTCCATCTGGTCGATGCCCAGTTTTTTGGCCAGCGCCGCGACCTTCGTGCTGGCGCCCTGCATGTTCTTGACTTCGAAAACGCCAAGGGCATTTGACGGCGCCTGATCCAGCACCTGCGCCCCCGACCCTGCGCACATGCCGATCACCAGTAATGCAACCCCGGCGACGACTCGATTCATCTGTCTCATGATTTGCTCCTTCTCGAGCCCTCCAGGGACATTCCCCGGTCGAGCGGTTGGTGATCCTATCGCCCCGTCCAGCGGTTTCCAATTCGGAATTCGGCCCGGTCGTATAATCCCCCAGTGTCCCAGAGCACTTCGATGGGTTAGAATACGGGTCGCATGCGGCTGCCCGTGCTCCATTCCGGAACTGCTCCGCCCGCTCAATTTGAGACCGGGCCGCGATCCATTGCGGCGGTGCGGGTGCTCCGGATCAGCATCACCGATCGTTGCAACTTCCGCTGCGTCTACTGCATGCCGGAGGAAGGGGTCCGCTGGCTGCCGCAACAGGAAATCCTCAGTTTTGAGGAAATCCGTGAGGTTGCCCGCGCCGCCATCGAGCGGCACGGCATCCGCCGGTTCAAATTGACCGGCGGAGAACCAACCGTCCGGGCCAACCTGCCCGAGCTCGTGCGCATGCTTCGACAATTGGACGGGATCGAAGATCTTTCTCTCACAACCAATGGAATGCGTTTGGCGAACTTGGCCCGGCCGCTTCAACAGGCGGGGCTTGACCGTGTCACCGTCAGCATCGATTCGCTCCGCCCCGATCGCTTCAGGCGGATCACGCGAACGGGCGACCTGGCGACGGTCCTGCATGGGCTGGATTGCGCCCGGGAAGCCGGGCTGGGCGTCAAGATCAACTGCGTGACCATGCGCGGCGTTAACGATGATGAGTTTGTCGATTTCGCGAGGCTTTCGTTGCAGCGAGAATTGACCGTGCGGTTCATTGAGTACATGCCGTTGGGTGATGCGGAGTTGCTCCATCGTGACACGGGTTTGCAACCCGTGCCAGCGACGTTCGGATTAGATCAAACGTTCCAAGCAGAGATCCCCGGCTCATCGGGTCGCCAGCACGGGTTGAAAACCCGTGTCACGGTTGACTCATCCGAAATCGGACCGGCAGGTGGGTGCGGGGCGCAGGATCGGGGACGAGATTCGCTGGTTCCGGAAACCGAGGTGCGCGACGTGATCGAGCGTGCGCTGGGACCACTGGAGCCGGTAAGACGGGATGACGAACCCGGTGTTGGGCCGGCCAACGTTTATCGGTTGGCAGGCGCGATGGGCCGCATCGGGTTTATCAGCGCGATGTCCGAGCCGTTCTGCGCCACCTGCAACCGTTTGCGTCTGACCGCGACTGGCGTTCTCCGCTCGTGTCTGTTCGAGGGTGGCGAAGTGGCGATCCGACCCATCCTGCGATCGGTTTCCGATCCGGTGGAACGTCGCGCCGCCGTCGCACGGGCGATGGTCGATTGCGTCCGCCTCAAGCCGGAAGTTCACTCGCGGCACGGCAACGGGCAAATGAGCCGAATCGGCGGCTGATCACTTCTTTCTCAGAAGCTCAAGCGGAACGATTTGCAGCGGCGCTTTGGCGGGTTTGGCCGGCTCGTCTTGCGGAGCACATGACTTGCAGGTTCCGCAGCCGGCGAGCTTGCTCTTGCCTCCGTTCAGTGCCGCCAGGACCTGACGACCAATGAATCCGGCGCTGGCGGCAACGGCCAGCAGCACCAGGAGGTTTTGCGTCCAGATCGGCATTGGTCTTCACCCCCTCTCCCTCCGGGAGAGGGTTGGGGTGAGGGGCCTGCGAAAGGCGCCCCTCAATCCCCCTCACCCCTGCCCTCTCCCGGAGGGAGAGGGGGCAAGAGGGCGCGCCTCAAATGAACCTCGATCCCACTTGAAACACGACCAAGCTCACCACATAAGCCAGCACGTTCATATAAGCCAGCATGAACAGCGGCCAGCGCCACCCGCCGGTTTCCCGGCGGACGATCGCAAAAGTGCTCATGCACTGCATCGCCAGCACAAACCAGACCAATAGGCTAACCGCAACAAGCGGAGTCCAGACAGGTTTGCCGTTCGGATACCGGTCCGCCCGCATGGCCGTCGACAAGTTGGTGGTCTGATCGCTTTCGATCCTGCCCACGCTGTAAACGATCCCCATCGAGCTGACGAACACCTCGCGGGCCGCGAACGCGCTGACCAGTCCGACGCCCATCTTCCAGTCAAAGCCGAGCGGACGGATGACCGGCTCCATGAAACGGCCCATTCGCCCGGCAAAGCTGTTGCGGGACTGGGCCGCGGCCCGGGCGTTGGCGACCGCCTCGTCGATCTCCGCTTTGGTCGGCTTCTGCACCTGGGGCTTCCATGCCAGCGAATCGGCCAGGTCCGGGTCCATCTTCGCCCGAGTCTCCTGTTCGATCTGGGCCGCCTGTAACTTGGGAAGCGTCGGGTAATACGCCAGGGCCCAGAGGATGACGCTGAGGCAGAAGATCGTGGTGCCGGCCTTGGTCAGAAACGCGCGGGTGTTCATCCAGACCTGACGCAGGACCTGCGAGAGCTGCGGGATTTTGTAGCTGGGCAGCTCGAGGATGAAGCTGGTCGCCGGGCCTTTGGCGAGCGTGCGTTTGAAAAGAAACGCCGTGCCGACCGCCGCCAGAATTCCCAGCAGGTAACAGCCGAGCATGATGCCCGCTTGGGTGAACGCGCCATAAGTCGCAAAAAAAGCTCCGATCAGCAGCGTATAAACCGGAAGCCGGGCGCTGCAGCTCATGAACGGCGCGACAAGGATGGTCGCCAATCTTTCCCTGCGACTTTCGATCGTCCGCGTCGCCATGATTCCGGGGATCGCACAAGCGAAGCTGCTGAGCAGGGGAATGAAGCTCTTGCCGTGCAGACCGACCCTGGCCAGCAGCCGGTCCATCAGGAAGGCGGCCCGCGCCAGATAGCCGCTGTCTTCCAGGATTGCCAGGAACAGGAACAGGATGGCGATCTGCGGGACGAAGACGACGACCGTGCCGACGCCGTTGAAGATGCCGTCGCGCACCAGGGCGCGGAGCGGTCCTTCGCTCATGGGCGCCGTCACCAGCACGCCCAGGGCGTCGATCGCGCTCTGGATGCCGTCCATGATCGGCTTGGCCAGCCAGAACAACGCGAGGAACAAGCCACCCATGATGCCGGCGAAGATCACCAGCCCCCAGACCCGGTGACACAGGATCGCATCGACGCGATCGCTCAGATGACTGGGTCGGGGGTGGACATACGCGAGCGTTCCGACATTGGTCTTCGGTTGGGCGACCACACGGGATACGACCGACTCGATCCAACGGTAATGGGCCTCCACGTCCGCCTGCATGGGGTCGATGCCGAGCTGGTTGAGTCGGTTGGCGGCGGAGCTCAGGAGCGAGGAAACCGGCTCCTGCGCGACCAGCGGCTTGATGTCCGCGGCGTGATCGCCGATCAGCAGCCGCTCGGCTATTGCCTGGTAGCGATCCAACGGACGCGGCGCCGCCTCCGGCACCAACAGCGACAGCCCCCCGCCCACCAGCAAGAGCTCTTCCTTCATCGCATCAGGCAGTCGCCACTGCGGCATCGGCGCCACCGTTGCGTGAGCGATCGAATTCTTGAGTTGATCGATTCCCCGTCCCTTGTTGCCCACGATGCCCACGACCGGAACGCCCAATTCCTCTCGGAGCTTCTGGGCCGAAACAGCCAGTCCGCGGCGCTCGGCGACATCCATCATGTTGAGGGCGACGACCAGCGGACGACCCAGCTCAATCAATTGGCTGACCAGATACAGGTTGCGTTGGAGATTGCTGGCATCGACGACCACCACCACGACGTCGGGCTGCTTCACGTCGGTGCGGATCCCCCGCAGCACCTCCATCGCCACCTGCTCGTCGGGGGCCCGGCTGATCAGGCTGTACGTTCCCGGGAGATCAATGACTTCACACCACGAGCCGTCCGGAAGCTTGCAGCGGCCGACTTTTTTTTCGACGGTTACGCCAGGATAGTTGGCCACCTTCTGGCGCAGACCGGTGAGTGCGTTGAAGACAGTGGTTTTGCCGCTGTTGGGATTTCCCGCCAGCGCAACCGTCATCGTGGTCGCGGCGGAAGTGGGGCTTGCAGATGTCTGGCAGCAGGAAGACATCGGAGAAATAACGCTGAATTCCGATGCGGAATGCTGAATAAACCCGGCCACTCAGCATTCATCATTCAGCATTCAGCATTATTTCAATGTGCCGGGCTTGTTCGTCACGAAGACTCAGATGATATCCGCGGAGGCGGAACTCGATGGGGTCACCGAGCGGCGCCCGGCGGACCACCTCGACGCTGGCGCCGTTGCAGAAGCCCATTTCGAGCAATCGACGGCGGAGATCGGGATCGCCCCCCACGGCAAACACGCTGCCGCGACAACCCACTCCCAGCCGGTTGAGGCTGCACGTTTCCGGTGTGCCACAATGGTTGCACGCCGCGAAATCACACGCCTTCTGCATAACCGTGCTTTCAGTAAACGACTTCACCAGAGTATAGCTCGTTGAGACTGAGTTTCAACGGCAATTCCAACCGCGGAAGTATGACATGCTCTATCGCCAGAAGCTGTAGGTGTTGTTCCGCAAGCTGCGATCGGGTAAACACCTAGCCGCAACCATCTATTACAACATGGCTTACGATCTTCAGAACTGCTTGAGGAACCGGATGTCGTTCTCCACGAAGCTCCGGATGTCTCCAATGGCATACTTCCGCATCGCAATACGCTCGATTCCAAGACCGAACGCCCAGCCGGAAAATTCCTCGGGATCGATGCCGCAGTTGGACAGAACATTGGGGTGCACCATTCCGCACCCGCCCAGCTCGATCCAACGGCCCTTATCCTCGAACCAGACATCGACCTCAGCCGAAGGTTCTGTAAAAGGAAAAAAGCTGGGGCGAAAGCGAACGCGCGTCCGCGGTCCGAAATAGGCGTGGGCAAACTGCAAGATGGTGCTCTTCAGGTCCACCATCGTCACATCGCGATCGATCACCAGCGCCTCGAGCTGGTGAAACATCGGCAGGTGCGTGGCGTCTGTTGTATCGGGGCGATAGACGCGGCCGGGGATGACAACCCGGATCGGCGGTTTCTGCCGTTCCATTACCCGGATCTGCACGGTGCTGGTCTGGGTACGGAGCAGAAGCTGGCCCTGATCGGAGAAGGACTCGAGATAGAAGTTATCCAGCGGATCGCGGGCCGGGTGCGCTTCGGGGATGTTCAACGCGACGAAATTGTGGAACTCGTCCTCGACTTCCGGCCCGGTGGCGACGCTAAAGCCCATCCGGCCGAATAATTCGGTCAGCTCATCGACGACTTTCATGAGGATGTGGCGGTTGCCGATCTGCGGTTTGCGGCCCGGCTCGGTCACATCGACGTAATCGCGGTCGCCGGTGGCGTCGTGGGAGAGTTGCTGCTTGCGGGCCTCAAAGGCTGCCTTGGTTCGGTTGTTCGCCTCGTTGGCACGTTGACCGACAGTGGGTCGCTGCTCGGCAGGCGCCCCGGCGATCAGCTTCGTCAGGTTCTTTACCAGGCCGTTTGAGCCGAGGAATTTGATCCGGTATTGCTCGAGGCTGGAGGCGTCGCGCACCGCGGCCAGCTCCTGTTCGGCTTGCCGGGCGATCTGCTCGATTTGTGCCAGTGCATCGGACATGGGTATCATTCTGGCGCACCGCCATGCCGGGTCAAGCGGCGCTGGAAAGCGGGGAAGCAATGGACCTCTCGAAGCTGCCTAAGTTGTCGGACACCAAGGCCGCGGAACAGCCGCCTGGCGTCGCCGCTCCCGCAGAAACGCCGGCTGATCCCCGCCATATCGACTATGCCGTAGCCGCCCCGCCCAAAGGGATGATTTTCGCGGAGGTCTGGATCGGCCTGATCATCGGCATCGTGTTGATGCTCTATACTCGGCCGTTTGGGAGCTATCTGATCTCGATGGTCACACGGCAGCCGTTTCACACCGGCGTCAACTGGACCGATGGCCCCAATGCCGGACAGGAAGTGCCATACACGCAACTCGAGGGCGGCACATTCTACTCCGATTCCTCGATCTTCCTGTTTGGTTTGGCACTGGCGCTGGGCGCGATGGCACAGGCTCTTCAAATGACGCGACTTCCAGGAAGAAGAGGGGCTGCCTGGTTTTCGATGGTGTGCGTCCTGCTGGCGACGCTCTACAACGTCGTCGCGGTCGTGATCTTGTTGCAAGTGAACATCATGCCGCTCATGTCGCTGCTGTGCGTCGGGATCGGCGGTTACATCGTCTACTACGAGTGGAACACGATGCAGGCGTACGGCCGCGCCCCCGAATAAAAAAATGCCCTTGGCGCGGGGAAGACGCCAAGGGCTCAGGGGAGGTAGGGAGCTTGTCGTGAAAGGCCGGCTGCCTTTGGCCGGCCTCCCACATGTTTCGTTACGGCAATTGTAGGCCCCATTCGATGCCGAAGAGCAATACGAATCCCAAAATTGCAATCAATCCGACGAGCATCGCGTTGATCCTGCCGTTCATATCGGAACTCCCGCTTATCGCGTCGCCCCGGCACCTCATCAGATGCACCGACGCCATAAACGTTAGTCGCGACAGCCGCGCTTAAATCATTATAAACGGACGGGATTTGTGGAGCCGGAGGTGAGCATTTATTGCAACGCGTACATGACCATTCCGGTGGCAAGCTTCGGGAAAAAGTAGGTGCTCTTCTGCGGCATGACCTCGCCGACCTTGCCGAGCTCCTCCAGGGCGTGCAGCGGCGTGGGACGAAGCAAAAGCGCGATCTGGTAGGCCTTTCCGTCCACCTGCTTGAGCACCTGCGAGGGATCGGCGGTGTAGCCTTTGGCCAGATCGCCCGCCGCGAAGTGCGGCTGGAGCACTTCGTCGATGAAATAGCGCTGGAGGATCGCCACGTCCAGGCGCCGCCAGGCCTCG
>Ga0210396_10000352_pt1 | contig 64284 bp, 50 predicted proteins | sample IncBWH17OmetaG_FD_155466 | JGI IMG/M metagenome (GOLD analysis project Ga0210396, IMG submission 155466) | Forest soil microbial communities from Barre Woods Harvard Forest LTER site, Petersham, Massachusetts, United States - Inc-BW-H-17-O ... | reverse complement strand
ACGACGTAGTCTGGATGCACTATGAAACTGATCAAACCGTTGCGCCTCAGGATCTGTTCGCATTCGGTAATCCAAAGGTCGATCGAATAATCGCCTAACATGTGGAACATAGAATAATCCTGCGTCATGGTGAGCGGTAGTTCCAGGATTTTTCCGATGCGGTAGGGCATCACCGTGCAACAACCGCCGCGCTGCGGTTCAAGGTGAGCCACGTTGGGAACCGACATATCGTACGATACGTCGAGAGCTTGGAACCATTCCTGGTTTCGGTACATGGCGCCCGAGCGAAAACCAAGGGATTGGAAGTTGCGAACACATTCATTGATTTTTTGGGCCTGCAGCAGGAACTGGGCGTGGTCTTGGAAGAGCGATCCATCGTGTTTGAAATCATGCACATTCAGTTCAAACCCACGTCTGCGAATTTCCTGTACAAAATCATCAGCAATCTTATAGCGGCCTACCGGCACAACTTGAAAGGACGACTTGATTCCGTGGGCATCGTCCATATCCATCAAGCTTGAAGCGAAGCCAACTCCGACCGTCGTCTCGACATCATGAGTCATAACCAAACAACTCGGCGCCCCGTCTGGCCAGAACCAGATAAAGGGGACGCGCTCGACGCCCATCGCCTTCATTGACAGCTGCAGCAAGCGGGCGTGGAGCGTGTCAACGGTAAAATCCACCGGCCATTTCGGGAAGGGTAGCTTTCGCCAGCCTCTCAGATAAATTCTTTGAAACCTGCGTCTTGCTTGGATGGGCAGGAGATCTCGAATGCCATAATACGCCTTGCGGACCAGGGCGCTTCCGGTCAGACCATTTTTGCCGGAGGTGCCAAAGCCCACATAGCGCTCTAGTCTGAGGTTGTCGATTACTTCTGTGGGTTCGAAGGGCAAGTGAACGCAATGATCTTCGACCTGGACCTCCGCGACAGCGTCATAGAGATGCGTCGAGGGAGATTTTGCAATGGGGCCTGACTCGCAGCGGCCATAGCAAACGGTCTCCGAACCGAATCTGAAAAAACCCGGTGCCCCGCCAGTGCGTCGCCGGTGCAAGAAACGGAACGGCAAATCGCTCGGGAGACGATAGTATTCGCTTAGATAGGGTTCCATGCTTTTGGAACGGATTCCTCTTTTACACCTAGGACCGGATGGTCAAGAGTCAGTTCCTTTGTCACGATCTCGCTACTAAAAATTCTACAGGTGCGAGACACCTGTTTTGGCCATACACGTAGACGGATCTGGCTCGAAGATCTACCTGCCTAACCAATGTGACGGTAGATCAATCTTCCCATTGCGGCGAGCACAGGTTTGGGCATAATCCCGAAAACTCGCTTGACCATGTCAACTCTCCAACTTTCTCTGGATTCCAAACAAACGGGTCCCGGATATCTCCAATAAACGAGCGGCGTCGAACGCGTCCAATGATTCTTAAAAGTAATCAGCCCAGCGTTCGCTTCATCGGAGCGGCCCAGGCTGAATTCTTTTGCGCCGGTCGACTTGGATTCTTTGATGGCCATCCACAGCAGAAGAGGCGTGGCGCCCAGGTTCTTGTACCTCGCGTCAGAAGCCCCGTACTTGAAGAAAACGCTATCGCGAAAGCGCAGTGTTAAGACCGCCGCAACAGGGGTCGCGTCTTTGTAAGCTAAGCGTATCGTCAGCGTGTCACCCAGACAGTCGATCAGGTTCTGAAACCATTCATAGGGCTGTGGAGGAAGATCGTGACGGGCCCTGGTGCGTACAACCAGGCCGTAGAAATCCTTCAACAGGTCCTGTGATCTCCCGTGCTTTTCGATAAGACCGGCCCGTTCTGCCCGACCAATCCGGCGGAGCACGGAATCTTTGTCAAAACTTCGGCGAATTTGATCCAGCTCCGGCCGAAGATCAATGCTGTGTAGGCGATAACGCCTTGCCGGCCGGAAGCCGCACGGTTCTCCTTTCTGATCAAAGCTTCCGTTGACTGGGCGAACTTCGAGGTAAGCGCAATGCTGTGGTTTCAATTCAGCTTGCAAGCGCTGTACAAAAAATTCCAATTCCTCATGAGAGCTAACCAACGGCTCACAGTGATCCGAGAAGGGCAAAGATACCATGCGCTGACCTGTCAGCCAGCTATCGATCCGGCAAAAAACCACGCCATTCCGGATTTTCTCGGTGGGACCAGAGCTGGTGTACCCGATCGGTTGGTACCCATAGGTGCGCCGCAAGGCCTCCAGCCATCCCGCGGTGTGGAAGACGCACGCACGCGGGTGAGTGTCGAGGAATTCTGGCCAACGCGGATCCCTAAGGGGGTCGAATTGATGGAGATCCATCATGATTACCGGTTCAATAAATTTGACCCGGCTGACACCTTCCGGGCTTCTATCGGTCAAAGCAGTTTGCAGTGGCATCCCTTTTTGCGCGTCCTGAAATGAATTGATATCAAATTCGGACGACTTCTATTTCGTGACCTGTTTTTGTCTGGCCGGGGCCTGCAACTGCTGCTCCTTGGTTTCATTCGAATCGACAACGGCATCGAGGAACTTGGAGGATATATCCTTTCGCAGAATCGCTATGTTGGACATCACACAGTGGCCGCCAATAGGGCCAGGAAAGACGTGCGAGGGGAGGAAGGCGATCTCTTTGATGAAAGCGTTGACCTCTTCATAAGTGGCATCGCAGTTCACCGCCATCCGCTCTACTTCTTGTGCCCAACCTATCAATACTCCAAGCCACGTGGTTTCGATCAGCTTGCTGAGTTCGCCGACCTCCGGCGTCCGAAACTTTGCAACCCTGAAACCTGCACCGGCAAAATGCTCCGCCGCACTTTGAGTGGAATGATCGTCAAAACCCGCCACGAATTTCTGATAGTGGAGCATGTCTTGCACCATTTTGGCGTGTTTGCCTCGGACGGGGCTGTAAACCACCGGGGTGCTAACTCGTTCTTGCACCTTCCGAGCGGTTCCCACCCCCAGGGTGCTGTTAATGATAGTAAGGGCCGGCTGGTATCGCTCGATGTAGGAGACGGTCGTGCCTACGAAGTCCTGAAGCTGAAACGGGTAGCAGACATGCAAAACCGAACAGGGGCGAGCGATCTCGACTGGCGCGATATCGACGCCGACGCATTCGTATGCTCGCTGTAGGATTTGAAGCAAGGGCCTGCCTACTTCCCCGAGTCCCGCAACGATTACAATTTCATTGGACAAGGCTTGTATACCGTCCTTTTGTGAGTTTGGCATTAGGCGTTCCCATATTTTCGCACGCCGTCGAGACTCGCGAGGCTGAGGGACTCGCTCTTGTTAGGGTAAATCCTGATATAAGCCCCTCAGGCCGTTTCGGTCGTTGTGCCATCCATATTCGTGCAGAAAGTCCTTCGCGTTTATTGCCTGTTGTTTGCGACCTTCTTTATCTTTGTAGACTCTCACGGTCGTCGCGACCATGGACTCGACACTTTCGGGCTCAAAATAAGAAACCATCACAGGCGAAAAATAGTACTCGATAGCCCTTAATCTGGGAACAATCGCTGGAATACCGAGAACAACGTAGTCGATCAGCTTGGATGGCAGCATCAAGTCGGTGGCCGCGTTTACACGATTGGCGACAATTCCCACGTCCATCGCGTCCAATTTCCTAGCCAGCTCATCCCAAGGGACACCCTTATGGAAATGTACACGCTCAGTTATACCGAGAGATTCACTGAGTAGCTTGCACTCATCCAAATCGTCTCCACCACCAATGATATGAAGCTCAAATCCCGGAATCTCGCGTACGAGCTGTGCAGCCGCTTGAATTATTAAATCGTTTCCGAGCCTTTTTGAAATCGTGCCGTGATTGACCATCCTGAACGTATCGGTCCCATTGCGTTGGCGGGAAGGCTGCACCTGCGAATTAAACTTCGGCATCGTAATTACTGTCGCAATCTTCTCGGCTGGGATGCCGCGCTTAATCACCGATTCACGCTGCACGTGGTTTACGCAGATGACTTTTTGCGCCAAGGCGCAGCAGAGCCATTCTTCAAATCGGAAAATACTCAAAAGAAATGGAGATGTTGTCCCAAACTTGGCCTGGTATGTTTCAAAAACCGTGTCATGAACGTCGAGAATGAGCGTGCTTCCAAAAAGGCGAGGTATGAGAGCGGCAAACACAAGGACGTTCGGCATATTGTGTACGTGAAAAATTCTGAAGTGCGATCGAACGAACAAGCGGGTGCAAGCGAAAAAAGCAAGTACCATGAATTTCATGTAGGAGAACAGATATTGAAGCTTGTTCTTGCCGCCGTATTCGACCACGTTTAATTCCTCAACAACGACGCCCGCAAGAGAATACGTCCTAGGCCTTGCTTGTTCTTTCGGAACCAGAAAGCGCACTTCGTAGCCCCACTCGACCAGTGATTCAGCCTCGAGCCTCACCCGGCCGTCGAAAGGGTAGTGGGTGAAGGCGACCATGCAGACTCGCCGCAAAGGCGTACCGTGGCGCTGGGAAGCATTGAATGCGGAGCTCATAAGATGTAAGGGTCGGCTACCTCGGTCTTGAGCTACTGTAGCGCTCCCACGCTATTCCAAGGGACGTCCGAATAGGCGGGTTGGACGGTTGTGCGTGCCCGGCCGTGAGGCGTTCGAGGTCGTCGATCGTAGACTCGCACCAGAAACGGAGGCCCCTGTTCCGGAGATACGCCGGTTATCTTCAAACGCAAGCTCTGCCCTTCGGTGAATTGTACATCTTCAAAGCTTAGCGCACGTCTGTTTCGGAACCATGTGACGATTTCCTGGGCGGTTCCAAACCAGACGCGGTAGCGCCGCATTTCGTCCAATAATGTGGCATAGAAGTCTCCCCACAGTCTTTCCGGTGAGAGGCTTCTCGTGTGCCAGTTGACCGTTACGACGCCACCCATCATCGCTGTGACTTCGAGCAGCTTTTTACACGAATGGATCGCTTTCAATTCCGATAGGTTCATCCGGCTGGGATAAAACATGGCGGTGTCTTGAATGTTCAAAGGGAGCTCAAGCAAATGCTCTGCGTTGGAGGGAGAGAACACTTGGGTCGTTCCGGCCCGAAAACCCAAAGCATCGTTGTAGCCAAAGGTGGAGTCGTAGGAGAAACCGGCGCGGTCGAGAATCCTAGGTGATTCTTCGTCGAAATAAAGCCAGTGCATGCGAACTCCGATCTCCGATTGCCCCGTCATTTCGCAGATTCGGTTCGATTCAATCTGGGCCCTGTGTAAGTCACGCCACGCGTCGATCCCGTGGAGACCTACTTCGCAGCCCTGCTGCCTCAACTTGTGCAAGTCGTCCTTGCTTTCCGCAACATCATACTTCGCAGCTCGATGTCGCGGCGCCGGGCCCGTCCGAAGGGCACCTGGAAGATTCTTGAAAGGAATGAAGAAATACGTGGCATTGAGCCCCTTTTCGATTTCCAAATATCGATCGAACTCGAGCCAGAAATCTTCTGACCATCCGAGATAGACAAGCGGGACGGAAAAGGCCGCCTTCCAATTGCGCAAGAGCTTGGACCACGATCGCTTGCCTCGCAAAAGGTCGAACACCGAGCCTAGGATCGCTCGATACAAAAATCCCCAAGTCGTCATGTCCAACTTGTGCTCTCTAATTCCAGTGAAATCCACGTCGTGCGACAAACAGGCCATGAAGTCGTAGCCAGCCGGGACGGGAGGGATCTCGATGAAGGGGTTCCCGGAACCAACCATAATGGACCTCAGGAGCGAAATGTGGATGTCCAGCGTCGGAACCTGAGCATTCCCGGAGGGCTGTCCCTGAGAGAGCAGAAACGAAACTTCTTCGAATAGGTCATATCCGAGGCGTATGGTCTGTGGCGCAGGGCCGCTGAGCTCCAGGCCCACCGAACTCCCCTCGCCGCGGCGCCAGAGGAACGGCTGGCCGGGCCCCTGAAGGACCGCCGCGTTTCTATAAATGGGAAAGGCGGAAACATCCCCCTCGAGCCAGTCTGATTGTTGTACCGATCGAATGGTGATTGCTATCTTGTCGTCCAAATTCGTGCTTCGCGAGTTGTAAATCAGCAACACGCTGGTGTTCAGATTCGTGGGGACTTCCTCCGAGGTGACGATCACGACGTCATAACAATGTTCCGGGAGGTAAAACTCCCACGGAGTCTTGAACAGCTCGAAGAATTCCCGCGCCGCGCGGGTCTCACTATTTTTTGCGATCACGCCGATCATGAAAAACGGTCGCACTGCGGGACGAGGTTTGGCAAGTGTTCTCCGGACGGGTCAGATTCCGTAATTTCGCAGCGAGTGTTCCAAGACCACCAGGCTAAATAATATCTTGTGATTGTCCTGTTGACCGGCTTTGTGTTCCTTGAGGAGGCCAGAAACTTGTTCGGGCCGGAGATAGTTGTAGATCCGGGACTGATGGTCTAGAAGAATCGTATCTAATGTATTCGAAAGAGAATTTCGAAACCAATCATCCACAACGTTGACGGCAAAGCCACCCTTCTTTCGACGCAGCACTTCGGGCGGCAGGAAACGCTTGCAGACCTGTCGATGGATCCATTTGCGACTGCCGTTGTGGATCTTGAAAGAGGCATCCAGACGCTCAACGAATTCGACAATCTCTTTGTCGAGATAGGGAACACGGACTTCGAGGCTGTGCGCCATGGAGAGTTTGTCGGCATACATCAAGAGCTCATCCGGGAGGGAGGATCTGATCTCCAGGAATTGCAGGCCACCGAGTTCGTCGGTTCCCGACATCAATGGCTCAAGATCCCGCCAAATATCCAAGGTTTGATTGCTCGCGCCGGGTGGCAACACGTCACTACGAAACAGCCCATCGGTCACATCTTCGGGAATGATGGAAAACACTTTCTGGTATCTCTCGAGTCTGCCAGGAGCGTCCAATGAGTAGAGTCCTCGCTTGATCCATCCGCGGCGGGGAACACCGCTGCCAACCGTTGCCAAAGGAGATCGAATCCAGCCAGGCAGAGCTCGCCAGTAACTTCCATAGTGAACGCCAAGGTGACGGGTGTAACCTCCAAAAAGCTCATCCGGCCCCTGACCCATGAAGGCAACTTTCACGTCCTCGCGCGCGCGTTTGCACACATGGTACATCGGCACGACCGAAGACGCCGCGATCGGCTCCTCCAGGGTTGCTAGGATTTTGGGGAGGGAAGCCTCAAAAGATTCCTGAGTGATTTCTACTTGGAAATTAGGTGCGCCTATGATTTCCGCCGTACGAGCTGCAGTAGACAGCTCATCGCCGGCAAAGCTTTTGCCGTATCCCACGGTGTAGGTGTTGCGTGAGGCCCCTACTCGTTTCATGAGGGCAAGCAGGAGTCCTGAGTCCAACCCCCCGCTCAGCAGGAGGCCTAGCGGGACATCGCTCATGAGCTGGCGTTTCACCGCTTGTTTGTAGAGTTCCAGAATTCGTTCTTCGGCCTCTTGCTCACTTGGCATCGGATCGAAAGGCTGGGGAGCAAAATTCCACCACCGTTCGAGCAAAGGTTGTTCGTTCTGCTTGATAATCAACCTAGTTCCGGGGGCGAGTTTTCTGATCCCTTGAAGCACTGTTAGCGGAGAAGGTGTGTATCTATAACGCAGGAAAAGGCTTACTGCGGTTGGGTCAATGTCGGGCTTTTCCTGTGTTCCTGCCAACAAGGGGCGAATCTCTGAGGCAAACTCCAGTCGGCCTGGAGTCAGTCGGTAGTAGATCAGTTTTATGCCCATGGGGTCGCGCGCCACCACCAGTTGGCGCAGTTTTTCATCCCAAATGGCAAGGCCGAACATTCCGTTCAGGTGGTTCAGAACATCCTTTCCCCATTGTTTGTATCCGTGGATGATCACTTCGGTATCGGACCGGGTTCGAAACACGTGTCCGCGATCTTCCAGTTCCTTCTTCAGTTCGGGGAAGTTGTAAATTTCACCATTGAACACTACCCAGACGGACTTGGTCTGGTCCGACATCGGTTGGTGACCGCCCCCCAGGTCGATAATGGAAAGTCGCCTGAACCCCAAACCTAGGGAAGCGGAGAAATAGCAACCCTGGTCGTCTGGGCCACGGTGGACCATCGAATTCGTCATGGCCTGGATGCGCTCAGAGGAAACAGGCGCGTCGCTGCCGAAATTAAATTGTCCGCAGATGCCACACATCGCGTGAACCCCTCAAAGTCGTGGTCATTCCTATACTTCCATTTGAATGCTGAATCGCGTGTTGCTTGCGTATCGTCTTAGCGGTCTTGTCTCGCCGTGCGCAAAGCGACAGAAGAAGAAATCCTAGCCATCTGCTCTGATCGGAGATACTTAATCACATCATCTGGCATCGCCCTCTTGTACCTTCTTATGAGAGCCCAACTGTAGCCCAGCAACGTGGCGACGCCTCCAACTACGTAGGGTTGATCGGTGGCTCGCGCCAGGCAGCTTACGATCTGGAAGGCAGGATGGTAGCCTAGCAGGTAGTTAGTGATCCCCTGGCGAAATCGAGTGCTAAGAATCGTTGAGCTGCCAGTTGACACACGCCGGTGGTGGAGCACGCGGATTTCAGGGAAGGTTTGAACCTGCCAACCACGCATCCTCGTCATGATTTCAGCCGCTGCATCAATTCCGCCTCTATTCAGCGGGATGTAGCCTCCAAACGCCTCATAGGCTTCTCGACGAAACAACTGAACGGCGCCAGCTACACTGTTTAAGCTCATGTTTTGCGCCACAAACTTACCTTCGTTGAGCTCGAATATGATTCCTCCCGCTAAGCCCAACCGCGGGTTTAACTGAAACTTTTCTAGGATTCGTTCGAAGTAGTCCGGATCAAAAGTAACGTCGGCGTCCAAGTTTCCCAAAAAATCGTACGGCGTATCGTTGAGTTCCTCGTAACCAGCCCGAAAAGCCTTCACTTTTGATCCAAAGTTTTTCTGCCCCCCGGTACTGGACCGCCCGGCTTTTACCAGTTGGATGAAGTGATGCTTCTGCGCGTAAAGTGCAACGAACTCATCGGTACGGTCCGTCGATCCGTCGCTCACAATGACCCACTTTCGAGGAAGGATCGTCTGAGAGAGAACTGCTTCGATGGTGCCCTTGATGCAGGCTTCTTCGTTTTTGGCCGGCGTTACCAGCACATAGCTTTCTTGCTTCACAAAAGTTCCTCACATACGAAACCTGCGCTCGTGGCCTCGCGTGAACGGTTCGTTATTCCGCGGAAAATTGTCGGCGCACGGTTACCGGGATCCAGTTTCTGCTTGGATCTCTGGTTGCACTCTTATTCGTTCCTCATCATGTCTGCCGAACACCCATCTCATGCATGCGAGACTCCTCTTGATCTTCGGGGTAACTTCCTCGCGCTTCGATTTGGGATTCAGAAGCAACAATGAGTGACCGACCAGTCTGATTACTTGGTGTAACATCACAATACAGAGATAAGCGAGCTGAGAAGCCCGACCGTAGTTTTTCTTCCAATACTGAAAATCAGCTCGTTGCATTTCCACTGAGAAGCGAATAGGAGCCCTCGCAGTTGTTCCTCCGCCGTAGTGGATGGATTCGGCCTCCGGAAAGTAAACGACTTTCCAGCCTGCATCGTGGAAGCGCTTCGACCAATCGAGGTCGTCTGCGTACATGAAAAGTGCCTCATCTAAAAGCCCGACTTCATCGAGAGCTTCTCGGCGGGTCATCCAGAACCATCCGTTGAGAATATCCACCTCAGTTGTGCTCTTACGATCGAAGTAGGGCATCAAATAGCCACTGAAGAGTTTCGATTGAGGGAACAGCAAATCGAGTGCCAGCGCTCGGCAGAATAGGTTCCACAATGTTGGCCGACTCATATAAGAACGCTCGGATTTTCCGTCCGGACCGAGCATCCCCGGTCCCAAAAGGCCGACGCGAGTGTTGCGCTCCATGTATTCGACCATTTTTGCTATGCAACCATCCAGAACTCGGACGTCAGGGTTGATCAAAAATAGATACTTGCCGGAACTCTTGCGAATACCAACGTTATTACCCTTGGTAAAGCCTAAATTCTCCTCGCTCGGCATCAGCACCACGTCGCGATAGGATTCGCGCACCAGTTCGGGCGTGCCATCCTCCGAAGCGTTATCCACTACAATGACTTCCACTTGAGGGTCTGCTCGGTAGTTTGCTAGCGAATCCAGGCACTCGGCGATGAATTTCTTGCAATTCCATGTGACAATCACGATAGAAATTGACTTCATGACCGATATCTCCAGACCTTCCCGGTGCTATGGCCGAAGGGGAACATCCCGTTCGGACTACGAACCCCTCTGTCCAATGTACTCGCGTAGCCCTTCCTGCCAGGGCCGGAACAAGTTGAGTCCTTTCTTCTTCAAGGCGCAGTTTTCCAGCACCGAGTAGCTCGGGCGCGGTACCTTCGCGGGGAACTCATCGGGCTGCGCCACCTCTAGATTCGTCCTTGTATTGGTCAGGGCGAAAATCTCCCGAGCGAATTCATGCCAAGAGCAGCTTCCCTCAGACGTCGCATGATAGAGGTCGTATGCTTCGGTGCGGCTGAGCACTACCATTTGCCTCGCAAGATCGACCGTCGGTGTCGGCGAAACGACTTCACTATCTACGACTCGCATGCCGCTCCGCTCTTTCGCGAGTTTCAGCATGAGCTCCACAAAATTGAGCCCCCCTTTGGCGCGGCACGCATCCTTCCCGTAAATCGCCGACGTACGTAGGACGAAATGTTTCTCGGTTGTCGAGCGAACGAAATACTCGCCGGACAGTTTCGAATTTCCATAAACATTCAGCGGCCGGGGAGCATCCTGTTCCGAGTAGGCAGCCTTTTTCGAGCCATCAAACACGTAGTCTGTACTCACGTGGATGAGAACGGCGCCAATTTCCCTCGCGGCGAGGGCCAGGTTCCTAGCTCCGATCGCATTCACCGCAAATGCTCTCTCCGGTTCACCTTCACACTTTTCCACGTGGTGCATCGCCGCCGTATTCACGATGAGGGCCGGCGTTAGTTCTCGTACCGCTTTAAGGACGGAATGCGCATCGGACAGCTCGATTTCCTGGTGTGTCAGCCCGGTCACCAGGTCACCCTCAGCGGTGAAAGCGCGCACGACGTCGGCCCCCAACTGTCCGTTGGCGCCGATGACAGCAACCTTCATCAACTTCGCGCACCGGTCATTGAGTGAACGTCAATGCTGCTTTCTAGCTTCTTAAACGACTGGATGTTCGAATATGCTGGATTGTCCCAATCTTGGAACCGTTCCATGTTTTCAACCAGGCTTGCTACGATTGACTTCACGTCGCCAGCGGCATGAAAACTCAAGACATTGCTCGCTTTTTCCGTGCTCACTTTATAGTTCCGAAAATCCTGAATGTGCTTGATATTGAGGTTCACGCGAATGCCTAGCCGATCTTCAACGGCAGATTTCACGAGATCAGCCACTTCCCCGACAGTATAGTTGCCCGATGCGATGTTGAAGATTCCAGACAGGCGATAGTTTGACTCGATCGCGCGAGTGTACGCGGTCGCAGCGTCTTCGATACTGAGCAAAGGTCTCCAGATAGAGGGATTATTAACATTGATGACGTGCTCTCGGACGGCGTTCTTGAACATCGTGTTGACGATGAGGTCAAAGCGCATCCGCGGGCTGTATCCCGAAATCGTTCCTTTTCGCAGGGCAATCACCGAGAACTTGTCATCGGCCAATTGCATGGCCGCCTGTTCTCCTTGCAGCTTCGAAATTCCGTACGGATAGTTTGAACTAACCGGGCGGGTCTCATCGAACAGCTCGTTTTCCGTATAGCCATAGACCGAACACGAGGACGCGTAGATGTAGCGCTTGACCTTGGCATTCTTAGCCGTATATGCCAGGTAGGCCGGCGCGGCTGCGTTGAAGATGAAATTCTTGCTTGGCGAGAACTCCGCCATCGGATCATTCGAGAGACCGGCGAGAAATATCACTTGCTCGTACGGCTCGAGGTCCTCCACCGAAAGCTGGAAGATGTCCTTATTTAGGATGCCGACTTGGCGGGGCAATTGGTTGCCAAACCAGAACAGGTCTACCACGTCCACCTTGTAACCGCGATCGAGCAGCTTCGGAATCAGGACGCTGCCGACGTAGCCTGCGCCTCCGGCGATGAGAATTTTCATAGGTCGCTCCTTAAAGCGAATGGCGTGCTTGGATCAATATTGGAAATTTGCCGAACTCGGCGAAGCGAGCCACTGCGCCAATGTCGGCGCTTTCCGGTCCTTATCAGAAAGCTGTGCCTCCGAGACCGATATAGGCCACGCAATGCCTATCTCCGTGTCGTTCCAGAGAATTCCAGATTCCGCTTTTCCATTGTATATGCCTGTGCACTTGTACTGAATTTCTGCAAAGTCAGAAAGTACGCAAAAGCCACGGGCGAAGCCGGCGGGCGCCCAAACCTGCCTTCGATTCTCCGCGGATGCCTCGACTCCCACCCACTGTCCGAGACTCGGCGATCCTTTGCGGATATCCACAGCCACCAGGAATGCGCTGCCTAGGGAAACGCGCATCAATTTTCCCATAGGCGGCTCCCACTGGAAATGCAACCCCCGGATAACTCCTTTCAGGGAACGCGAATGATTGTCCTGGACAAACTGGGTGGGCAAGCCTAGCGCTCGAAACTGGTCCTCGCGGTAAGTCTCCAGGAAGAAGCCGCGGTTGTCCTGAAAGATTTCCGGCACGACCACGACAACATCTCGCAGAGATTTCGACTCAATTCGAAATTCCATTCGTGTCTCCTGACCTTGCGTCGCGATTGGAATCCAGGCCATTCCTCGGTGCTCAACGCGCGAGACCCAAAATGTCTGGATCTAGCTATTTGGGGAATTTGTGATACAGCACCGGTGTCTTTGCATTGATCGGCACACTCGGTCGATAATTCCGATTGGGTACAGCCCGGTTTGCACCTCCCCGCTGCTCTTGCAAGATAGGCATAGGCTTTAGCAGGGGAGCCGTCATTGCGGAAATCATGGCCAGTAGGGCAAACCAAGCGAATCGCGTCTGATCGAAGTAGCTGATTCCCCAAAACGCCACCGCGTGGGCAAACAGCGCAGCGCCGAGTAGCCACAACACCCACTGCTTCTCGCGGTCATCCTCTGAAGATGTTCTCGCGGTCCCGATTCTCGCAAAGCTCCAGCAAATCACACCGAGAAAACATAGGAACGCAGCCAATCCTCCGGTCTCTCCTTCCTCCACGTAGCTATTGGAAGTGTCCCACATGTCGTTTCCCCATGTTTGATTCTGGTTCGTTCCCAAAAGCCACCAGTCCGGAAAGTGTTTGACAAACTGATCGACGAGCATCGCACGGTGATAACTCGATGACCCGTTCGTCACACTCACACGCGCGATCAAAAACCAAATGGGCGCCTGCATCACCAGGCACAAGCTCAATAACAGCGCGACAGCGCCCCAGCGCAATATTCGCATCCGCTTTCGCAACGGCCAGCAGAACGCCGCCACAAGGCCTGCAATCCAGGCCACGACAGGGGTGCTGCTGGACGCGGTGGCGACCATTACAGTAGCCCCGACTGCGCCGGTGATCGCAAGAAATTTTGACTTCCCGCTCTTCCACAGCAGGACGAACAAAGGGATTACAGTCGCGCCAAATGATCCGGCTAATAACGAGTGCTGAAACACCGCCTGAGAACGGATTCTTCCCTCCCGGATTTCGGAATTCGCTACGACTCCTCCGAGAAGTCCGAAAATATTCTGTCCGGTCCGTTGCTCGCGCACCATGCAAATAGCTAAAACGATGGCTAGCAACGCGAAGCAGCGGATCGCCCTCTGGACATCCTCCTGGTCTCGAACCATAAACCTCAAGATAATATAGCCACCCAGGCCGTCCCAAAGGTAGCCAACTTGATTCACCACGGCCCCCATTTCTTGATAAAGGAGTGTGAAGGCCAGAGCATGCAGACAGGCCCAGAGGAGAAAGGCCTTATCAACGGAATTGAATCCGCCCGCCAGAAGAGGCTCTTCAGGCGAGCGCCTCGAGATTAGAACCCGAATCAGCCCACCGAGCACGATAATTCGCAATACGAAAAGGTGGACCCCGGCCACAAAGAACTGCTGGCCTTGCGGGATCAGAAATGTGCTCAGAAGCAATGGCACGATAAGGTACTTGCGAGGGAGCAGGAAAGTGAGCACGATGACCACCAGCATCGCGACCATGACGATCGGGTGCAACACCGTCGCCGTCGATCCCCCGCCGAATCTAAAGTTCTCTGGCTGCAATCTTTAACCCCGTTCACTATTTCGGAGATAGGCCATATGTCGGACTGAGTTAATCCTCCACCCGGATCCAAGCGCCGGACGTTTGGTCGTACTTCTTCACGAGCTTTGCCGGGTTGCCGGCGATCACGCTGAAAGGAGGGAAACTCTTGGTTACCACTGAGTTCGCACCCACCACGCTATTCTGACCCAAGACCAGATGGCCTTTGGAGCAAAAGATTACCGCATTGTAGCCGAGCCATGAGTTGCGTCCGATGGTAATCCGGCCCCCTGGTGTTGTGCCTTGCGCATGAATTGGCGCGTGAATGTCTGCATATTCGTGATTGTGGTCCATGAGAAAAACGGAGGGTGCTAGCAACACGTCCTGTTCGAGGTGGATGCAATTCCTGGCCGAAATTACAGATCTTCTTCCAATTTGACAACCTCGGCCAAGAACTATCGCAGGTTCAGAACTGTCACAATCTACTGGAATGTTCAGCCAAACACCCGGCGCGACGTAAACATCATTTTCAAAAATTATTCGTGGTGCTTTCGATCTTGCTATCTCGCAACTATGATGAATTGAAACTCCACGCCCAAATGTGAGGAACGGATAGGTCAACCGCAACCAAGCTGTTTTGGCCTTGGTCAACGCTCGATCAGGCCAAAGAAAGGGATCTTCCAGATTTCTGGCCTGCGCCGTCATGGACCTACGCCGGATTCTGCTTGGCTGTCGACAGCCAAGGCCTTTCTGCGCCACGGCATCACAGTCTCCAGCAGCGTCATCCTCTCTTCCGGAGAGGCCGCTCCGGTTAACATTGACGCAGGCAACGACGCCACTAAACATGCGATCCCAATTTCGGCGAGCTTGATCATCGCAGTAAGTCGCTCACTCATCCCCGAGCGGGTGGGTAGCATCGCCGCAGCAAAACCCACGGTGAGAATTGCAAGAGTTGCCACCGTGATTTTAAGCGTATCGCGCGCCACTTGGCGCGCATTGAAGCCCTTGAAGGTTGCGGACATGACGAAAAACATGAAGATAACTCCCACCAGTTCTGCCGTGGCCAAACCCGCCAGAAGTCCGTAGAATCCGATTCGCCTTCCCATGAGGACGACGATGAGTAATATCACGATTCGAAGCAGCTGCCGGATGTTATCCATAAGCGCCCGCCCGGTAGTGCGATATAGGACCAATTGCAAAAGAGAAATCGCCTTGAAAAGCCCGGCCAGTGAAACGAGGGCGATGGCAACGCCAAAATAGGGGCCGCTTTCACCAGTCCAGGCCAAGACTATTATTGAGCCAAAAACGGAGACAAAGGCCAGAGGAGGCAAGGTCACTGCAACCATGGCTTTGAACGATCTTTCTAGAAAACGCCGCATGCGCTCCGCAGAACCGGAAGCGAATACTACAGTTCCTCCCGATAGAATCGGGATGGCCAAGGCGTCCTGCGCAACAAGAGCTGCGGTTGTCACGCGCGTCGCCACCGCGTATACGCCCGCGCTATCCGCCCCAAAAAATTTCAGAATGAAGACCGGCAAGATAGCCAAGTACAGTACCTCTAGCATATTCACTAGTTGAAAGCTTCCCGCAAAGCGCACTAATTCAGGGAGCACACTGGTCGTAAAATTCGAAAGCCGAACCCGCATCTCTGGCACAATTCGTCCCGACGCTACGTAGCACGACAGAATGTAGACCAGTTCAGAAGTCCCCATAATTACGGCCATAGCTAGCAGGCCGTATCCGAAATGAAGAAACACGACAATCGCAATGGCTTCGAGAACCGTGGTCACGATGTTGAATCTTCTGGTCAAATCAATTCGGTGTCCGCCCATAACAATGGCTTCGTAAGCAGCACCGAAATTCGCTACGGTCAAGATGAGCGCTAGAATGGTAATGGAACCGGCGGCTTGCGACAGAAACTCGGGAGGTACCCCACTGGCCTTTGCCAAACCCGACGAAAAAAATGCGATGGGGATCAGGCCAGCGACGGAAAGCACCAGGATCAAAATGCTTCCTGTACTAACAAGTTTGCTGGCGGTTTCGAAGTCCCCATTGCCGGTGGCTTCGGCAACATACTTTTGAAACGCCGACTTGATTCCGGCCGTTCCAAAACGCATGTAGGTAACCGTGGTCATAATGATGGACCAAATTCCGTATCCTCCGAGACCCAGATGGTGAATTACGATAGGGACCGTCAAGAGCCTGGTGGCGACCTGCGTCGCACTCGCGGCAATCCCCAAAATGGTGCTCTTGCCAATCGCCTGGGTTAAGTGGCGCTCAGAGGACGGACGGGTGGATTTGGTTTGGGCTGACAAGGTGTTCAGTCTATATTCTTACAAGTGGAGTTGCGCTATGCAATGATTGAAGAGCCCACGGGGTGGCAGTTACTACAACCGTTTTGCGGTTGTAGTATCAACGACTACGACTAAATAGGAAGCGCTATTCCTCTGCCGTGCGGAAGAGCGTAGATCTGCCTACTGCGTGATCACTGCCTGCAAACTGCTTGGGGGATTCGGCGGTGTTTGCCCACTTGAACCGCCATATTCGAATGCCCCCATGTCCCAATTCCCGACCTGTGGACGGCTGACGTTCAGCTGCGCAATGTCGAGAGACAGGATGCCGAGCAAGGTCAAGTTGCCGCCACTCTGGTAGGCGGCCGATGCGGTGTTGGTCAGCTGGTACGCTGGCGAACTCGACAGATCCAGATTTGGATTCCCACTGGCACTGCAGGCAGAACCGCATCCCACTGCTAGGCCATAGCCAAGGTTAGAACTGGCGACCACCGTGCCACTGCCGTTAGCGATCGCGCAGCTCATTCCGTCGAAGATATTGTTCTTCACCGTGATGATTGACCCTGCTTCCAGGTGGATGGCGCAGTTTAGCGAGCTGTAGTTGTTCGGACTGTAGTATGTGTTGTTGTATATCTGGCAGGTGGACCCCTCACACTCCGTCATGGTGTTGCCACCCGCACCCGAAGAGATGTCCGAGTTGGGGTCTTCATTGACGATGACGTTGTTGAATTCTTCGACGTTGATAGAAGTAGGCGCGGAACACGACGAGCCCCCATCGCACTCAACGTAGATCTCCGAGGTCATGTAGGCACCTAACGTTCCGTGCAAGTAGTTTCCAGCGATCGTAAAGCCGCTGATAGTGGCGCCGGGCTGTTGTGTGTAAAGATGGATAAATTCATGATGGTTTGCGTCTCCTGGCGCGTCCCACGGGGCCATGTTCGACACATCGTTTCCATTAAACGACCCACCGGCAATCGATGAGCCACTCTGCCCAGCTCCAATTTGTGCCCCGACTTCGACCGTATCCATCCAATTGTTATCCACATGCATGTTTGCATTGCTGCCTTCATATGCCAGCAACACGCCGTTAAATGAGTTCTTTATCTGCAGGTTGTGTACGTTTATGTTTCCGCCACCCGAGCCAGAGAGCCAGAAGACGCAGGCAGAATTGTTAACGCCAGCCGTGGTCTCGTTGGCACCGCTGTTCTGCACGGGAACAAACAAGTTTGAGCAGCGGACATTGCGCACCTCAATGTCATGGGTTCCGTTATTCAATGCGATGCCACGACCACCAGGAGCGTGATTTGCGAGTGAAGCTCCGTTGTCTGTAGCCTGAATCGTTCCATTGCAGGCCACATCGTGACTATTCACGTAGCCGCAGGGTGTCGAAGTCGGGCTTCCGTCAATCTGGATGAATCCTTGGCCGCTAATGGAAATGAAACCACCCGAGCCCCAGTAGGGCGCGGTCGCATTGGCGCCTGTTTCGAACTGAATGCGGATCGGGTTGCCAGAGGATCCGCTACCCTGCACGGCCAACGCCCCGCTCGTCCCGCCAGAAAGTGCAAATGTCCCGCAGAGATGGACAGTGGTTCCGGGACCGATTTGCGTACCGCTAGGCCTGCCCGATGTCCAGTTCGAAGCGCTATTGAAATAAGCGGAAGGCAGTGCATCGGCACAATCCCCGCCACTTGCCGCGCCGGTCGAGCTCTGTGCCACATATACATCATTGGCGGATGCGGTCGATGGGTAGAGCAGCGCCGCGACTGCAATACCTAACACCGCGATAAACCCAGGAAAGCTTTGCGGCCACATAATTCCGATCGCTGAACGCCGAGCACTTTTCAGTCTCACTATTGAACTCCCCCCACCGAACATAATCTTCGCTTAATTAAGCACCTATTCCGTCGATCAGCGGCTAGACTAACAAGGCTGCTGGGACCCCTGCAACTGGACGCGCGACCATGCGGAGTACAGGGGCGACGACCTGTACCATGGTTAATCGGACCTCTTCTATAGTGCCTGAGCGCTGCGGTATTGCGTCGGCTGCAGTCTGCGGATCGCACCTGGTGACCGCCACGCGTCGATTCATACTTGGTTGCACTCGGCGGAGAGGTAATAGTACTGTTATCAAACAGTTAGGCTCTCGCCCAGAACTTCGCATTGCAAAGCTCTATAGCGAAGTCTCTAGATTTTGTTGTTGGTGGAGAGCATCTCTACTGGAGAGAGCCGACAGCCACAAACTCGGCGGTCTTTTGGACCACGGTTCGTTGCTGTTCGGCCTCGAGCTGAGGGTACATCGGCAGAGAAAGGATTTCCGAACAGACTTGTTCGGTGACCGGGAAATCACCCTGCTTGTAGCCGAAGTGCTTGTAGGCTTGCTGTAGATGTAGCGGAACAGGATAGTGAATTCCCGTGTCGATTTTCGCTTCGGCCAACTGCTTCTGCAAGCCGGTGCGATCCTGAACACGGACCACGTACAAGTGGTATACCGAGCGAGACCACTCGGGTTGCAGAGGGGCGGTGACGCCATCGACGGAACAGAGCATTTCGTCATACCTCTGCGCAGCCGCTCGACGCTTGCGATTCCACTCCGCCAAATGACGCAGCTTCACGCTCAAGATTCCCGCCTGCAGGGAATCCAGACGTCCGTTGTAACCCTCGATATCGTGGTAGTACTTCTTCGCCTGACCGTGATCTCGCAGCATGCGCATTTTCTTCGCGATCGGTTCGCTATTGGTGGTTGCTGCGCCGGCTTCGCCGCAAGCGCCCAAATTTTTGCCCGGGTAAAAACTGAATGCGGCCGCATGGCCCATCGTTCCGGCTTTCCTCCAGCGATTCTCCTGCTTCGAAAAATACTCAGCCCCATGCGCCTGACAGGCGTCCTCCACCACAATCAAATTGTAGCGACGTGCCAACTCCAGGATCGGATCCATGTCCGCGGTCTGGCCATAAATATGGACGGGGACCACGGCGGTGACCGGAGCCCGCGATTCCCAGTTGTACGGCCTACCGGTTTCGCGATCCAGATAGCATTTCCTCTCGAGGTATTCCTTCAGTTTCTCTGGATCCATGCAATACGTGCGTTCTTCGATGTCGACGAAATCCGGCCGGGCACCCGCCTGGCTAATCCCCTCCGTGGTGGCGATAAACGTGTGGGGGACGGTCAAAACAATATCGCCCGGTTGAACGCCGGCCGCCATGAGCGCAAATCGAACAGCATCGGTGCCGCTCGCGAGCCCCACGCAGTGAGAGGCTCCCGTGAAATGAGCGAATTCGCGTTCGAATTCCTCGACCATCGGGCCGCCAACAAATCCCGCGGTGCGCAGCACCTTCTGAAAAACAGGGACCAGTTCTGCTTCCAGCTCTTCGTGCAGACCTACCAAGTCCAAAAAGGGAACTTTTTCATTGTTTGCAATCATGCGATCCTGGGCTCCTCGTTAACATAACGCAGCACTTTAGCTGGATTCCCGGCGACAATAGCGTTCGCGGGCACGTCTTTGGTTACCACGCTGCCAGCCCCAACAATGGCTTTCTCGCCCACGACGACGTTCGATAGGATCGTTGTGCCGGACCCGATCGAAGCGCCGCGCTTCACAACCGTTCGCTCCACCTTCCAGTCAGCTTCCGTCTGCATCTGTCCAGTTCCGGTCGTCGCACGGGGATAAGAGTCGTTGATGAAAGTCACGCTGTGACCGATGAAAGCGTCATCTTCGATCGTGACCCCTTCACAGACGAAGGTATGGCTGGAAATCTTGCAGTTCTTACCGATGGTGGCATTTTTTTGAACCTCTACGAATGCCCCGATCTTGGTGTTGTCGCCAATCTGGCAACCGTAGAGATTAATGAACTTGGATAGCTTGACTCCCTGACCGAGTTTTACGTCAGGAGCGATGCACACGTAATCGGTCATAGCTGAACGATCTTGCCTTTCTGCTGGAGTGAGAGGTCGGCGGCTTCGAGCATCTTAACTACGTGCAAGCCGGCCATTCCGTCGTTGAAAGGTGTCTTGTCGTGCAAGATGCAGTCAACGAAGTATGCGGCCTCGGCTTTGAGCGCCTCGAGCTGCTCAACCTTGGGCGCCCACATGTCTCCTGTGCGGTAGCTGACGAGTTGCTGGTAAACGGCTTCCCCGGTTGACATCTGAACACCCTTGTCATAAACCTTAATTTTCTCGTCCGCTTCCAGATCGTTCCAAACCAGCATCTTTTTTTCGCCGCCGATCAGGGTCGTGCGCACCTTGACGGGCGAAAGCCAATTGACATTGATGTGCCCGATCATGTTGTTGGGGTAGTACAACGTAAGGAAAGCAACATCCGCAACACCATTCAAGTGGCGTTCGCCCGTCGCCACGACGGCTTCCGGTTTTTCCTTAATGAGGAAGTCCATAATCGAAAGGTCATGGGGAGCGAGATCCCAGATGACGTTCACGTCGTGCTGGAACAGACCCAGGTTTACACGCGTTGAATCGTAGTAGTACAAGTCACCCATGGTTCCGTCGTCGATGAGTTCACGAATCCGCTTGACGGCTCCAGTGAACAGAAACGTGTGGTCAACCATGATCTTCAGCTTTTTGCGATCAGCCAGTTCGATCAGCTCTTCGGCCTGCGCAGTTGTGCACGTAAACGGCTTTTCCACAAAAACGTGCTTGCCGTTTTCCAGGGCGGCTTTAGCCAATTCAAAGTGGGTCCACACGGGAGTAACAACCGCGATGATGTCGATTTCCGGCGACGTCAGCAAATCCTCGAAGTCAGACGTAAGGCGGATATCTGCGTGGGATTGCTGAACGCGGCGCAACGAATTGGGACTCTTGTCGCAAACGGCGATGACCTTGGAATGCTCTTGGCCATGAAAGTTTCGGACGATGTTCGGGCCCCAATAGCCGTATCCGATCACACCGACCCCCAGGCGGTCCTGTGCGATTTCTCGCGCGGATGTGGTCTTGCTCGGCAAATTCGAGGCAGAATCGATGCTTAAACTTGTCGCCATTTTTTTTCCCACCTTCTCGACGTATGGATTCGTGAAGCAGCTACTGCCAGCGGTGAAACGCTCAGTACGCACCGTCTCCCGACAGCATCGCGCGCGGAGTTTGGAGCAGGATCTTTAGGTCCAGTAACGGTGACCAGGACCTTGAATATTGCAAGTCTAGCCGAACCATCTGGTCGAAAGTCGTCTTGCTGCGCCCGTAGACCTGCCAGAGACCCGTGATCCCCGGCTTAACTTCGAGCGAGCGACGGCGATGCCAAATATCGTAGACGTCAAACTCATATTGAACCGGTGGTCTCGGTCCGACTAACGACATGTCACCCTTGAGCACGTTCCAGAACTGCGGTATTTCATCGAGGCTGGTGCGGCGCATGAATTTCCCGATCCATGTGACGCGGGGATCGTTGGTAATTTTGTAGACGGTTTTCGGATTGCTTCCACTGGGCGAGGAATCCGATTTTCCTGCGATGAAGTTCTGCACGAATTCCTTATGAATTTCCGGGTCATTCGAAATGTGCATCGAGCGGAACTTTAGGCACACAAAGGGCACGCCGTATTGCCCGATTCGTTCCTGACGGAAGAACACAGGACCTTTCGAGGTCAGCTTGATAATGAGTGCGAGAAGCAAAAAGACAGGCGACAAAACCATGAGCGCGGAGGCGCTGAAGACGATATCCATTGCGTCCTTAATCAGGAAAGATACTTTTTTCCTTTTCTCCGTCTCAACGAGGTCTGGGTACAGCCTGGCCGTCACCAGGCCACCCCGTCCCATGTCTGCCGAGTTCTCAGGGAAGGCGTAGAAAGAAATGCGCAGGTGGCCGAGCTGGCTCGGTTTAAAGGCGCTCTGCAGGCCCGCTTTGACCTTCGCTTCAATTATCTTGGAAGCAGAGGCGACTTGTGCGCTTCCCAATTCTGTGAGAATGACACCGATGATGCTGCCTTGCTCGAACCATCCAGTCAGATCGGTCTCGCGGACGACACCGGAAACGGCGGTTGCGATTTGTGTCAGGACAATCTTGTCGTTCTTTGATTTGGGCAATACCTCACTATCAATCAACATCAAAATCAGGTGCTTTCGGGAGCGCTCGCAGCGTTTTCTTTCCCGGCACAACATTTGACGGAACTGCTTCTCGGGAAACAACGATGCCGAGCCGTCGTCCGATGCATCCGGTTGAGCAGATCGGATCGGAGCGTTCACCGATGAAACCCGATCGCTCTGTGCGCCTTTATTCACGAAGGTTCCTCTCCAAGACAAGACGAACTGCGTAACTACCTGACTCCCGCAGCAACATTACTGCCAAACCATCCGAGCTTGACTTCGCCAGATTCAGAGCAAGCCCTGTTCGCGACCCCTGTCGGGGTTGAGCGCAGCGGGGTTACTGACGCAGAATCGATTCTTACGGCTACAGATCGTTGCAGCAGGGTCACACACAAGACGAGCCGGCGATGGCCTTGAAACTCAACCAGCAAACCCTCGAGCCCGCGCAAAGGTCCTGACTCGATTCGGACTTTGTCGCCGATTTCCAGATAAGGGCAAGGTTGATTGGGAGCTCCCGAGGCCACCAAAACTTGAATTGCGCGAATCTCATCTTCATCGACCGGTATCGGCTGACGATTAGAACCCACAATTTGTATAACCCCAGGGATTTTCAGGATTGGCAGGCGATCGAGTGGGTCAAAACGGCAAAATAGATATCCAGGGAAAAGTGGAGACTGAACTTCTTTGATACGATCCGACCAGCGTTTTTGGCAGCGACTTAGAGGCAGAAACCACTCGTAGCCGTTCGATCGAAGATGCTCAGAGATGCCGAGTTCCTGGCGTGTGCGTACTTGGACTGCAAACCACGAAAAAGGCTTCGGGTTTGCGTCGGTTTCGCTATAACTTCGCCTAGTCTCGGTATGGTGGATGTCTGGGAACATGAGCTACCGCCGTTAGAGTCACAACGACTCTGGCCGGAACAGCCGTACGGTTGCACGACGGATGCCACCGCTCTGGGGTCGAGAGTATTTCCATAAGATGCTGATTCTGCGTGGCTTGGCATCAGGATGTGACTACTCTTAGGGGGGTGCAAGCCCCTTCCGTCGATGAACTTTGTTGTCCTAGAATCGCAAATGTTTTCCACGTTGCGTCCGAGTCACAACGGTGCCTATTTTCAGTAACCTGGCGGGGTAATCTTAGTCCGCCTGGCGGCATCGGAGTCACGATGGCTCGCCTGTTGAATCGAGGTGTGCTCGGGGTCTGGAAATCTGCGATCAAGGCGTCCAGGTCCAATAGTGTGAGGACCAGCCGCTTCCTTCGCCTACGATTGTGGCAACGTAACCGGTAGAGGGTTCAAAGGAGTGCATGGACCACCGAGCACTGTCCGCGCTCTGGAGTTCCGCCGAACGGCCCGGTGTGAGAGACACCGCGAAGCTGTCCAGCGGGATGCTCAGGCCCGCTCCGCGCGCCTTCACGTAAGCTTCTTTCCGGGTCCAGCAAAGAAAGAACCCCTCGGCTCGCAACTGCGGCGGGAGCGCTTGCAACTCTGCCAGTTCGCGTGCTGCGAAGTACCTTCTCGCGACGTCCTCACCGGCGAGATGGGGTCGAATCCGTTCTACGTCGATGCCGAGACTTCTTCCTGGGGAGAAGGCGTACACCGCGAGGCCTCCGGAATGCGATAGGTTGAACTGCAAAGGTGAGGAGCCTGTTCCAATTTCAAGAGACGGTTTTCCGCGATTTGCGTAACCGAATTGCAGTCCCGCAGGCGAGAGCATCAAGTAGCATCCCAACAGTTCTCGAAGAATCCCTCGCGCGGCCACAAAGTGACTCCGATCAGTTTCGAACACAAAGCGGTCTGCCCGCGCTATTTCATCCGGCGATAGCGTTGCTTCGAGTCTGGAAAGTACAGAGGGATCGCAATCAAGCGAAGCGCGCCATAAATGAACTTCCTCCGCGCGCAGTTTAAGGCCCAGCGGCGGCGGAGACCATGCGAGCGAATTGAAGTCCCCTGTCACCGCTTATAGTTGCCCCGATTGTTGCAGGGCGCTCTCTGAGGATTCGCGCATCGGCTGTTGATTCATGATGCGCGCGTACGCGCGGAGGTCTGATGCGCCACAAACCGCTATGCTACCCTGTTCACGAAAGCAAGATGGAGACAATGCTCGCGCCGCCACTCCAATATTGCTGGGATGATCGTTGATGCGTGTTTGCATGCTAGGTTACACCTTCTACGAAATTGACAGCCGCGTCCAGCAGTATGCAAGAGCATTGGTCGAACGAGGCGATGAAGTAGATTTTATCGGATTACAAAAGGCGGGCCAATCCGCCGAGGACGTCGTCGAAGGAATCCGGATATTTCGGATTCAGGGTCGCGAGTTCGACGAGAGAAGTAAAGTATCCTATTTGTTCAAACTGTTGCGATTTTTTGTAAGCTCATCGATGTTAGTTTCCAGGAAGCATCTCCGCAATCGATACGATTTGATCCATATCCATTCGGTGCCCGACTTTCTGGTTTTTGCCGCCTGGCTACCCCGACTAACCGGGGCGAAAATCGTGCTCGATATTCACGACGTAATCCCTGAATTTTACGCTACTAAGTTCAACGCGCCGCCAGGCTCAGTAGCTTTCCGGTCGCTGTTGTTGCTGGAAAAGGTGTGCGCAGCTTTCGCGCATCATGTGATCATCGCCAATGATATATGGAGAGAGAAGCTGGTATCGCGTACTCTGAGCGCGTCGAAATGCACGACGATTCTCAACTATCCTAGGCAGCGGGTACCTCAGGGAAGCAAACGGCAGAAACTAGACTCTACATTCATCATCCTGTATCCAGGCAGCCTAAACTATCACCAGGGGGTGGACATCGCCATCCAAGCGTTTGCCTTGGTCAAGAATTCAATTCCGAACTCCGAATTTCATATTTACGGTGAGGGCGCAGAACATGTGAATATCTCTGGTTTGATTCAACGGTTGGGGCTTGAGAAGCGCGTTTTTCTGCGGCCCTACGTTACCCATGAGAGAATCTTGGGCATCATGGCGAATGCAGACCTGGGAATCGATCCGAAGAGAACCGATGGGTTCGCCAATGAAGCATTCGGAGGCAAGATTTTTGAATTTATGGCTCTCGGCGTTCCGATGGTCGTATCGGACACCCGCACGAACAAATATTATTTCAATGAATCAGTCGTCCGCTTCTGCCGTGGCGGTAACGCGGAAGATTTTGCCCAATCGATCTTGGCTGTGTATCAAAACAAACAAGCGACTAGCCGGATGGTGCACGCCGCCAGTGAGTTGGTTCGCGGATATGAATGGGACGTTCAAAAGCTGATTTATCTCAAGCTGGTTGACTCACTGACGCAACCCTCAAAGAAAATCCAGAGGCCAAGATCGGAACCGATTCTCTGAGGCGACCGAGGAGCGGTCTAAGGACGGTTGGGACGTAACAGTTGGGCTTTGCTGCAGCCCTGCCCCCTACCTGGTTTGGTTGCCAGATCGAGATGCGCATGAACTGGAATACATGACATTGCCGTCTTCAACGATCAGCTGGTCAAATCGAATTCTAATCGCGGCAGTCATCGGGATCCTGTTCCTCACGCTGTTCCCGTTTCGATTCGTTCTGGCCACCAAGCTGCCGTTAAACGCGTCCCCGTTCCTGCTAGGCCACGGTCCTAAAGCAGTAGGACCGCTTGATTTCTTCCTTAATATCCTGCTTTTCATTCCGTTCGGTTTCGGACTCGCTGAAAAACTACGGGACCGAGCGACGTCCAGGAAGACGACATTCTTTGTAACTTTGCTAACGGGCGCACTGTTCTCCTACACGATTGAATTCTTGCAGATGTACATCCCATCGCGCGATTCGGGTTGGGAAGACATATTCACCAATTCGATGGGCACCGGGATTGGTTGCGTTCTTTTCGACCGCTGGGGACATCGTACGGTTTGTTTTCTTTCGCGATGCGAATCAGCGCTCACTTTGTGGCTGACATTCCGCCGGGCGGTTGCCATCATTCCCATTTATTTTGCGGCGTGGTTCGCGGTTTCAATCCCCTTACAGAAAAAGAGCCTGCCGAGTAATTGGGATCCCAGGTGCTTTCTGGTGGTTGGTAACAACGCGCAGGCTCAGTATCCTTGGCGCGGGAAAGTATTCCGCGCGCAATTTTGGGACCGGGCGCTGCCCGAAGGGCTAGCTCGGGAAATAACCGGCGGGGCCGAGGTGGCAGGGGCTCAGAATGGCATGGTTGGTGACTTAGAGTTCTGGGGCCCAAATCCGTTGCAGGATCGGCGCGGACTGCTTCCCGATCTCGTCTGGGCGCCCTCCGTCCCGGATGATAAAGATTTGAGTCCGCTTGTGTTGGATGGAGGGAATTGGCTGATTTCGAAGGCTCCGGTGTCCGATTTCATCCGGGACGTCCAGAGAACCAATCAATTTGCAGTGCGGGTTGTATGCATGCTCGGAGAAGTCGGCGAAGGAGACAAAAGAATTGTATCCGTCTCAGATTCCTCAGGAGTCACGAATTTAACTCTCCGACAAGAAGACACCAACCTAGTATTTTGGTTTCGCAATCCGCTTTCTGTGAGACGGTCACTGCTAGCGTGGTATGTTCCGAAGGTATTCGATGCCGTCGCGCGCCACGACATCTTATTCTCCTACGATGGTTCAAATCTATCGCTTTTCATCGACGGTGAGAAGGAACGTCGAGCCTACCGTCTGGGTCCCGGCACAGCTTTAGCACAACTTTTTGTGCGAGTCATACCGGCCGAGTTGGAGGGCTACGATTACATTTATGATGCACTGGTCTTCGTGCCCGGGGGGATTTTGATCGGAATCGCGGCCAGAAGCGCAAGGCTAAGGACACTTGTGGGTGCCATATTGTGGGGAATCGGTGTGTGCTTACCGCCCGCGATTCTGGAATCGATTTTGGCCTTGCTGAGCGGTCGCGCGCTTTCGCGTGCCAACGTTTCCCTTTGCATCTTGCTCTCGATTGCGGGTGCTCTATGGATTGATGCCGATGGTCGCACCGGCTAATAGGCGCGCCGTCCTTCGCAGATTCGATCGGTTGCCGGTGAAAGCCCCAAATCCATTGACTGCCCATTTCCCGTGGCTTAACGTTTCGCCCTCGGAGGGCCGCCATTTTCAGGGCGGCGAGACGGACTGGCATAAAGGCCTATGACCGAGCAGACCGCGATCCCAACTTCACCTCCGCAATTTAGCGTCATCATCGCGGCCTACAACGATTGGGCGGCGCTTGATGCCTGCCTGCGATCGCTCGAGCAACAAGCAAACGCACCGAGTTTTGAAGTGATCGTTGTGGACGACGGTAGTGCGGATCCTGCTCCGGAATCCATCCGCACATCGTGCCGCTCGTACCCCTTGGTGATGGTTAAACAGGCTCATGGAGGAGTATCGGCTGCCAGGAACCGGGGAGCGCAGATATCCAACAGTCCTGTTCTATTGTTCGCTGACGCTGACTCGAGGTTCCAATTGAACTGTTTGGGGGTTCTGGCCTCGACGATCATCAGTTTCCCGCAGCACAACAGTTTTCAGCTCCGTCTCGCGGGCGATTGCTCGACATTGGTCGGCAGAGTTGAGGAATTGAGGCTCATAACTCTTCAGGAGCATCTGCTGCAACCTGATGGTTGCCTGCGATATCTGAATACTGCCGGATTCGCAATTCGACGGACGCACGTGAACGTTGAGGCGGGCGTGTTTTATACTGGGGCAATCCGCGGCGAAGACACCCTCTTGTTGGCTGAGCTGATCCAGCGGGGCGAACTCCCTCTGTTCGTTGCCAATGCAGTTGTTCAGCACGAGACTCCGTTCTCGTTGATGGAATCTCTCCGCAAGGAGATTCGGTCCGCTTATCTGGAAATGACGACCTACAAAATCATCGACTCGAAAGGCGTGAAATTTCAAGTGAGCAACCGGGAGCGGTTGGAAATGCTCCATTCCATGTGGAGGACATCCGGTCGAGCTTCCATCGGAAGAACAGCGTGCTGCGTACTAGTAGCCAGACAAGTGTTGCGCCTGTTGGTCCATTTCGCGTGCCGGGCAGTTGGACGTCGGTAGCACTCGCGATTGTCTAATGCCCGTTTGAGAAACTTGAGCCTAAGCCCCTTTGGGCGGAAGTCTCCGATTCGATCGCCCGGATGCGCCAGCTGGGCATGTGAGTAGGCGACCACGAAAACCTTCGGAGATGGAGGCGTGCTGGCCAGCGGGCCTCGACCAGATCAGGTAGACGGCAGCGGGATAGGCGTTCTTTGCGAGGCTCAACCACCAGGGTTAGGAAAATGATTTCCACATTCAAGAACGAAACATAGCAAAAACGGTCCAACAGAAACAACGTAAGTTCAATATTTACAATGACTTAATTAAACCATAAGATGGTTAGCCAATTGCAATAATCGCCTTAACAATATGTCCAATTTAGCCGCGAATTGTTACATTGCTCGGTCAGAACCCAGGATGCAAAGTACGGAAATCGATAGTTTATGAGGTCGGAGCCGATGTCGGATTCATCAATAGAACAGCTCGGTGTTACCGAGGACGAAGCCACGCGGCAGCTCACGCGCATCTGGCAAGAAATCCTGGCTCTCGAGTCGATTGGCTCTGACCAGAACTACTTCGACTTGGGAGGGGATTCGTCCCTCGCCGTTCAGCTTTTCGCTCAAATCGAGCGGGTGTTCGCGGTCAAGTTACCTTTGGCCACGCTGTTTGAAGCTCCCACAATCGAAGAGCTCGCCCGTGTTCTCCGTCGTGAGTCCGCCCCGGCCGGTTGGTCACCTCTGGTTGCGATTCAGTCATCAGGTTCGCGTCCTGCCTTTTTCTGTGTACACGGGGCTGGGGGGAACGTCCTGATCTATCGTGAACTTGCGCAGCATCTAGGACCCGACCAGCCGTTCTATGGTTTGCAAGCCCCCGGTTTGGACGGGAGTTGTGCACCATTGACACGAGTGGAAGACATGGCAACCCTGTATGCGAAGGAGATACGGAGGCTGCAGCCGCATGGGCCGTATTTCCTCGGCGGCTACTGCTTGGGTGGAACTGTCGCATTTGAGATAGCTCAACAGATTCAAGCGCTAGGAGAGCGCGTAGCGCTGCTCGCGCTATTCGATACGACGAATTGGTCGAAGATTCCACTTCCTACGACCTGGGACAAGAGCTACTACGCTGTGCAGCGCCTGATATTCCATGCGGCCAACTTCTTTCGCCTGGATTCTGGCGGTAAAGCTCAATTTTTCAGAGAGAAGCTGAAAGTGCTGCGAAGCCGGATTCCCGTGTGGCGAGGCATGCTGTTCGCAAAGCTCGCTAGAAACCCGCGCCCGGACATGTCAGCGTCCCTCGTGCTGGCGAAGATTTGGCAGGCCAACGACCACGCAGCTTTGAGTTATGTCCCGCGACCGTATCCAGGATCGGTTACTGACTTTCGTCCAGTGAAACAGTACCAGATGTTCAACCGACCCAATGCAAAGTGGGATCGTTTGGCGCAAGGCGGACAGCAAGTCGTCGTGCTGCCAATCTATCCGGCTGGCATGTTGCTCGAGCCCTTCGTCGAACACCTGGCCGGCGCCCTCAAGAAAGCCATTGACGATGCGGCTCGCCCGTCCGTGAAAAGTTAGTGTTGTGGCGAGCTTGCTACAGCGAAAGAATACGGAGGAGCGTTTGGTCGCAGGAGATGGTTGGTCAAAGACCTGGACGTACTTCGAAGGAACCTGGCACGAGGGGAACGTGCCGATCATGGGCCCACGTACGCACGCGGCGTGGCTATGCTCCGTGGTGTTCGACGGCGCGCGGTATTTCGAAGGCGTTGCGCCCGATCTCGAACTCCATTGCGCGCGCGTCAACGAATCCGCAACGAAGCTTTACTTGAAGCCGACGGTTTCGACGGAAACCTGGATCAAGCTGGCGCGCGAAGGGTTCGCACGATTCGATAAAGATGCCGCACTGTATATTCGTCCCATGTATTGGGCCGAGAAAGAAGGGCCGTGGGTTCAAGCGCACGATCCGGAATCCACTCGCTGGTGTCTCTCAATATACGAAGCACCCATGAGGCCCCCTAAGGGATTCTCGGTGACGCTGTCTCCTTATCGCAGGCCAACCCTTGATTCCATGCCCGTCGATGCCAAGGCCGGATGCCTCTATCCCAATAATGCGCGCGCTCTGTTCGATGTGCATGCCCGAGGCTTCGACAACGCAATCGTCTGCGACATGCTGGGCAACGTTGCCGAACTGGCGACCTCCAATATCTTTATGGCCAAAGACGGCGTGGTGTATACGCCCACTGCGAACGGGACTTTTTTGGCGGGCATTACACGCCAGCGGGTGATCGGATTGTTACGCACGGCTGGCGTCGCCGTGGTGGAAAAAACGCTGGCTTATCAAGACTTCAAGGCAGCCGACGAGATATTTTCCACGGGGAATTATTCCAAGGTGGTTCCGGTAACCCGCATCGACGATCGTACGCTCCCATTCGGCCCGATTTACACCAAAGCTCGGGAACTCTATTGGGCTTTCGCGCATTCATAGTCGCCGCTCGTGGTAATCGTTCCGAGAGGGGCGGGATGGAAATTGAGTTGCCTTCGCCCACACAACAACCCCATGACCTCCACTCGACCGGGTGCAGTGTGACGGACAAGGCTGCTTCCAAAATGGTTGATGTCCTGACTCCTATATGGGAGCGGGTGCTGCAGCGGCCATCGATTCGTCTGCAAGACAATTTTTTTGATCTTGGCGGCGATTCTTTGCTCGCTGTCGAGCTGTTTTCTGAAATCGAGCGGGTGTGCGGCCGGGAAATGGCGCCAGTTACGATTTACTGTGCGCCCACGGTCGCGGCATTGGCCGCCGTCCTAGATGAGCCCACCGCCCCCCGGTTTCCGCCTCTTTTGCAATTGAAGGCCGGCACAGACGAACCGCCGATTTTCTTGGCGCACGGCCTCGCCGGCACGGCCATGGATTTTTTTCAGCTCGCGAAGCACATCCACACCCAGCGTCCCATCTATGGAATGCAAGCGAAGGGCACCGATGGCGTGGACGAGCCGTTTGAGCGTATTGAGGATTTGGCTCAATATCACCTTGATGCGATCAGGGAAGTGCAGCCTCACGGCCCTTATTTCCTCGTCGGCTACTCTCTGGGTGGACTCGTCACGCTGGAAATGGCCCAGCGCCTTACCGCGGAGAGAGAAGAGGTTGCATTGTTGGCGATGCTGGAGACGTATCCGCACTCTCGGTTTCTTTCACTAAGGCAGCGTGTGCGCTTGGGTACTCGTCTCGCCACTCATCACGCTGCCACCATCAGACGATTGCCGCTCCGAGATGCGCTTTCCTACATTATTCGTCCTTCCGAGCGCAGGTTGTACGTTGCTCGAGTGAGCAATGGGAACGCATCAAGTCAGGTGCCGGCCGGTGCGTCCAATACACCAACAATGCAACGCGCGCGTGAGAGTGCCTATCGTTCCTTCACGAGCTATCGCCCTCGCTTCTACAACGGCACAATAAAATTCGTGAGGGCTGAAACCGTCACTGATTTTCCTGATGATCCGTCCGCAATTTGGTGTACTCTCGCCAAGGAATTTCATGCTGAGATCGTGCCGGGCGATCACCTGGGTATACTTGGTACGCATTTCGAGAAACTCGCCTCTGTAGTTTCCCGTTACCTTCATGAAGCTTCTTGCTAGCGGCGAACGCGCCATTCGAGTCGGATCTCTCCCTGGAGTGCATGCCCACTAATATGAACGGCGCAGAAAGCCTGATTCGCACGCTGATTGCCGGAGGGGTGGAAACCTGCTTTACCAACCCCGGCACATCAGAGATGCACCTAGTCGGCGCGCTTGATCATGTACCGGAAATGCGTCGCGTGCTCGGCCTTTTCGAGGGGGTGGTCACCGGAGCCGCGGACGGCTACGCGCGGATGGCTGAAAAACCGGCGTGCACGCTGCTGCATCTGGGCCCCGGTTTGGCGAACGGCGTTGCGAATCTCCACAACGCGAGCCGAGCGCAAGTGCCGATCGTAAACCTCGTCGGCCAACACCCGGCTTATCACCTGCGCTACGATGCGCCGCTGACCTCCGACATCGAAGCGATTGCGCGGCCCTATTCCAAGTGGTTGCGTACATCGTCTGCTGCGTCCGAGATAGGGCGCGACGCCGCCGAAGCCATCGTTGCTTCGCGCACCTCGCCGGGACAAATTGCCACGCTGATCGTCCCGGCCGATGTCGCCTGGACCGACCGTGCTGCTATTGGTGCGATTCCTGCGGTGCCGCGGGCGGCTATGCCTTCTGCCGAATCCGTCAATCACGCAGCTTCCATGCTTCGCTCGGGCTTAGCCACGGCGCTATTGCTCAACGGAAACGCCCTCTACGGCGCGGGACTCATGGCGGCCGGGCGGATCGCTGCGGCTACAGGTGCCAAGCTGCTTGCTCCCTATCCCATCGCACGTGTCGAGCGTGGAGCCGGTGCTCCCGCCATCCAGCGGATTCCCTACGTTCCGGAGCAGGCAATCGAGCTTCTGAAAGGATTCCGTCAGTTGATTCTAGTGGGCGCGGCCGCTCCAGTTTCCTACTTTGCCTATCCTGGCAAGAGCAGCGTGCTGACGTCGCCGGAATGTGAGATTCACACATTGGCGAGTCCTGGTGAGGACTATTCCGGCGCGCTCGAAGCGTTGGTGACCGCTCTCTCTGTGCAAAATAGAAAGGCGATATTGGCAGAGAAGGCCGAACGGCCGCCGCGACCAAGCGGCGAGATCACACTAGGAGGGCTTGCGACGGCGGTGGGAGCGCTGCTGCCTGAAAATGCCATCGTAGTTGACGAGGCTATGACTTCCGGCCGAGGCATAATGGCTGCGACGGCTGGGGCTCCTGCACACGATTGGCTTGGCAACACGGGCGGCTCGATCGGGATTGCTTTGCCATTGGCGGTGGGAGCGGCGGTCGCCTGTCCCAACCGACGCGTGCTGTGTCTCACGGCGGATGGCAGCGGGATGTACACCGCACAAGCGCTGTGGACCATGGCGCGGGAAGGCCTCAACGTAACTACCGTTGTTTTCGCCAACCGCACTTATGCCGTACTCCAGAGGGAATTTCTAAGTCTGGGCGTCGGCGCCCCCGGGCCCCGGGCCGCGAATTTGTTCGAGATTGGGCGCCCCACCCTCGATTGGGTGCACTTGGCGAAGGGCATGGGCGTGCCGGCGAGCCGCGTCACCTCGCTGGATGCTTTGGCAAAAGCAATGAGAGAAGGATTTGAAAGCAACGGTCCAGCGCTGATCGAGGTTCCTCTGTAACATTCTGACGGAATTTACTGCGGCTGTGCACGGGATGCGGCAGCTATCTTTGCGAGCTCATCCTTCTTGGCTTTTCCCGTCGGAGTAAGGGGCATTTCGGCGATCAGTAAAATCTGCGATGGGCGTTTGTACGGAGTGAGATTTCGCGCGGCGTGATCCGCCACCTCAGCGACTGAAAGCGTCGAACCAGGCGACGGTTGGACGAACGCGATCACTTCCTCGCCTCCCTCCACTCCTTGAACGCACCGGCCAATCACGGCGGAGCGGACCACCTTCGGATGAGTGTTCAGCACCGCTTCCACTTCGGCCGGATAGACGTTCTCCCCGAAACGGACGATCAATTCCTTGGTGCGCCCAACGATGAAAAGATTTCCACCTTCCAAGCGAGCAAGATCCCGCGTGTTGAACCATCCTTCGGAGTCGATGGCCGCGGCGGTTTCTTCTGGCGCGCGATAATAACCCTTCGCGATGTTGGGCCCGCGCACCGAAAGCTCGCCCACTTCTCCTTCGCCGACGTGATTCCCATCGGTTCCCACAATCTTGACCTCAACTCCCGGAAGGACCCGGCCGACCGAGAGGTCGGTTCGAGGCTCATCGACTCTGGCTTGCGCAATCGTGGGAGAACATTCGGTTACACCGTAGCCGTTGTGAAGCGTCATGCCGAGGAGCTCCTCGACGGCTAACTTCACCGGAAGTGGCAGCGGCGCGCCAGAAGAAGAAATGATGCGCAGAGCAGGGAATTTCAGTGGCCCGCGCAGCCCTTTCGTTTTTGCGTAATCTACCAGGAGGGCGAACATAGCCGGCACGCCGAGTACGATCGTCAGACGATCGCGCTCGAGTGCCGCGAGCGCCGCGACGGGATCGAATCGCGGCGCCAAATAAAGCGTTGCGCCGCTCAGTAACGAGCCCAGCAGAACCACGGAAAGTCCCACCGCGTGTGACATAGGAAGGACGCCATAAAGGCGATCATCCTGGGTGAGCGAACGGATTTGCGCGGACACCGCTGCTATGAATAGCAGGTTCCTGTGGGTCAGCACGACGCCTTTGGGAAGCCCGGTGGTGCCCGAGGTATAAATCAGCGCTGCCACGCGATGAGCGCTGTCCCGATCGATTGGCTCGGGTTCGACTTTTTCATTCAGCGGACCAAAACCAATCGGGCCCAGTCCGGCCTGTTCTCCGATGATCGCGCCGTGCCGCTTGGCGTGCTTGGTAGCTTGCGGTGAAACGCTGGTCATGTAGATCACGCGCCGCGCGCCGCTATGATCTCGAATGTCGTCGATTTCCCGGTCTGAAAGGCGGGCGTTCGCGAGGACCGGCCATGCATCCATCCCGGTCAAGCCCAGGAAAATCGCAATAAATGCCCGGCAGTTCTCGCACACGAGCATGACTCGATCGCCGGGGCGGACGCCTGAGTCCTGGAGCCAAGCGGTGGCGCGGTCTACCGCGTCGTTAAGTTGCCGGTAGGTCCAAGATCCGGAGGTTTCGACCAAAGCCAGTCGATCCGCAGAGCGATCTATCCATGGCTTGATCACGTCCCCGATGCTCTGGGGCAGAGATTTCAGAATGTCGGACGCGGTGGGCTCAGTCATGGGGGCCTATCATACCAGTTCGTTGTCGACGTATGCGGAACGTGCGGGTTAGTCGCTGACGTCGGACGATATCATGCGCGGACGGCTGGAGTCATAGCGGAGATTGCAGTAGCGTCAGCCCTCTTCGATATCAAATACTGCAGCCAGTTGCGATAGACGCTTGCGGCCGAGGACTGCCAGGTGCCGCGCACCGCGTCGACAATAGCGGCCTCGGGGAATCCTGTCATCAGGTTCTCGTGAGGATCGCAAATAACCTTCTCTCTGAAATCAGACAAAAGCTTGCTGGCCGTGGTGTCAAAGTATCCGTGCGGCATGGTCGGATACGTTTCTCGCTCACGCCGCAGAAATCTCTTAATGTCTCGGCGGTATTCCTTGAGCAGAGTTCGCGCGCCGTACTCCGGATGACCCTGGAAGTGCACGAAGAGGCTATCCTTTTTTTCCTTCACAAACAAATCAACGCCGGCCTCGACTGACTGTGTCAAAACTTGATAACCACAGGAAGTCAGTTGATTGGCACGCACTTCGTTCCACCGCGAATGTGGGATCTGCATCCGGTCTCCCATCCCATCTGTGAGTGCATGATCGCTGATTTTCTTAAATTCAAATACGCCGAACTGTTTGTCAGACAGCCGGTGGCGGGTGATCCCGTCACTGTAAAGAACACCCGCGTGCGCTGCAAGGCAGGAAAGGACTGTCGAGGCGGTGCTCCGTTCCGCCCAGTCAAGAACGTCAGTCAACGCAGGCCAGTACGGTTCGTCTCGCAGGTCCGGTTGGCGTGGTTCAGTGCCGGTCATGATGACGCCATCAAACCGGCTGTTCAACAGATCCTGGATGCCAAAATAGAAGTCGCTTAGATGTTGCTGTCCTGCGTCGCTTCGCGGAAGTTCAGGCAGTGAGTATAGTTTGAGAGAAACCGGAACGTCGCCGGCAGCTGCACCAAGAAGGTCGAAAAACTGCAGTTCGGTATCTTCCAGCGCGGCGTCCGGCATGTTGTTGATCAGCGCGACTCTAACGGCCGGCGCTTCCTGGACGTCTGCGGATGGGGAGTGCGGGCGATAAGTCCGTGACAAAAGCTTCGGAACCCTCCCTCCGTCAATTACGATCGACATTTTCTATCTCCAAAAGCTCATCAGCATTGCGCTCTCTTTTAGATTAGTTCGTCGCCTTGTCCAGCGCCTGGGCCAAGTCGGCTATGATGTCGTCAATGTGTTCGATGCCTACGCTCAGGCGAATCATTTCCGGCGTGACACCCGCTTTCAGTTGTTCTTCGGGCGTCAGTTGACGATGTGTTGTGGACGCTGGGTGACAAGACAACGATTTCGCGTCACCCATGTTGACCATGCGTTTGAATAAACGCAGCGCGTCAAAACATTTCACGCCTTGCTCGAAGCCACCCTTGACGCCAAAGGTCAACAGTGAGCAGCGCTGCGAGCCGAGGTATTTCTGTGCCATCGGGTACAGCGGACTATCGGGAAACCCTGCGTAATTCACCCATGCCACCCGGTCATGATTGCGCAGATACTCCGCCACTTTGCGCGCATTCTCCACGTGGCGCTCCACGCGAAGCGCCATCGTCTCGATCCCCTGAAGTAACAGGAAACCGTTGAAGGGCGAGAGTGTAGAACCTGTATTGCGCTGTGCGACGGTTCGGCAGCGTGCCACGTACGCGGCTGCTCCATAGTGTTCGGTGTAGACGACGCCGTGATAGGCAATTTCCGGCTTGTTCAACATGTAGAAGCGCTCTGGATGATCGCGCCAGGGAAACTTTCCGCTGTCCACGATCATTCCACCCAAGGTCGTACCGTGCCCGCCCATGAATTTCGTCATGGAGTGCACGACGACGTCGGCACCGTATTCAATCGGCCTCAACAAAATTGGTGTCGCCACCGTATTGTCCACGATCAACGGCACGCCGTGTTTATGCGCCACCCTCGCGAGCCCCTCGATGTCCGCAACGTTTCCGGCTGGATTGCCGACGCTTTCGCAAAAGACCGCTCGAGTGTTTTCGTCAATCAACTTTTCTACAGCCTCGGGGCAATCGCTTTCCGCAAACCTGCCGGCAATTCCTTGCTTCGGCAAGATGTGCGCGAGCAAGGTATAACTGGCGCCGTAGAGCTGGGGGAGGGACACGATGTTGTGTCCCATCTCGGCGATATTGATAAGGGCGTAGTGGATGGCCGCCATTCCCGAACTTACGCTCAGCGCTTCAACCCCGCCTTCCAACGCCGCGACACGTTTTTCGAGCACGGTATTGGTCGGATTTCCGATGCGCGTGTAAATGTTCCCCTGAACTTCGAGGTTGAATAAAGCTGCGCCATGCGCCGCGTCGTCGAATTCAAACGCGACGGTTTGATAGATTGGCACCGCCACGGCCTTCGTCGTGGGATCGCCATCGTAGCCGACGTGAATCGCGATCGTTTCCAGCTTCATGCGTTCAGTGCCCTCGGGATGGCAGACATGCACGGAAGGAATTGTCGCTCACGTTTCTTGTAGCGACAGCATCGCTCAATCGCTCATTCCGTGATCGGCGCGACGCTCGGAGCCGGAACAGAAGCCCGACTCCGCGCGAGTGCTTGCGCCATGGCTTGTGTCACGCGTTTCGCGGCGAAGCCTGCGCCGAACGCGAAGCGCATGACCGGTCCGAAGCTATTCGCGGCTGCAATGCCGACGAAATACAGGCCGGGGACAGACGATTCGAAGGTTGATGAGAGCACTGGCGTGCGGTTGAGCGTCTTAAGCCTTGACCGAATCTCTGTGCTTAGAAACGCTAACCGATTGATGTCAACCTTATAACCGGTCGCCGCAATAATGTGTTCCGTTAGGATTTGTCGTTCGGAACCGTCGTTGCCGCGAAGATGGACGCGTACCTTACCGTTCTCAATCTCTGCGCGTTCGACCGCATAGCCGAGTACGAGAGGAACCCGCCCCATTACCTTGTCCTTGACGAACCACCCGGCTGACGGGCCCAGGGTCTTGCGGACCAGGTCGACCCGCAAACTCTCAGGCAAATAGTGAAACAGCCCCGCTCCGTCCGAAAAGAAGCGCGACCGCATGCCAGGACCGAGGCCTGAGTCCGGATGCCTCATTCGCTTCCACAAGGACCGCCGCCCACCCGGCTGCGGCGCCGTGTGAAACTTCAGCGAGGTGGCGCGAGCTACGAGTTGCACATCGGCGTCGGCATCGCGCAGCAATGCAGCCATATCAATGGCCGATGATCCCGCACCTAGTACGGTGACACTGCGGCCCTTGAATGATTCGAGATCTTGATGACGGTAGCTATGCGATACGAACTCTGCTGGAAGTTGCGCCAAATTCTCCGGCACATGTTCAAAATGGGTGATTCCGACGGCGAGCACTACGCGGCGTGCCTTGACCGTTTCTCCGTCATCCAATCGCAGAGCAAAACCGTCTGCCACACGCTCGATGCCGGTTACCAGTTTGTCCTCAAGTTCCGGCACCATGCGATCCCGGAAAGCCAATCCGTAGTCGCCGAAGGTATCGAGCCGGACCGGGATCCCCATGTCGGCGTACTCGATGCGGCGCTCCGCACAGAACTGTTTCAACGTGAATTTGCTGTCGGGATCGTAGATGTTCGAAGCGAACCCGTCCGATTTGAGCATCATGCCTTTCGGCATGTGCGCCAGCCAGCTATCCATGGGCCGGCCAAAAATGCGGAACGGGATCCCGCGACTGCGGAAATGTGCTGCGATGGAAAGTCCGTAGGGACCTGCGCCGACAATTGCAGTTTCGATCATAGCGTTAAAGACCACCTCGTTTCGATTTTGGCTTCTCGTGCAGGCCGCCAAGTCATCTGCAATACTGGGGGGTAATCGGACCTGTGTCCAGACAGCGATTCAGGCCTGTGACTACCCAGATATGCCTGTGCACTCAATACAAAGCAATATTGATGCCTCTAGGCTAACCGCTAACTACCATAGAATGAGCTATATGCCCTACTGTCAAATCGCAGGTTTGGGAAATTGTTTTCCCTTTGGGTCAACGATTTGCTCACGAATGTTCGGTGTCAGCGGTCGTCCCTATAGGATGTTAGGCAGGGCGACTAGCAAAATGCGCTTGCTCGACTATACTCTGCTCACAAACACTCGTTCCTTCGTCGGACTAGGGTCTCGCATTTTCTGGGGTCGAATGGCTCAATCATTAGAGAATTGCTCTCTGGTGATTGAACCTAACCACTTCACGCGGTGAAAGAATGCAGCGGAGAGTTCCTCAACTCGATGCCGTTCGCGGCGTAGCGATTCTCATCGTGATGATCCATAACATCAGCTTGAAATATCCTGTTTTTCATTCGCAACAGTTTTTCAGCAACGGGTGGATGGGAGTCGATCTTTTCTTCGTACTTTCCGGGTTTCTAATTACGGGCATCCTCGTCGACACAAAGCAATCAGCAGGCTATTTCAAGAACTTCTATGTCCGGCGCTGTTTGAGAATTTGGCCCCTTTATTATTCGCTCGTATTTTTCATGTTCGTGGTTGTTCGATTCCTGAAGCCATCGGAGTTTCATACGGTGCTTCAGACCTCATCGCCTTGGTGGGCCTTTCCATTATTTCTGCAGAACTTCTTGCTTCCCGTTTCAACCGATGCAGCAGGGCCCCTCGGTGTCACCTGGTCGCTCGCCATCGAGGAACAGTTTTATCTAATCTGGCCGTTGATAGTGCAATTCTGCCCCACCAATCAGCTACGCCGGATTTGTGTTGCGGTAATCTGTATTTCTCCCGGGCTGCGTTACTACCTGTCACTGCGCCACGTCAACCTTTACACCAATGTATTCTGCCGCTTAGACGGCCTAATGGCCGGAGCACTCCTGGCGCTTCTTGTGCGATCCGACCATTTTGTTGCGTCGAAATTACTGAAGCGAGCCTGGATTCTGCTGGCCATCGCGGCGCCGCTGGCATTTATGGCCGAGGCCTATCATGCAAGATGGATTGTTTTCTCCTTTACAGCGCTAGCCTCCGCATCGTTCGTCTATGTGTCGATGTTTTCCAAACAAAAATGGCTCCAGGCGCTGATGACCAACCGGTTCCTAATCTATTCCGGCATCATCAGCTACGGGCTGTACTTACTGCATAAAATCCCCTTCGGCATCGTGCAAGCTCTTCATTTGGACCAGCGTCGCTACCTGCCGCTACCAATAATTCTTGTCACCAGCTTCGCGCTAGCTGCGCTATCTTGGAGGCTGCTCGAGAAACCGTTCCTGAACCTGAAACGGTTCTTCACATCAAAGCCGCCGCATTCCGATGTCCCCGCTCTTGGTGCATCCGCCTTCGCAACGGATGGAAAATAAACCCTCCCAACCGAATTCATTATCCGGGCGCGAACGAAGGGGCGGCCTATAATTCGGGGCGCCACCAGTTGCTTTGGTCACTTCGATTGTGATATAGAGGGGCAACGGAAAGGCTGCGACGGTTCTCACAAAAGCGCAGACGATGCCCGTCTTGTTTTCCACACCCGGGCTCGATTGCACCATCACCAGCACGACCTCGATTGCTATCAGCCGTGCTGCAAAACAGATTCGCATGCTGCCTAGGCCGAGGTATCGGTGCCGGAGGACAAACGTCCTGTGATACCGATTGAAGGATAGGAGCTAACCAAGATCCATTCAGAAAACCATTTTCGGGATCCCGGTTGACGAACTTAACGATCCGGAGCGCGCCATGTCGAAATCGATCTTGATGGTCACCCCCGCCAATGTAGATCTGCAGCCCGAGCCAATCCCAACCGAGTGGATCTTAGGTGGCACGCCGCAAGCGCGTGGTAACAAGCTAGCGACAAGCCACGATTGGACCTCCACTGTTGTCGTTTGGGATTGCACTCCGGGATCCTTCAAATGGCACTACGACAAGGATGAAGCCATCCTTTTCCTCTCCGGCGAGGCCTTCGTGAGCAACGAAAGTGGCGAGGAACGCCGGTTCGGTCCGGGCGATCTCGCTTTCTTCCCGGCGGGATTCACTTGCACGTGGCGCGTTACTGAGCCCATCAGGAAGGTTGCTGTCCTGCGGGAAACGATGTGGCGGCCGCTCGGATTCGTTCTGAAAGTATCCAAAAAGCTTCTCCGGATGGCTGGAATAACAGGCAAGTCGCCGTTGATAATCTTCCCAGCGGCGTGGGTGTAGCGAAACCTGCGAAATTCTGACCTGTCGATTGAGCCGACTTCGTGATTCACTCGGGCAACCGAGTCTCGGTCGAATAGGCCCAGACACGCGAATCACAGCCTCAGACCACCGATGACCCACGACATTTCAAGACTTCGTGCGGGCGACCTTGTGGAAGTCAAGGCCGCGGACGAAATTCTCCAGACGTTAGACCAAGACGGAACGCTAGAACGCTTACCTTTCATGCCTGAAATGGTCGAGTTTTGCGGTAGAAGTTTTCGAGTTGCCAGGCGAGTGATAAAGACGTGTGCCTACGGGACCTATTCCACCATGCTGGCGTTCGATACCGACGACGTTGTGATTCTTGATGGCCTACGTTGCTCGGGCGCCGACCATGACGGTTGTCCGAAAGCGTGCGTGATTTTCTGGCGGGAGGCCTGGCTTCGCAAGGTCGCGAACGCGTCCCTCCGGCCTGGCTCAGATTCGAAGGGCAACGAACAACTTCGAGTTCGCCTCAGGACTAAGAGTAGTCCCAAGATTTATTTCTGTCAGGCCAGCGAACTACTCAAAGCCGCGCACGAGTTGTCGCATCGCGAGCGATTTGTGAAGTGTATAGATGAAATTCGTAGCGGCAATTGTGGTTTTGTCCAAATGGCGCACCGCATCGCAATATGGCTCTTCTGGCGACTCCGGAGAGCGCTTCTTGGGGCGTATGGGAAAGGAACAAATAAAAACACACCCGCCGAAAGCCTCAGGCTCCAGCCTGGAGAACTAGTCGAAATCAAATCAATGGGGAGCATCACCGCAACCTTAAATGCGACGGCTCACAACCGTGGGCTGTGGTTTTCGCCCGACCAACGATTGCTGTGCGGTCAGAAACGGCGGGTGGTCAAAAGGATCGAGAAACTGATTGTGGATGGTACGGGAGAGATGCGGCAGCTCCACAACACTGTGTACCTGGAAGGCTCGATGTGTGGCTGCTCCCATGTAGCTTTCGGCGGATGTCCACGCGACGAATTCGTCTATTGGCGCGAAGCCTGGCTCCGCCGGCCAGACGGCTCTCCTTGATCAGAAGTTCGAGCGGGCTGTGGGAGGCCCCTCGGTGTTCTAGGAACCTCAGACAGGATTTTCCGTTGTCAACTCGCGGCGCCGACTGGAATGCTCCAAGTGTGCGATCAATCTCGGCACCTCTGACGAAGCACGAGCCACACAAACCCCATACCCAGAAGGACCAGCGGCGCTGGCTCAGGCACGGCAACAGACCAGCTTCCCGTGTTTCCCTGCTGATAACCCAGGGCCTTGCCGCCCGCTTGAAAAAAACCGAACTCTGAGGTTGAGTCGTCTCCGCAGCCGTCAATACAATTGGTGAAAATCTCCAGTCCGTTGTTACCGAGGATGTTTATACCCCAAGCGCCTTGGCCGAGGCTCAATTGTAGTGCTGTCGAATTGTTTTGCGTAAGCGTGTAACCGTCAACTGAGAACGAATACGACGAGGGCGCCAAATTGTCTAGTGTCAAGATTCCGGTGGGCAAATTCAGCGGACTCGAGAATGTCATTTCGCCAGTGATATTACAGGTACACGACCCGACGTCAGTTCGCCACTCGCCATTCGGCAGCAAGCCGCTGGGATTGGTCGAGTTTGTCAGTGGGTCGCCAGTGAAGACGTAGATTGTTGAATCTGAGTCCGCTTTTAGGCAAGGCGCGATCGCGAGTATAGCTAAGATCACCAGGGCCACTCGTTTCATCATTTCTCCGTTTCTCTTCCCAAAATATGCCACTTTGTTCCCTTCGCGCTCCCATAATTGGTCATTACGGTTCACCCTGCACGCAGAATGCCCAAATTCGACGATAACGAATTGGTACCGATGAAGTTTCGCATGCCGTGGCAGACGCTTGAAGCCCAGTAGTTCAACTACACCGACGAACCAGGTCATGGTAACACCCGTCTGATATCCTCGTTTCCAATGAATTGCGTTCAGCTGGACCGGAAACAGCTTCTTCGCCTCAACCTCAATGTTTAGCTTTGTGACTGACTTCCGATGCTGCGATTCGGGTTAATAGGGGTCGTTTGCGAGATCTAGCCCCCACTTATATAAACGAGGGCTAGAAATGAATTCGCCACAATGGGCAAGTGTTTTCAATGCGTGGTTGGCTGGCAGACTCTCAGGCCAGATCATTTCTCGCAAAACTCTTATTTTCAGCACGATAGACAAAACCTCGAAGCCCGCGTGTTGCGCCAGTTTGGTCAGCAGATTGCGTCTCGATCAATCAGACATTTTTCGAAACTGACCAACTTGCCGTACATGCTGCGAGTTCGGCTGCGATCTGGCATGTGAGGAGGTTTTGAGGGCAGTGAAACCGACGGTTCTGATTGCCACCACTACTCGCTGGTTCCCCACTGCACGGCTGGCAGTTGCATTGGTGAACACAGGATTTACCGTGGACGCCGTCTGCCCGTCTCAGCACCCTCTCGGCAAGACCGACGTGTTACGCCGAATGTATAGCTACCACGGTCTCGATGCGTTGACGTCATTCGCCGACGCAATCTCGACCGCAAAACCAGATGTGATCGTGCCTGGCGACGACCTGGCTACACAACATCTGCACCGTCTGTATGACGATGAACGGCGCAAGGGTGAAGCGGGACAGGCCATTTGCTCGCTAATCAAGCGTTCGCTCGGAGCGCCAGAAAATTTCGCAGTTTTGTATGCGCGGTCCAAATTCATAGAGCTGGCGCAGGAAGAAGGTATCCGCGCTCCGAAGACCCAAGTGGTCCGGGACAGCAGCGACCTCGAGAAATGGATTGCTGAAACCGGTTTTCCGGTGGTCCTCAAAGCAGACTTCTCTTCTGGTGGCGACGGTGTCCGAGTTGTGCGCACCCTAGAAGATGCCGAACGGGCTTTGAAGGTTCTGCAAGCTCCGCCATTGTTGTTGAGGGCCGCGAAGCGAGCCTTGATCGATCGAGACACTACGCTGGTTTGGCCCTCGCTACTTCGTCGTCGCTCGGTCGTAAATGCGCAATCCTTTGTTCAAGGGCGTGAAGCAACCAGCGCTATCGCTTGTTGGAAAGGCGAGGTCCTGGCTAGCCTCCATTTCGAAGTGATCCACAAAGGGGTTTCGTCCGGTCCAGCCACGGTCTTGCGCTTGATCGACAATGCGGACATGAACATCGCCGCCGAAAGGATGGCTCGCCGTCTGAACCTTTCAGGTCTGCACGGATTTGACTTTATGCTGGAGTCGCAGACGGGCAACGCTCACTTGATCGAAATTAATCCGCGATCGACTCAGGTAGGACATCTGACCCTGGGTCTCGGACGAGATATTCCCTCGGGATTGTACTCGGCAGTCTCCGGACAGCCAGCTTGCCCAGCAACGAAAATTACGAACGACGACACGATTGCACTGTTTCCGCAGGAATGGATCCGGGACCCGGCCAGCACGTTTCTGCAATCGGCCTATCACGATGTTCCGTGGGACAAACCCGAATTGATTCGCGCCTGCGTCCGTGCCCGTCGAAAACAACACGCTTGGTATTCTCAGCAAAGTCGGCTTCAAGCTTTTTCAATGGCGCGTCTCCCTCGCCCATGACTGACTCTATGCGAGAGCGCGCGGAGCGAGTTGAATTGCAAAGAAAAATAAATTCTGATGTGAGTAAGGAAGGCGCGTCAGCCTATTCTCAGGACTCCGCGTTTACAGCGCGCTCTGCCGAACACGGGCAGCGCGCCGATTCGCCTCTTGCTGCAACTGAGCCATTGGCCAGACATGCAATTCGGCCTTCCCGGACCGCACGAGCCTCGAATCCGCGGCCCGACGGAACGGTCAGGGTGCCCGAATCGTATCCCGCACACATCCTGCATCCTCAGCCCCACGTTGTTCGCGACCAACTCCGAAGGAACGCGAAAAAACCTTTGCGAGTCATGAAATTTGGCGGAACATCGGTCGGCGACGCCTCCTGCATCCAGAAAGTCGTTGATATCGTTCGCGCCGCCGTGAGTCATAGTGATGTGGTGGTGGTCGTCTCGGCCATGAGCGGCGTGACCAATAAATTGGTCGAGGCCGCGAAACAGTCTGCGGCGGGAAATCGCCAATTGGTCGCCACGATTTTCAAGCAACTTCGCCAGCGACACGAAGCCGCGGCGGATACACTGATTCATTCGCCTGAAATGCGCCATTCTATTGTCCTCAAGATGGCACAGGTAATTGAGGAGGGCGAAAGGCTTTGCCAGCACGCCATTCAGCACCAGGAGCTGACGCCCCGCATGTGCGATGCGGTTTCGGGCATAGGCGAGCGCCTCTCGGCTCCCCTAGTTGCTGCTGCTCTTGCGGAGCGAGGCGTTGCCAGCCAGGCAATTGAGGCCACCGAGCTGGTGGTCACCGACTCCTGCCACGGAGCCGCGGAACCGTTCATGGAACTCACGCGCGAACGCTGCGAAGCGCGTTTGCGTCCGCTAGTGTTGCAAGGCGTCGTCGCGGTGGTGACCGGCTTTATCGGCGCCACGGTGGAGGGTGTGCCCACGACTCTCGGTCGCAACAGCTCAGATTACTCCGGGACAATCATGGGCGCTGCTCTGGACGCCGACGAGGTCACTCTGTGGACGGACGTGGATGGCATCCTCACGGCTGATCCCAGGTTGGTCCCCGAGGCGTCTTCCATCCTCGAGATGTCCTATCGCGAAGCGTCTGATCTGGCGGAATTAGGGGCCAAGGTCCTACATCCGAAAACCCTACACGCTCTGATGCAGCGCGGCATTCCTCTTGCCATCCGCAATACGTTCGCTCCCGATCTCCCGGGAACAAAAATTACCCCGGCTGGCTCTTCGAGTGGTGCAGAACCAAAGGCTCTCACCGCAACCAACAACGCTGCTTTGATTACCGTTCGCAGTTCCAAAGTTTTGGGGGCCGCAGATATTTTGCGTCGCACCCTCGCCACTGTCGCGACCGTTCCAGCCGAAGTGCGGCTGATACCTCAGTCGTCTTTTCCGCAAAGCGAAGTCTGCGTCGTCGTATCGTCCGCAGCCGCTGAGCCTGCTGTCGAGGCGCTGCGCCGCGAGTTCGTGCAGGACATGGCGCATGACAGCGTCAGCAGCATCACAGTGAATCCCTCCGTCGCGATCGTTACGGTTGTCGGAGGAGAAATACTCGGCGAACGCGGACTTGCCGCCCGTACACTCGACGCCCTGCGCCGCGAGAAGTTGCTTGTCCTCGGTAGCGCACCTGGCTCACATTCCAGTTTCTGTTTTGTGGTTGCGCCGTGCGATTTGAATGCCGCAGTCGTTACCGCTCATCGAGAACTCCAAATCAGCGCGGTCGATTCCCGGGTGCTTCCCCGGACAATTACTTAAGAAGTAGGGGCCCAAGCGCAGCGTGAGGCCGGCATCGCACGTTTGCTCAGAGCCGCTCTTGCGTTTGATGTGTCGGGTCGGAGGGCGATCGTGCGCCGCGGACTTCGAAGGATGCCGACGTTGCCATTGTTCTCCACTCCTATTCGCCACGGCCAGTTTGCCCTCACCCTTGGCGCTCCCGCTTCCTTCGCCGGTATCTCCTTCCTGCGTCGAGCGAGGTAGCGCGCCCGAGCACCTCCGTTCGGCGCCCCTTTTCGCCCGTTGCACCCCGAGCCCTCGGCCCGGACTGGGTTCTTTTATCCGGTTCCGTGGGCACTTTACGAATCCGCGAAAAGACTCCGAGGTTTTGATCATCGCGGCACGAGGCAATGTCTTCGGGACTTCGGAGGGTGGAGGGTGCGCAAACCGATGCGATGGCGCGACGCTCGATCGGGACCGGCAAAAGGCTCCGTCAGAGCTCGAAATACTGGCAGGAAGGTAACTGGCGTGAATGTATCATTCCGTTCCACTGACATAGGTCTAATGAATTTCGCCTCTGCAAACTGATTACATGCTCTCCATTACTTTACTAAGTGGCACATTTAGAGAACTTTAGATTCTATTTACTGGTGCAAACAGTGCCAGGATTGGTTCTCTAAATGCAATATAATAAGGTATATGTATCTGGACGGCGATGGGGACAAGTGTCAGCGCCAGATGAGCCATAGATGAAGATCCTCGGGATCAGCGGACTAGAGAACTCTGTTCCATTCAAGCAGAAACACTGGCCTGCGCTCGACCCTCGAGAGTACCGCATCTCCCAGGGTCACGACGCGGCGGCAGCTCTATTAATTGATGGGAAGCTCGTCGCCGCCGCCGCGGAGGAACGCTTCAACCGCAAAAAGCACGCCGGTGATTTTCCCATCGACGCCGTGCGGTACTGTTTGGCGGCCGCGGGTATCGAAATCGAGGATGTCGACGAAATCGCACACGGCTTCGACTACTTGCCGTATCGGGAAATTTATTCCTTGGATCCTTTATCGTCTAGTTTATACGGCGAAGTCTTATCGAAAGATGTTTTGCTGACACAGTTGCGTCGGTATTTCCCGGCTTTCCCCACAGAACGCGTTCATTCCGTAGGACACCATCTGGCACATGCCGCCAGTGCCGCATACACCTCGGGCTGGGATGAATGCTTGGTGTTGGTAAACGATGCCATGGGTGAAGTTCAGAGTCTCAGCGTTTATCATTTCTCAGAGGGCCATTTCGAAAAACTCCGCGAGTTCCCAGCAAACGATTCTATTGGCATCTTGTACTCCCTGGTGACCTTGCATCTCGGCTTTGATTTCAATTCCGACGAATACAAGATCATGGGACTGGCACCCTATGGGCAGGCAGAGCGCTTCCGTCAGTTCTTCGAGAAAATTGTCGAGTTGCGTCCAAACGGTTCAATTCGTATTCCGATTCTCCGCCTGAATCGCTCCCGTGAGGAACGCGAGAACTATTTGGCGACGCGCGCCTATTTAGACGACCATCTCATCCGTCGGCGAGCTGTGGACGAAGAAATTACCGACGATTGCAGGGATGTTGCTGCGGCGCTGCAGCAATGCCTCGATCGTGTCGTTCTGCACGTCTGTGGACACTTCCGAAGACAAACGGGACTCAAACGGATCGCCCTGGCTGGTGGTGTGGCGCTAAACTGCACCGCGAACGGTAAGCTCATTGATTCCGGACTCTTTGATGAAGTTTACATACAGCCGGCGGCTGGGGATGACGGCACCGCATTAGGCGCCGCTCTCTACCGGGCCTCATTGAATGGCGGTGTTTTGAACAAACGGATGCCGGCACCATTTTTCGGCCCTGCCTATGGCACCGATCACATCGAGCAGGCGCTCGGGAAATCCGCTGGCCGGATCCAAGTGCGCCGTTTTGATTCACTTGAATCTACTTGCGCCGAAGCGTCGCGTCTCATTGCCGAGGGCCGTATTGTGGCCTGGTACCGCGGCAGGATGGAGTATGGACCGCGCGCGCTAGGCAACCGCAGCATTTTGGCCCACCCGGGCGATCCCGCAATGCGCGATCGCATCAACGCTATGGTGAAGATGCGCGAGGCTTTCCGTCCTTTTGCGCCCGCTTGCTCTCAGGAACAGGCTCATCTTTGGTTCGATGTTGGGCCGGGTACTGCGCTTCCCTACATGATCACCACCGTCAACGTTCGCTCCGAACACCGCGCATCCCTTCCGGCTGTAGTGCACGTGAATGGTTCTGCGCGGCTGCAGACGGTCTCCGCCCAAGACAATCCCGACTTTCACGCGTTGCTTCGTGCGGTTGGCAAAACGACCGGGCGCGAGATGGTGCTAAACACCAGCTTCAATGTAAAGGGGCAGCCCATTGTGCGTACGCCGGAGGAGGCTATAGATACCTTCCTCGGCACTGGCATTGAGTTTCTTTTCCTGGAGAACTGCATTGTTACCCGCTCAGATTCTGGCGTGGAATCGAACTGAAGCCGAGTACCCGCGCTCTAAGACGATAGGGCAACTGTTTGAACAGCAGGTCGACCGCACGCCGGACGCGACCGCGCTGGTCGCAGGAGGGCGCGGGTTTTCCTATCGCGACCTCGATGCCAGGGCGAATCGGCTCGCGCGGCAACTGCGAAGTTGCGGCGTCGGGCCTGAAACACTTGTCGGCGTGGCAATTGAGAGATCGCACCAGATGGTCGTCGCGCTGCTGGCAACGCTAAAGGCCGGCGGAGCCTATGTCCCGATTGATCCTAGCTATCCCCGCCAACGGATTATGCAGGTACTCGACGATGCCCACGCGTCGGTTCTGCTCACAACCTCGCGCAACCGCCCCCAGATGCCAGAGGTCAGCGTCTGCGTCGTTTCCGACGGCAGTGCAGCGAGTGCCATCGCCGCACAGAGTACCGACCGCATCGCCTCGCCGACTACGAGCCACAATCTCGCCTACGTTCTGTATACGTCGGGCTCGGCCGGAAAACCCAAGGGCGTTATGGTCGAGCACCGCAACGTCGTCAATCTTTTCACAGGAATGGATCGTGCCATTGGTTCAGAGCCCGGCGTGTGGCTCGCCCTCACCAGTATGGCATTCGACATATCCGTGGTTGAGTTGTTCTGGACCCTCACGCGCGGTTTCACCGTCATACTCCACGGCGATGAAGGGACCCATACGATCGCAGAGGAACTTAACAGACACCAAGTCACGCATCTGCAATCGGTGCCGTCTCTGGCGCGGATGCTTCTCATGGACAGGCACGCGCCGGCCGCGCTCGGCTCACTCAAGAAACTGATCCTCGGTGGAGAGGCCCTTACGGCATCTCTTGTTGCGCAACTCCGGCAATTCATGCGCGGCGAAATATACAATGGGTATGGGCCGACCGAGACAACGATTTATTCGACAATCTGTCGGATAGAAGAACATTCGACCACCATCCCCATTGGGCGTCCGATCGCCAACACACAGATCTACCTGCTTGATTCCGAGCGCAAGCCCGTTGCACTCGGTGAGCCAGGAACGCTCTACATTGGCGGCGATGGCGTCGCGCGGGGCTATCTGAACCAGCAGAAGCTGACCACCGAGCGATTCCTACCGAATCCGTTTCTACCGGGGAGCCGCATCTACAATACCGGCGATCTGGCACGCTTTTTACCCGACGGCAATATCGAATACCTTGGGCGCGCGGATTTTCAAGTCAAGATTCGAGGCTTCCGCATTGAACTCGGTGAAATTGAAGCCGTCCTGGAGCAGCATGCCGCTGTCTCGCAAGCGGTCGTGGTGAGCCGCGAATACAAGCCCGGTGATCAGCGCCTAGTGGCATACGTTGTGACAAAGCCGGCGCGCGCAGGGAAACTCAACGGGCTCGAGCTGCGCTCGGCTCTTGCAGAAAAATTGCCTGACTACATGGTGCCTGCCGCATTTGTTTTCCTGGAAAGGCTTCCGCTGACGTCGAGCGGGAAAGTTGATCGTAACGCTCTTCCCGCTCCTGCTTCGGTCGGCAGCAGCGAAACTGCTCTTAAAGCCTCACACGGACAACCGCGTAACGAAATCGAGCGGATCATCGAGCAGGTCTGGAAGGAAGCTCTCGGTGTCGAGAACGTTAGTCTAAACGAAAACTTCTTCGATCTGGGTGCTCACTCCCTGTTGGTCGCAGAGGTACAGGTTCAGCTGCAGCAACGTCTAGGCCGCGAGATCCCACTGGTCGATCTGTTTCATTATCCGTGCGTAGCCGCCCTCGCCCGCCATCTCAGCGGCGAGGTGGTTCCTCGCCGCCAGCCGGGCTCAGACCGCGCGCAACGGCGCCGTGCGGCGCGCCAAGATCGAGCTCCTCAATGAACACCTCTCGAATCGCCATCGTGGGAATGGCAGGCCGTTTTGCTGGCGCGCGGAACATTGACTCGTTCTGGCACAACCTCGCGAACGGTGTGGAGTCTATCCGCCAGCTTACCGACTCAGAACTTCTCGCTGCCGGCGTTGACCGGGACGAGCTTGCGGCCCCTGACTACGTCAAGGCTGCGGCCGTCCTCGATGACCTTGAGATGTTTGATGCCTCTTTCTTCGGCTTCAGCCCCAAAGACGCATCGATCATGGACCCGCAGCATCGCCATTTTCTCGAGTGCGCCTGGGAAGCGCTCGAGGACGCCGGCCATACGCCGGAGAATTTTTCGGGTTCCATTGGCGTGTATGCCGGTTCGGGCATGAACACCTACTTGATCCATAACCTACTCACCAACCGTCGTCTGGTCGACAGTACCGGCTTATTCATGCTCCGGACGACTGGAAATGATAAGGACGTGTTGGCTACACGCGTCTCGTATCAATTAAACCTGCGCGGTCCGAGTATCAGCATACAGACAGCCTGTTCCACATCGCTTGTCGCTGTTCATTGTGCTTGTCAGAGCTTGCTGAACCAGGAATGCGATATGGCGCTTGCCGGCGGGGTCACCATCGAGATTCCGCACGGTAGGGGCTACCTGTACCGTGAAGGCGAAATTCTTTCGCGCGACGGTCATTGTCGATCGTTCGATGCTTCTTCGAGTGGCACGGTCTTTTCCAGCGGCGCCGGTGTCGTCGTACTGCGGCGTCTCGAGGATGCACTGCAGGACCATGACACGATCCACGCCGTAATCCTTGGCTCGGCCGTTAATAACGATGGAGGCCGCAAGGTGGGGTATCTCGCTCCCAGCGTTGAAGGCCAGTCCGAGGTTATTGCCGAAGCTCTCGGCGTCGCGGGTGTGACGGCGGACAGCATCTCTTACGTCGAAACTCACGGTACCGGCACCACGGTGGGTGATCCGATTGAAATCAAGGGCCTGACGCAGGCGTTTCGGGAAACCACCAGTGCGAAAGGCTATTGCGCCATCGGCTCGCTCAAGAGCAACGTCGGACACCTGGATGCTGCTGCCGGCGTAGCCGGACTCATCAAGAGCGTGCTGGCACTCAAGCACCGGCAATTGCCTCCTAGCCTTCATTTCCGCACCCCTAACCCGCTGATCGATTTTCAAAATAGTCCGTTTTACGTAAATACCAGCTTGACGGATTGGAAATCGAACGGGGCACCGCGCCGCGCCGGCGTAACCTCGCTCGGCATTGGTGGTACGAACGCGCATGTGGTGCTGGAGGAGGCACCTGACAGGAAGCCTTCGGTCAGCCCAAAGGCCTATCAGTTGGTGCTGGTATCCGCGAAAAACCAGGCCGCACTCGATCGTGCTACCTCAAACCTGGCCAATCATCTCCGAGACCATCCCGATTTGAACCTCGCTGATGTCGCCTTTACGTCCCAGGCCGGAAGGAAAGCATTCGCGCACCGGCGCGTTATCGTGGCGCGGGACCGACTGGAGGCCGAACAGGGGCTTCGAACTTTGGATCCCGCACGGGTGTTCACCGGTTCCGCCCCCTCCATCGTGTTCATGTTCTCTGGGCAAGGCTCTCAGTACGTGAATATGGGTGTTGAGATATATCAGACCGAAGCCGTTTACCGGGAAGCCCTCGATGCCTGCGCCGAGAGATTGCGATCACTCATCGGCCTGGATCTACGCGACATCCTATTTCCTCGAAAAGAAGAAGCTACCTTGCGTTCTCAGCAATTGAATCAAACCGCGATTACGCAGCCTGCCCTGTTCTCGCTAGAATACGCGCTCGCTCAGTGGTGGATGAAGTGCGGCGTCGAACCGCAGGCTATGGTGGGGCACAGCATCGGCGAGTACGTTGCAGCATGTCTTGCCGGCGTTTGCTCGGTTGAGGATGCCTTGGAATTGACTGCCGAACGCGGCCGCTTGATGCAACAGCTGCCGTCCGGCGCAATGCTGGCTGTGCCGCTCGCCGCCGAAGAGCTCTCTATTTCCGAGCCACTTTCCATTGCCGCCATCAATGGACCGGAACAATGTGTCGTTTCCGGACCAAGCCTTGCGATCGAGAAACTGGAAAAGGATCTCGCCAGGCAAGACGTCATATGCCATAAACTCCATACCTCTCACGCATTTCATTCTGGGATGATGGATCCGATCCTGGACTCGTTCCGCGAGCAGGTACGACGGATCGCGTTGCAACCGCCTCAGATTCCGTACCTTTCGAATGTAACCGGCACGTGGATTACGGCCGCCGAAGCTACCGACCCCGACTACTGGGTGAAACATTTGCGGAGTACGGTCAGGTTTTCCGATTGCCTGACGGAATTGTTTTGTCGGAAGGACCGCATCTTTCTTGAAGTCGGGCCTGGCCACGCCCTCGCCACGCTGACCCGGCGGCATTCCAGTAAAGACGCGAAAGCATTTACTTCGTTGCCGCATTCGCAGGAGAAATCCTCCGACGCAGCCTTCTTGATGAAGACACTCGGTCAACTCTGGATGTGTGGTCAGTCCATCGATTGGTTGGCGCTGCATTCCGACAAAATGGCCCGACGTATTCCGCTACCCACGTATCCCTTTGAACGCGAGCGCTTCTGGATTGCGGCCGGCGGCGAGTCTTTGCCTGGCGCGTCGGCGGCAGCTTCCGCGCCGGCAGCCAGGGTCGGGTTGGACAACTGGTTTCAGCGTCGCGCATGGCATCGAGCCACGCTTGAGGCCGCTCCTCAGAGCGCACCGACACGCTGGATGCTGTTCCTCGACCAGGTTGGTTTAGGTAAGGAGATCGCTCGGAAATTGAAAAGTGTCGGACACCAGGTAATCGCGGTGGTACCCGGCAAGGCCTATGCGCAACTCGCTCGCGATGAGTACGCCATCCGACCCGGTACGCGCGACGATTACGATGCCCTGTTCGGTGAACTGCAAAAGCGCGGAGACACTCCTGAAAAGATCCTCCATCTATGGTCGGTGTGCGGCAAGTCTTCTCTTGCGTCACTCGATGAGGCGCTAAATCTCAGTTTCTACAGTCTCTTGTTCCTCGCCCAGGTGTTGGGCGAGCAAGACCTCGTGACCCTGAGTATTGGTGTGGTCTCCGACCGACTGCAGTCTGTTTCGGGGGAGCCAATCATAGCGCCTATCCGAGCCACCTTGTTGGGTCCGACCAAGGTCCTGCCGAAAGAATTCCCTGGAATCATCTGCCAGGCGATCGATGTGAATCTTGAAGACGATAGCACGGCACAAGCGGCCGCGCAGGTAATGGCCGAGCTTTCCACTCGCTCGGGCGAAGCTGTCGTTGCCTACAGGGCCGGCGAGCGGTGGACAGAGACCTTTGAGCACTTCGATCTTCAACCGAATCAAAACGTCAGCCGCCTGAAAGAAAACGGCGTGTATTTGATCACAGGAGGTCTGGGCGGAATCGGCCTGGTCATTGCCGACCATCTCGCGCGGAACTTCCGGGCAAGGCTTGTCCTGATTGGGCGCACGCCGCTGCCACCCGCCAGGCAATGGAACGACGCCCTGCGCAGTAGTGACGTTTCGGACCGGGTCAAGCAGATGATACGCAAGTTGCTCGAGATTCAGTCCCTCGGCTCGGAGGTGCTGATCATTCGTGCCGACGTCACGCGACTCGATGAAATGAAGCAGGCCATCCATCTCGCGCGCGAGAAATTCGGCACCATCAACGGGGTCATCCACGCGGCGGGCATAATCGAGGACAGCCCGCTGCTCGTCAAGACGCGCGAGAGTGCGGCGCGGGTGCTCGGCTCGAAGATCAAGGGAACCCTGGTGCTGGACGAAGTTCTCCAGGGTACAACTCTCGATTTCTTGGCACTGTTTTCTTCTGTGAGTTCCCTGGTTCCGCCCGCCGGCCAAGTGGATTACGCAGCGGCGAACGCGTTCCTCGACGCCTTCGCAAGGAGCAGGCGCGACATCCCGGTAGTCGCGATTAACTGGGGACGGTGGCGCGACGTCGGCTTGGGTGCCAGAACGATGGCCGCTACCCATCCGCTACTTGATCAACGTATTCTCGACACCCCGGACGAAATCATTTATTCGAGCCAGTTCAGTTGTGCGAGGCATTGGTTATTGGACGAGCATCGCTTTAAGAGCGGGAATGCTTTGGTTCCTGGCACAGGCTTTATGGAAATGGCTGTCGGCGGGCTCGGCGCACTCGGCGACGGAGTTGAGTTCCGCGACATCTTCTTTCTGGCGCCATTGTCGGTTGCACCAGACCAGACGCGAGAAGTTCGGTTGACGCTGAAGAAGGAGGGCTCGTCCTATCGATTCTCAATTCTCTCCGACCAGGCCGGTTGGCTAGAGTGCGCTACCGGACAAATTTCTCGTGGTGCAGGCACGCCCCCCAAGAAATATGACTTGGCCGGCCTCGTAGCCCGATGCGAGAAGGAGGAAATTAGATTCGGCCAAGAACAGCGGACCAAGCAGGAAAAGTATGTCGACTTCGGTTCCCGCTGGAGAAACCTCGAATGTATCCACTTGGGGAGCAGGGAGAGTCTTGCGGTTTTGCAATTGCCTGCGGAGTACACCGACGATCTCAAGAGCTATATTGTTCATCCTGCCCTGTTCGATCTGGCAACCGGGGCGGCTCTCTACCTTATCGACAATTACGATTCATCAGACAGCCTCTACCTTCCGGTGTCGTATGGAAGAGTATCCATTTACAAGCAGCTTCCCGCTCAGATTTACAGTTACATTCGGTCCAGACAAGCGAACACGTCGGCAGACGAGGTTGTAGTGTTCGACATCACCATACTCGACGCGGACGGCACTCCGCTGATCGATATCGAGGAGTTCTCCATCAGGAGAATCGACGATCCCTCTCGAGTTTCACAGGGCCGGCCCGGAGATTTTCAATCGTCTCCCCGTGTGCACTGGTCCGAGGCCGTAGACAGTCAAACGATCTCCCGGACGGAAGGCGCTGAGGCCTTCGGGCGAGTTTTTTCTGCCGCTGCTGTTCGCGAAATTGTAGTGACCCCGCAAGATCTGCAAACGCTGATGCGACCGAACGAGGTGAAATCAGCGCCGCGGCGACACAGCGAACCTCTGGAAGCCCATGCGACTTCGGGCGACGATGTGGAATTGCAATTGGTCCGGATTTGGGAAGACTTACTGGGTGTAAAGCCGGTCCGTCTCCAGGATAACTTCTTCGATCTAGGCGGTCACTCGCTGTTGGCCGCACGGCTTTCCGCAAGAGTTAAAAAGATTTGGGGTAGGAGTATTCCTCTGGCTACTCTGTTTCAGGCTCCCACGATCGAGAAAATGGCGCCTCTTCTGCGGGGCACGAACGCTACGATTGCAGCGAAGTGGTCGCCGAGGGTTGCTACGATTAAGTCGGATGGCAGCCTGCCGCCCTTTCTATGTGTAGACGCCGGACCGTATTTTCGTTTTCTGGCCAAGCGATTGAGTCCAGATCAGCCATTTCTCGGTCTCCGGCTGGTAGACACCGAGAATATGCCAATTCACTTCACCATGGCTGATATTGCCGCCTACCACATTGAGACCATTCGTGAGATCCAGCCGCAGGGCCCTTATTACCTGGGCGGTTGGTCTGCCTCGGGTTTGGTGGCGTATGAGGTCGCGCAGCAACTTCGCGAGCAAGGCCACGAGGTGGCGCTCTTGGTGCTTTTTGATGTTCTCAATTCAGCTGCTCTTCGCCCGTCTTCTAGATGGAACGTGTTGCATCGGATATTCCATTTCGCGGCATGGAAATTCAATTATCATTTCACGCAACTGCGGCACCTGAACAAGGATGACCCGTGGACCTATTTCAGCAATCTTTTTCGGCGGATTCGCTTGGATCTCAATCGGATGCTATGGGTGATAGGTGACGTGATTCAGAGGCGCACAAACCGACGTCTCGCTGTCGCGCCTCGGGAGCCGAGTAAAGCAGTGTTTGTTGCCGCTCGCGAATATCGTCCGAGACCCTATGCCGGTCACGTGATGTTGTTTCGTTCCGCTATACAGTCGGTGGGTCCCTACCACGATGCCAAACAGGGATGGGGGCATCTGGTGGGCGACGGTTTAGAGATTTGCCAGATGCCCGGGGACCATGAAGATATGTTCCGGGAGCCTTACGTCCAGCTTCTGGCCAAGGAATTGGACCGAGCTCTGCTTGAGGCGAGAGAACGCGTGACCCTAACGCCGCTTGGCGAGCACCGGTAGTTAATCCGATCATCCGGGGGTCTGCAAAGTCTCTGTCCGATCATTCCACTATGCCTGCCGGCACTCGTTACGGTATTGCTTGTGACCCACCGTCAGCACTTCCCCCCCAGCGTCTTGCTCTCACTGGTGCTTGCTCGGCCGTCGAACTGTGCCCGAATCTCGCGTCGCTTAGGGGATAAAATTCAGAGACACCCTGGTTAGACCCTGCAGGCATAAGACGTCGCTCCTTCTTGGCGGAATCTTTCTCGACCAAAAAGTTATGCCATGAAGGCACAGCCTATTTATATGTATTGCAGAAGTTCCAGTTAGTGCCCTGGGGTCCAGAAGTGGGGGACAGGTCGTAGGAATTCGACGGCGACCGCAGCCCTCGTTAAATGCTTCGACCTTTCGCAGACCACCCGGCATTCTTGTTCCTGATCTAGCTTGTTTATCAGCAGGAGGCGCTGGCCCTTGGTTACCGAGGTGGTCAGGGTAATGAGTCCACCACCAGCATTTACGTGAAGTCCCTCGGTTCCTTCGTGAAACGGCTCGCTTTCAGTTGTGTGTCCGTAAACCAGCACCGGCGAGAAAAGCCATAGACGTTCGCCACACCGACGTTCGACCACTACGTCACAATCTCCTTGTACGCTCTGGTCAGATATTTCGGCTTCGTATTGTTCAACTTTTTTCAGCAAGTCCCAAAGTCTGCTCACAACGTAACCCTTGTTCTCCCGGCCGGTAGCGCATTCGAGTGGGAGATAGATGGCGCCGCCAGACTGTCGAGAATACCCAATTGGCTGGGTGGCATGACGGTAGTAAAAAAAGAAGCCAATTGTTTCAACGCAGCAGCTCCTCCGCTGACATCGTTCTCTGGGAGGGCCCTTAAATGCCAAAGAAGGGAGACGAATCCGCTCTGGCCGGGAGCGCGGCCTACGAGTAATATAGCGGCAACGATTCTCACAAATCAATTGCCTATCGCGTGAACGTTTTAATGAGAAGGTGGCTCCGCAAGTTCTTGTTTGTGTTTTCGAACTTCGGAATTATCCTGGCAATCGCTAACGGCGATGGAGTTTCCCAAAACAGGAACGATCGACGCGACCTAATCACAGGCTGGGTTTGCTGTAGTTCGTGTTCTAGCTGGTTGCAAGCGTCGGGCGAACGATAGCGTCGGGGTCCACGCAGTAAGGAGGATTTTTGTTTTATTTATCGCATACATACGAGAGTTTACCGACTTCGCGAAGGCGACTCAAAAGGCCAAGGATTGCCAGACTGGAAGCAGCAGCGTGTTAGGTACCAAGTTGTCGCACAGAGGGGCGGAGGAAATGAGAATCTATCGCTCCCTTAAACAAAAGACATGTCCTTATAAGAGAGACTGAAATGACTCCTCTCCGAATTTTGATTGCGGATGAGCAATATGTCGTGCGGCACGGTCTAAAGATGCTTGTCGAAAGTCATCCTGGATGGAATATTTGTGCAGAAGCGCGTACAGGCCGCGAAGCCGTCTCAGCAGCGAAAATATTAAAACCAGATATCGCAATTCTAGCCTTGAGCATGCCGGAATTGAACGGCTTGGAAGCAACCAAAAGAATAAGAAAATCTTCGCCAAACACGGAAATATTGATTTTATCCACGGATCATTCCGAGCAGCTCGCTCGCGAAATCCTTGGCGTCGGAGCTCGAGGCTATATCCTGACATCGGACTGGGATCGTGACCTCGTCAGTGCTGTGAAGACCATCGCAAATCATGAGTCGTTCTTGACGCCTCCTGCATTGCAAGAGTTACCGACGAGAGACGTGGTAGCCCTGGGCGCAACAATCGCCAAAGCCAATGAGCGCGAATACGGGTTGGAATGTAGCGAGGTCGAGAAAGGAAGCGCGTTCTGCGCAAAGTGCGGAAAGCAAGCCGGTATTGGTACTCGTTTTTGCTCGTATTGCGGAGAACGTGTAATTCCCACAGCCCCATCTCGGGCAGCATCGGTTGACCAAGCCGACATCCATCGGATGCAATATGAGCTAGCGGAGCTGTTTACGTTGGTCGAACAGCCACTCCAAGAGCAATTAGATGGAATTAAAGAAGGAAAGACCGGTGACCCAACTGCCCGAGATTATATTATGGAAGAACTTTTGGCTGTTGCTGTTCGCTTTTATGGATTTGATAGCGATATGTCTGAGCGAGTGGCTCAGGTATGCTGGGAAATCTTTACCTACCTAACACCCTCGAAATATGACTGTCTTACACCGACGACCATGGCCCAACTCATGGCGACTATGGCCCAAGAAGTTCCGCAGCGCTACTCGGGTGAGCTCGAAAGTTCCTCTTTCCTGTCGTTAAGCCTGCTTTCTCATAGCGACCAGACTTTTGGAACCAACTATGGCCAAAAGTTCCGAGAGGGTTTGTGTCGATTTAGCCATCTCATATCGAAAACACAAGGAGTTCTCCCAGGCGAGGAATCCGAGTTGCCTCGAATGGAGGAGGTCCCGAAGATCAAACAAGCGGTAATCGAAGACGCAGTACCTCGGGCCAAGGAAGAATCTGAGTTACATCGAACGGACGAGGTCCGGAAAATCATACAAGTGGTGGTAGAAGACGCAGTGCGTCGCGCCAAAGAAGAATCTGAGTTACCCCGAATGGGGGAGGTCCCGAAAATCAAACAAGCGCTGGTGCAGGTGGAGGAGGTCCCGAAAATCATACAGGTAGTAGTAGGAGACGCAGTACGTCGCGCCAAAGAAGAATCTGAGCTACATCGAACGGACCAGGTCCCGAAAATCATACAAGCCGTAATGGAAGACACAGCACCTCGGGCGAGAGAAGAATCTGAGTCATATCGAACGGACGAGGCCCCGAAAATCAAATGGGCGATATCAGCCGAAGAGGATGTGCCTCAGATTATTGCCATCCACGATAATCAGTCGACACTCCGAACAGTTACACTTGCTATCGAGAGGGTAAGAGCAATACTTCGCACCATCTTGAATGAGGCGATCGCCAATTTCTCAGGAATTTCCGCGTTACTTCAAAAGCTGAAGCACTGGCTGAACGCACCCATGAAATAAGCATATCAGTATATCCACACTGCGGAGTGCGCTGCTAGCGCGAAGGCGATATCAGCTCACTTGCTACGACGCTGCGGTGACGGCTTGGTGCGCACCGGGCATGTTCCATCTGGATCGGTCAGCAATCTCGTGAGCGCTAAACCAACCGTAGCACTCGATGCGGTCTGCTCCTCACTGTGCTCCATTTTGTGCGCACCCAGTTTCGCCATTGCTGAGAGTACTGCGTCTTTAGAAGAATGCACATAGCGAGAGGGCATAGATACGTTGCTGTGGCCCGCGATCCGCGCCAGCGTTCATGCATCGCAGGAGCAACTAGAAGATTGCGCAGAAGCAACGACAGAATCAATCCAGCATGGAATGCTGATGTTGAACACTAGGGTCACTGCGTCCATCAACGCGGCCTTGAACGATATCCGCTAGGTCGCGCTAGGTTCGCAATCCCTTCACCGTTTCAGGAGTCTCAAAATGAATGAAAGGAATGAAACTAGCCGGCGCGACTTGCACAGAGCCGCCCGTCTAGAACTTAATTCCTCCCTACTTAAGGCTCGCCTGAAAGCGGCCGAAGATGCGATTGTACGCACGCGCGTCAGATGCGCGCGCTCCTCGCAAGTAGCGTAAGGAGACCGATGATGCCCTCTCTACATTGCACAGACTAAAGAAAATCGATTCGTAGATTTGTTCGCAAATGGGGTCGAGAGCGCACCAGAGGTACACTGAGCGCGTGCGCTCTCGGTCTCCACTAACGCCTTGAGTCGCGCCTGCTTTCCTTGCACAACCGTCGCACAAATCCTGTCCAATGAGCCACTCGTTGAATAGTCGCAATTTGCTGGGTGTCGCGCCGCTTGGTTGGGTAGCAGTTTATTTTTAACCTCGCTGAAACGTGGCTGCAATTGACGCTGTGCATTCTATTCGCATTTCCGATTCTGTTCGCGAAGCACGGGCTCGGGGAAGGCCATGGCGCGATTATTTTTAGCTGTCTGGGCTGCGGGATGGGGTTTTATGAGGCTTGTGCTTGAGGTTTTTGGAGCGTGGTGCGCGGTGAGCTTTGCGGCGGCGGGGCTGTGGACCTTGGTAATTTACCTGGGCCATTGCTACAGGCAGGTTAGGAACGCGCGGCGATGGGCCAGGATGCTTGAAACAGATTAACGAATCCAGTTTTTCATTCTGTCTGCTCACGCCGCAGAAATTCTTTGATGACTCGGATGGCCCTCGCCATCGCCCACACCGCAGACGCTAGCAGCCTGCATCGTTTAGTGAACCTGTTTGTCTCCCGCCTCACCTGGCGGATACGCCGGATTGCGGCTCTGCCCTTCCAGCAGAACCAGCTGACACCAGACTTGACACCGGAACGGAGACGCCGACATCCGCCAGCATTCCCATCAGTCTCCCCCGGTCCACGAGGTGGGAGGTCGCGCTGCCGGAGTCATCGTCGCATGTACTTGATGACATTAACAGTCGCAGAGCGCAAACTGTGTCAAAGATTAGGAATTATCCACAGCATCCGAGGCCAGCAGCCCGCGACTCTCGACGCAAGAGGGCGCCGCCATCGGCAGCGTCGGCCTCACTGCCACATTGGTGCCGCCCGGTCCCCAACATCTATTGATGCCAAATCCATTTGTAGGCATACATTTTTGTGGACATCGCTTATACAAAAGGGCCAAAATGGCCAAAATAGTTTGGTCATGGACAAGAACTCCCCAGACCCGGTTCAATGTTGGCTTGCATGGGTTAAGGCCTTTCAAGTGGCCTCCAAATATCTCTATGCGGGAATTGAGGAGACGGGACTATGCGATACCGACTACCGCATACTTGAGGTCCTCCTGAACAAAGGACCCTTGCCAATGAATACGATCGCCGCAAGAGTAAACCTTACGCCTGGCCCGATCAGCGTGGGCGTCGACCGCCTCTTCGAGAGGGGCCTGGTAAGCCGGGTCGAAAGTCCTGAAGACCGTCGCGTCCGCGTCATATCACTCACGTCAAAAGGGAAAGAATTGATCACGCCGGTTTTTCGCAAGCACAGTGCCAAAATTAGAAAAGTCTTTGCTGATGCGAGCCAAAAAGAAGTGCGAAATCTTGAAACGATACTGAAAAAGATTGGTAAGCGCGCCGCAAGACTCGGGACCAGAATGGAACCGAGGTCTCGAAGCTGCCTTTCGGAAACCAGCTCCGCATATAATAGTAAGGGTAGGGTCTCGAATACCGTGCCGTTCTTGTAGATAGGCGCCCAAATTGAAAACGTTGCGACAGCTTACGGCCTTAGGGTTTTGTGGAATTCGTGGAGCGTCTGCCAAGGTTTGTCGATGGGACGGCGGCTGGCGAACATCGATATCGAACACCCCAAGAGACTCAACCAGTTCCGCGCCGATCAGCACCTCACCCGACAGCGGCATGCGCTCTTCGGAAGCATAGAGCGCAGCAATGACTCGGGCCGGTGAGTTGGGGCGATTCCAGTTGAAGGCCATCGTCCGCTTTTTGTGGCAAGCAGGCCCGGGAATCAACCCTTGAATCGCTGGATGGGCACACTTTTCATTGCGGCAAGGTCAGCCCAGTTTTTTGCCTCAAAACGGGGCTTCATGCCAAACTTGTGGCTTGCCCTTGTCGTGTCCTCTGAACGCTGTCACTAACGCCCGCTTTTTGTCGTATGCTGGTCCACCTGCGCCCGGACCCCTTTGAGGAAAGAGTCAGTACTCTTGCAATTGTTCACTTTTTTGAGGAGAATCATGGCCTCCCAGCCCACCCAGATCGTTCCTTGGTTAATGAGCCCTTTGGTCGCTTGATGCTGGAACAGTAAAGCGAGATGGGAATTTTTTTTCCCACAAATTCGGCGATTGTGGCCGAATTGGAAGATTAGAGGGAAATGTACCGTATGTTACTCGTTCGAGACTGGACCTTAAGGCACTGATGGAAAAAGGCTTAGATTGATTCTTCAGATGTTACTTTACAATTGGCTCTAGAGGTGCAGTAAGGGAACCCGAGGGCGCGTGTGTCCTTCGAGCATCCATAGCCGGAAGGGGTGGGCATGATTGACGAATCATCACAAGATCACGGGCTACCGAATTTGGAGGATTATTGGGCCACCGTTCGCCGGCGGCGCTGGTGGATGTTGTTACCTATGTTTCTGTGCTGGGCGGTGGTATGGACGGGCGGCTGGCTCTGGCCGGCCAGTTATCAGTCCGAGGGCCTGATCCTATTGGAACAGCAAAAGGTTCCCGAGCAATACGTCGTGCCCAACGTCACCGCTGATCTCCAGCAGCGCGTCCAGAGCATGACGCAACAGATCCTGAGCCGCACGCGTCTTCAGACGGTTATTGATCGCTTTCACCTCTATCCCCCGAGCCACGGTTTGAGCAGTCTTCTGCAAACCGGAGATGCGGTCGAACAAATGCGGAAGGACATCACCATCGACCTGGTACGCTCGGACGACAAAACAGGAAGTCACCGCGGAGAACTTACGGCCTTTAAGATAGGTTATTCTGCGCGTTCGCCCGAGCTCGCTCAGCAGGTGAACAGCGAGCTTACGTCCATTTTCATTGACGAAAATCTTAAAGCGCAACAGCAGCTTTCCGAAGGTACAACGGCTTTCCTTGACGCTCAGCTCGCGGAGGCCCGGACGAAATTGGAAGAGCAAGAAGCCAAGGTCCAGGCCTTCAAAGCGGCGCATATAGGATATCTGCCGAGCCAGTTGGAGGGAAACGTCCAGATCCTATCGGGTCTGCAAGTTCAGCTCCAGGCCAACGAACGAGCTCGGGATGCTGCGAAGCAGCAGAAGCTCTACCTCGAATCACTACAGCAACAATACCAGTCCGCGCAGGGGACCGACTTGCGTCTTGAGCTTGCCGATTTACGTGCGAAGTACACCGACGATTACCCCGACATCGTACATCTCAAAGAGAAAATTGCTGAAACCGATAAGTTGAAAAAACAAATCGAAGCCGAAGTTGCCTCCAAGCAGAAAACGCACAATGCAAGCGACAACAACGCCGCCCCCGCCGCGGCCGAACAAGTAGAACGCGGCGCGACGACAACGGTGATGCAGATCG
>Ga0210396_10000351_pt1 | contig 64360 bp, 58 predicted proteins | sample IncBWH17OmetaG_FD_155466 | JGI IMG/M metagenome (GOLD analysis project Ga0210396, IMG submission 155466) | Forest soil microbial communities from Barre Woods Harvard Forest LTER site, Petersham, Massachusetts, United States - Inc-BW-H-17-O ... | reverse complement strand
CCTGATAAATCGCGCGCGTGGGAGCTCGAGCATGATCCGGAAAAGTGGGAACCGGTTTTCCGGAAAGATCATGCTCAAAAAGTCGAGCTAGATCGTCACGACGACATTGCCGAGTACTTTGCCGTCTTCCACGGCTTCGTGAGCCGCAACAATGTCCGCGAGCGGGTAGGTCGCCGCGACATTGTTGATCAGCGTGCCGGCTTCGAGCCCGCGCGAAATCGCACCGAGCGCCGCCGTGCGCTCGGCGGCAGTAAGCTCATAGACATAGACGAACTTCAGCGTGATGGCGCTGCGGAGGAAGAAAAATAAAGGCACTTCGGCTTCCGGCGCGCCGGTGCCATAGACGACGATCGTGCCGCGCGGGTGCAGGACCTGCGGCATGAGCTTTCCATTGGCGGCAATGTCGAGCTCGATAACCGCATCGACGCCTTTCTTGCCGGTGAGCGCCATGACGCGCTCGCCGACGTTCTCGCGCTTGTAATCGATGGTGTGGTCGGCGCCGGCGGCCGTCGCCAGCTTTGCCTTCTCCGGCGAGCTGACAGTCGTGATGACGGTTGCGCCGGCGGCTTTGCCGAATTGAATCGCATAGTGGCCGACGGCACCGGCGCCGCCGGATACGAGTAGCGTCATGCCGGGTTTGGCTTCGGCGACCGCGACAGCGTGATAGGCCGTCATCGCCGGGATGCCGAGACAGGCGGCGGCCTCAAAGCTCGTCTTGTCCGGGAGCCGGACCGCCATCTCCGACGACACCGTCACGTATTCGGCGCAGGTGCCGAAGGCGCGCAGCCATTGCGCGTTCCATACCCACACCCGCTCGCCGACGCGCGAAGCCGGCACGCCGCTACCGACGCTATCGATCACGCCGGCGCCGTCGCTGTGCGGAACAACGCGCGGGAACGCGATCTTGCGCGTCGAACCGATACGCGCCTTGACGTCGGACGGATTGACGCCGGAGGTCTTGAGCTTGACCCGCACTTCGCCCGGTCCGGGCTGCGGCGTATCGACCTCGCCGACTTGCAGCACGTCGCGGGCCGGACCGTTCTTGTCGTAGAAAGCCGCGCGCATAGTCGTACCTCCGCGATCGATAGTGAGCCGGAAAGAGAGCCAACGCGACCGCAAAACTAGCGAAACCGTCGGCGCAGGTCAGCCTGTGGGCAACTTTTGGGCAACACTTTCGACGCCGCGGCAGCCGCTATAACGCTATGTTCGCGCGCTAATTTCCGAGTTCCGGACAGGACAAGCTGTATCAGGCTTTGTCCTTGAATAATCGGGCAATTCAGCCATACTGCACGGCAGCAAAGCGGGTGGGCCCAATTGGCCCAGATGCGGGTTCAGTTTCGGGGTCGAGGTTTCTTGGAACAGCAGCGTCAGGAAAGCGCCGGCAGCGGCATCGTCAGTACGTTGAGGTCGAATTCCTGCAACGTACTCATGATCTATCCGAAGTTCATGGCCGATTCCTTTTGGAATTTTTCGGAGGCCTGTGAGCTTGTCGGCGCCAAATATCCGGCCATCCCGCTCGGCCTGATCACAGTCGCAGCGCTATTGCCGAAGTCGTGGAATGTGCGGCTCGTCAACCGCAACACCGAAGAACTGACTGAGGCCGATCTCGGCTGGGCCGATATGGTCATGACCGGCGGCATGCTGTTCCAGCAATCGGACACGCTCGAACTCATCGATATGTGCCGTAAGCGCGGCTTGCCGGTGGTTGTCGGCGGCCCCGATGTCAGCTCGAGTGCGCATCGCTATGCCACGGCGAATTTCCGCGTCGTCGGCGAAGCCGAGGACATCATCAAGGAATTCATCGCTGCCTGGGAACGCGGCGACCGCGAGGGCCTGTTCGAGGCGCAGAAATTCCAGGTCGATGTCACCAAGACGCCGATCCCGCGTTTCGATCTGCTCAAGTTCGAGCAATATCTCTATATCGGCGTGCAATTCTCGCGCGGCTGCCCGTTCACCTGCGAGTTCTGCGACATCATCGAGCTTTACGGCCGCTCGCCGCGCACCAAGACGCATGCGCAGATGCTGGCCGAGCTCGATGCGCTCTATAAGCTCGGCTATCGCGGCCACGTCGATTTCGTCGACGACAATCTCATCGGCAATAAGAAGGCGATCAAAGCCTTCCTGCCGGTACTCGAGGACTGGATCAAAGAACGCGATCATCCGTTCGAATTCACCACGGAAGCCTCGCTTAATCTTGCCGACGACGGCGAATTGCTGGCGATGCTCAAGCGCTCGAACTTCTTCGCCATCTTCGTTGGCATCGAGAGCCCGGACGAGGAAACACTGGCGGCGATGCGCAAGAAGCAGAACACGCGGCGCAGCATCCCCGAAAGCGTGCACAAGATCTATCAGGCCGGCATGTCGGTGACGGCGGGCTTCATCGTCGGCTTCGATACCGAAAAGGGTTCGGTCGCAGGCCCGATGATCGATCTCATCGAGGAAACCAACATTCCGATCGCCATGGTCGGCTTGCTCTATGCGCTGCCGAATACTCAACTCACGCGCCGGCTCGCGCGCGAAGGCCGCCTGCATGTCGACCACGATGCGGCGCCGGCCAGCAAGGGCGATCAGTGCACCGCCGGCGTGAACTACGAGACCAAGCGCTCGCGGCTGGAAATATTGCGCGACTACCGCAAGATCCTCGAAAAGGTTTACGATCCGGAAGCGTTTTGCGGCCGATTGGAGCGGCTTGCGGCGATGCTCGACTGCTCGGGCCGGCGCAAGGAACTGCCGGAAGGCGATATCCGCGGCCGCGTCTCGACCATCAAGCTGGTGCACGATCTGATGAATCGCCTGCCGGAAGGCCGCGAACGCTTCTGGAAAGCCTTCACGACCTGCATGTCGATCAATCCGAATTCGGTACGCGGCATCGTCACGCTGATGGCGTTCTATCTCCATGTCGGGCCGTATTCGCGCTACGTCATGAAGCAGATCGATCGCCAGATCGAGGAAATCGAGCAGGGCCGCTTTGTCCCGCCGAAGCTCTTGCCGCCGGTCGCGCCCGAACCGGTCGCGGTGAACGCCTAAAGTCTTCTTCAGATCGCAGCCGATGCCAGTGCCGCAAGATTCGCGATGACGCGCAGCGGCGACGCGTCGGCATATTCGTCCGGCATCTTGGCGCGATTGACCCAGAACGGCCGGAAGCCGAAGGCTTGCGCGCCCATTACATCCCAGCGGTTCGACGAGACGAAGGCGACCTGTTGCGGCGCGACGGCGAAGCGCGCGGTGACGAGCGCATAAACTTCGGGCCGAGGCTTATAGGCCCGCACGGTGTCGATCGAGAGCACGGCGTCGAGAACGTTCGCCATGCCGGACGCGGTGACCGCGGCCTCGAGCATCGGCGGCGTGCCGTTGGACAGGATTGCGGTGTTTAATCCGCGCGCCTTGAGATTTTCGAGTGCGGCGCGCGCATCGGCAAAAGCATCGAGCTTGAAATAGGCGTCGAGGAGATTTTGCCGCAGCGCGCGGTCGACGGAGGGAAAGCGTGCGAACGCATAATCCAGCGCCCGCTCGGTCAGCGTCCAAAAATCGGTGTAGCGGCCGGCTAAGGTTAACGTCCAGCTATATTCAAGCTGCTTGGTCCGCCACAGATCGGAAAAACGATCGGCGTCGGGGCCCGCAGCCGCGCGATGGCGCGCAATCGCCGCATGCACGTCAAACAAGGTGCCATAGGCATCAAAGACATAAACTTCGTTCATATCTCGGGCTCCGCCGTGGCCGTCATGGTGCTAAGAGCTTGGTCACGAAGGCCGTGTCATAACTATATACGCCATAACCACATGCGCGCCGGTATGCGCATTGGGTAGGAGGATGACGTGACGCGCCGTTCGATCGCCAAGCCTAAAACAGTCTGGTCGAAGACCTGGACGTTTTTCGAGGACGATTGGCACGAAGGCAATGTGCCGATCATGGGGCCGCGCACGCATGGCGCCTGGCTTTGCACTTCGGTATTCGACGGCGCCCGCGCGTTCGAGGGCGTGACGCCCGACCTCGATCTGCACATCGCGCGCGTCAACCGATCCGCCAAGGCCATGTGCCTGAAGCCGGTGGTGACGGAAGACGCCTGGACGGCGCTGGTGCGCGAGGGCATCAAGCGCTTCGACAAGGGCGAGGCGCTTTACATCCGCCCGATGTACTGGGCGGAAGAGGGCGCGCCGGGCGGCGTGCGGCCCGACCCGGAATCGACCAATTGGTGTCTCACGATTTACGCGGCGCCGTTTCCTGATCCGGCCGGCACTGCGATCACGCTGTCGTCCTATCGGCGGCCGACGCGCGAAACCGCGGTGCTCGACGCCAAAGCCGGCTGCCTCTATCCCAACAATGCCCGCGCGCTGATCGAGGCCAAAGCGCGAGGCTTCGACAATTGCCTGATGTGCGACATGCTCGGCAATGTCGCCGAGCTTGGCACTGCCAACGTGTTCATGGTCAAGGACGGCACCGTCTTCACGCCGGAGGCCAACGGCACATATCTCGCCGGCATCACCCGCCGCCGCATCATCGGCCTGTTGCGCGACGCCGGATGCACCGTGGTCGAGGCCACGCTGCGCTATGCCGATTTTCAGAATGCCGATGAAATTTTCTCGACCGGAAATTACACCAAAGTGTCGCCGATTACCCGGATCGATGATCGTAATCTACAGCCCGGTCCGTTCCATCGCAAGGCGCGCGAGCTTTATTGGAATTTCGCGCACGCAACGAAGGTTTTCGCTTGAAGCGCATCAGAGAAGGTAAGTAATCGAAGGGCGGCATCTCGAGTCATTTTGAGACGCCGCCCTGATTTTTTTAAGACCCGCGATCAGGTGAGATCGAAGCGGTCGAGGTTCATCACCTTGGTCCAGGCCGCCGCGAAGTCTTTCACGAACTTCTCCTTGGCGTCCCCGCTGCCATAGACTTCCGCAATAGCGCGGAGCTGCGCGTGCGAACCGAAGATCAGGTCGACACGGGTGCCGGTCCACTTGGCCGCCTTGGTTTTGCGATCGCGCCCTTCATAGATGCCGTCCTTTGACGGCTGCCATTCCGTGCCCATGTCGAGCAGATTGACGAAGAAGTCGTTGCTCAGCGTCTCAGGTTTCTTGGTGAGGACGCCGTGCTTGGACTGGCCAGCATTGGCGCCAAGGACGCGCAAGCCGCCGACCAGAACCGTCATTTCCGGCGCCGTCAGCGTCAGCAATTGCGCGCGATCGACCAGGGCTTCTTCCGGCTGCATGAACTGCCGCTTGCCGCCGATATAGTTGCGGAAGGCGTCGGCGCGGGGTTCGAGCGGAGCAAAGGATTCGACGTCGGTCTGCTCCTGCGTGGCATCCATGCGTCCCGGCGCGAAGGGGACCTTCACGTCGACGCCGGCGTCTTTCGCAGCCTTCTCGACCGCTGCAGAGCCGCCGAGAACGATCAGGTCGGCGAGCGAGATCTTCTTGCCGCCGGCATTGAACTCTTTCTGAATCGCTTCGAGCTTTGCCAGGACGGTTTTGAGCTGGGCCGGCTGATTGACCTCCCAGTCCTTCTGCGGTGCGAGACGGATGCGCGCGCCGTTGGCGCCACCGCGCTTGTCGGAGCCGCGGAACGTCGACGCCGACGCCCAAGCCGTCGCAACGAGCTGGGAGACGGTGAGGCCGGAGCCGAGGATTTTCGTCTTCAGCGCCGCGGCGTCCTTATCGTCGATCAGCGGATGAGTGGCTGCCGGGATGCGATCCTGCCAGATCAGTTCTTCCTTCGGCACCAGCGGGCCGAGGTACCGCTGGATCGGGCCCATGTCGCGGTGCGTCAGCTTGAACCAGGCGCGGGCGAATGCATCGGCAAACTGCTCCGGATGCTCATAGAAGCGCCGCGAGATCTTCTCGTAGGCCGGGTCGAGCCGCAGCGAGAGGTCGGTGGTCAGCATGGTCGGCACATGCTTCTTTGACTTGTCATACGCGTCAGGGATCGTCGCCTCGGCGCCTTTGGCCTTCCACTGCTGCGCACCGGCCGGACTCTTGGTCAGCTCCCATTCGTACTTGAAGAGGTTCTCGAAGAAGTGGTTGCTCCACTTCGTCGGGGTCTGCGACCATGTCACTTCCGGGCCGCCAGTAATGGCGTCGGCGCCGATGCCCGTGCCATGCTTGCTCTTCCAGCCGAGGCCCTGGTCCTCGATCGCGGCGCCTTCCGGCTCCGGTCCGATCAGCGACGGATCGCCGGCGCCGTGGGTTTTGCCGAAAGTGTGGCCGCCGGCAATCAGCGCGACGGTCTCCTCGTCGTTCATCGCCATGCGGAAGAACGTTTCGCGGATGTCCTTGGCGGCCGCGACCGGATCCGGCTTGCCGTTCGGCCCTTCCGGATTGACGTAGATCAGGCCCATCTGCACCGCGCCGAGCGGGTTAGAAAGTTCGCGCTCGCCGCTGTAGCGTTCGTCGCCCAGCCACGTCCCTTCAGGGCCCCAGTAGAGTTCTTCGGGCTCCCAGACATCGGCGCGGCCGCCGGCGAAACCGAAGGTCTTGAAGCCCATCGAGTCCAACGCGACGTTGCCGGCGAGAACCATCAGGTCCGCCCAAGAGATTTTTCGGCCGTATTTCTGCTTGATCGGCCACAGCAGCCGGCGCGCCTTGTCGAGGTTCGCGTTGTCCGGCCAGCTGTTGAGCGGCGCAAAGCGCTGCTGGCCGGCACCGGCGCCGCCACGGCCGTCGGCGATGCGGTAGGTGCCCGCGCTATGCCACGCCATGCGGATGAACAGACCACCGTAATGGCCGAAGTCGGCCGGCCACCATTCCTGCGAGTCCGTCATCAAGGCATGCAGGTCCTTGATCACGGCGTTCAGGTCGAGGCTCTTGAACTCCTTGGTGTAGTCGAACGCCTCACCCATCGGGTCGGACTGGGTGGACTGCGTGTGAAGAACCTGAATGTTCAGCTGGTCCGGCCACCAATCGCGGTTCGTAAAGCTCGTGTGCATGACCGGGCACTTGGACTTGGTCACGTCATCCATGTTCTCTCTCCATCGGCTGGATTTTTAGGGGGCGCTGGAGAGGTGTTCTACCCCAACGCACTTCATCAGTAAAATTGACTTTAGTGATTGCAGCGATAAGATATTCTGATGGTAGAGATCACGCTGCGGCAGTTGCACTATTTCGATGCGCTGGCCGCGCATAGCCACTTCGGACGCGCGGCGGCAGCTTGTGCGATTTCGCAGCCGGCGCTGTCGATGCAGATCAAAGAACTCGAAGAGGTTCTGGGCGCGGTGCTCATCGAGCGCGGCGCGCGACAAGTCCGGCTGACGCAATTCGGACAAGAGGCCGCGCTGCGCGTCCGCGACATCCTGCGCTCGATCGACGAACTCGGAGACTTCGCGCGCGCGTCGCGGGACCGGCTCGCCGGCCGGCTGCGCATCGGCATGATCCCGACGGTCGCGCCCTATCTGCTGCCGACGGTCATCGGCAACCTCACGCGAACGCGGCCCGAGCTTGAGATTCACGTCCGTGAGGCGTTGACGTCGAAGCTGATCCAAGAGCTCGCCGAAGGCCGGCTCGACACCGCAATTGTCGCGCTGCCGGTCTCCGAACCTTCGCTGACCGAGGTCGCGCTCTTTGCCGAGAATTTCCTGCTGGTCCGGCCGGGCGAGGACGAAGGAGCGCCGGTGCCTAATAGCGAAGCGCTGCGCGACATGCGGCTCCTACTGCTCGAAGAGGGGCACTGTTTTCGCGATCAGGCGCTGTCGTTCTGTCACATGCAATCGTCGCTGCCACGGCAGACGCTCGACGCAAGCTCGCTCTCCACCCTTGTGCAAATGGTCAGCGCCGGCATGGGCGTCACCTTGATTCCGGAAATGGCGGTGCCGGTGGAGACATGCTCGGCGTCGGTGTCTGTCGCTCGTTTCAAGGATCCGCAACCCTCGCGAACCATCGGCATGGTCTGGCGCAAGACAAGCCCGCTGGCCGGACAGCTCCTGCAGCTGTCCAAAGTGGTTGGCCGTTCAGCGGATGCCTTGCGCGCGCGATACAATCCGCGATCGTCGTCGCGCAAGGTCCGAGCCTGAAAGTGGGCACGCTAAGGTGTGTACTTATAAATACCGGCGAATGTCCGCTATAGCGGAGGTGGCGCGGACGTTGTGTGATGTCCGCCTAGTGCCGGACGTGAAGACGTTCGGGCTCTTCATCCCAGCGTTCGTTGCTTCGGCGCGCGGCGCGAGTCGGTCGACGAAACCACCTCTTGGAAAGGATCGTTTGAACTTTTTCGTTCATGCGCGCGGGGATCAAAATCGATCTGGCGTAAGTTCTTCGCAAGCAGATCGATGAACGTACGCACCTTGGCCGGCAAGTGTTCGCGGTGCGGATAGAGCGCGTCGATCGAAAATTGTTGTCGCATAAATTCGTCCAGAATCGGCACGAGAGCGCCGGATTTCAGATCGTCCATCAAGAAAGGAGTTGGCCCTATCAGTATTCCCTGCCCGTGAACACACGCCATGCGGAACGCGATAGGGCTGTTTGTTTCTAGATTTCCCGATATCCGTACCGGAAAATCTCCATCCGGGCCCGAGAACACCCATTCCCTTCCGTCTTTACTGTTAGTGGCGTCGTAGAAGATCAGGCAGTTGTGTTTGGTCAGCTCAGACGGGTGCTCAGGCCGGCCGTGTTTGGCGAGATATTCCGGAGACGCGCAAACCGCCATGCGATATTGAACGAGCCGGCGAATGATAAGGCTCGGATCCGGTGCGGCAGCATACCAGATGGCTAGATCGACTCCTTCCTCGACGAGATCGAGCATGCGGCCGGTCGCGGTCAGGCGAATGGCCACTTCCGGATAAAGGCTGTTGTATTCTGCAATCGACGGAGCGATCACTCGGGGAATGCCCGGAGACGTGTTGAGCCGCAGAACGCCGCGCGGCTTCGATTGAAGCACTTGGGCGGCTTCGTCGGCATCTTCTATTTCCGAAAGGATCTGGACGCAGCGCTCGTAATACACGCGGCCCGCTTCGGTGAGGCTGACACTGCGTGTTGTGCGGTTGAGCAAGCGGACGCCAAGCCGATCTTCGAGCGATTTGACATGGGTGGTGACCACGCTGGTCGCGAGGTTGAGCTGTCGCGCTGCGGACGTAAAGCCGCCAGTGTCGACGACTTTGACGAATGATAGCATAGATGAGACGCGGTCCATGGTTTCACCGTTGCGTCTGCCGCCATGAGCTAATTGTATCGCGTTGCACTGCGCGCTCAAGCCGTCAGCCCTCGACAACGGCGTGCCCGGACCCGGCCGATCCACCCGATTTCTTGAAAATGAGGAGCAGTGCAAACAGAGCCAGCGTGGCGATCAGCAGCAGCTTGTAATCATCAATATAAGCGATGACCTGCGCCTGCTGCGTGACCAAGGCATCGAGCGCCGCCCGGCCGGCAGCGGTCAATGGGCTCAAAAACTGTGTCACGGTCGGGTCATCGAAGCCGCGATTGACCGGGGTGACGGATGCCGAGATGTCAGCATGGTTGACCTCGGTCATGGTGGTCAAGAGCGCGCTGAAGACGGAAATGCCGACGCTTGAACCTATGCTGCGCGAAAGGCTGAAAATGCTCGCCCCATCCGCGCGATCCTCCGGAGAGAGCGTCGATAAGGTGACGGCGCTCATGGGGACAAAAAGAACACCGAAACCTGCGCCTTGCACCAACCCGGTGATGATAATTTCCTGCGCCGAAACGTCCGGGGTCCATCCCGTCATGTCGTAGAACGCCCACGCGGAAAAGCCGAGACCAATCCCCAGTAGCACGCGCGTGTCGACCTTTCCGACAAACCGGCCGACGACTATTGTACCGATCATCGTTCCCACGCCACGCGGTCCCATGACCAGACCGGCGGTGAGGACGGGGTAGTTCATGAGGTCCTGCAGATAAGGCGGCTGCAGCGCGAGCGAGGCATAAAGGGTGATAAAAGCAATCACGCTGAAGATCACGCCGGCGGACAGATTGCGATCGCGAAACAGCGCCGGCCGCATGAAGGGGTGCTCGGCTGTGAAGGTGTGAACCAGAAAAAGATACAAAGCCGTGCCAGCAACGAGCGCTTCGATGACGATTTCGCTTGAACCGAACCAATCCTTGATCTCGCCGCGGTCCAGCATGATCTGGAATGCACCGATCGCCAGGCTGAGAGTGCCAAAACCAAACCAGTCAAATTTCTGCGCGCCGCTGCGCGGGCTCTCCGGCAGAAACACCATCATGCCAAGAAAGGCGATGATTCCCAGCGGGACGTTGATATAGAAGACATAACGCCAAGTGTAATCTTGCGTGAGCCAGCCGCCGAGCACGGGGCCGAGCACGGGACCGACCACAACTCCCATACCGAATAGCGCCATCGCGAAGCCCTGGCGCTCTTTCGGGTAGATCGTGAGCAGAACCGTTTGCGACAACGGTATCATCGCCGCCCCGAATGCGCCTTGCACCAGCCGGAAAACGACAATCTGTGCCAGCGAGTCAGCCATGCCACAGAGCATTGAGGCGAACGTGAAGCCGAGTGTCGAGATCATAAACAGGCGCTTGAGACCGAAGCGGGCGACCAAAAAGCCGGTCGGCGGCGTCATGATCGCGGACGCGGTTATGTAGGAGGTTAGCACCCAAGTGATCTGATCCGGACTTGTTGCCACGCTGCCCTGGACGTACGGCAACGCGACATTGACGATCGTCGTGTCGAGCGTCTGCATCATCGCCGCGAGCAGCACCAGAGCAGTGATCGTCGTGCGATGGCTTCCAGACTGGGCGGCGTGATCGGTCATGACTCGTCTCCCTGATGCTTGCCTCCATGATCGTGGTGGAACAATGCGGTCAGGAAGTGCGGCACGCCACGGGCGTGGCCGGTGTCAACATCGATCTCGACGCTCATGCTGGATCGCAGCGGCGGCATGCTGGCGTCGCTGGTGTCTATGCGCACGCGTAGCGGGATGCGCTGGACGACTTTGACAAAGTTACCGCTCGTGTTCTGCGCCGGGAGCAGCTGAAATTCCTGTGCGCCTGCGGGGCTGATGCTTTCGACGCTGCCTTGCCATTGGATGTCAGGGTAAGTATCGACCGACACTGTCACTGGCTGGCCTGGCCGCACATAGGTCATCTGCGTTTCTTTGGGCTCGGCCTCCACCCAGGCGTGGTCGGTGGCAACCAGGAAGAACGCGGTCACCGAAGCCGCCAGGTACTTGCCGGGTTCAATCGCGGGCACGTTGGTGACGTTTCCCGCGAACGGCGCCTTCACCACGGTGTGGTTGAGCTCGCGCTGAGCTTCATCGACCTGTGCCTTGGCCTGCTTGTATAGCGGGTGGTCGGTGACCGCGATGTTCGGATTGCCGGCGAGCCGCGCAAGCGCAACTTCGGCTTGCTGCTTGAGCGACGCGAGCTTGCCCTGATCGCCCTGCAAGGTGAAGCGCGCCTGGTCGTAACCGGCTCTGGACACGGTGTCGGAGGTCACCAAATTGGCAAAACGGTTGTAGGTGACCTGATCGAGCTCGACCTGCGCCTGCTGGGCCGCGACATCGCTCAGCATGCGCTGGTAGTCGTCTTTCATGGCTTCGATTGTGAGGTCCGTCTGCGCCAGATTGGCCTTCGCATTGTCGAGTGCGATTTGGAATTGGAGCGGGTCGAGCCGGTAAAGCACCTGTCCGACTGACACATGCTCGTTGTCCCGGACATCGACATCCTGGACGATGCCGGAAACGTCGGTCGAAATACCGACCTTGTCAGCCTCGACATAGGCATCGTCGGTCGACATCACCCGGCCGCCGGTGACGTACCAGTAAGCGCCGGCAACCGCCGCGATCGGCAGCAGCGCAAACAACGCCCGGCGGACCCTCTGCTTGCGCGCCGGCCGGGAACCCTGGTCACTTGCGACCGTGCTTTCGTCGGATCGCCGTGCCGGGCCGACCGGTGCGATCGGGGGCGACTCACGCGGCTCGGCGCGCAATTCCGAAGCTTTGTGAGCAACGGTCGACTTGTCTTGCGGAAGGACATCCGACCGCAACTCAGCCGGTTGATCGTTGGAACGCTCAATTTGCTCAGCCTTAAGCATGACTATGCTCCTGACTATCAGGCGTCTTGTTCAACAGCGTCGGGACGTCCTTTTGCCGGCACCGAACATGCGGCTGCAGCGAAGGTTTTTTAATCCGGCGGGACCGAAACGCTTTATTCGTGAATCCAGAACAATCGGCCACGGGCAGCGACCGCGCCCTTGTCGGCGCGCTTTCGCACATAGGGCTTCACGAACGGTGGTCTTGGGAGGATCAGCAAGGCTGGCGTGACGACCGGCTCGGTTTCAAGCGCCGATCGCCCGCATGACACCGGCGGGTTACAGCGTGCGCCCGCGTTGAAATAACGCCGGGCGGCTGGACCATTCGCGCTAAGAAGAAATTCAAATTTATGAAGTTGCGTTAAGTGATTTAGACCTGCCCCAGAGATTCGCCGTCGCCCTCCAGAATTTGGTCCGGAGGGCGACAGCATCCGCACTAACGATCTCTACTTCGCCGGGGCGTAGTAGTCGCCTTCGTCGATTTGGTTGAGCTCCGAACGAGTGGGCGGTTGCACGGTCGTTTTGCCGGAAGCATAGTAGTCCCCTTCGCGAAGCTGATTCAGTTCTTGAGGGGTCGCTTGCTGTACGATCGTCTTGCTGGGAGCATAGTAGTCACCTTGCTGCGACCAATCCGCCTGTTGCGCAAAAGCGGTTGTCGAAGCGGACACCACAGCAACGGTAGCCAGAGTCAATTTTGCGGCGATATTCATCTGAATTCTCCTTCAGTTGCCGAAGCGGGAATGTCCCGCTTCAGGCTATTGGCAGCGAAGCAGATCAGGCACCATGCCTGTCACCCGCCAGATTTTAGATGGCGCCGCGGTACCGAAATTTAATTCGCTATTCTTGAAGGGTCTGTTCGGCAAATCGGGGTAATCATTGACCGAAAGCGCTTTGGAGATTCGCTGCTATCGATGTCGCATTTGCGTCATTGGTGGACATTACGGGCGGACATTACGCCCGATCTGCCCAATGTCCGGTATGCCCCCGATAGCGGACACGGATTTCGCGGTTTTCTCGCCATTGGCAGCGCGGTTTATGAGTACACGCTTTAATAGTTCGTCTTGTCGATGCCCGGCACGGTGAGCAGTGACGTTATGTTGCGGCCGCGCAAGTCATAGACGCGGGCATAGGTGATGCCGTCGCGGGCCACGTCGAACAGCACCGGCGCATCGAGCTTGGCGCAATAGAATTCGCCGAGCACCATGGCGAAGTCGGCGTCCTTGGGGTCCCAGACGATGTTGTATTGGCTGCTGCCGAGTGCGACCGCGACCGGCGGGTGCGGGCCGCAGACCGCGACCTTCCACATGCGGCTGTGGTCGGCGCTACGATCAGTGCGGATATAGGCGGCGAATTTCTGCGCGGCCTGTTTGAACGACAGGCCCCAATAATCGAGCATGAAATTCTTGCGCGCGCCAGGCACGCCGCCGGCGAGGTGGTTGTAATCGGTGTATTCGTAAGGATGCAGCCGCACCATATCGACGATCGGGGAGGCAACGCCCGCGATCAGAGCGAGGCCGCCGGCAATGACGGCGCTTCTGCCATAGGCCTGCAGCCGCTGGCCGATCCACGCCGCGGCAAGGCCGCCGAGCACGGCAAAGGGCGGCAGTACAAAGACGATATGGCGGATGCCGTTGTAAACGACCGGCCGCGTCATGACCGCAATTATGATTGGCAGTGTCGCCGCCAGCACGACGGCAAAGAGTGCGGCGCGGCGGCCGGCATCGGCGCCGCTCCTGTCGTCGCCGCGCGCCACGAAGATCAGCGCGCCGCCGAGCCCGACGAGGCCGAGCAACAGCATCAATTCCGGCACCTGGAGGGCGAAGAGCGTCGGCACATAGCTGCGCGGCATGTCGTCGACCGGGATCAACTGGCCGGCAAACAGCTCGCGCCACGGCTTCTCGAACACCGTCGAGAAATATTCGACGGCGCGGAACGGATTGAGCGGCGATACCACGCTCCACGGCCAGACCAGGCCCATCAGCAGATAGGCGAAGATCGCCGCCGGAATAAACGGCACCAGAAACGTGCCGCATTCGGCGAGCGCGGGCTTCCATCCGGATGCGCGCGCCCTGATGGCAAGAATGAGCGGCAGCGGAAACAGCGCCTCCATCAGCGCAAAGCCGCCGAGCACGCGCGCGCCGATCGACAGACCGAAGCCCAAGCCGCAGAGCACGAGTGTCGGCGGGGTCGGGCGCGGATATTCTTCGAAGGCGCGAACGAGACCGAGAAGCGCGATCGCCATCACCGCGGCGAACGGCCCGTCCTTGGGATTGATGAACATGTGGCCGTAATAGAGCGGACAGGTGGCGACGAGCACCAGCGCGATCAGGCCCGCGCATGGTCCGCCGAGCCGGCGTCCCAAGCGCCAGGTCGCGAACAGGCCGATCAAGCCGACAAGTGCACCGACAAGGCGCCGCGTTTCGAACAGGCCGAACGGCAGCACTTTCGCGGCGAGCGTCGCGATCATGTCGAAGCCGCCGCCATACATGTAGAGATTGACGAAAGACAGCGCCCGCTGGTCGGTGAATCCTGACTTGTAGAGCGCGACCAACAGCGCGCCGTATTGCGAATGCGTGTAGTCGTCCCAGCCGAGCCCGTAATTGCGAAACGTCGCGCAAGCGATCACGGCGGTGACCGCCAGCACGCACAGCGCCAAGGCGTCGAGCACCCGCGCCGCGGGGATCGATTCAGACCGGAGAGGGAGGGAGCTTACGGCAGCCTGTTGCACGAATCGGCCCGGTTGAGACGCGCGCAAAGATACTTATCAATGGAACTTTTGCGGTCCAATTGCATCAAGCACAATGCGTCAAATGTGCAGAGTGCATTTTGTTGCACCGCATTCTTGGAACGCCTGTCGCTTGACCGCAGAAGCGGGGCCGCGATGCGCAAATGCAGGGCCCCGCTTTGATTGTTGCAGCGCGGCGATCGCCCGCTCTTACGTTGTCTCGTGAAGGCTTACTTCATCGCCGCTTCGTACATCTCGGTCACGTAGTCCCAATTGACCAGGTGATCGAGGAAGGCCTTCAGGTAATCCGGCCGCCGGTTGCGATAGTCGATGTAGTAGGAATGCTCCCACACGTCGCAGCCGAGAATGGGCTTGCCGCCGTGCACCAGCGGGTTCTCGCCGTTCGGCGTCTTCATGATGGTGAGCTTGCCGTCCTTGACCGCGAGCCAGGCCCAACCTGAGCCGAACTGCGTGATGCCGGCCTGGGTGAAGTCTTCCTTGAATTTCGCCATCGGGCCGATGTCGGTCGTGATCTGCTTTTCGAGCTTGCCCGGAAGCTTGTCGCCGCCGCCGCCCTTCTTCATCCATTTCCAAAAATGGGTGTGGTTGTAGTGCTGCGCCGCGTTGTTGAAGAGACCCGGCACCTTGCCGTAGGTCCCGACCACGACTTCCTCGACCGACTTGTTTTCCCATTCCGTGCCTTTGGCGAGATTGTTGCCGGCGGTCACATAGGCCTGGTGATGCTTGTCGTGATGGAATTCGAGGGTCTCGCGCGACATTTGCGGGCCGAGCGCGTCGTACGGATAGGGCAGTTCGGGCAGGGTGAATGCCATTGGTCTACTCCTCAATGTGAAGCCCACAGGTGAAGCCTTGGGCGAAGTCTTGGGCGTCGGCTGTGCGACGATGAAACCGCGCGGGAAAGAGAATGGTTCCTCTAGATAGGGCCAATGCGGGGGGTTCGGCAACGGCCGCGCTATTAACGAGATTGCCAAATTCCCGCAACGTGGGAGGGGAAAACTAAGACAGTAGTCCTTGCGCGGCTGGGGAAGCGTCGCCACAATCATTGCAAAAGGCGGCTTGTGCATGTCGGGGCGCAGCCGACAAAGGCTATGTACTTGTTTTTGTTGACTTTCGGTGCGGTGTTGAGTGTGGCTGGCGTGGTCCTTGCCGCATCCGGTCTGTCTGTCCACGATCACACATTTGACGGCGGCTTGGTGACGCCCGGCATTGTTGCCGTGGTTGGCGGTCTCCTCCTCATTGGTCTTGGCTTCGGGTTGCGGGTGCTGCAGCGCATCGAGCTGGCGCTGGCGGCGCGTCCGGTGGCGGCGCGCCCAGCTCGTGCTGGCGAAACGCCGGAGCCTGTAAAGGCGAGTGCGACCTTAAAGGCAAGTGCGACCTTGGCCGAACCGCCGAGCGAGCCGTCACGGACTCCAGTCCCGGTCAAAATCACACGGCTGCCGGCGACCGCGCCAGTTGGCGCACCCGCGCAGCTTGCGCCCGTGGCCGAGAAACGCGTGGACGATCTGCCGCAAAAATTCCCGAGCCAGAAGTTCCCGAGCATCGTGCGCGCCGGGCCGGCTCCGGCGTCCGAAGAGATCGATCCCGCGCCGCGCCCGTTTGCACCTGCGGCGGTCAGTGACGAAGCGAGCGATGTTGAAAGCGTGGGCCCGTTCGCGCCTCGCGCCCTCAAAGTGCGCAACGGCGCGTCGCCCACGCACGCGTCGGCGCACATGTCGGCGCATCTGTCAGCCCCCATGTCCGCGTCGATGTCTGCTGCCACGGCCAGGGTCCCTACGCGGCTTGACGCGACCGCGCGGGCGCCGATGACCACCAAAAAGCCCGGCCTTCGATGCGTTCTGGCCAAAAGGGCCGCGGCCGCGCCGCGCCTTCGCTCAAGCGGCGGCGTCTGTCGAAGTGCCCGAAATCCCTGCCGTCGCGCCCGCGCCGGTGATTGAAGAACACGGCGTCGAGCCGCCGCCTGTGGTCACGCCCGAGGAAACCGCCGAACCGCTCACGGTTCTCAAATCCGGCGTCGTCGACGGCATGGCCTACACGCTGTACTCGGACGGCTCCATCGAAGCGCAATTGCCGCAAGGCACGCTGCGCTTCGGCTCGATCGCCGAGCTGCGCGCGCATATCGAGCAAGACACGCGGGGCTGATCACCAAATTTATACTGGATCAATTCAGCATGGATACGCATGCCGCGACAGTGTTTTATTGCATTTATTCCTGTACCGTAATATACCCTAAGTGTACGTGGGTAGTTTCACTTGGTACCGTACGAACTGTAGCTTTCGAATGCTTTGAATGAAGCCGGACGTGGAACGCGCGACCGGGCGCGGTCCGGACATCGTCGTCCAAACTTGGAAGTGCCAGATCAACATTTTGCGAGAGATCAGACACTATGGCCGAGAATTCAGGGGACAGCGTTTATATCGAACTGACCGCTGACATCGTGTCGGCATATGTGAGCAACAATTCGGTGCCGAGCGCCGAAATCCCAAATCTGATCGGACAGATCTTTTCCGCCTTGAAGCGCGTTTCCGGCGGCCAGGTGGCGGCCGCGGCCGAGCCGCTGAAGCCCGCCGTGCCGGTGAAGCGCTCGGTGACGCCTGAATATATCGTCTGCCTCGAAGACGGCCTGAAATTCAAATCGCTCAAGCGTCACCTGCGCACGCGCTACAACATGACGCCCGATCAATATCGCGAGAAGTGGGGCCTGCCGCCCGATTATTCGATGGTGGCGCCGAAATATGCCGAGGCCCGCTCGCAGCTTGCCAAACAGATGGGGCTCGGCCAGCAGCGCCGCCGCCGCAAATAGCGCAGTCAACTTGCACAGTGATTGCTCAGCGTTGCAACACGCCGACGGCGCGGTTGGCGAAGCTCAAGCGCTCCGACATCACCGAAACGATGTAGCCTAGGAGTGCCTGGCTCAACGTCGGCTCGTCTTTCTTGATGCGCGCGTAAGCTTCCGCGGTGAGCTCGAACAGCACGCTCTCATCCTCGGCGACGATGGTCGCGCTGCGCGGGCGGCCGGTGATCAGCCCCATTTCGCCGATCGTGGTGTGGCGGCCGAGGCTGCGCACGCGCATGGTCCGCCCCTCGCCGAGATCGACGACGATGCCGATGCGGCCTTCGAGAATGAAATGCATCGAGGTGGCGGCGTCGCCTTCGCGCGCGATGACGTCGCCCGCACGGACTTCCATCCGGCGGCAATATTCGGTCAGGCGGTCGGCCAATTGCGCGTCGCCGAGCGCGGCGGCGAGCCAGGTGCGCAGCGATCCGGCATCCGTGTCGCCGCTGTGGTGCGCTTCGATGATCTGTTGCTCGCAGGTCTCCAGCGCCCGGTCGAGATCGGGCGCGATGATGACGTCGTCCGAGATGAAACGCGCGGTGCGGAATGCGCGCTCGAGTTCCGTAGTCAGGTTGACCAGCACGACTTGCGCGTTGTAAGCGGCCGCGGCCTGCTTGATCTGCGCAAAACTATGGGTCGCCGACGAATCGATGCCGGTCACCAGGCGAAAATCGAAGATCAGGAAACGGCAGCTCGGCTGGCTCGTCAGCAGCGTCTTGACGTGCTGGTACAGGCGGTTGGCCGAACCGAAAAACAGGTAGCTCTGTAACGCCATGCCCTGAAGCTCGCCGCCGTGATCGGCCAGGAGCGACAGCTCGTAGGGGCCGCGATCGAGCGAGGAGCGAAATTCCGAGCCATCGAAGTTGAATTTGATCGCGCTGACGCGGCTCGCGCTCAGCGCAAAGGTGGCGCAGCCGATGACGATTCCGATCAGCACGCCGGCGACGAATCCGGAATAGATGATCAGGGCCGCGATCGCGAGCAGCGACAGATATTCGAGCGGCAACAAGCGCCGCGACGAATGCAGGAGCCATTGATAGACGAGGTCGGCGCCGAGATAGAACAAGAGCCCGCTAAGAATGAATTTGGGCACATAGCCGAGGAACGATGGATCGGCGACGAGCACCGCGGCCGAGACCGCAGCGACGGTCAGTCCGCCGAGGCGGCTCGTGGCGCCTACGGTGCGGACCAGGATCGAACGGCTGAGCGATGTGCTGCTCACATAGCCGCCGAGCACCGCCGTCGCCACGTTCGCGAAGCCGAGAACTTTGAGGTCGCGTTCGATGTTGGCTTCAGATCGGGTGGCGATCTCGATCCCCGTGGTGTTGAGCAATAGCGTTGCGATGGTGACGAACATGACCGCAAGCATGTCACCCGCCAGCGACGGCAATGACGTCCAAGGGAAGTGCTGCAAGGCTGCGGGCTTCCAGGGCAAGCTCAATCCTGCGGCCGACTGCAGGCGGAACATCCAGCCGGCAGCTTGGGCGTCGGCGAGCGTCATGCCGGTCAAAAGCCGCACGACATGGGCGATGACAAAGGCGGTCAACAGCACGCCCGGCAGGATGAACGGGTTTTTGGAGCGCCGCAGCAGCACGAAGAGCGTCGCCGCCACCACGACGGCAGGTCCGATCCGCGCGGCGATCGAAGCGTCGAAAAACGCGCCGACATTGTCGAGCGCTGGGCGCTGATTGGTGACGATCTGGACAGCGCCGGTGACCATGAGCCACCCGGTTGCGCCGAGAAATCCGCCGATCACCGGGTAGGGTACGAAACGGATCGCACGGCCGGCATGCGTGAATCCGAGTACGCAGAGAAGAAGTCCCGTGAGCCCGGTCGCAAGCGACATCGCGATGAGCACCGGGCCGAGAAGATCCGTGGCGCCGCCAGCCACAAGCCGCTGCACGAGCGTTGTGACGAGCGCGGCGATAACGACGGAGATCGAGCTGTCCGGTCCGGCAACGGCAAAGGGCAGCGAACTGCGTAGCGCCACAATTGTTCCGCCGATTGCCGCCGACAGGAATGTGACTGCGATGCCGTAGGACAGGTAATGTTCAAGTGGGCCGGTGAAAATCAGTGCCGCGTAAGACAGGCAATAGGCGACCGACAAGACGCTGCACACCGCGCCGGCAAATATGTCGACCAATCCTGCGCGGAGATTAAAAGTGCTCAAAAGGATGCCCACCTACGCCCCGGGCAAGACTACACGATCACTGGCGCGACTAGAATGACGGGCTTTGTACGGCCTGGTTGCGCGACCTGCCTAGGCGGCCGGCGCCAGCGCCGCGCGGGCATCAGCGCGAATCCGCTCGACCATCGAGCGGAACCCGTTGGAGCGCTGCGGCGTCAGATGCTCCTTGAGGCCGAGCCCCTCGAACAGCTTGATGGCGTCGATGGCGACAATGTCGGTTGCAGCCCGGCCCGAATAAGTCGCAAGCAGGATGGCGATCAGCCCGCGCACGATATGGGCGTCGCTATCGCCCTCGAAGGTCAGGATGGGACTTTCCGCGCCGTTGCGGCTCACGGTGGTATCGAGCCAGACCTGGCTGGCGCAGCCTTGCACCTTATTGGCGTCGCTATGCGCGGCAGCCGACAGCGGCGGCAGTTCCCGCCCCAGCTCGATCAGATAGCGGTAACGGTCGTCCCAATCGTCGAGGATCGCGAAATTGTCGGTAATGTCGTCGATATTGGCGAAGCGCTCTGTCATGCGCTCTATATAGGGCGTCGCGCGTGGCGGGTCGATATTTTCCGGTCGATGTTTTCGCGCCCGGCGACAGCAATCTTAGATGTTGCGCTTGGCGTCCTTGCGCGCCGGACCCCGCCATGCCGGCGCGAGATCGGTCGAGCTGAGCGTATTCTGCGAGGCGCGGTTGAACGCGGCCGGGTCCATCGCCGGCTTGTCCAGATCGGCTTTGCCGAAATGGCTCACCGTACCGGTGGGTGATCCACCATTCTTGCCGCCATCCTTCGTCGCCATGGAGTCGCTCAGGAACTCGTAGAGCATCTTGGCGCCGGCCTGGGCCTTGTAGCCGAGCTCGGTTGCGACATGTGAACCGACCGTGCAGGCATCAGGCTGACGCGTACAGAACTGCCGCAGATCGCCGACGGTGGCAGAGGCCGCCGAAATGGCGTCGGTAGCGCCCACGCTGTTCGCGGGCACCGGCTGCGAGGTAGCGGTCGGCAACAGGATCAGCACAATGCTGAGCCAAAACGCCATGCGCAACAGAAAGAACATGACACCCATATCCCCCGCGACAAACATTGTCGCACGTGGGGGGACCGTAGCAGGCAGCATTGAAAGCTGCGTTCGATCGCTTGGTACGTTTTTGCGCATAATCGACGAGAATAAGCCGCAAATTTTCGATCAATTTGAAATAATTTTATTTACCTAAAATTTGAGCGAATGCCGGTTCCCGCATTTTGCGCGCTGCTATCAAGGGGCTGACGGCGATTTTGCACGAACAGATATCGACAATTCGACAGTCTTTCCGCCCCGACGCGCAGTTGCGGCGCCGATTTTGGCAACGAGCCGTTCACCATGACGCTGGAATCCATTGCGGTGGATGCGCCACTGCGCCCGGCAAGCGGTGCGGCGCCCCGCCTCGCGCCGGCGACCTTAGCTTTCGCTTAAGCGGCCTCTGACACGATCGCGCCCATAGAAAAAAAGGGGGCGCGTCTGCATAGCCGGGCGTGCAATGGGAAATTGGGCCTGCTTGCGCCGATTGGTCACTATATTGACACGCTGGTCCATCCGACCGCGCAACGCGACGTGCTGACTGCGGCGCGCCATCGCGCTTTCATCGCGCCGCGCCTTCTCGGCAGCGTCATCGCGCTCGCCTGCTTTCCCGCTTATCTCCTGATCCGCGGCGCACCGGGCCCGATCGAGATGGTTGCTTTCGCTTGGCTCATCGTTCCGATCCTGCTCGCGCATTATCTGTCCCGTACCGGCCGGTATCAGAGCGCGCATGTGCTGTCCTCGCTGGCGCTGACCGGATTGGTGACGGCGGTCGCCGCCTCGACCGGCGGCATCGCTTCGTTCGCCGCGATCTGGCTGGTCGTCGTGCCGCTCGAGGCCGCGCTGTCGGCGTCGCGCCGCGTGGTCGCTGTCGCTTCGACCTTCGCTCTGAGCGCTGCCGGGTTCTTGGTCCTGCTCGGCGAGTATCATCTGCTGCCGCCGCCGGTTGCGAATACGCCGGCTGCCTTCGCGGCGCTCGGCATCGTCTTCGCCGCGCTCTATGCCACCGGCCTTGCGCTCGGCGCCGAGGCGCAGGCGCGCGCCAGTTTCTGGCTGCTCTACAGCGAGGAAGACCGTTACCGGCTTCTGGCGCGCAATATCACCGACGTCATCGCGCGGCACGGCCGCGACGGCGCCGTGCTGTTCGTGTCGCCGACGGCCGAGACGATGTTCGGCGCCCGCGTCGCCGATCTGCACGGTCACGGCCTGTTCGAACGCGTCCATGTCGTCGATCGCCCGGCTTATCTCACCGCGCTGGGCGATGCCGCGGCGCTCGGTGAAGCAAGCTCGGTCGAATTCCGGGTCCGCCGCGATAGCGCCGATGCGGATGGCGCGCCGGTTGTGGAATTCATCTGGATCGAAATGCGCGCCCGGCCGCTTGACCGGACAACGGCGGACGCCGGCGACATCCATGAAGTCGTCGCGGTCTTGCGCGACGTCACCGAGCGCAAGCGGCTGCAGCAGGCGCAAATCGATGCGCATGCCGAGGCCGCGCGCGCCAATGATGCCAAGGGCCGCTTCCTCGCCACGATGAGTCATGAATTGCGTACGCCGCTCAATGCCGTCATCGGCTTCTCCGACATGCTGACGAAGGAAGAGGAGCTGATGCTCGACGGCAAGCGGCGCAAGGAATATGCCGTTCTCATCAACGATTCCGGCAAGCATCTGTTGTCGGTGGTCAACGGCATTCTCGATATGTCGAAGATCGAGACCGGCAATTTCGCGATCACGCCCGAGCCCTTTGCGCCGGCGGAAGTGGTCGCGGCCTGCTGCGACCTTCTGGCCTTGCGCGCAAGCGAGGCGGGCGTCCGCCTGGAAAGACGCGGCTCGGCCGAGCTTCCGGACATCGTTGCCGACAAGCGTGCCGTGCAGCAGATCCTGCTCAACCTCGTGTCCAATGCGATCCGCTTCACCGATCGCGGCGGCACGGTCACGGTTTCGGCGCGCGCCGAAGCGGCCACGGTCACTTTTGCCGTCGAGGACGACGGCGTCGGCATCGGCGAAGCGGACCTGGCGCGCGTCGGCGAGCCCTATTTCCAGGCTGCGACCTCCTATGACCGCCGCCACGCCGGCACCGGGCTCGGACTGTCCATCGTCAAAGGACTGGTGCGGTTGCACGGCGGCGACCTGTCGATTAATAGCCGCATCGGCCAGGGCACGCGCGTCACAGTGCGCTTGCCGCTCGATTGCGAGCGCGCGCAGCCGGCAAGGAAGCCTGCCGCTCATCAGCCGGCCGGCGTGGTGAGTTATTTGGCCGCCACCGCTGCCGAACAACATTCCGATCCCGCGGGCGAAGCTGCGCCGCAGCTGCAACGCCAAGACATTCATCGAAACGTTCACCGAGACATTCAGGTGAGGAAAAGTGCCTAGGCGCCGCAAGACTCCGGTTCCGTTGCACCTGCGCGCCGCGAGCGCGGGCGGTGCGCTGTTGTTCGGCGTCTGGGACCGGGCGGCGCAGCGGCCAATGGATTTTGCCGCGCTGCTGACCGCAGCCGCGCTGAGCACCATCGTCGTCGTCAATGCGGTCTTCCTGCAGACCGGCTCGCGTTCGGCGCCGTATTTTGCCCCGCCTGCCGTCACGCCAAGCAATGTCGGTGCGGGGTCTTCGGCCGGCACCGCCGCGGCCAAAGGCGACCGATCGACCGAAAAGCCCGTCGAGCAAACCGCCACGCCGCGACTGATTGCGCCCGGCGTCGTCACACCGCAGCCGCAACCGGTGGCCGCGCGGCGCGACGATCCGATCGCCGATCTGATCGCGCCGTCGCCGCGCGTTGCGGCGGTCCAGCGTGCGCTGTCGGAATATGGCTATGGCCAGATCAAGCCCTCCGGCGTTCTCGACGAGAACACCAGCGCCGTGATCCAGAAATTCGAGCGCGAGCACAAAATGCCGGTCACCGGCCGTGTCAGCGAGCGCCTGGTCAGCGAGCTTACAGCGCTGGTCGGTCATCCTTTAAATTGAGCCGCCGCTCTTCGCAAAGCGTGCGTTCCGTGATTATGGATTGGGCTCGCGCGGATTGACTGCGCGCCACGGGATACGGCATGCGCCTTAAATCCGCATTGTGGGTCGCAGCCTATTTGCGCCGCTGCCAGGTCGAAGGCACGTTCGGCGTCGTGCGCCGGCGCGGCGCCGAAGAGGCCGGCGCCATCTATATCCGCATCGACCGGCTCAATGGAACTTCGGACCTTTATGGACCGGCGCCGCAGAGCGAGGTCGATAGCGGCCGCGGCGACCGGTCCTTCGTGCCTTGTCTTGCCGAACGCCCGGCGCCCGATGCCACGGTCGAGGCCTATCTGACGCGCGAGATCAAATTCGATCCCGATGTGTGGATCGTCGAAGTCGACGATGCCGCCGGCCGGAATTTTCTGGAGCTCGTCTCGGGCTAATTCGCGCCCAATAAAATCACGACGCGTCGCGGCGTTCGTCGGCTCGTCGCGGCGCCGGCGCGCGGCGCACTGTTGCGGTAGCGGTTCGGGCGCGCGCGCGTGCTTCCTCTTCCTTCGTCAACGGCCGCTGCGGCAGGCCCGCGCGCTCGGAATTGTGCAGCGCCTGCCAGATTGTGACCATGTGTTCGGCCGCCTGCACCGTCATCTCGTCGAACAACGCGGCGAGCGCATGCACGCGTGCGACTGAATGGCCGATGGTCGGATTGACGAACAGCAGCACGCGATAGAGCACGTCGCGCGGCATGTTGAGCGCCTTCGCAGCTGCAACGATCGGCTCGCCGAGATCGTCGGCGGTGATGCGGCGCGCCTGCATGCGCGCAACGCGGATCGCTTGCGCCAGATAAGCGGCGAAATCTTCGCGGTTATGCGCAAGAGCCGCGGTTTCGAGCCGCTTGATGACGATGGCCTCCTTGCTCAAGCCGACGCGGCTCGCCGGCATCGGTACGGCGATGTGGAGATTGAGCAGGATCAGGCGGCGCTCGTCCGCGCTTGCCGCGAAGAACTGCTCGTTGAGTTCGCTCGCGACATCGGCGGTGATCGTGCTCCACGTTGCCGCAGCGGGCCGTTCCGGCGCCTCGCGCCTAGGCGGCAGCGGCGGCGCGACCGGAGCGGGGACTTGCGGCGGTTTGACCGGGTCCGGTCCTCTCGCCGCCGGGGAAGTTTGCGTTGCCGGCGGCGCTTGTGGTGCCGCGCGCACAGCCTGTGCCACCGGTGGAGCCTGGGTCGCGCGCGGAGCTTGTGTCGCCGGCGGAGCCTTTATCGTCAGCGGAGCCTTTGCCGGCGGAGTCTGCGGCGGGGCCGGCTTCTTCGCCTGCTTCGGCAGCAAGACCGGATGCGTTCGCACCAGCGCCGCGATCTCGGGCAGATCTGACGCGAGCCGGACCATGACGCGCACTGGCGGCGATAGATGCCGCGCCAGCCGCGCGGCTACCGCGAGCCGCGTCGCGGCGTCCACGGAATCGAGGAGCCGCAGCGCCAGCTCGGTATAGTGGCGCTTCTCCTCGTAGCTATGGGCCAGTTTCTGGACGTAGAGGTCGGTCAGCACGCGGATGAGGGTCGGCCGCATATCGACCCCGTCGCGAAACCCCAGATGCGTCAGATTATCGAGACTCGACAGGCTACCGCTTTCCATACGCGCCGCTCGATCGCAACAACACAGATGATTTGGATCACCACACTAAATCCTGCGCGTTAGCGAGCCGTTAACCTTGGTGCCCCTTTAATCACTGCGATGCCGGTGGCAGAGGAAAACGGCTGGTGGGTAACGTAATCAAATTCCCGAGTGAGGGGCGCATTGTGCGTTTCGGGCGTGACGCTGCGGAGGAATCCGCAACGATCATCATCCTGCCGGTTATTCGGATCGAGCGTTACATGGATCTGAAAGCCGAAGGGGCCGAGCCGCAGACGCATCCTCCGGCACAGAATGGCGGCCGTCGACGGCTGAGGCGGCGCTAAGCGGTTCGCCCAATGTTGACGTGGAGCAGTTGCCGACGCGACACGAGACCGGCGGTCGTTTTGGCCGTTCTCTCGTTTCTTGTCCTGTCCGGCTGTTCGAGCCTGTGGGACCTCGGCAAGGTCGATCCTGCGCCGGTCAGGGACGGCATTCACGACTGGGTCGGCCAGGAAGCGGCGATCCGCGGCGGCGCGCCGATCTCAGCGTACAATCTCACCGACGACGAACATACGCTGCGCGATCTTGCTTTTCCGCTGATCGAGCCGCCCTATGACCGGCAGCGCTGGGACGCGGTGGTCTACGAATGGGGCGACAAGCACTCGTTTCAGCATTCTTTGTGGAACTACAATCCGACGCTCTATTACCAGAAGCTGCAGAACCAGCTCTATCGCTCGACGGCGGCGCGCTACAATCAGATCATCGACGACATCCGCAACGACCTGGTGCGGATCGGTCCGTTTTTCGTCATTGCGCGTAAAGTCGCCGATCTCGATCAGCGCCGCCAGGCGACCGTGGCGCAGCTTGTCAGTCTCAGCCCGATGGAGCGCTTCAATGCGCAGGCCCGCGTCGCCGAGAATAGCCTGACCATCGCCTGGGTCCACGAGTCGCTGAATCAGCGCTGCGCCAGCTATCGTTTCGCTATCGAGCGTCTCGCAGTCGCCGAACCCGAACTCGCGGCGGGCGAGGCCGACCGGCTGTTGACCGAACTGTCGCAGCAGATTGCGGCCAATGAGGTGCAGGTCGTCGCAGCGCCGCGCTTTGCCTATGCCTCCGCGCCGGCCGTGGTCATCACGCAGCCGCGATAGCCGGAGATTATCACTGCGGCGGCTGCAGCTCGCATTTCGCCGCCGCCAGCGTGCGCCGCGCCATCGGCATCAGGCCGGGCTCGGGCGCGAGCGCGCGGAGCACGATAAGCCCGACGGTGCCCGGCGATTCAATGATCAACCGGTCGGCCGCAGTGACGTCTTCCTCTTCCGGCATGTCGGCATGCTGCTCGGGCGTCATCAGATCGAGCTCGATGGTGCGGCGGCCGGCGGCGCGGTCGTTGATGGCGTAATAGGCGACGCTCTTTCGCGTATAGAACGTGACCGACGTATAGGCCTGACTCACCGGCGAGGTCAGCTTGATCGAGCCATCGGTCAAATCGTAACGGCACACCGCCGCGGCAAAGGCCGGATCCATGAACGGCATGATCGCTGTGTCGACCGTCGGCGGCGCGAGCTGCACCATGGTATTGACCGGCGTCAGCGGCGTCAGCCGCGAATAGGCGTCTTGCGTCGCCGCCTGCGGCATGGCGAGCACTGTCGACAGATGCACGATGCCGCCGAGGATCAGGCCGGAGAGAATCCATAACAGCGCGCGGATCATGAGCAGCCCTTTCGCACGATCGCGGGCATTGGTCCTTCCTTGGTGGTGCCGGTGGAAACCCCGATCGGCGTATCGTAGAGGCGCAGCACCAGTACGAATTTGTCGGCGCCGCCGGTCGGCAGCCAGTTGCCCGGCCGCGCCAGCGGCGCCACCGTGATGGCAAAGCCGCCGTCGCTGTCGCGTACGATTTCGTCGCTGGTGAAACTGTGCCGGTCGATGGAGTTGGCGACGAGCTTGCCTTCCGGATTGTAGAGCGTGATCGTCCAATACCGCGCTACCGGCGTCATGCCGCTGATCGTGAAGGTGCAGCGGCCGTCGAATGAATTGCGGGCATCGTCGGAGCTGGCATAGAAAGCGACCCCGTCGCCCATGCCGGTCGGCAGTTCGCCGGTGCGCGCGATATTGGCGCGGGCATAGGGGTCGATATCGACCGAGCCGCTTTTCGGCCAGGCCGTCCAGGCGCCGATATTGAGCGAGCCGAAGGCGACACCGCGCGTCAAAGTCAGCCAGGTCGCGCCGAGCCCGACGGCCGCTGCGATCAGGAAGGTAATGAATGAGCCTAGCAGAAGCCGCATGAAGAAACCGGATCGGAGTTATGCCGCGCGGGCCGTATGGCTTTATTTCTCATGCCGCAAGATTGATTGCACTAATCGCCGCGCGCGTTCGCCGCGGTCGCGACCGTATTCGGTGATGTCAGCGCGCCTTGCTTGCCGTCGATAACGCTGGCCGCGCCGGTCGCCGCGTCCTGCGCCGTCAGCGCGTGGCTCGCATCGTCAAGCATGTGCTCCACTGCGATAAGGGCATCGGTGCCCTTGCGCGTGAGCAGCGCCGGATGCGGCTCTTCGCTCGCCACGAACGACGTATCCGGCATCGGCGGCGCGTGTTCCGGCGCCGGGAAGCCGGGCAGGGGCCGCAATTCGACGCTCTGATGGGCATAGGCCATGATGTTGTGCCACGTCTGGGCCGGCAGCGTGCCGCCGGTCATGCGTTTGGTCGGCGAGAAATCGTCGTTGCCCATCCACACCGCGCCGACGAAATTGCCGGTGTAACCGACGAACCAGGCGTCACGCCAGCTATTGGTGGTGCCGGTCTTGCCGGCGACCTTGATGCCGTCGAGTTGCGCCCGCTTGCCGGTGCCGTTCTCGACCACCGAATTCATCATCTTGATCATGTCGAGCGCGACCGATGGCGAGAGCACCTGCCGCGGTTTCGGTCCGTCGCGGTCGAAGCGCCAGACCAATTGGCCGGTGCCGGTGCGCACTTCAAGCGCGGCATGCGGCGTCACCGCGCGGCCGAGATTGGGGAAGGTCGCATAAGCCACCGCGTGCTCGTAGACATAGACTTCGTCGGCGCCGATCGGCAGCGACGGCGTGTCCGGCAGCGGCGCGTGAATACCGAAATTGCGCGCGGTCTGCACGATCATGGCGCGGCCGAGCTTCGGATTGCCGTGACCAAGCTCGATCGACAGCCTGACCGGAATGACATTGATCGAGTGGGTGATCGCCTCGATCAGCGTGATCGGCCCGGAAAAGCCGCCAGCATAGTTATGTGGACACCAATTGCCGATGCAGACCGGGCCGCCATCGACCACTGAGTTCGGCGTGAAGCCGTTGGCGAGCGCCGTCGCATAGACATAAGGCTTGAACGAGGAGCCAGGCTGGCGCAACGCGTCGGTGGCGCGGTTGAATTGGCTCGCGCCGTAATCGCGGCCGCCGATCATGGCGCGGACGCCGCCGTCGAGATCGGCGAACACTGCCGCCGACTGGCTGGCGCCGTAATCGTGGCCGTATTGGCGCAATTCGTTTTCGATCTCGTGCTCGGCAAAGCGCTGCAGATTGGAATCGAGCGCGGTGCGCACCACGAAGTAGCGGTCGGTGACTGTTTTTGGGAAGGTATCGACGAGCTTGCGCATCTCGTCGAAGGCGAAGTCGAGATAATAGTTCGGCGCGTCTTCGACGGTGCGGTCGATCGGGGTCGCCGGATTGCGCCGCGCGCCGTAGACCTGACCCTCGGTCATGAAGCCGTTGGCGACCAGATTGTCGAGCACGACATTGGCGCGGGCGCGCGCTGCCGGCAGGTTGACGAGCGGCGAAAATTTGGTCGGCGCCTTGAACATGCCGGCCAGCATCGCGGCTTCCGCAAGCGTCACGTCGCGCACCGACTTGCCGAAATAATATTCGGCCGCGGCATCGACGCCGAAGGCGCCGCCGCCCAGATAAGCGCGGTCGAGATAAAGCTTGAGGATCTCGTTCTTGGTGAGGTGGGTCTCGAGCCATTCCGCCAGGAAGGCTTCGTTGATCTTGCGCTGAATAGTGCGCTCGTTCGACAGGAATAGGTTCTTGGCGAGCTGCTGCGTCAGCGTCGAGCCGCCTTGCACCACGCCGCCCGCCTGGGCATTGGTCATCAGCGCGCGGAACGTGCCCTGAAAGTCGATGCCGAAATGCTCGTAGAAGCGGCGGTCCTCGGTGGCCAGCACCGCCTTGATGAGATGGTCCGGAAACTGGTCGAGCGGCACCGATTCATTGTGCTTGATGCCGCGGCTGCCGACTTCATTGCCGTAGCGGTCGAGGAAGGTAACGGCGAGATCGGCTTTCTTCAGCCAGTCGTCGTCGGAGGTCTGGCGGAAGGCCGGAATCGCGAGCACCAGCAACAGGAACAGTCCGCCGGTGCCGAGCGTGGCCATTTCCGACAGCGGCTCGACCAGCACCCAGCGCCGCCAGCCGGCGACGTGGAAGCCGTCCATGGCCGCGGTGAAGCGCTCATAGAGTTCGCGCGCCCACTTGCCGGCCTGGAAGATCGCAAAATCGATGCGGGCGTCGATATCGAGCAGCAGCCGCTTGAGCTTGGGCCGCCAATCGTCGCCCGGATCGGGGAACATGTCCGTCACTACCGCGCGCTCCGGAAATCGGCTGGAACCACGTGACCCGCTTTCTTAGCCGACAGAGGTTGGGCCGGCCATAAATTAGTTCGAACTCGGTAGGCAAAGCGTTCAACCGCTGCCGCTGCCGCAATTATCACAGGCGCAATGGCAATCAGGGGTAATTTGGGCATAGTTAGGGTTCGTCCGGAGAACAGCATGGCAACGGCGGACAATAGCTCGGACGATATCCCATTTTGGCGGCGCAAGTCCCTGGATGAAATGACTGATTCGGAATGGGAAAGCTTGTGCGACGGCTGCGGCCGATGCTGCCTCAATAAGCTCGAGGAAGAGGGCAATGACGCCGATACCTATTATACCAATGTCGGTTGCCGGCTGCTCGACGGCCAGACCTGCCGCTGCCGCGACTACGCCAACCGGCTGGAACTGGTCGACGATTGCGTTCAGCTGACGCCGGAGAGCCTCAAAACCATCAATTGGCTGCCGCCGTCCTGCGCCTATGTGCTGATCGCCAAGGGCAAAGACCTTTATTGGTGGCATCCGCTGATTTCCGGCGACCCCGAGACCGTTCATGCCGCCGGCGTGTCGGTCAGAGGCCGAATGAGCGCGACCGAAGAGACGGTGCCGGACGAGGATCTCGAGGACTACATTGTCAGCTGGCCGCAGAAATTGCCCAAGGGCGCGCGGCGGCGGCCGTAGTTTCCTTGATTTTTACGGGCGGAAAGAGCCCGCGCACCCCTGGTCTGCGATTTGGCCTGTTGCAACGCCGCGCCGTGGCGGCCAAGTGGTTCGCGGCGACGCCCACATCTGGCCCAATGACTAGGCCAACCCAAAGTGCCGATCCTAAAGTGCAATGACCAGCGAAATCGCTCCGCAAGATAAGCCTCGTATTGCCGGTCGCGCCGCCGATGCGGCAACGCCGGACGTCCTGCACCGGGGCGCACACGCGGCAACGCTCGAAGCCACCCGCGCGCCGCTCGACCACGCCGCGGCCCGCGCCATCATCTTCGGCATCATGCTCGCGATGTTTCTCTCGGCGCTGGAGCAGACCATCGTCGCGCCGGCGCTGCCGGCGATCGGTCGCAGCCTCGGCGGCATTGATGAACTGTCCTGGGTGGTGGCGGCTTATCTGCTGGCAGCGACCGCGGCGACACCACTGTTCGGCAAGCTCTCCGATATCTACGGCCGGCGCGCCATCATGCTTTCGGCGATCGGGATCTTCGTGCTCGGCTCGGTTGCCTGTGCGCTGGCGCCGTCGATCTGGTTTCTGATCGCCGCGCGCGGGTTGCAGGGGATCGGCGGCGGCGGGCTGTTACCGATTGCGCAGACCGTCATCGGCGACCTGTTGAGCCCAAAAGAGCGTCCCATCATTCAGGGCCACACCTCGGTCATGTTCATGGTCGCGAGCACGCTCGGTCCTGTCCTCGGCGGTCTGCTCACCGATCATCTGCATTGGTCGCTGATCTTTTGGATCAACCTGCCGCTCGGCATTATCGCGCTCGCCACAACCGATCGGGCGCTGCGCAAGCTGCCGCGGCACGATCGCCGTCATCAGCTCGATGTGTTTGGAGCAGTGGCGATGGTCTCGGCCGCCTTGGCGCTGATGCTGGCGCTATCCTGGGGCGGCACACATTATCCGTGGGGTTCGTGGCAAGTGGTCGCGCTGTTCGTCGCGTCGGCCGTACTGTGGTGCCTGTTCGTGCTGCGGCTCCTCACAGCGCGCGAGCCGTTCATTCCGCTTGCCATTCTCGGCGGCCGCGTCACCGGCACGATCATCTGCGCGGCCTTCTTCGCCGTCGGCACTATTATCGGCATCACCATCTACACGCCGCTCTATTGCCAGACTGTGCTCGGCATTTCGGCGAGCCAATCGGGCCTGACCTTGATCGCCTTTATGGCCGGCACCGTGATCGGCTCGCAAACCACAATGCGGGTGATGGTGCGCATCAAGCATTATATGCGCATCCCGATGGTGAGCCTGACGATTGCCATCATCGTGCTGGGCATCCTTGCCGCCAACCCGGCGGGCGTGACTTTGACCGAGTTCGCGGGACTGCTTTTTGCGCTCGGCGTCGGGCTCGGCCCGATGTACCCGATGAGCACACTGGTGACACAAAACTCGGTGAAGCCGCATCAGATGGGCACTGCGACCGGGACGCTGAATTTCTTTCGTACGCTCGGCGGCGCGCTCATCGTCGCGGTGTTTGGCGCGCTGGTGCTCGGCGGCGCCTCCGACGGATCAGGCGTCATGACGCTGGAGAAGATCGCGACCCAGCACGGCGATCTGGCGCCGGCGTTCCAAAATGTCTTCATCGCCGCAATTATCTTTATTGCGATTGCCCTGTGCTGCCTGCTGATGGTCGAGGAACGGCCGATGCACGGGCCGGTGCGTCTCGGCGACGCCGGCGCGGAATGATCACTGCGCGAGTGGCGAGCCGAGCGCGCGAGCCGTGTCCACGATCCACGACCGATAGCGTTGCAGCGGCGTCAGCCCCGTCAGTCCGCCGCAGCCGCCGGTCAGGTTAGGGCCGGTCGACCAGCTGACGATGCCGAGCACGACGAGGCTGCCATTGTCGTCGCGAAAGGCCGGTGCCCCGGAATCGCCGGTGCAGGCGCCGAGCCCGGCGCTGATCCCTTTGGTTGCCGGATCGAACAGGCGGATTTCAAACGAGCTCGGGTGGCCGGTGACGGTGAGCATCGCCGCATGCGCAAGCCCGTCGAGCCTTTCGGCGCCGCGCACCGTCACGCCGATGCCGGCAACGACGAGTGTGTCGCCGATAGCGACCTGTTCATTGTCGCCGGCGATCCGCACCGGCGTGACGCGCGCCGGCGCCGGCTCGCCGAGCTTGAGCAGCGCGACGTCGGCTGTGGCGAGATGCGCGAACAGCCGTTTGATGTCGAATTGGGGATGACGCGCGGTGCGCACCACGTCTTTGAGCGCCGGCACTTGGCCGGGCGCGGTGTCGGCAAGCTTGTAGCGGCCGTCCGGCTCCACGCAGTGCCCGGCGGTGAGCAGCAAGTCGCGCGCGATCGCGGTCGCGGTGCAAAAGGTGCCGTAGGAACTCAGGATCGTCACCACGGCATTGCGGACGCTGCCGCTCGCCGGCGGCGCGCCGCCGACCATAGCGGCGCTCGGCGCCACGGCCGCCCCGCTCATGGCGGTAACCGCGAGCGCCGTGAACAAAGCGGCGGGAAATAGCCGTAGCAGTGGTCGTATCTCGGTCATGGGCGCTTCTTACGGCCTTTTCTCTCGGTTTCGCCGCCACAATAGCGATGTTTTCAAGTTTTCGTGTGAGAGGCGCTGCAGGCCCTCCGTTCAGGCCGCGTTCACTGCGGCGGCATTAGGAACGCCCATGAGTTCCGCCGTACGATTCGCGATTGTCGCCCTTTTCTTGCTGGCGCTGGCTCCGGTCCTTGTCCCCGCGCGCGGCCAGGACGGTGGCCGCGACAGCGCTCGTCCGGCACCCCCGGCCGCCGCGATCGGCGATGCAGTTCACGACCCAGCCCGCGATACCGCACATGACACCGGCCACGCCTGCCTCGACCAGCGGGAGCGCCGCGCCGAGGCCGGTAAGCTTATTCCGCTGGCCGCCGCCATGCGCACGGCCCGGGCGCGGATGCCCGGGACCGTGGTCCGAGCGCGTCTATGCCGCGGTAACGAGGGTCTCGTCTATGTGCTGACAGTCCTCGCCCGCGATGGCAAAGTGGCCCGCCTGACCGTCGACGCCGTGAAAGGCACGCTCGTCGGCGGTCTGTAAACGTGATCCGGAAAAGTGGGTACCGGTTTCCGATAAGGTCATGCGCCACTGATCCAAGCGGAGCTTTCTTTGCGGCTTCTTGTTGTTGAAGACGATCCTGACCTTAACCGGCAGCTTGCCACGGCGTTGACCGACGCCGGCTATGTCGTCGATCGCGCCTTCGACGGCGAGGAGGGACACTATCTCGGCGAGAGCGAGCCCTACGACGCCGTGATCCTCGATATCGGCCTGCCGAAGCTGGACGGCATTTCCGTTCTCGAAGCCTGGCGGCGCTCCGGCCGCGCCATGCCCGTACTCATCCTTACCGCGCGCGACCGCTGGAGCGACAAGGTTCAGGGCTTCGACGCCGGCGCCGACGATTATGTCGCCAAGCCCTTTCATCTCGAAGAAGTGCTGGCGCGGGTGCGCGCGCTGCTGCGCCGTTCGGCCGGTCACGCCAAGAGCGAGTTCACCTGCGGGCCGGTCCGCCTCGATACCCGCACCGGCCGCGTCGCAGTGGACGGCAATCCGGTCAAGCTCACCTCGCACGAATACCGGCTGTTGTCTTACCTGATGCACCATACCGGCCGCGTGGTGTCGCGCACCGAACTGGTCGAGCATCTCTACGATCAGGATTTCGACCGCGACTCCAACACCATCGAAGTCTTCGTCGGGCGCATCCGCAAGAAACTCGGCGTCGACGTCATCCAAACCGTGCGCGGTCTCGGCTATCTGTTGACGCCGCCCGATGCGCGCTAATTCGCTCGCGGTTCGTCTGTTCCTCTGGGCCACCGCCTGGACGGTGGTCATTCTCATCATCACAGGCATCGCGCTGTCGACGCTTTATCGTCACGCCGTCGAGCGCGCCTTCGACCGCCGTCTCGACGTCTATCTGCGCACGCTGGTGGCCGATGTCGCTTCGCCGGAGGAGGGCGGCGAGAAATTCCCGCAGTCGATCGGCGAGCCGTTGTTCGAATTGCCGCTGTCGGGCTGGTACTGGCAGGTCACGCGGCTCGACACCAAGACGCCGGAAGTGCATTCCTCGCGCTCGCTGTGGGATTCAAATCTGCCGCGGCTGCCTGAGGGTCACTCGGCAAGCGCCGCCGAATACCGGCAGGGCTATGCGCAGGGACCGGAAGAACAGAACCTGCGCATCGTCGAGCGCAATATCGATCTCGGCGGCGACGGCCGTTATTTGATCTCGGTTGCCGGCGACGCGTCGGAGATCGACGACGAGACCAACAGTTTCGACCGCGCCATCGGCATGACCTTTGCCGCGCTCACTGTGGCGCTGCTGCTCACCACGGCGCTGCAAGTGCGCTTCGGGCTCGCGCCGCTCAAGCGCATCACCGACAGCTTGGCCGAGATCCGCTCCGGCCGCGCCGAGCGGCTGCAAGGCGAATTCCCGGTCGAGATCGCGCCGCTGGCGCGCGAGACCAATGCGCTGATCGAGGCCAATCGGGAAATCGTCGAACGCGCCCGCACCCATGTCGGCAATCTGGCGCATGCGCTGAAAACGCCGCTTTCGGTCATCGTCAACGAGGCCGCCGCCCGCGGCAACGATCCGCTGGCGCATAAGGTCTTGGAGCAAACCGACATCATGCGCGACCAGGTGGCGCGCCAGCTCGAGCGGGCGCGGCTTGCGGCGCGGTCGAGCGTCATCGGCACGCTGGTGGAAATTCCGCCGGTGGTGACGGCCATGGAGAAGCTCTATCGGGCCCGCGACATTGCCATCGACGTCGACGTGCCCAAGGACACGCGTTTCCGCGGCGAGCAGCAGGATCTCGAGGAGATGATCGGCAACCTCGTCGACAATAGCTGCAAATGGGCGCAGTCGCGGGTCGCTATCGAGGTCTTGGCCGACCAGCCGGCGGCCGGCGACGGCAAGCGCCGCGTGCGCATCATCGTCGACGACGACGGGCCCGGGCTTTCGCCTGCCGAACGCGAGCAGGTGTCGCAGCGCGGCCAGCGCCTCGACGAAACCAAGCCCGGCTCGGGCCTTGGTCTCTCGATCGTGATCGAGCTTGCGGGCCTTTACGGCGGCGTGCTGACGCTCGGCACCGCGCCGATCGGCGGCTTGCGCGCCGAGCTGGCGCTGCCGGGCGGTTAAGCCTTTCGGCGAGGATGACGCAGGCGCACCCGATATGTAGTCTTATCCGCAAGCGCCGTCGGACAGAACGGCCTCACCAGGGAGGAATTTCATGCAGTTGTCTCGCCGTCGGCTGCTTGCGAGCGGTACTTCGATCGTTCTGACCGGTGTTGCGGCTGCACCAATGATTGCAGCGCCAAGGGTCGCCCGCGCGCAGCCGGCGCAATGGACCTACAAATACGCCAACAATCTTCCCGACACCCATCCGATGAATGTCCGCGCCCGCGAAATGGCGGCCGCGATCAAGACGCAGACCGACGGCCGTTTCGATCTGCAGATCTTCCCGTCGAGCCAGCTTGGCTCCGACACCGATACGCTGAGCCAGATCCGTTCCGGCGGCGTCGAGTTCTTCACGCTTTCGGGACTTATTCTGGCGACGCTCGTACCCGCCGCTTCGATCAACGGCCTGGGCTTTGCGTTTCCGAGCTACGACGCGGTGTGGCGGGCGATGGACGGCGATCTCGGCGCCTATGTGCGCGGGCAGATCGCCAAGTCCGGCCTCATCGCCATGGAGAAGATCTGGGACAACGGCTTCCGGCAGACCACGACATCGACCAAGCCGATCGTGGCGCCGGACGATTTCAAAGGCATGAAGCTGCGCGTGCCGCCGTCGCCGCTGTGGACGTCGATGTTCAAGGCGCTCGATGCCGCGCCGGCCTCGATCAATTTCAACGAAGTCTATTCGGCGCTGCAGACCAAGATCGTCGACGGCCAGGAAAATCCACTGGCGATCATTTCGACGGCGAAGCTCTACGAGGTGCAGAAATACTGTTCGCTGACCAATCATATGTGGGACGGTTTCTGGTTCCTTGCCAACCAGCGCGCCTGGGAGGCGCTGCCGCCCGACGTGCGCGACATCGTCGCCAGAAACATCAACACCGCCGGCCTGAAAGAGCGCGAGGATGTCGCCGAGCTCAACGCAACCCTGCAGCAGAGCCTCGCCGCCAAGGGCCTTGCTTTCAACCGGCCCGATCCGGCGCCGTTCCGTGACAAGCTGCGCGCGGCCGGCTTCTATACCGAATGGAAGGGCAAATACGGCGATGAGGCCTGGACCATTCTGGAGAAATCCACCGGCAAGCTGGCGTGACCGCTGGTGAGCACGCTGCAAACCGTATCCTTTGCCAAAGAGAGCGGGGGAGCTTCGCGCTCTTTCGGCGCGGCGATTGAGTCTTCGCTCGGCTCCTTCGTTGAAATCTTGGCGGCGGGTCTGGTCGGCGCCGAAATCCTGATCCTGTTCGGCGGCGTGGTGTCGCGTTACGTCTTCGACCGGCCGCTGGTCTGGTCGGACGAACTCGCCTCCACGCTATTCCTGTGGCTGGCGATGCTCGGCGCGGTCATTGCGTTCCGCCGCGACGAGCATATGCGCATGACGGCCTGCGTCGCCATGCTGCCGCGGCACTGGCGCGGCGCGCTCGATACGTTTGCGACCGGCGCGGCGCTTGCGTTCCTTTTGCTCATCGCCTGGCCGACGTATCAATACGCGCTTTATCAGCTGCCGATTACGACGTCGGCGCTTGAAATCACCGATACTTGGCGCGCTGCCGCCATGCCTGCCGGCATTGCGCTGATGATCGTCTTTGCGATGCTGCGGCTGGCGCGGACCGGCTCGCTCTCGATGTTGCTATTGTCGCTCGGCGCGGCTGCCGCCATCGTCGCGCTGTTCTGGGCCGTGGGGCCGGTATTTCTCAAGCTCGGCAATCTCAATCTTCTGATCTTTTTCGTCGGTGTTGTTGCGGCCGCCGTATTTGCCGGGGTGCCGATCGCGTTTGCGTTTGGACTTGCGATTTTCGGCTATCTCGCGCTCGGCACGCACACGCCACTGATGGTTCTGGTCGGCCGCATGGACGAGGGTATGAGCCATCTTATTCTTCTCGCCGTGCCGCTCTTCGTCTTTCTCGGCCTGCTTATCGAAATGACCGGCATGGCGGCCGCCATGGTGGCGTTCCTGGCGAGCCTCTTGGGTCACGTGCGCGGCGGACTGCACTATGTGCTGGTGTCCGCGATGTATCTCGTCTCCGGCATTTCCGGCTCGAAAGCCGCCGACATGGCCGCCGTCGCGCCGGTGCTGTTTCCGGAAATGAAGGCGCGCGGCGCCAAGCCCGGCGACCTGGTCGCGCTGTTGTCGGCAACCGGCGCGCAGACCGAAACCATTCCGCCAAGTCTTGTTCTCATCACCATCGGCTCGGTGACCGGCGTCTCGATCGCGGCTTTGTTCACCGGCGGACTGCTGCCCGGCGTCGTGCTGGCCTTTCTGTTGTGCCTTGTCGTGCATTGGCGCTATCGCCACGCGGCGACCGAGCAATCCGGCCGTGCCAGCAAGCGCGACATCGCGCGCGCGTTCTTCATCGCGCTGCCGGCGCTGGTGCTGCCGTTCCTGATCCGCGCTGCTGTGGTCGAAGGCATCGCCACCGCAACCGAAGTCTCCACCATCGGCATCGCTTATTCGGCGATTGCCGGCCTTCTCATCTATCGCCGTTTCGATTGGTCGGCGCTGCGCCCCATGCTGGTCTCGACCGCCTGCCTGTCGGGCGCAATCCTCTTCATCATCGGCACGGCGACCGGCATGGCCTGGGGCCTGACGCAGTCCGGCTTCTCGCGCACCTTGGCGGCAGCGATGACCGGCTTGCCCGGCGGCGCCGCGACGTTCATGGCGGCGTCGATCGCGGCCTTTGTCGTGCTCGGCTCGGTGCTCGAAGGTATTCCAGCTATTGTTTTGTTCGGGCCGCTGTTGTTTCCGATCGCCAAGGCGGTCGGCATCCACGAAGTGCATTACGCGATGGTGGTCATTCTGGCGATGGGCATCGGCCTGTTCGCGCCGCCCTTCGGCGTTGGCTATTACGCCGCCTGTGCCATCGGCCGCGTCGAGCCGGCCGAAGGCATGCGGCCGATCTTGGCCTATATGCTGGCGCTGGTGATCGGCACGGCGATTGTCGCCGCCGTGCCGTGGATTTCGATCGGGTTCTTGCGGTAGCGGGCGTCACGGATGAACGCGGGCGTTCCCAAAGGCGGCGTCGCTCCCTCGTCAAAGCGCGCGATGAATCTCGCGCAGTTCCTGCGCCAGACGGCGAAGCGTCGCGCCGGCGAGATTGCCTTGGTCTGGGGCGAGAGGCGCTGGACCTGGGCGGAACTCGACCGTCGCGTGGATGCGATGGCTGTGGCGCTTGCCGCGCGCGGCATAGGGAAGGGCGACCGCGTCCTGGTGCAATCGAAGAATTGCAATCAGATGTTCGAGAGCATGTTCGCGTGCTTTCGGCTCGGCGCGGTCTGGGTGCCGACCAATTTTCGTCTGACGGCGGATGAAGTCGCCTATCTCGCCAAAGCGAGCGACGCTGCCGCCATGATCTGCGGCGCCGAATTTCCGGACCATGCCGCGGCGGCGAAACAAGCGGCGCCGAGCATTCGCGTTACGATCTCGATCGGCGCGGCGCCGTTCGGCGGCGACTATGATGCGCTGGTTGCCGAATATGACGGGTCAAATGCGCCGGAAGCTGGGGTCGAGCGCGACGATCCGTGCTGGTTCTTCTTCACTTCGGGAACGACGGGGCGGCCGAAAGCGGCGGTGCTGACGCACGGCCAGATGGGCTTCGTCGTCACCAATCACCTGTGCGATCTGATGCCCGCGACCACGCACCGTGACGCTTCGCTTGTCGTTGCGCCGCTGTCGCACGGCGCGGGCATCCATCAATTGGCGCAGGTTGCGCGCGGCGTGAAAACGGTTCTGCTGGGCAGCGAGAAATTTGATGCTGTGGAGGCCTGGCGCCTGGTCGAGCAATGGCGCATCAGCAACATGTTCACCGTGCCGACGATCCTGAACATGCTCGCCGCGCATCCCGCCGCCGACACATTCGATCATTCCTCGTTGCGTTATGTGATCTATGCCGGGGCGCCGATGTATCGTGAGGATCAAAAGCACGCGCTGAAGAAGCTCGGCAAAGTGCTGGTGCAATATTTCGGTCTCGGCGAAGTCACCGGCAACATCACGGTGCTGCCGGCCGATCTGCACGAGCCGGAGGACGGCCCGCACGCGAAGATCGGCACCTGCGGCTATGCCCGCACCGGCATGCAGATTTCCATTCACGATGACAACGGCCGCGAATTAGGGGCAGGGGAAACCGGCGAGATTTGCGTCTGCGGGCTCGCGGTCTTCGCCGGCTATTACGACAATCCCGAAGCCAATGCGAAGGCGTTTCGCGACGGCTGGTTTCGCACCGGCGATCTCGGCCACATGGACGCGCAAGGTTTCCTCTACATCACCGGCCGCGCCTCCGACATGTACATATCCGGCGGCTCGAACGTTTATCCGCGCGAGATCGAGGAGAAGGTGCTCGCGCATCCGGCCGTTGCCGAGGTCGCCATTGTCGGCGTGCCGGACCGGATCTGGGGCGAGGCCGGTATCGCGGTTTGCGTATTGCGGGGCGGTGCGCGGCTCAACGAGCAGGAATTGCTCGCGTGGCTCGCGCCGAAAGTGGCGCGCTACAAGCTGCCCAAGCGGGTGTTTTTCTGGGCCGAACTGCCGCGATCCGGCTACGGCAAGATCACCAAGAAGCTGATCCGCGCCGAACTCGATGCGCGCGGCTGTCTTGAAGCCGCCGGCGTGACGGCGCCATAACCGCCGTCAGCGCAGGTCCAGACGAGCTGTGGAGTTTTCGATGAGCCCGCGGATCATGATGTTGAAGGCGACGACGATCCGCTCCTCCTTTTCGTCGGCTGAGCCTTGCTCGACGGAGTGGGGCATATGGCTCGGCCAGATCACCATGCGGCCTTTCTCGGCCGGCATGATGAAGACGTCGGAGTTCAAGTCGTTCTTCTTCGCGTAAGCGGGCTCGAGATTTCTGGCGAGCAAACGCGGCGAGGCGAACGCCGTCGGCCCGCAATTCTTCGGCGTCTTGATATAGACAACGCCGCTCAACAGGCAGTTCGGATGCATATGCATGAAATGGCGGCGATTGGGATTGGCAATGTTCGCCCACATATTGGTGATGTAATGGGAATCCCGCTTCACCGCTAAAGCGTCGAGGATAATTCCGGACTCCTCAATGATCACCGTAACCAGCTCTTTCATCTCGGGAAGAGTCTGGAGGTTGTCCGGCGACATATAGGCCAGGATCGCTCCCTCCGGAGAGAAGGTCCCTTTGCCGGACTTCTGCAATTCGCGCAATTTTTTCTCGATCCGGTCGCAAGCGGTGACGTCGGGTAAATTCCCCGTAAACATCGGTGTCGGAAACAGCATGAACATCTGCTTCGCAGTCAGCTCATGCGCTGTCGGCTTATAGGGAGTGTCCAGCATGGCAATGCGCGCCTTGATCTTGTCTGGGACTGTTTTTCGGCCGCCCAAAATGGCTGGCGCTGATCATCATGCGCGCCAGCTCGCTGTGGGAGTCTGCGCAGGATGACTCGAAAAATATATGGCTGCCTCCGTAAATCGGCGGCTGCAGGGCGTAACGCCGAAATAAAGTTTACGCGGCCGGATATGCGAGGAGCGCGAAGGATACGCCGCGGATTCAGGCCACGGCGCGTTGCGCGCCTGCGATTGCAAAGCGCGGTGCGGTCTCGACCCGGTCGCGTCCTTTGCGCTTGGCTTCATAGAGCGCGCCGTCGGCGGCCCTCACCAGATCGCGCGGCAGCAATCCTTGCCGCGGAATGAGCGAAGCCACGCCGACGCTGACGGTCGGCGTACTGTCGGGGCGGCCTTGCTGGTCGGCGCGAAGCGCGGCGATGCTGGCGCGGATATTCTCGCCAAGTTCGACGGCTTCGGCCGCTGAGGCGCCGCGCAGCATGACGACGAATTCCTCGCCGCCATAACGCGCGCTGACGCCGCCGGTGCCTTCCGTATTGGTGGCGATGCATTGCGCGATGGCGAGAAGCGCGGCATCGCCGGCCTGATGGCCGAATTGATCGTTGTACTCTTTGAATTTGTCGGCATCGATCATGAGGAGAGCCATCGCACGCTGCGCCTCAAGCGCACGGCTCCATTCCGTCAGCAGCATCTCGTCGAGACAGCGGCGGTTCAGAAGCTTGGTCAGGCCGTCGGTGGTCGCCACGATCGAGAGCTGGCGCTCGGCGTCGCTGCGCCGCTTCAGCGCACGAATGAGCAGAGCGAACAAGGCGAAATTGATCGCGCACAAAGCGAGCATCAAGAGGCCGATCCGCCAAGTCTTCTCGAACCAAGGCGTGTAGATCGAGTCGAGCGATGTGCCGTAGCTCAGCGTGAGCGGCTGATCGCCGACGGCTTGGAAAACATAGAGCCGACGCACGCCGTCAATGCTGGCGGTGGATTCGAACGAGCCGGACGGAAACGTCGCGCCGCGCTGGAAAATCGAGGTACGGGTTAGACTGCGGCCGATCATTTGCTGCTGGAAGGGCGAGCGCATGATCAGGGTACCGTCGTCGCGGATCAGCGTGAGCGCGTCCTGGCTGCCCAGGTTCACCTTGGCGAACATCTTTTCGAAATAGCTCAGGCGCAATGTACCGACGACGGCGCCGTTGAAGGCGCCGTCGGCGTCGGTCAGCCGCCGGCTGATGGCGACGACATATTCGCCGTCCGGTCCGATCCACGGCCGGCTGACATAGGGACCGTTGCCGATCCTCTGGATCTGACTCTTGAAGAAATCGTCTTGCGCAAAGTTATGAGGCTGCGGCGTCAGTGTGCGGGAATCGATGATGACGGTGCCGTGCTTGTCGAGTACGAAGATCGAGCCCATGTCCTTGGCGGTCGCGGCGCGGTCGAACAGGACCAGTTGCCGGACTTCAGGGTTGAGCTTGGCCAATCCCGGCACTCTCAAGCCCTCGAGGACTCCCTGCAGCGACAGATCGTAGAGTTCGAGATTGCGGTCGATTTCCGATGCCATCGCCGCGATGACGTTGTAGGCGGCGAGACGCGCGCGCTCGCGCGCCTGGTCGCGGCTGTCCAATTGCAGGAAGCCGAAGATTGCGGAAAAACCCAGCGTGATGATCAACCCGAGAACGATCAGCGGCTTCGCGTGACTACGGCTGGGTGCTGGCGCCGAGGTTGAGGCTGGCATGACAGTCGTGCGGCCGTCCGGGTGACTGTTTCATTGCGCCGTTTGTAGTCATCCTTGATTGAGGTTTGGCTCAGTAAATGCCGGCAATGCGAATTGTCCGGTTAAGGTCGCCGTAACCACGCGCGTCGTCGTCGCCCGCCGCACGCGGCGCCGCGTTCGATCTGGGCCGGAATTGTCTAGGCGTCGTGGCGGCTTGGCTCAGGCTTCTTCAGCCACGGCGCGGCTGCACTCGTCGCAGCGATAGATGATCAAGGCGGGCCGCGTTCCGACCTGCGGAAGCTTGCCGACGTAAGACATTTCTCGTTCGCAGTTCTCGCAGGCACGCTGCGGCAGGCTTTTGTTTTTCGGTGACCGGTTCATCGCAAAGCGATCTCTTCGAACGACGCAGATTGGGAGGGTAGAGGTTTAATGCAGGCGCTCGGCCCGCTTCTGCCGCTCGATGACTTCTGTCCTGTTCGGTGGGCGTCGCTCTCTAACACACCTGGCGCGCGGTGACACTGCCGTCGGCGAATAATCAAGCGCATGGTTTCGATATGCTGTCGGGCGCGGCTTGCTGATTTGCCGACACAACAATGCGCTATCTAAGCCCGGACAATTCTTCCGATTTAAATTAGCCGATGCTGCGATTATGATGCGGCCGCGATGAGGACGATCAAACCGCAGCAAAATCGGAGAATGTCATGAGGAGAATGTCATGAGACGTCTGCTGATCGCGTCTGTGTTGAGCGTTGTTGCTATCGCTGGTGTCATGGTTGGCGTCTTGGCCATGCCGGCCACCGCGCAGGCGCATTGGAGCCACACGCACCGGTTCTGGCATCACGCTCGGTATCGCGGCACGTCGTATTATCCATATTATGCCTTCTCCGATGAATGGCGATACTGGCCGATCTGCGTTTGGCGTCGCAGCTGGGATGCTTATTGGTATCGGGCCTGTTCCTGACCGTTTTTGCGCCGGACGCCTCTAATCGGCGGATCGAACGTTCACCCCGATCGACAATCCTGACGCGCTCAAAATCCGGCGACAGCTTCAAGCGTCTTACCGGACGCCTCCTGCATGCGGTGCCTGGCTTCGAGCATCTCATTGCTGTCGCGCAGCGGAGCGATCTCCTTGGCGAATTCCGGCCGTGACGCCAGTCGCTCTTTCCAGGCAAAGACGTGTGGATGCAGCCGCGCGAGCGGATAACCTGCAAGCGACAGCCGGTGGGCATAGATCAGCCAAGCGATATCGAGGACGCTGAGCGTTTCACCCGTCAAATAGAGTTGCTGCGCTAGAATCTTGTCCATCGCTTCGAACTCGGCGCGGAATTTTCGCGCCGAGCGCCATACCGCGTCGTCGGGAAAACCCTCTTTCGCCGCGCGTTGCCAGAATTCGATCTGGGTCTGCTTGTCGCGATCGATCAGTCCCTGCACGGTGCCCGAGCCGTTCGCGGCATAACTCTGCAGCGCTTCGGCAGGCTTAGGCGGTCCCGGGGGAGCGAACACGAAACGGAAGCTCAGCGTTCGCAGATCGAGATGCAGATCGTCCTCGTGTCTGAGGAGGGCCGCGACATTGTTCTCGTGGCCGCGCGGAATGAGTCGCGGCTCGGGAAAGGTCTTTTCCAGATAGGTGATGATGTCGTTGCTCTCGATGTGCACGGCGCCGTCATGCACCAGGACCGGCACCAGTCCGCGCGGATTGACCCCGAGAAACCAGGGCCGGAAATTCTCGTTGCCGGGCAGATCGATATGGTGCGACTGCCAGGGAATGCCTTTGAGATTGAGGAACACCCGCAGTTTCTGCGAGCATGACGAGCCCATGAAGTGCAGGATGTGCACGCCTTTCCACGCCAGCACTTCGCGCGTCTTGATGTCGCCGTCGATGAGCTGAACCATCGCAACGCCTCATGCCGCCTTCAATAATGTTTGCACCTTCGGCCATGGATCCGGCGCAAGATTTTTGAACGGCGCCCAGTCGGCGTCCTGCATGCGGTCGAAGATCGCGGCCTTGACGGAAGGACGCTCCCGCACGCGGGCCCACCAGCCGGCGATCGCGGGTTCCATTTGCCAAATCGCGCCGAGCTTGAGGACTTCGAGACGCAGAATGTAGGGGATCACCGCACAATCGGCATTGGTGAAAGTGTCGCCGGCGAGGAAAGGTCCGCGCCGGAGGTCTTCCGCCATCCACGAAATCATCTTCTGATGCTGCCCGAGTGCGTCGATGACGAATTCCGAATCGAGGCCGTGTTCGATCACGCTGCGCTTGTACTCGGCGCGCCGCTTGAGCGGCGCCTTGTTGATCTCGGCGAGCCACTGCTCGCGTTGCATTTTGAGAAACCGGGGACGGAACGCCGTTGCGAAAGTGATGATGGTGCACGCGTTGTGCATGTATTCGTCGATCAGCTTGTTGTAGAGGCGTACGCGATGGCGCGGGACCGGCGTTTTCGGCATCAAGGGCGGATCGGGGAAGGCTTCGTCAATATAGTAGAGGATCAACGAGGATTCGGTGATGACGTTGCCGTCATGCACCAGCGTCGGCACGACACCGTTCGGATTGAGCTTCATATAGGCGGGGTCGTTCTGGTCGCCCTGCAGCGTCAGCAGATGCTCTTCGACCTCTTGGCCCTTTTCCTCGAGCGCGATACGCACTTTCTGGGCGCAGACCGAATTGATGTTGTGATAGAGCTCCAGCACGTTTATTCCTCCTCGAATGCTACTTGTTAAACCGGCGTTTCATGCCGCCGAATATTTTATGCCGCCAGTCTCGCGCGGTCGTGCGGCTGGCCGAAATCGACGGGTGTCCCTTTGGGGATGATCCCGGTCGGGTTCACCTTGGCGATCGCATAGTAGTTGATGACATAGTAGCGCGCCTTCACCGTGTCGGCGACGCCGGGCACCTGATAGAGCTCGCGCATATAGTTCGACAGGTTCGGATAGTCGGCGATGCGCTGCCGGTTGCATTTGAACAGCGAGAAATAAGCAACGTCGAAACGCACCAGGGTCGGGAACAGCCGCCAGTCCGCTTCCGTGATCTCCCCGCCGGCCAGATAACGCTGGCGCGACAGCCGCGCCTCGAGCCAGTCGAGCGTCTCGAATAGCCCGTCATAGGCTTCCTCATAGGCGCTTTGCGTCTTGGCAAAGCCGGCGCGGTACACGCCGTTATTGACATTGTGATAGACGCGCTCGTTGACGGCGTCGATCTCGGCTCGCACGGCTTGCGGATAGAGGTCGGTGCGATCGCCGGTGATCGCGTCGAACTCGGTGTTGAACATGCGGATGATTTCGGATGACTCGTTGTTGACGATCCGCTTCGTCTTCTTGTCCCAGAGGGTGGGGACCGTGACCTTGCCGGTATAGGTCGGATTGCTCGCGACGTAGGCTTCGTACAAGTAGTGAAAGCCGTTGACCTCGTCGGGAATGCAATCCGGATATCGCGCGTCGCGTTCGAAGGTCCAGCCGTTCTGCTTGAGGCCTGGAATAGAGTAGGCCACCGAGATGAGTTCGGTGAGCTTCTTGATCGCGCGGTAGATCAGCGTGCGATGCGCCCACGGGCAGCCATGCGCGACATAAAGATGATAGCGGCCGGGTTCGGCTTTGAAGCCCGACGAGCCGTCCGCGGTGATGCGGCCGCGGAACACGCTGTCGGCGCGCTTGAACTGGCCGGATTGACTTGTTTCTTGCGGCAATTCGCCGTCGGTCCATTTGCCGTCGATCAGAACACCCATGTCAAACCACCCATGTCACCCATGATGCCGCGCTCCCGAAATGGCGCATGTCGAGCGCGCCGCTTGATTTTGTATCAATCGTTATATAACGTCAATGCGAAATTGCAGTGCGCCGCAGAGGAGCTTTCGCAACCAAACCATGCCGCGACCGAGGGAATTCGACGAAACGGCCGCGCTTGAAGCGGCCATTGAGTGCTTCTGGCGGCGCGGCTACGAGGCCACGTCGCTGCGCGATCTCACCGCATCCATGGGCTTGACGGCGCCAAGCCTCTACAACGCCTTCGGCGACAAGGAAGAACTGTTCGCGCGCGCCTTGGACCGCTATCTCGACCGCACGACGCGCGATCGGCTGCGCCGGCTCGAAGCCTCGCTGAAGCCCAAGGAGGCGCTGCACCGTTTCTTCGCCGAGATCGTCGAGCACTCCATCAAGGACCGGCAGCGCAAGGGCTGCTTTCTGGTGAACTCCGCGCTCGAGGTCGCGCCGCACCATGCCGAATGCCGTGCCGTGATTGCCGAACAGTTCGGCGAGATCGAAGCATTCTTCAAGCGATGCATCCTCGCCGCTCAGGCCGATAAAACTGTTCCGTTCAATGTCGTCGCCGCGGACGTCGCGCGCATGTTGCTCGGGGTGTTGCTCGGCGTCCGCGTTTTGGCGCGAACCAAACCTGACCGCGACCTCCTTGAGGGTGTCGTGCGGCCGGCTCTTGCACTGCTCGACGAGCCTCGCCGCAAAGGGAGATGAAAGCAATGATTGATCTTTATTACTGGACGACGCCGAACGGTCACAAGATCACGATCTTTCTTGAAGAGACCGCGCTGCCGTATCGGGTCGTGCCGGTCAATATCGGCAAGGGCGAGCAGTTCAAGCCGGACTTCCTCGCGATCTCGCCCAACAATCGCATGCCGGCGATCGTCGATCACAATCCGAAAGACGGCCGCGATCCGATTTCGGTTTTCGAATCCGGCGCCATTCTGGTCTATCTCGCCGAGAAGACCGGTAAATACCTGCCGAACGGCTTCCGCGATCGCGTCGAAGTGATGGAATGGCTGTTCTGGCAGATGGCGGGGCTTGGGCCGATGGCTGGGCAGAACCATCACTTTGCGCATTATGCGCCTGAGAAGCTTCCCTATGCGATCGAACGCTACGCCAAGGAGACGAACCGGCTGTACGGCGTGCTCAACAAGGGGCTGTCGGATCGCGAATTCATCGCCGGCCGCTACTCGATCGCCGACATGGCCACCTATCCGTGGACCGTTCCTTATGAGCGGCAAGGCCAGAAGCTCGAAGACTTTCCGAATCTCAAGCGGTGGTTCGAAGCGATGCGCGAGCGTCCAGCGGTCAAGCGCGCCTATGCGCGTGCGAAAGAGATCAATACCGCGCCGACAGTCAGCGAGGAATCAAAGGCCATCCTGTTCGGCCAGACGGCCGCGGCGGTTGCCCGATAGCGCTGCTTAAGCGCCTACCATGAGGTCTGATCGGAAACTGAATACGCCAACCCAAGTGAGGTCATCATGTCTTTAAAGCAACAACTCGCCGAATATCGGGCCGGCTGGTTCGAGCGGGTGCCGGCGGAGCGGCAAGCGATCATGGAGCGGCATATCGCCGGATTGCGCGACGGGCTCGCGAAGAGCGCGCTGAAAACCGGCGACCGCGCGCCGGCCGTCGTGCTCGGCAATGCCAGGGGTGACACCGTCGATGTCGGCGCGTTGCTGAAGAACGGTCCTGTCATCGTCAGTTTCTATCGCGGCGGCTGGTGCCCTTATTGCAATTTTGAACTGCGGGCGTTCCAGCAGATCCTTCGGCAGATCGAAGCCGCGGGTGCGACGCTGGTCGCGATCAGCCCGGAAAAGCCGGACGATACGCTCTCGACCGCCGAGAAGAACGCGCTCAGTTTCGAAGTGCTGAGCGATGTCGGTCAAAAAGTCGGCCGCGCATTCGGATTGGTCTATGACTTCAGCGACGAGCTGAAATCCGCCTATAAGGAATTCGGCATAGACATTCCGGGCAAAAACGGTGCTGAGGATTGGGCTCTGCCGATTTCGGCTACCTATGTCGTCGACCGCGATGGCACGATCATTTATGCCTATACCGACGCGGATTATCGTGATCGTGCCGAGCCGGCCGATGTTCTGGAGGTATTGAAGAAAACGGCAGCCGCAGCCTAGCGCGCCTGCGGTCTCTTCAATTACAACGCCAAGCGACTACAACGCCAAACCCTTCGCTTTGTAGATCGCGATTGCCTGTGGCGCGGCGAGAAATTCAATAAACGCGCGGCCGGCCGACGGTTCCTTCGCGTACGCCGGAATGCCGGCCGAATAGACGGTGAACCGCTGCAGTGCCGGCGGCAATAGCCCGATCACTTCGACATCGGGATTCGACATCAGCTCGGACACCTGTTGCAGCCCGATCTCGGCTTCGCCGCTCGACACCAGGACGCTGACGCGCCCGTTGGGTCCCCCGGCTGCGAACTTCGTCTTCGGCGCCACGTCCGCAGCGATTCCCAACGTGTCGAGCAATTTCAAGATCGGCGCGACGGTGATGCCGCCGCCGGTCGGTGACGTGTAGCCGATGGATTTTGCGTTGAGTAAAGCCTGCTTGAGCGCTTCGGGCGTGGAGACATCGGGCTTGGGCGCACCCTTGCGTATGGCAATGCCGATGCCGGTGCGCGCCAGATCGGTGCGGCCCGGCAAGACCTTGCCTTGTTTGATCAGATCATCGACCGCATCGCTGTCGATGATGATCACGTCGGCTGGCTCGCCGTCGATGAACCGGTGGGCGACGCGGCCGGATGGTCCATAGTTTATGCTGACGGTGTTCCCGGACTCATGCTCGAAAGGCGGCACGAGCTCGGCCATCGCCGTCTCCATCGCGGTCGTGATCGATGCATGAAGCTCGTTCGCTCGAGCCGTGCACATACCGAAGATCACGCCGACGATCACGACGAGTGCCAGCGCAAATGCGCGCATGACGTTTCTCCTTATACCGGATCGAGGCCTTTGGCCCGGTAAATTGCCCGCGCGGCCGGCGCGGTGAGAGCCGCAATCAGCGCCGTCGCCGCTGCTCTTGCTGTGGCGCTGATAGTCACCCCGGCCGAATAGATCGTGGTCTGTTCCAGGCCGGGCGGCAAGAGGCCGACGACCTCGACATCGGGATTGGACATCAGCTCGGAAACCTGTTGCAGCCCGATCTCGGCTTCGCCGCTCGACACAATGACACTGACGCGCCCATTCGGCCCGCCGGCAGCAAGTTTGGCTTTCGGTTCGATTTGTTCGGCGATGCCGAGCCGTTCGAAGACGCGTTCGACATGCGCGGCGGTGATGCTGCCGCCGGCGCGCGAGGCGTAGCCAACGCTCTTGGCGGCGAGCAGAGCGCGCTTGAGCGCCTCGGCTGTCGATACGTCGGGTTTCGGTGCGCCTCTCCGCACGGCAATGCCGATGCCGGTGCGAACGAGATCGATGCGCGGGCCGACAATCTTGCCGTTGCCAATCAACCGGTCGATTGCCGCGCAATCCGAGAGGAAGACGTCGACCGGCTCGCCGCGCTCAAAGCGCGGGACGAGCGCGCCCGAAGGGCCGTAGCGCGCGCGGACGGTGCAAGCATTGGCCCGCTCGAAACGCGGCAGCAATTCGTCCATCGCCGCCTTGATCGCGGTGGAGATGAAGGCGCTGACCTCGACCAAAGGCGGTCTCCCTCAGTCGAGTGTGACATGCGCCGAGGTGATGACGTTCTTCCACAGCTCCGTCTCCTGATGGAAGTAGGTGACGGTCGCTTGTGGCGTGCCGCCGACCGGCTCGGCCTGAAGATTGGCGAGATTTTTCAGGATGGTTTGATCGTGCAAGGCCTCGTTGACGTCGGCGTTGATCCTGTCGACGATCGCCTGCGATGTGCCCTGCGGCGCAACGATTGCGTACCAGGCCGCCGCGGCGAAGCCGGGCACGGTCTCGGCGATGGTCGGCACGTCGGGCAAGCTCGCCATGCGCTGCGGCGATGCCACGGCGATGAGTTTCAGCCTGCCGGCTTTGATCAGCTGCATCGAGACGCCGAGATTGTCGAACATGCAATCGACGCTGCCGGCGGCGAGATCGTTCAGCGCCGGCGCCGAGCCGCGATAGGGCACGTTCTGCAATTTCACCTTCGCCATCATCTGAAACAGTTCGGAGGTCAGATGCGACGTGGTGCCGTTGCCCTGGGTGGCGTCGGTGGCCTTGCCGGGATTGGCCTGGGCATAAGCGATGAAATCCTTCACCGTGGCGGCGGCGATTTTGTCCGGGTTGACCACGAGCGCATTCGGCACACGTCCGATCACGACAATGGGCACGAACTGCGTCGGATCGAAACCGAGCTGCGGATAGAGATTTTGATTGATGACCAAAGGCGGCGGCGGCGCCGACAATAGCGTGTAGCCGTCGGGCTCGGACTTGGCGACGAATTCGGCGCCGATATTGCCGCCGGCCCCGGTGCGATTTTCGATGACCACCGGCTGCCCCCATTTGCGCGACAGCCACTCGGCGATGATGCGCGGCACGACGTCGGCGGTGCCGCCGGCGGGGAAGGGCACCACGATTTTGACCGGATGCGATGGATAGTCGTCGGCGCGCGCCGCACCGGCAAGGACGGCGGCAAGCACCAGCATCAAAGCTGCAATTTTTATCGGGCCGCGCAGACAGCCGGCGGCGCCGTATTTTGCCATTGTCATCTTGTTGTCCGTGAGCGTTTCCGGCGCGGAACTTAGCCAAATCGCCGCGGCGTCGCCAGGGCGCGGCGTGGGGAACCGCCGCGCCGGAGATTTGCCCAAATAAAACCTTTTGCTGTCTTTCTAGCTTGTGGGCCGGGGTGCTGGGCTGCCGCGCGCGCCGTCGAGGGAAATATGTCAGCAAAGATCGCGATCGCAACGGCGCTGATCGGCGTGAGCCTTGCCGCGTGCGCGGCCAATTCCGGACCCAAGGAGGCCGGCGGTACGGCCGCGGGTGCGGTCGCCGGCGGCGTCATTGGCAATGCGATTGGCGGCAGCGCCGGCAACCGGCTCGCCGGTACGGTGATCGGTGCCGCGGTCGGCGGTCTGATCGGCAATCGGATTGGGGCGTCGCTCGACGACGAAGACAGGCGGCGCGCTTACGCCGCGCAAATGCAGGCGCTCGAAGCCGGCCCGTCAGGCGCGCCGGTGGCGTGGCGCAATCCCGACGATGGGCGCTACGGCAATGTCGTGCCGGGGCCCGCCTATCAGGCCAACGGCGCCACATGCCGGCAATATACCGAGACTGTTTTTATCGACGGCAGTCCGCAGACTGCGCGCGGCACGGCCTGTCGCAATCCCGACGGCACGTGGACCGCAATTGAATGACCGCAATAGAATAACGGACGGCAATAGAACAACGGCGACAGCGTGCACCGATGCGTCGCCGGCACAGATGTGCCGCTGTTGCGCGGGTGTCGTCGTTGCGTGAATTATGTCATGCTCTGATCTTCTGCCGCGGGGCGGAGGACTTCGTTTTCAAGACATTTTGGGAGAATCTGAAAATGCGTGCAGCGCATTTGGCATTCACGGTCATATTGTTGACAGGCATCGCCGGCGGCTTGGCTGCCTGCGGCAAAGGCCCGCAAGGCGACGCCGGCCCGGCCGGCCCGCAGGGCCCCAAGGGCGATGTCGGCGCGGTGGGTCCTGCCGGCCCCGCCGGTCCGGCCGGAACTGCGGGTCCGCAAGGTCCGGCTGGCCCGCCCAGCCCCAGCGTCAGGGTCGTCAAATCGGATTGCACATCCGGCTGCACGGTGCAGTGCCAGGAAAACGAAATCCTGGTCACGGCCTATTGCGGGCCGACGCGAAATGCCGCGCAAATGCTCGGCGAGCGTGGCGCGTCATGCGGCCCCGTTGCCAGCCCGGCCAACGCGCCGCTGGTCGCGGTTTGTGTCGCAGCGCCACAATAAATTGCCCAGGGTTACGTAAGCGGCGCCAAGAATAGGCGCCGCCTTCACCTTCCCTCAACCCGTTTTATGTAACGGCGCCACGCCTTTGGCCGAATTCGGCCGATTAGCCCATGCGCGTCTTGATTGCCGATAGTCTGCGTAACCCCTTCTTAAGCGCCCGCCGCTTAGAAACGTAACTGTCAGTTCAGCACGGTAATCTGGCTATGACGAGCGATGGACAGTCCGTCGAACGGCTGCGGGAGTATCTTCGGACGCTCACGCCGGAGGCGCGGTCGATGCTCGTCCAGGAGCTCGAGCGCAATCTGTTGCGTGGCGAGCAGAGCGCCGGCAATGATCTGATCTTGCAGGAACTCCGCCGCACCATCCGGGCCGAGGCCCAGGAGGTGCCGCGCATCGGCGATGCGGCGCGCATGTTCTTCACGCCGCTCGAGCCGTTTCTGATCGACAGCCGCGCCGACCACAAGCGCATCGGCCGCATCGCGCGCGTCTCGCTTGAGCCGATCTGGGGATGGATCGGCCGCGACCTTATCCCCGCGGAGGTGAAGGCGCTCGGCGAGGACATCAATCGCGCCTTGCTTGCCGACGACCGCAACCGTGCCGATCAACTGGTCCGCACGCTGCATGATCGCGCGATCCGGCGCATCCGCGACGCCATCGCCGAAGTCGACGGCGACGAGAAATCGCGCCGCCGGCTCGCGGTCCAGGTCGGCACGCCGCGCGCCATCGAAGATCTCAACACGATCGTCACTATCCTGTCGCTGCGCGAATTGCTGGCCGATTTGGCGCGGCGCCTGCCGAGCCAGTTCCGCGTCTTCGAACGCGAACAGATCGAGCCGCTTTGGACGTTGCTCGATGCGGCGACCACGCAGAGCAGCTTGGACCGGCTCGGCGCGCGCAAAGCCGACGCCTTCGTCTATTGCCTGATCCTGGTGATGAACAGGCTTGCCGCGCCGTGGCAACTCGTGCGCATCGCCACGCGCGCGGCGGAGAGCGACGACACTTCGCGCGTCGCCGAGACGCCTTATGCCGCCGCCGTCAATATCGTGCTCGGCGAAGCCGAGAACATGACCGCCGAATTGCGCGCCGAGCTCAAAGCCGGGCATCCGGTCGCGTCGATGCTCAAGAACATTCACGACACGGCGCGCGAGATACGTTCGGAAATAAACGTGTCATTCGACTCGCCGTGGAGCCGGCAATTGGCGGCGGTCCGCAACGACGTGTCGGCCTTGCTGAAGACGGAAATCGAGACCACGCCGGGCAGTGTGAGGCGTCTATTGCGGCCGCGCCTGAACAAGGACATTGCCCCAGGTTCGGTGCTCGATCCGCTCGACGTCCAGGAGGTCGAGACGCGGGTCGAATTTGTCAGCATCTGTCGCCATTACGCCGCCGAGCTCGCGGCCAGCGAAGTGACCATGCGCGCCTTTTCGGAACTGACGCAGATCCTCGAGACCGGCACCAAGATGCTGCTCGATTCGCTGCGCCAGGCCGGCGACGGCGACCGGCCGTTCCGGCAGTCGCAGCTCGAAGCCGCGATCCGCTTCTGCCGCCCGATTTTCGGCGCCGAATATTCGGGCCTTTTGGCCAAGGCCGCCGAGGTCGCGGCGCAGGCCGTGCCCCCTCCTGCCGAGCGCAAACCGGCCCGGGCGTGAGGCGCTCTTATCGGCGAAAGCGCGCAATTGCCGCGCTCTGGTTCCCATTGCAGCCGTATTCGCGCCGTGATGTATAAGCGGCCCGCGCGGGCTGCGGTCGTTGGCTTTGGCTATCGCGTTTCGCCGGCCGCGTCCTTAAGCGCGTGACCAAGGCGTTTTGCCCCGATTTTGATGTCTTGATGCGAGCTTCGAAACGATGACGCTCTGGCTCATTTTCGCCTTGATGACCGTCGCGGCCGTTTGTGCCGTGCTGTGGCCGCTTGGGCGCAGGCGCGACGTGACCGGCGGCGGCAGCGACCGGCTCGTTTATCAGGATCAGCTTCTTGAGATCGAGCGCGACCGGGCTGCCGGTCTGATCGGCGTGGCGGAAGCGGAATCGGCGCGCGTCGAGATTTCGCGCCGCCTGTTGGCGGCGGCGGATGCCGAAAGCTCGGCACAGGCTGCGCCATCGGCACAGCAATTTGCCTTCCGCCATCGCGCCGCGGCCGTGACCGCCGCCGTTCTCTTGCCCGTGGTCGGGCTCGGCCTCTATGCGACACTTGGTTCGCCGGACATTCCGACCCAATCGGCTTTCGCCCGCGTCGACACGCGGATCGGATCGCAATCGATCGGAAGCCTGGTCGGCCAAGTCGAGGCGCATCTTGCCACCAATCCCAATGACGGCGCCGGCTGGGAAGTGCTGGCGCCGGTCTATATGCGGCTCGGCCGCTTCAATGACGCGGCAGAGGCCTGGCGCAAGACCATCGCGCTCAACGGCGACAATGCAACGCGCGAAGCCGCGTTCGGCGAGGCGCTGGTCGCCGCCGCCAATGGGGTCGTCACCGACGCGGCGCTGACCGCTTTCCAGCATGCGGTCGCCGCCGATGCGCACGAGCCCAAGGCCAATTATTTCCTCGGCCTTGCCGACGAGCAGGCCGGCAAACATGACGGCGCCGCGGCGAAATGGCGCGCGCTACTCGACAGCGCGCCGCAGGATGCGCCGTGGGCCGATTTTGTGCGGACGGCTTTGGCGCGCATCACGGCGACGCCGGATTCTGCCCAGGGGCAGAGTCAGAGCGCGGGTGAGGGCGCCAATCAGGGCGCAAATCAGCTTGCTAATAAGGGTCCAAGCGCGGCCGAGGTTGCGGCGAGCGGAAATCTCAATGCCGAGCAGCGCGCCGACATGGCGCGCGGCATGGTGCAGCGCCTGGCTGATCGCCTGCACAGCGGCGGCGGGACGGTGGACGAGTGGCTGCGCCTCGTGCAGGCTTATGTCGTGCTGGGCGATCGCGACAAGGCCAAGGGCGCCGTCGCCGATGCCAAGCACGCGCTGGCGGACCACCCCGATGCGATCAAGCAGCTCGACGAACTCGCCAAGCAACTGAGTTTGAACGGCTGATGGCAGCGGCTTCGAAAGCAGCAAGGCAAGATTCATGACACGCAAGCAGCGGCGCCTCGTTCTGATCGGCTCTGGCCTTGCCGTGCTCGGCATCGCGGTCGCGCTGATGCTCAACGCCTTCCGCGACTCCATCGTGTTCTTCAATTCGCCGAGCGACGTGGTCGAACGGCATGTCGGGCCTGGTACACGCATTCGTCTCGGCGGCCTGGTCAAGGACGGCAGTCTGGTGCGCAGCGGTAGCCTCGCCGTGCGTTTCGAAGTCACCGACGGCAAGAGCGAGATCCCGGTCGCCTATCAAGGTGTGCTGCCCGATCTGTTCCGCGAAGGGCAGGGCGTCATCGCCGAAGGCGCGCTCAACAGTTCCGGCGTTTTCACTGCTGACACTATCCTTGCCAAACACGACGAGACCTATATGCCCAAAGAGGTCGCCGACGCGTTGAAGAAGTCGGGCCATTGGAAGGACGACTACGGCAAGCAGGCCAGCGACGGCAACAAAGGCGGGACCGCAAAATGAGACGAGGGCGCAATTCATGATTCCCGAGCTCGGCCATTACGCCTTGATACTGGCGCTGGGGCTTGCCCTCATTCAGGGCACGATGCCGATCGTCGGCACGCGCAGCAACGATGTCGCGCTGATGAGCATGGCGGCGCCGGCGGCGCTCGCGCAGTTCTTCTTCGTTGCGATGGCGTTCGGCGCGCTGGCTTATTGCTACGTCACTTCGGATTTCTCGGTGGTCAATGTTTACGAGAATTCGAATTCGCAAATGCCGCTGATCTATCGCTTCGCCAGCGTCTGGGGCAATCACGAAGGCTCCATGATGCTGTGGGTGTCGATCCTGACTTTCTTCGGCGCCCTGGTCGCTCTATTCGGCACCAATCTGCCGCTGGTGCTCAAGGCCAATGCGCTTGCGGTTCAGGCCTGGATCGCGGCGGCGTTTCACCTTTTTATCCTGATCACCTCAAATCCGTTTCTGCGCATCGCCGACGCGCCGCTCGAAGGCCAGGATCTCAATCCGATCCTGCAAGACCCCGGCCTCGCCTTCCATCCGCCGATGCTCTATCTCGGTTATGTCGGCTTCTCGATTGCATTCTCCTTCGCCATCGCCGCCCTGATCGAAGGCCGGATCGACGCGGCCTGGGCGCGCTGGGTGCGGCCCTGGGTGCTCGGCGCCTGGATGTGCCTGACGCTCGGCATCGCCGGCGGGTCCTATTGGGCCTATTACGAGCTCGGCTGGGGCGGCTTCTGGTTCTGGGACCCGGTCGAGAACGCGTCGCTGATGCCGTGGCTCGCCGGCACCGCTCTGCTGCATTCCGCCGTGGTCATGGAAAAGCGCGGCGCACTGAAAGTGTGGACCATTCTGCTCGCCATCCTCGCGTTCTCGCTGTCGCTGATCGGCACGTTCCTGGTGCGCTCGGGCGTGCTCACGTCGGTGCATGCCTTTGCCACCGATCCGGCGCGCGGCGTCTTCATTCTTGCCATTCTCATTATCTTCATCGGCGGGGCGCTCGCGCTCTTTGCCTGGCGCGCGCCGTTGCTCAGGCAGGGCGGCCTGTTCTCGCCGATCTCGCGCGAAGGCGCGCTGGTGTTCAACAATCTGTTCCTGACCACGGCCTGCGCAACCGTGCTGGTCGGCACGCTCTATCCGCTGGCGCTGCAGGCGCTCACCGGCGACAAGATTTCCGTCGGACCGCCGTTTTTCGACGCAACCTTCGGTCCACTGTTTATTCCGCTGACGCTGGCGATGCCGTTCGGTCCGCTGCTCGGCTGGAAGCGCGGCGATATTCTCGGTGCGGCGCAACGGCTTTTGGTGGCGGCGATCCTGGCGGGGCTGGGAATTGTCGCGGCTTTCGCCCTCGAACATGGCGGTCCAGTGCTGGCACCATTCGGCGTCGGCATCGCCGTCTTCGTCATGATCGGGGCTGTTATCGACATTGCCGAACGCACCATGATCATGCGCGTGCCGTTCCACGCCGCGCTGCAGCGCGCGCTTGGATTACCGCGCTCAGCCTGGGGCACGGCATTTGCGCATTTCGGCATCGGAATGACGCTGCTCGGCATTGTCAGCGTCACCGCCTGGGGCGTCGAACGCATCGTCGAAGTCAAGCCGGGCGAGACGCTCGAGATTTCGCACTATCGGGCGACGTTCAATGGCCTGTTCCAGCGGCCGGGTCCGAACTATCGCGATGTCGTCGGGTTGTTCACCATTCACCGCGCCTCCGGCGAATATCTCGGCAATATGGAGCCGAGCCGCCGCACTTTCCCGTCGCGCGACGAAGTGACGACCGAGGCGGCGTTGATGACGCGCGGCTTCAGCCAGCTTTATCTGTCGCTCGGCGATCCGGGCAAGGACGGCTCCGTTGCGGTGCGGCTCTATTACAAGCCGCATGTTCTGATGATCTGGTTTGGTGCAGGCTTCATGTTCATCGGCGGCGCATTGTCGCTTTCGGATCGGCGGCTGCGTGTCGGCGCGCCGCGGCCGGCCAAGGTCAAGCTCGCGGCCGCGGCGCAACCGGCGGAGTAGGGTGCGGTGAAAACGAGCGACATCAGACGCGTCGCGATCAAATATCTGCAGGCTGCGATGTTGGTCGTCGCGCTGTCGCCGGCGGCTTGGGCGGTCGAACCCAATGAAATGCTGTCCGACCCGGCGCTCGAGGCGCGGGCGCGGGCTTTGTCGCAAGGCTTGCGCTGTCTGGTCTGTCAGAACGAATCGATCGACGATTCGGGGGCGTCGCTGGCGCATGACATTCGGGTGTTGGTGCGCGAGCGGATCAAGGCCGGCGACACCGATCAGCAGGTGCTCGACTTTCTGGTGTCGCGTTATGGCGAATTTGTCCTGCTCAAGCCGCCTTTGTCTTGGCACACAGTGGCTTTGTGGGGCCTGCCACCCGGCGTTTTGCTGATCGGCATCGTCGTGATGATCGTCATGGCGCGGCGGCGAGCCGAACTGCCCCCGGCCCAGGCGCTCAGCGCTGCCGAGGAAGCGCGTGTCGAGGACTTGCTGCGCGGCCAAGGGATGCCCTAGCCGACGCGTTCCACGCCGCACGGCATAGGCCACAGAGCCGATCTGTCGCGGCCGACTGTGACTAATTACACTTCGCATAAGCTATTGTAATATAATGTATTTTTCTGATAGCGCGAAACATTACCAACTTTTAATGCCGCCGACAGAGCGCGGTAAGGGTCGCGGTCTCATGGTTTGATCAGGCGGGGCCAAAGCGACTGCCCCAGTTGGGCAGTATTCGTTGCAAGACGAACAATCGATTTGGAGACGGACATGATTGGCACTTCGATGCAATGGCGCCGGATTCGAGCGGCACGGCGCCTTGCGCTTCTGACAACGGCGATCGCAGGGATCGGCGGCACCGCCTTGGTGCTGGCGCCCAACGTGCCGGCCTATATCGGATCGGCGCTGGCGCAGAATTTGACCGAGAAGGTCCAGCAGCTGCCGCAGCGCCCGGTGGGTTTTGCCGACATCGTCGAGAAGGTGAAGCCGGCCGTGATCTCGGTGCGGGTGAAGATCGACCGTCCGGCCGATCAGGGCCTCAACACTGACGACGGTGACTTGCCGTTCCCGCCCGGCTCGCCGTTCGAGCGCTTCTTCAAGCGCTTCGGCGCGCCCAACGGCGTCCCGCCGGGTGGCCGTCAGATTATCACCGGCCAGGGCTCGGGCTTTTTCATCACCGCCGACGGTTATGCGGTGACCAACAATCACGTGGTGCAGAACGCCGAAAACGTTCAGGTCACCACCGATGACGGCAAGACTTTCACCGCCAAGGTCATCGGCACCGATCCGAAGACCGATCTGGCGCTGATCAAGATCGACGGCAATAATTTTCCCTTCGTGAAGCTCGCCGACACCTCGCCGCGCATCGGCGATTGGGTGCTTGCGGTCGGCAATCCGTTCGGGCTCGGCGGCACCGTGACCGCGGGCATCGTTTCGGCGCGTGGCCGCGATATCGGCGCCGGGCCTTATGACGATTTCATTCAGATCGACGCGCCGGTGAATAAGGGCAATTCCGGCGGGCCCACATTTGACGTCGACGGCAATGTGATCGGCGTCAACACCGCGATCTTCTCGCCGTCCGGCGGCTCGGTCGGCATCGCCTTCGATATTCCCGCCGACACGGTGAAGAGCGTGATCGCGCAGCTGCGCGACAAAGGCAGCGTCACCCGCGGCTGGATCGGCGTGCAGATCCAGACCGTGACGCCCGATATCGCCGACAGCATGGGCCTTAAACAGGCGACGGGCGCGCTCGTCTCCGAGCCGCAGAAGAACAGCCCGGCCGCCGCCGCGGGCATCCAGAGCGGCGATGTCATCGTCTCCGTCGACGGCACGCCGATCCACGACGCCCGCGAATTGGCGCGCAAGATCGGCACCATGGCGCCCGGCGCGTCGGTGAAGCTCGGCACCATCCATAGCGGTCAGGACAAGACCGTAACCCTGACGCTCGGTACGCTGCCGACCGAAAAGGTAGCGTCGAACGATCAGGACACCCAGCACGACACGGTCGACGCCGACGTGCCGAAGCTCGGCCTGACGCTCGCGCCCGCCGACAAGAATTCCGGCGGTGCCGGCGTTGTCGTCACCGGCGTGGCCGACGGTGGGGTTGCCGCCGAGCATGGCTTCCAGGTCGGCGACATCATTCTCGACATCGGCGGCAAGTCGGTGTCGACGCCGGCGGATATCCGCAAGGGTCTCGCCGACGCTAAGACCGACGGCAAGCATACGGTTTTATTCCGCGTGAAGTCGCGCGACGGCACGCGGTTTGTCGCGCTGCCGTTGGGCAACGCGTGACGAAGCGCGAACGAGATTAGCGGAGCCGGCGCAAGACTGGCGCGGCTCTACGAGAAAGGGGCATCCGCTGGCATCCGTCGCCCCCGCTGGCGGGCGTTCCTGGGGACGGGTCGCAAGACCCGTCCCCGCCGAATACCAACTCTGCCTCCGGCATCCGTCGCCCCCGCTGGCGGTGGAGTGGTAAGGGGGGGTGGCGGGCAACCGCCACCCCTTCACTATTTTGCAAGCGGTGCGGCGTGTATCATTGATGGCGATTTGGCCCGCCGGCCGGCTTCTGATTGCGGCGATAAATCATGCGAATTCTCGTCATTGAGGACGACCGCGACGCGGCGGATTATCTCGTCAAGGCGTTCCGTGAGGTCGGCCATATGGCCGATCAGGCGGCCGACGGCGAGGAGGGGCTGCAGCTTGCCCTCGACGGCGAATATGATGTGCTGATCGTCGACCGCATGCTGCCCAAGCGCGACGGGCTGTCGGTCATCGCGGCGTTGCGGGACAAGTCGATCGAGACGCCGGTGCTGATCCTCTCCGCGCTCGGGCAGGTCGACGACCGCGTCAAAGGCCTGCGCACCGGAGGCGACGATTATCTCGCCAAGCCCTACGCATTTTCGGAGCTGCTGGCGCGGGTCGAGGTGCTGGCGCGCCGCCGCGGCAGCCGCGGCGAGGAGACCGTCTATCGCGTCGCCGATCTCGAACTGAACCGGCTGTCGCATGAGGTGAGCCGCGCCGGGCAGGAGGTCCAGCTGCAGCCGCGCGAATTTCGCCTGCTCGAATATCTGATGCGGCATGCCGGCCAGGTCGTGACCCGCACCATGCTGTTGGAGAATGTTTGGGATTATCATTTCGATCCGCAGACCAATGTGATCGACGTGCACATTTCGCGATTGCGCTCTAAAATCGATAAGGGCTTCGCGCAGCCACTGCTGCATACCGTGCGCGGCGCGGGCTATATGATCCGCGACAGCGTGCGGCAGTAAGCCCGGCTTTACCGGCAAGGATTTGCCGGTAACGCCGGGATGTGCGATCGGGCAGCGCCGCGGTCAGGGAACGGAAGATCGCCGGGAGTTCGCCATGATCGGCAACATCATCAACAACATGATCAACACCACGACCGGTGCCATCGACCAGCGCCATCGACCAGCGCCATGACTAGTGCCATGACCAGTGCGATGACGAAATACAGTTCGGGCAACGCCGCGCCGTTCATCGCCGCGCGCGAATTGCTGTTCAAACATCGCGAGGATTATGCCAGCGCCTACCGGGAATTCCGCTGGCCGAAGCTCGATCGTTTCAATTGGGCGCTCGATTATTTCGACGTCATGGCGCGCGACAATGTGCACCCGGCGCTGTGGCTGGTCGATGAAGACACCGGCGAAACCAAGCTCTCCTTCGCGCAATTGAGCGAGCGCTCGAATCGCGTCGCAAATGCATTGCGCGCGCTCGGCGTCCGCCGTGGCGATCGTATTCTCGTCATGCTCGGCAATGTCGTGCCGCTTTGGGAATGCATGCTGGCGGCGATGAAGCTCGGCGCCGTCATCGTACCGGCGACGACGTTGTTGACGCGCAACGATCTCGCCGACCGTTTTGCCCGCGGGCGGGTGCGCCATGTCATTGCCGGCGCCGATGCCGCGGGTAAGTTCGCCGACCTGCCTGGCGATTACACCCGCATTGTAGTCGGCAAGGCGCCGGGCTGGACTCCGTTCGAGGCCGGCTATGATGCGCCGGCGGCGTTTTCGCCCGACGGCGAGACGCGCGCCGACGATCCGATGCTGCTTTATTTTACGTCGGGCACCACGGCGACGCCGAAGCTTGTGCTGCACAGCCACCAGAGCTATCCGGTCGGTCACTTGTCGACGATGTATTGGATCGGCCTCGAGCCGGGCGATCTGCATCTCAACATTTCGTCTCCGGGCTGGGCCAAGCACGCCTGGAGCTGTTTCTTTTCGCCGTGGAACGCCGAAGCCGCCGTGTTCATCGTCAACCAGAAGCGCTTCAATGCCCGCGGTCTGCTCGACACGATCTCGCGCTGCGGGGTGACGACGTTCTGCGCGCCGCCGACAGTGTGGCGCATGCTCATTCAAGAGGACCTTGCGGCCTGGAAGGTCGGCTTTCGGGAACTGATCGGCGCCGGTGAACCGCTCAACCCGGAAGTCATCGAGCGAGTCAAATCGGCCTGGGGCATCACCATCCGCGACGGCTACGGCCAGACCGAAACCACGGCGCTGGTCGGCAACACGCCCGAACAGAAGGTCAAGCAAGGTTCGATGGGCCGGCCGCTGCCGGGCTATCGCGTCGAGCTGCTCGACGCCGATGGCGCCGCGGCTACGGAAGGTGAAGTCTGCCTGAACCTTGATCCGCGTCCGATCGGGCTGATGCAGGGCTATCAAGCCGATGACGGCAGCGTGCGCGGGCTCGACGCTGCGGTCTATCGCACCGGCGATGTCGCCGCCATCGACGACGACGGCTATCTCACCTATGTCGGCCGCGCCGATGACGTGTTCAAAGCGTCGGACTACCGCATCAGCCCGTTCGAGCTTGAAAGCGCGCTGATCGAGCATCCGGCGATCGCCGAAGCCGCCGTCGTGCCTTCGCCCGATCCGCTGCGGCTCGCGGTCCCCAAGGCCTATCTGGCGCTGGTGCCGGGGCACGCGCCGGATCGCGCCACCGCGCTGTCGATCTTTTGCCATTGCCGCACGGCGCTGGCGCCGTTCAAGCGGGTGCGGCGCATCGAATTCGCCGAACTGCCGAAGACCATTTCCGGCAAGATCCGGCGCGTCGAATTGCGGCGGGCCGAAGCCGCCAACCGGCGTGACGACAAACGCGCAGCGCTCGAATTCCGCGAAGAAGATTTCTCCGAGGACGAGCTCCAGAGTGAAAAAAGTAAATCGCGATCCGAGAGAACCTGATACGTGTCCGCGCTCGGCAAACTTCTCCGCACCACGGCGTTCCAGCTGACGCTCGTTTATCTGCTGATCTTCATTCTGTTCGCGGCGTCGCTGCTCGGCTATTTCGCGCTCAATACGCGCCGCCTGATCACTGAGCAGATTACGACCACGGTGAACACCGAGATCAGCGGCCTGTCCGAGCAATATGCCCAGGGCGGCATCCGGCGGCTGGTCATCGTCGTCGATCTGCGCTCGCGGCGGCCGGGATCGAGCCTTTATCTGGTGACGACGCCGACCGGCGAGGGACTTGCCGGCAATGTCGGCTCGCTCGAGCCGGGCGTGCTCGATCATCCGGGCTGGCTCGAAACGAGTTATCGGCGGCTTGATGCGCCGGAGGGCAGCGATCACCGCGCCCTGGTCCAGGTGGTGCAGTTGCCCGGCGGCTTTCATCTTCTGGTCGGCCGCGATCTCGAAGAGCGTGAGCGGCTGTTCGGCATCATCCAGAATGCCGGGCAATGGTCGATTGCGCTCGTGATCGTGCTCGGCCTGATCGGCGGTTTCTTCGTCAGCCGGCGCGTGCTCAAGCGCATCGACGCCATGACCGGCACCGCGCAAACGATCATGCGGGGCGATTTGACGGGTCGCTTGCCGATCGCGGGCACCGGCGACGAGCTCGACCGGCTCGCGGAAAACGTCAACGCCATGCTTGAGCGCATCGAAGCGCTGATGCGCGGGCTGAAGGAAGTATCCGACAATATCGCCCACGATCTGAAAACGCCGCTGACGCGGCTGCGCAATCGCTGCGAAGAGGCGCTGCGCAATCCGAGCGGCGAGAGCGGTTACCGCGCCGCGCTGGAAACGACGATCGCCGAATCCGACGATCTCATCCGTACCTTCGACGCGCTGTTGATGATCGCGCGCGCCGAATCCGGCCAGGCGCGCGACAACATGACCGAGTTCGACGCGGCGCAGATCGTCCGCGACGTCGGCGAATTGTACGAGCCCTTGGCGGAGGAGAAGGGGCTGGAATTGAAGGTCGAGGCGCCGACTGCGGCGCCGGTGCGCGGCAATCGCGAATTGGTGAGCCAGGCGCTGGCGAACCTGATCGACAACGCGATCAAATATGCCGCGCCGAACGGCAAAGCGGACACCGTGGCGAACGGCGCCGCGAATA
>Ga0210396_10000349_pt1 | contig 64903 bp, 58 predicted proteins | sample IncBWH17OmetaG_FD_155466 | JGI IMG/M metagenome (GOLD analysis project Ga0210396, IMG submission 155466) | Forest soil microbial communities from Barre Woods Harvard Forest LTER site, Petersham, Massachusetts, United States - Inc-BW-H-17-O ... | reverse complement strand
TGTAGGGGTTGGCCGCCCATGTTGTTCTCCTTCTTGACTGCTCGAACCTTACTCTTGTAGCGCCCGCCTTCAGGCGGGCACTGTGAACTCAAGCAAATGCTCACCTGAAGGTGAGCGCTACACGTCGCCTAACTTTTTGCCTTCCAGGGCCGCACCGAGAGCGCGATTCATCATGCGCTCGGCGAGCGGCGTGGAGGCCTGATTCAGCACGTCGACGAATGCGCGGACGCGCTTGTAATCCGTGCCGGCGAGCGCTTCGCGCAGCGCCGCGATGGCGCCGTCAATCGCGCGCCGCTCCTCATCGGGTAATTCGCCCGGGGCTTCCCCCAGTTCGCGCGCCAGGGCTTTTTCCGTGAGGTGCAGCACGCTTTCGGCTTCGTTGCGCGCCTCGATTAACTGGCGCTCGGAAAAATCCTGCTCGGCGAATTCGATCGATTCCTCAAGCATGCGCTCGACTTCGGCGTCATCGAGCCCGTAGGTCGGCTGGACTTCGATCGAGTGCTCGGTGCCGGCGCGCAGATCGCTCGCGGAAACCTGCAGGATGCCGCTGGCGTCGATCAGAAATTTTACTTCGATGCGCGCGAGGCCCGCGGGGCCCGGTGGAACTTTCAACTGAAACTTGGCGAGGGAGCGGCAATCCTTGGCCAGTTCGCGCTCGCCCTGCAGGACGTGGATGTCGATGCCGGTCTGGTTCTCGACGCCGGTGGTGAAAAGTTCCTGCGCGCTTGCCGGCACGGTGGAATTTCGCGGAATGATTTTCGCGACCACGCCGCCCATCGTTTCGATGCCCAGCGAAAGCGGCGTGACGTCGAGCAGCAGCATGTCGTTCACGCCGCCCTCGAGAATGTCCGCTTGCACCGCCGCGCCCAGCGCGACGACTTCGTCGGGATTGAGCTCGGTGTGCGGGCGGCGCCCGAAAAATTGTTCGACAGTTTGGCGCACGAGAGGCATGCGCGTCGAACCGCCGACGAGCACAACTTCCTCAATTTCCGCCGGTGAAAGCTTGGCATCGGCGAGCGCCTGGCGAACGGGGCCCATGGTGCGACCCACGATGGGGCGGATCAAGCGCTCGTATTCGGCGCGAGTAATTTCGCGGAAATAAACGCTGCCATCAGGCAGAGGAAACTTGACCGTCGTTTTGTCTTCGCTGGAAAGTTCGTGCTTGGCGGCGATCAGGGCTTTGCGCAATTCCTGGACGACTTCGGGATGCGCGGCGAGGTCCACGCCGAGGCCGCGAATCTCTTCGCGCGCCATGCCCTGCAAGGCGTTGTCGATATCGTCGCCGCCCAAGTGCGTGTCGCCGTTGGTCGAGAGCACTTGATAGATGTCGCCATCGCTCGTCGAAATCAGTTTCAGAATTGAAATGTCGAATGTGCCGCCGCCGAAATCGTAGACGGCGACCTTGCCGCGCTTCTGTTCGTGCAGGCCGTAAGCGAGCGCCGCCGCAGTCGGCTCATTCACGAGGCGCAAGACTTCGAGGCCGGCGAGGCGCCCGGCGTCGCGCGTGGCCTGGCGCTGCGCGTCATTGAAATAAGCGGGCACGGTGATCACCGCGCGTTCGACCGAGTCTTGAAAATATTCCTCAGCCCACATCTTCAGCTCGCGCAAAATGAATGCGGAAATTTCCGGCGGAGTAAAGACGCGGTCGCCGAGCCGCACGCGGATCACGTTCTTGCTGGCCGGATCGATACGGAACGGAAAAATTTTCAGTTCGCCCTGCACGTCGGCGGGCCCGCGGCCCAGCAGGCGCTTCACGGAATAAATCGTGCGCTCCGGCTGCGTCAAGAGGCGGCGCTGCGCGGCCTGGCCGACGACGATCGAGCCGTCCGCATCCACGCTCACGACGGAGGGACACAGCGGAGTGCCGTACGGGCCCGGGATACATTTCGGCCGGCCCTCGCGCTTATCCTGATAAGCGATCAGGCTGTAGGTGGTGCCGAGATCGATGCCGACGGTGCGAGGCATGTTCTGAGTGTTGTCTCCTTGCTTTCGTGACTGGTGACTGGTGAAAACCATCGCCCATCCGACGAATGGTTTTCACCAGTCACTAGTCACCAGTCACTAATTCCTGACGCACTCCGTTCACCAGATTCCTGATGTACGAGCGGCGGTTCAGGACTTCGTTCATGCGCTCCATTAATTTTTTCTTTGCGGCTTCGTCTGCTGCGGAATCGAGCGCGGCGTCCCATTCCGCGGAGACGCGGGCCAGTTCCTGGTCCACGTCCGCGAGCGACGATTCAAATTTGTGCTGCGCCGATTCCAGTTTCGCGCGCAAGCCCGGCAGTTGCGCGGCGCTTCCGCCGGAGGCACGCGCTTCGCGCAGTTCGTCCAGCGACTCGTTCAATTCAAAAACTTCTTCCAGCAATTCGGGCGGCGCCTGCTGCTTCTTCTGGCCTTCCTTGCGCATGCCGGAGAGGCTGAGCAGGTACTCGACGCGCGCGACCGGATCGCGCAGCGTGCGGTAGGCGTCGTTCAATTGCGAAGAGAGATCGAGCGAAATCTGGCGCTCGTCTTCCGGGGCGCGCGCGAAATGGTCGGGGTGCAGTTTCCAGGAGAGCGCGTGGAAGCGCTGCTCGAGTATCGCCAGGTCTATCGTTAATTTCTGCGGCATGCCGAAAAACGCGAAGTAATCGGCGCCTTTTGGCAGCGGCTGGATTTTTCCGCATGCCGGGCAGAAGGACGCGCCTGCGGTCGCTGCCGAGCAGCTCCAGCAATTTGCGGAGGTCGTCACGGTGGTGGATGGCGCGCTCATAAATTGACCATTTTGGGCGCCAGTGGCGCATGCTTCAGCTTGCGGGGTTTAGCATTTGCAAAGACCAAAACCCGCAAGCTGAAGCATGCGCCACTCAAGGCAAAAAAAATGGCTGGCGGGCTCCCCATCCCGGCCAACCACGCGTTTCATTCGATTCGAGAGGAAGCGCCTGCAACGTTCTCTGAAAGCGAGTCCGGTACTGCCTTGCGCAAAACCAGACAGGCTGAAGCCCGTCCTACTATTGCGTGAACGAGCTGCCACAGCCGCAACTGCGAGTGGCCTGCGGGTTCTGGAACACGAAGCCGCGCCGCATCAGGTCTTCCTGATAGTCCAGCGTGGTGTCATTCAGGTAAAGGAAGCTCTTCGGGTCCACGAACAGCCGCGCACCGTTTTCTTCGATCACTTTGTCGCGGTCGCGCGCCTGCGTCTCCAGACGCATCGCGTAGGTCAGCCCGGAGCAGCCGCCGCCCTGAACGCCCACGCGCAGCCCGCCGGATTCGGCTGCCACGCCTTCCTTGGCGAGCAGCTCCTGAATTTTTGTTGCCGCTTTTTCTGTAACGTGAATCATGGTTCGCTCTAATCCGTCTTGATTCAAAATTTGCGGGCGAAAAGCTAATTTGAAATTTCAGATCTCAAATTTCAAATGGGCAATGCGCCGCCGATAAACTCCCCGTGCTCCACTCAGCGCCGTAAACCATTCGGATGCCGGCTCCGCCTGAAGTCAGGTCCGCGCCCGGCAGGCTAGTCGCCGACGGTCGTCGCGGATGCCGCGGGAGAAGAGACTTCTTTCTTCTTCTTCCAGTCCGCGATGGCCGCCTTGATGGCATCCTCGGCGAGGACCGAACAGTGGATCTTCACCGGTGGAAGGCTCAACTCGCGCACGATATCCGTGTTGGAGATGGCCAGCGCCTCCGAAACCGTTTTGCCCTTGACCCACTCGGTCGCGAGCGAAGAACTGGCAATCGCCGAGCCGCAGCCGAAGGTCTTGAACTTGGCCTCTTCGATGACCTGCGTTTCGGGATTGATCTTCATCTGCAACCGCATGACGTCTCCGCACTCGGGCGCGCCAACCAAGCCCGTGCCCACATTCGGATCGTCCTTGGGCAGGCTGCCGACGTTTCGCGGGTGCTCGTAATGATCGACTACCTTATCGGAATAAGCCATTTCACTCCCCCTCTTATATTTGACGAATCAATCTCTTTCGCGATTCTTTTTATTGATTCTTCTTAATGCCCGCCCGCCGAAGCTCCCCAATTCATCTTGCTGAGATCGACGCCTTCCTTGGCCATTTCGTAGAGCGGCGACAGTTCGCGCAGGCGCTGCACGACTTCGATCACGCGGCTGGTGACGTAATCGACTTCTTCCTGGGTGTTGAAGCGGCCCAGGCCGAAGCGGATGGAGGTGTGCGCCAGGTCCTCGCCGACCCCGAGAGCCTTCAGCACATAGCTCGGTTCGAGGGTCGCCGAAGTGCAAGCCGAACCGCTCGAAACGGCGACGTCGTTGATGCCCATGAGCAGCGATTCGCCTTCGACGAATGCAAAGCTGATGTTGATGTTGTGCGGCAGGCGATGCGTCATGGAGCCGTTGATGTAAACCTCGTCGAGTTTGGCGAAGATGGTGTCCTTCAGGCGGTCGCGCAGGCCGCGCAGGCGCGTGCTTTCCTCTGCCATTTCGTTCTGGCAAAGCTCGGCCGCCTTTCCGAAGCCCACGATTCCCGGCACGTTGAGCGTGCCCGAGCGCATGCCGCGTTCGTGCCCGCCGCCGTCGATCTGCGCGGAGAGTTGCACGCGCGGGTTGCGGCGTCGCACATAAAGAGCGCCGCAGCCCTTGGGGCCGTAAATCTTGTGCGCGGTCAGCGAAATCATGTCCAGGTTATCTTTTTGCACGTCCACGGGAATCTTGCCGACCGCCTGCACGCCGTCGGTGTGGAACAACACGCCCTTTTCCTTGGCGATCTTGCCGATTTCCTGGATGGGTTGAACCACGCCGATTTCGTTATTGGCGTACATGATGGTGATCAGAATTGTTTTCGCGGTGATGGCGCGGCGCAGATCGTCGAGATCGATGCGCCCGTCCTTGGCCACGGGAAGATAGGTCACTTCGTAGCCGTACTTCTCGAGGCGCTTACAGGTATCGAGGACGGCTTTGTGCTCGGTGACCTGCGTGATGATGTGATTGCCCTTCTCACGGTACATCTCCGCGGCGCCTTTGATGGCCAGGTTGTTGGACTCCGTGGCGCCGCTGGTGAAGATGATTTCCTTGGGCGTGGCGCTGATCAGGCGGGCGATCTGCGCGCGCGCGTTCTCCACCGCTTCTTCGGCCGTCCAGCCAAAGGAGTGGTTGCGGCTCGCGGCGTTGCCGAACTTCTCGTGGTAGTAGGGCAGCATCGTCTCGACCACGCGCGGGTCCACCGGAGTGGTGGCGTGGTAATCCATGTAAATCGGCAGTTTAATGGCCATGCTTGTCTCTCCCGTCTCGAATTCTTTCGATCCCCTGATGCAGTTTCGCTACTTTGCCATTCCGACTGAAGCCAGGAATCTCTCATTCTATTTCAATTCAGATCGAAGAGAGATTCCTCGCTTCGCTCGGAATGACAGTCCTCAAATTCTTCTCACTCACTACTCATATCGACAGCCCGACAAGTTCCGCGTCGGGCGAATCCTCGGCCATTTGCGAAATGGTGACCGAACGCAACACTTGCGCGATACTTTCATTCACTCGCCGCAGCGGCTCGCGCACCGTGCACTTGGAACTCTGATCGCAGTTCCCGTGATTGGTCACACAGGAAGTGATCACCAGCGGCCCGTCCACAGCGTTGATTACATCCAGCGCCGAAATTTCCTTCGGGTGCCGGGCCAGTTGATAGCCCCCACTGGAACCATGGCGCGCCGTTAAAAGCCCATGCTTAGCCAGACGTTGCAGCACCTTGGCCAGAAGCGGCGCGGAAATCCCGTAGGCCTCGGCGATATCGGATGCGCTCTGGGAAGGCTCACCACGATGCGTCGCCAAGTGCCTGACGGCAATCAGGGCATAGTCCGCTTTCTTGGAAAGCTTTAACATTCTATATGCGACCAAACTAGTCGCAGTTGAATGATAATGCCCAACTGGGGTCGTTGTCAAGTGCTTCCCTGATCGGCAACCCCCACCGGGCCAGCACCTTACATAACGACCAAAATGGTCGGGTTCGTCAAATTTGATGCAACGAAAGGCGGATTTTGGAGGTTGATTGGCTGTTATGCGGGGCTGAATGGTCAAGCCAGGTTAGTATGAATTCCACCAAGGATCCGGAAGCGGGGAGCAGACCCGGGGACGCCAATCTCCCGGTTGGCGTCCTGCAAACCGCCAATCGGGAGATTGGCGTTCCGGGGGCGCTCCCACTGCTAGGGTTCCGAGTGAATCCTAATTCCCAGGAAGAACTTCCACGAATCCCATGCGGCCTGATAGATTTCCGCTCCACCAGACGCGATTCGGATTGTTTGGATCGATTTCCAATCTTCTGGGGTCGGACTCCGAATCCGGAAGCGGGAACTCGACCCATTCGCTCGTCTTGGGATTGAAGCGGGCGATCTTGTCGGCCATTTGCTCGCTCACCCAAATCAGGTTGTTCTTGCGGTCCACGGTGACGGAATAGGTGCCGGAGGTCTCGGTGGGCGGAGCGAAAAATGACATCTGCTTGGTCTCGTAATCAACTTTCATCAGCAGTCCCGCGTTCCAAAGGCCGACCCAGAGATCGCCGCGTGCGTCGTGGCTCATGCGGCGCGGGTAGGCAAGGCCGTCGTAGGGGATCTTGTATTCCTCGACCTTGCCTGTGACCGGGTCGATTCTGGACATGCGATCGGCCATATCCTCGGCCCACCACACGGAGCCGTCGCCGGCAACGGTGATGCCGTAGGCGCCTGTCGGCTTCTGGGTCGCGAGATAGGATGGGGGGTCAAAGAACTTGAATTCCTTGGTGGAGGTGTTGAGCATGCGCACCTGGTTTCCACTCGTCTCCCAGATGGAACCATTCGGATGGATGAGCATCGAATTGCCGCCGGCGTCAGCGCGATTATCTTTAGGCCAATCGTAGGCCGTGAATTTACCGGAGTCGACATCGTAATCGAGCCAGCGATAGTTCGACCCATCCGGAACCCATAGATGCCCCTTGGCGTCGATCTGGAGGTTGCCGAGCAACTGGCCGTCGGCGGCGGCGACGCCGGGCGGAAGAGAGACTTCGGTATACTCCAGCGTCTTGGGATCCAGCTTGCCCAGCTTGCCCGCGCGCTGGCTGACCCAACCGTTGCCGTGGGGATCGACGGCGACGTCATGCGGCTCCGAGCCGACCATGGTGTCAACGATGTCGTATTGCACGGCCCGATAGTGCAGGGACTTGCCTTCGAGAAAAGTGCGCGGCAGGCGGTCGTTGAAGTCCACCTGGCGCGTCGGGGCGAAGTTGGAAGAAAGGTAATCGAGTGCGAGCTTGGCTTCGTCCGGGGACAGGTCACGGATTTTGGCGGTGCGCATGCGGGCGCGCATTCTGCGGAGGGTAAAGGCCCAGTCCTCGCGCGGCATGTGGAAACCGATGAAGCGCTCCAAGTCATGGCAGGTGGTGCAGCGCGCGGCGACCAGTTTTTTGCCGTCGCCTTCCGGCAATTCTTTTGAGACCGTGACCATCAGCGCTTCGGGAGTTTTCATAGGCCAGGCGCGCGGGAGGGCGGGCCCTTGCTTGGCGGTCAGCGACAAATCCTGTTTCGCGGTCTTGCCCTCGGCGACGTCCACGGGCGCGGTAATGTTGCTCTGATAGCCGCCGCCGACGCCCTGAATCACATACTGGCCTGCGGGCAGATTGCTCACGGAGTAGTGCCCTTGCGCCTGGCTGATGACCATGAATTCGAGATGGCGGTCGTTGTTCTTCAGCTTCACAAACGCGCCGGCAACAGGTTTCCCGGAGGCATCCTGCACTGTGCCCTCGACGGTGGAATTATTTTCCGCCGCGCGGGCTAATTGGCCGCAGAGAAACAGCAGAGCCACTGCAAAAAGGACCGTGAATTTCGATCGCGTTCCGTTGGATGTCATTCCCGATCTCCTTATTTTTCTCTCACCGCGCATGAACGGAGGGGTTCACAGCAATCGCGTTGCAGACCGCATGCGCACTACAAGACCTGCAAACTGTGTGTTTGGGTCTGACTATTCGCGGAGTATACGCCAATTCCGTTGCAGCGCACTCACGATTTTTAAGCGGGCGCTTAAGGGAGGCGAGGGGTGATTGGTAACAGGTGACGGGCGAATGACGGTCCGGGATTTCGGATTCGCTTGTCCGGGTTGCCGTGCAGGCCTGAGAGGGGAAAGAGATTTGAGATTTGAGATTTGAGATTTGAGATCTGAGATTTGAGATTTGAGATTGAAATTTGAGACTTGCGATTTGAAATTCCTGGTTTTTTATATTTTTTAGATTTCTGTTTTGCGTTAGGACTAACTTCCTCGCTGCGGCTTCCACTTTTTCAGGAATTCGAGCACGTCTTCGGGGCCAATGCGCACCGTGGATTCAAATTCTCCCTGCTTCTGGCTCACCACCAATTTTCCGTCCGGGTCAAGAATGGCCAGGCTGGGGACGCCCTTCTTGAGCGGGATTTGATACTTGTCGGCGAGATCGAGATTGGCGTCGTAATTGCCGACGTTGATGTGAATGACGTGATAATTCGCGGTGACAACGGGGGCGAACTCTTTGGACCGGAACGTCGCGTCCAGCACGTGGCAGTCGTAACACCAGTTTCCGCCGAACACCAGGAGGACGCGCTTGTGGTCCTTGTTCGCCGCGGCGAGGGCCGAAGAAATCTCCGCCTGCGCCTCTTCCGGCGGCGGATAGAGCTGGATATTCGGCTTGGCGGGCTCAGGCAGGCGCCGCACTTCCTTTGCCGCCAGGTCGCCCCGCTGCGTTGCGACAATTTTCCAATCGCCGAGTTTTTGCACCCACACTTGGGCGCACGAAACGATGGCGGAATTTTCTCCCGCGCCCGTCTTGATGCCTGCTTCAATTCGCAAAACAAGCGACATCACGCCCGGTTGCGGCGTTTTGGCCTCGAGCACCTGCACGTTGAGGCGGTCGAGACCTGCCGGCTTGAGCGCGGACCAGAACGTGGGCTCCGCCGCTGGGTCGAGCGTCTCTCCTTTTGAAGTCTTCGTGCGTGCAGGAGGAGAGGTCATGTAGAGGGCCGAGAGGCCTGCCCTGTCGCCGGCGAGGACCGCGGTCTTCCAGTTGTCCAAAGGTTCAAACGCAAACGATGGCGCAGCTGTGGAGGCCTTTTTCGCGTGGGCTTGCTGAGCGGAGACTTGAGCACTTACAGCAAGCTGCGTACAAAAGAGCAGGACGACGATGCAAGCGAGGCGAATGGGTTTCATTGCTCCTCGTATTCGTTGCAGAAACTCGATTGTATTCTATCAAATCAAAAGCCCATACTTCTTGATTTTCGAAAGTGGCGACACAATCCGATCCTCGCTTTTCTCGGGATTTGGGGATCGCTGCTCTGCAAACTCCGCTGGGGCGCCCTCAGTCAGCAAATTTATTGTGTCGAGAGCAACGGAAGCGTATCCTGTGCCAACTACAAGTCTAAATCAGAAATTCTAGTTGCATGCGGGCGGGACGTTTCGCAAATGCCAAATCAGCTCATGGCCTCGGTGATTCTTCTGCTGGCAGCACTTACTTTCTCGCCCGGCACGTTTGCGCAGAATGCTCAGCCTCATGAGTCCGCAGCCGCAAAGGATCGGAAAGCAGCCCCAGCCCCCGCTGCACCCCATGACATTTCCGGAACCTGGACGCCGGCGGACGGGCCGAACGACGGAATCCAGCCCTACGGCGCAAAGGCCATGCCCAACGACGGCAAGCCGGAGCACCAGCTACCCTATACCCCCTACGGCCTGGAAACCTACAAGTCGCACAAGCCGCTCATTGGAGTGGATGAGGTTCTCCCTTCGGCCTATAACGATCCGCGAGATAAATGCGAGCCCATAGGATTCCCTCGAGCAGACCTTTATTACCTGAGAGAGACTCAGATCCTGCAGAACGAGTACAAGGTGGCGATTTTGTATCAATACGGGGAGGCCTGGCGCGTAATTTGGACGGATGGGCGACAGCTTCCTAAATTGGTGGACGGCGGAGTCATGGTGGGGAGAGAAGTTCAGGAGTCGCGCTTTTATGGCTACTCGGTTGGCAATTGGGTGGACGATAGCACGCTGGTCGTCCAGACGATCGGGATGATGCCGGAAGACAGGGTCTGGCTGGATCTTACGGGCCGTCCGATCAGCGACGCTGCGCGTGTGGAGGAGCGCTTCCATCGCGTAAATCATGACCGGCTGGAACTGACCGTGACGATTGATGACCCGAAAATGTATACCAAGCCCTGGATCGCTTTGAACAAATTTCCGATGCGGCTGGAGGATCCCCATAGGGACGTGATGGAGGTGTATTGCTCCCCGATGGAAATGGAAAGATACAATAAATTATTTGCCAATCCCACGAGTGAACCGGCGAGTGCGCCGGGCGGCAATACACCCGGCCGATAGCTCGGGCCGATGCGCTCCAGTGTCGAGGCGCGGTCTTCATCCGAGGCTTTTTGGTAATTCGAGCTTTATGTCGGATATTTCTTGGTGCGGAGGCAATTGCCATGAGAGAGAGGGCTATTCCGGTATTGGTCCTGGCGGCCGTTCACCTGTGCGTGTCCGTTCCGCTCTTCGCGCACCACGGAACCACGGTGTTTGACATGAACAAACCGCTCACGATAAAGGGCAGCGTCACGGAATGGGATTGGTCCAATCCTCATTGCCTGCTGCAATTTGACGTAAAGAATGAAGACGGCCAAGTGGTGCATTGGATTGCCGAGACTCAAAACCCTGGAAACATGGTGTACGCAGGTTGGGGGAAGACATCCTTCAAACCTGGAGATGAAGTTACCGTCAATTTGTATCCCGCCAAAAATGGCAAGCCATTCGGGCGGATCAATCAGGTCGTGCTCCCCAACGGCAAGACGTTAATCGCCAGTGGGGGAACAATCTCGCCGCCGAATTCTACCGGCTCGTCGGGCGCCTCCAGATCGGGAAATTATCCCAAGCAATGAACGTTGGTGTGCACCAATGGAGCGAACTCCGGTGAAGGAGTCTCTTTGGATTGTGGCCTTTGCCTGTTTTTTGTTTCTTGCTCTTCCTTGAGATTGCCCTGGACAGGAATTTCGCTCCCGTCAATTCCCTTGCGTAATCTGCGCCGATTTTCGCTACAATACTTTGGAAGCAAACGGGCGAAACCATGAAAAATGTGCTGGCCATTTATCCGGGGACATTTGACCCGGTGACCAACGGGCACCTCGACTTGATCGAGCGGGGCGCCAAGTTATTTGACCGGCTTGTGGTCAGCATCCTGCGCAACCTCGACAAGGAGCCGCTGTTCACAATCGACGAGCGCGTGGAGATGCTGCGCGAAGTGACGCGGCCGTGGCCCAACGTCGAAGTCGACGTGTTCAGCGGGCTGCTGGTGGATTATGCGCGCCTGCGCGGGGCCAATGTGCTGTTGCGCGGTATCCGCGCGGTTTCCGATTACGAATACGAATTGCAGATGGCCATGATGAATCGCAAGCTGAATCCGAATGTGGAGACGGTGTTCATGATGCCTGCGGTGGCGTACAGCTATCTGAGTTCGCGGCTGGTGCGTGAAATTGCGCAGCTCGGGGCGTCGATTACCAGCTTCGTGCCGCCGCTCGTGGAGGAGCGCCTGCGCGCTAAAATTCTTTAGTCGTGTTTTCCGATTGCCATTCCGGGCGAAGCGAGGAATCTCTCTTTCTCCTGGTTTGACGCGAAGAGAGATTCCTCGCTTCGCCCGGAATGGCAAGAACGTGATGGGTTGTTCGACATCGATTTAGATTCAAAGGAGAATCATCCCGTGCAACTGGCTGCCCGCGTCAACCGCATTTCCATCTCGCCGACCGCCGCCGTGCTGGCGGCGGCCGAAAAACTTCGCTCCCAGGGCGTGGACCTGGCCGACTTCGGCCCCGGCGAGCCGGACTTCCCGACTCCCGAGCACATCCAGCGCGCGGCGATTCGCGCGCTGCAGGAAGGGCGGACGAAATACACGCCGACTGCGGGGATCAGCCCTCTGCGCGAAGCGATCTGCAAATGGCACGCGGCACAGTTCGGCTCTTCCTATACGGTGCCCGAATGCGTCGTGACAGTTGGCGGCAAGCATGCCCTGTTTAATGTGTTCTGCGCGCTGCTGGAAAAGGGCGACGAGGTTCTGATCCCTGCGCCGTACTGGGTTACTTATCCCGACCAGGTTCTGTACACCGGGGCGACGCCGGTGCCGGTGATGACCGATCCGTCCGACGGCTTTCGGCTGCGCGCCGAGATGGTTTCTCGCGCCATCACTCCGCGGACGAAATTGCTGATCGTCAACTCGCCCAACAATCCGAGCGGCGCTGTGGTGCCGGCCGATGAATTCGTGAAGATCTACGAAGTCTGCCGCGCGAAAAATATCTGGTTGATGACGGACGAGTGCTACTCGCACTTCGTTTACGGAAATGAAAAACCGTATTCGCTGGCAAGCCTTCCGGAGACCAAGCCGAACATCATCGTGGCCGGCTCGCTGTCGAAAACTTTTTCCATGACGGGCTGGCGGATCGGTTATGCGCTGGCGCCGGCGCCGCTGATCTCGGCCATGATCAAGTTGCTGAGCCAGTCCACGTCGAACCCGACGTCTATCGCGCAGTACGCGGCGCTGGAAGCGCTGACCGGGCCGATGGATTCGGTGACGGCCATGCTCGCGGAGTATGCGCGGAGGCGCGACCGCATCGTCTCCGGGCTTCGCGCGATTCCCGGCGTGACGTGCGTCGAGCCTGGAGGCGCGTTTTATGCGTACCCGAGCGTTGCCGCGCACCTGGGCAACGGCGTCGCGGACGCAACCGCACTCGCCAAAGTGCTCCTTGAAAAACAGCACCTGGTTTGCGTCCCCGGCGACGCGTTCGGCACGCCCGGTTATATCCGGCTGTCCTACGCGACTTCCATTGACCGCATCGAGGAAGGGCTGCGGCGCCTCGAGAAATTCTTTGCCATGGCGGAAGCGGCCCGGTGAATTCGGGAACCAACCGTTTGGGGCGAGCGCCTGCGCGTCTCGCCCCGATATTCGTGCCTCGCATTTGGGGCGCGCGCGACCTCTCCCCTCTGTTTCCGGAACGCTCCCATGAAGTCGAACCCATCGGCGAGGCATGGCTGACAGGAAATGACTGCGCGTTTGCCACGGGCGAATTTGCGGGGCGCACACTGGGCGAGGTGTGGCCCTCGCTCTCCGAGGAATGGACGGGCACGGGGCTTCGTGGGTTGCCGCGTATTCCGCTGCTCGTGAAATTTATTTTTCCGGAAGACAAACTTTCGGTGCAAGTGCATCCCGACGACGCCTACGCGGAGAAGCACGAGTCCGCGGCGGGCGGCGTCGGGAAAACCGAGATGTGGTACGTGGTGAGCGCGCGCGAGGGAGCGGCGGTGCGCGTGGGGCTGAATCCGAACGTGACGCGAGAGTTGTTTCAGCGCGCCGTGGTCGATGGCACGGCGGAGAATTGCCTGGCGAGCGTCGCCGTTCATCCGGGCGACGCCGTTTTCGTGCCTGCCGGGACCCCGCACACGATTTGTCCCGGAATGGTGCTGTGCGAAATCCAGCAGCACTCGGACATTACTTATCGCGTATTCGATTACAACCGCGTGGGCGCCGACGGCAAACCGCGCGCGCTGCACATCCGGCAAGCGCTGGAAGTGATGCAGTTCGGCGAACCTGCCGCGGCGGGCGCCGGGCTGTGCGATCCGGTGCGCGTCACGCGCGGCGCAGTGACTGAAGCTTTTTACGCGGCGTGCCGGTACTTCGCGACCGAACGCTGGGATTTCCTGGAACGAATCGCCGCCGTCACTTCGCCGGAACATTTCGATTTGCTCATTTTTCTCGCGGGCAATGGACGCCTCGAATTTGCCGGCGGCGCGGAATCCTATTCGCCAGCGCAAGTCTGGCTGCTCCCCGCGACTCTGGGCGCGTACCAACTCGCGCCGGATTCCGCCACGACTCTCTTGCGCGCGTACGTCCCGGACCTGCACGGCTTCGTGCAGCGACTATCCGAGGAGCGCATTGCGGAAGAAGAGTGGTCGCGCGTGGTGCACCTGTGAAGAAAGAGCGCAGCCACGAAATGCTCGCCGCGCACGCCATCATCCTGGCGGGAGGACGCGGCACGCGCTTCTGGCCGCGCAGCCGCACGAAAACTCCGAAGCAATTGCTCAACATCGTCGGCAACGACACGATGCTCGAGCAAACCGCCGCGCGCCTGGCGCCTCTGTTTCCGCCGTCGCGACAGTGGGTCGTCACCAACAGCGAGCAGGCCGCCGCGGTGCGAAAGCAAATGCCGCGCGTCCCCGCATCGCACATTCTCGCCGAGCCAATCGGGCGAAACACAGCGGCAGCGATCGGACTGGCCGCCGCACATTTGCTGCACGGCGGGCTGGGCAAGGAAAACGACGCGCTCATGGCCGTGCTTCCCGCCGATCATTACATTGCCAAGCCGGCGCGGTATCTGCGGATCGTGCGCGCCGCGCTGCACGTCGCGCACTCCGCGGGATCGCTGGTGGTTCTGGGCATTCCGCCGTCGCGGCCCGAGACAGGCTACGGATACATCGAACGCGCGCGCGGGAAAGCTGTGGACGCCGACGGCCTGCCCGTTTTTTCGGTGCGCCAGTTCACGGAAAAACCGGCGCTGCCGCAGGCTCGAAAATATGTGGCTTCCGGACGCTATTACTGGAACGCGGGAATGTTTTTCTGGCGCGTGTCGACCTTCCTCGGCAACCTCGAGAAATTCCTGCCGAAAACACATGACGCGCTGATGCAGTTGGCCGGAGAAATCGGGACGCCGCGCTACGCGAGCACGCTCGCGCGCATTTACCCGAAACTCGAAAACATTTCCGTGGACTACGCCGTCCTCGAACCGGTCACGCGCCGCGCGGCGGCGCCCAGCGTCTTTGTTCTCCCCGCGGAAGTGGGCTGGAGCGATATCGGTTCGTGGGCCGCGGTCTACGAATTACTCGCTCGCAAGGCAGGAGAGAACATTTCCGCCGGGAAATTTGCTGCGGTCGATGCGCAGGGAAATTTTCTCTGGAGCCCGAAGAAATTCGTCGCCGCGGTCGGGATACGCGATCTCGTTGTTGTGGAAACCGAAGACGCGTTGCTGCTCTGTCCGCGCGACCGCGCGCAAGACGTCGGCAAAATCGTGAAGTGGCTGGAGGCGGAAAAGCTTTTGCGGCTGCTTTAATCTCAATCCTTCGCAGGTCCCCATTCCATGTTCATTGTGTTGCCGTTCAGTGGCGCAGGCTTCAGCCTGTGGGTTTCGTCTTTGCAGTTTCAAAACCGCACAAGCTGAAGCATGTGCTACTTCTCGCATCCGCGCGCTTCGCATATACTTTTGGACCATGAGCACGATCAAATTTGGGACCGATGGGTGGCGCGGCGTTATCGCCGACGATTTTACGTTTGCAAACGTACGCAAGGTGGCGTGCGCGATTGCGCGGTATGTGGTGCGCGCGGAGAAGCCTGGGGCAGGCCTGCTCATCGGGTATGACACGCGCTACGGCTCCGAATGGTTTGCGCGCGCCGCGGCGGAAACGGTTTCCATGGCCGGGATGCCGGTGTGGATCGCAGAGAGGGCGTGTCCTTCGCCCGCGCTTTCGCTTCTGGTGCGGCAGCGCGGGGCCGCCGGCGGGATCATGATCACGGCCAGCCACAATCCTTACAAATGGAACGGGATGAAATTCAAGGCCAGCTACGGAAGCTCGGCGCTGCCTTCGATTGTGGCGCAAGTAGAAATGGAACTTGCCACGGTGCTGGCGGACGGCGTTCCGCCATTGCCGCCGCAACCGCAACACATTCAACCACTGGACATTCTTTCGCCGTATCTCGAGACCATCGAGAAAATTGTGGATTGGGAACGAATTCGCGCCGCGGGGTTCCGGTTTGTGGTGGACCCGATGCACGGCGCGGCGCGCGGACTCCTCCGTGAACTGATGACCCGGCACGGCATCGCCTGCGACGAAATCCGCGGCACGCGCGATCCGTTGTTCGGCGGCGTGAATCCCGAGCCCATCGAACCGCACGTCGAGGCGCTGCGCCGCGCGGTCCTGGCCGGGAAATATGACGCCGGGCTGTGCGCGGACGGCGACGGCGACCGCATCGGCGCGATGGATCGCGACGGCACGTTCATCACGCCGCACCAGATTTTTTCGATTCTGTTCTGGCACCTGGCGGGCACGCGCGGAATTCCCGGAGACCTGGCGAAAACATTTTCCACAACGAAAATGCTCGACAAGATCGCGGAGAAATTCGGCCGCAAAGTATTCGAGACCCCCATCGGATTCAAATACATCTGCGAATTGATGCTGGAGCGCGACATTTTACTGGGCGGAGAAGAATCGGGCGGGATCGGCACCAAACTTTATCTGCCCGAACGCGACGCCACCGTGATGGCGCTGCTGCTGATAGAAGTGATGGCGTGGCACAAAAAATCTTTGGGCGAACTTGTCGCGCATCTGAGTGCAGAATTCGGCGAGTATCATTACGGGCGAATCGATCTGGAACTCAAGCCAGGACAAAAGGAGCGGGCCATCGAGCATTTCAGCAGCACGAAAATGACGAGCGTACTCGAATGGCCCGTGGTGCGCCGCGAAGACCTCGACGGGATTAAGTTGTATCTGGGCGACACCGGCTGGCTGATGTTGCGCGCCTCGGGGACGGAGCCGATGCTGCGCGTCTATGCGGAAACGCGAAGCGCAGAGGCGACGCGAAGAGTTTTAGAAGAAGCGCGGTCCGTTGTGAACCGGCTCTAGTGCCGGTCTGGCGTTTCGATTTCGGGCCGACCGACGGCCAAGGAGTCTGCGGAAAAAGCAGTCTATTTTGTCATTCTGAGCGAAGCGAAGAATCTCTCATTCTTTTTTATTGGGTCAAATCGAAGAGAGATTCCTCGCTTCTCTCGGAATCACAGAAGGAGTGAGGCCATTTTTCCGCAGCCTGTAAAGCCGCAACGATCCTGCCAGCTTATGTCACAGCTGAAGCTGTGACCCACAAAACGAGTAATCTCACGGTCGTGGTCCCTGCTGCGATTTTGCTGGGACGGGCTCTCGAGCCGTTGTGGCAACCGCAAAATCTTTGTAGGCGACGGCTTTCAGCCGTGCCGTAGAGTACGCAATACCAACGCCGCTTCAAGCCGCTGACCTTTTGAAAATCGAGTAGCCACAGGGTCTCTTCAGGATGTTTTCTTTTGATTTAGCGAAGGGCGGAAAACCAGACAGGCTGAAGCCTGTCCTACTTTTCGCCTAGCGATTTTGCGGCGGCGTCTAGGATGCCGTTGATGAACGCGGAGGCATCTTCGGACGAAAATTTCTTGGCCAGGTCCACGGCTTCATTGATCACGACTTTTGCGGGAACGCTTGTGGTGCGCATTTCGGCGAGGGCCAGGCGGAGAATGGCGCGGTCGATGGCGGCCATGCGCTCGATGCGCCAGTTTTGAGCAAGCGAGGAAATGATCGGGTCGATCTCCTCGGCGCGGGCGGCGGCGTTTTCAAAAAGCTGGTTGGCGAATTCGCGCGTGGATTTTTGGGCTCGAGCGTTTTTCCAGAATCCGTTCTCAATCCGGGGCGGCTCCTGCTTCCCCATTTCCCATTGGAACAGCATCTGGAGGGCGAACTCGCGCGATTTCCGGCGCAGCGTCATCTAGCGGCGTTTCCCGCGGGAAGAGTTCTTGCCGCCGCGCGCAGTATTTGCGGTGCGAAGCTGCCTGGAAAGGTTGGCCATTTCGACGGCGGCGAGTCCCGCATCGTAGCCTTTGTTTCCGCTCTTGAGGCCGGCGCGGTCGATGGCCTGATCGAGCGTGTCGCAGGTGAGCACGCAAAAAATAACGGGGATGCCGGTATCGAGTTGCGCGAGCTGAATGCCGCGCGCGACCTCGCCCGCGACATAGTCAAAGTGCGCGGTCTCTCCGCGCAGAACGCAGCCGATGGCGACGACGGCATCCACGCCCCCACGCGCGGCCAATTTTTTTGCCGTCAGCGGAATTTCAAATGAGCCGGGAACGTGGACGACGGTGATGTTTTCCGCGCCAGCGCCGGCGGCTTCGAGGGCGTCCATGGCTCCCGCCAGCAGGCGATCGGTAATGAAGCTGTTGAAGCGGCTGACAACCAGGGCAAACCGGAACCCCGCGGCATTGGCCGCCGCGCGAATTTCCTTTCCGTGGAGGGATTTTTTCATGTGAATGAGTTTCGGCGGCGCGCGCCTGGGCTACTTTCCGCGGAATTGCGCGAGCCGCTTTTCCAGAAAAGCGCGCGTTCCTTCCCGCATATCCTCGGTAGCGGCCAGCACGCCGAAGAGCGTCGTTTCGAGATACTGGCCTTCCGCGAGCGGCATTTGCGTTCCGCGCTCAATGGCCTCCATGGTGAACTTCACCGAGAGCGGCGCGTTGGCAATAATTTTTTTCGCCAGGGCCTCCGCCGCGGGCAACAGTTCCGCCGGTTCGTACACATGATTCACGAGGCCCATGCGCAGAGCCTCATCCGCGGAATACATTTCTCCGGTCAGGCATATTTCGTAGGCCACGCCCTTGCCGCACAAACGGGTGAGCCGCTGCGATCCGCCATAGCCCGTCATGATGCCGAGCTTCACTTCCGGCTGCCCCAGCTTCGCGGTCTTGCTGGCCAGACGGATCGAGCAGGCCAGCGCGACTTCGCATCCGCCACCGAGCGCGAAGCCGTTGATGGCCGCGATGGAGGGTTTCCCGATCGTCTCCAGCAATTGCAGAACGCCCTGACCAAACGCAGCCGTTTCCTTGCCGCTGACCGGCGTCTGCACAGCGAGTTCCGCAATGTCCGCTCCGGCCACAAACGATTTCTCTCCCGCGCCGGTCAGGATCAGCACACGCACCTCGGTGTCCTCGCGCGCGGCGGTCAGAATATCCCTCAGCTCTTCCATCGTTTTGTGGTTGAGCGCGTTCAACACCCTCGGACGGTTGAAGGTGATGAACCCGATGCCATCCCGCTTTTCATAGAGCAGGTTTTCGTAGGCCATCCGCATCCCTCAATTCTTCGCCATTTCCAGGGCAACGATTTCATTGCCGCCGTGCTTTCGAGCTTCTTCGAGGCCCGCCTCGACGCGGTTGATCAGGTCGGTCACGATGTCCTCATTATCATAATCCTGGCGGGTGACAGCCTCGGCGACGGCTACGCTCATGGTCAGATGCCCTCCATCCCACGGAGGGCGCAATCCGCCAAGCGATTTCTTCAATTTCTCGGCGAATGTCTGCGCCCCCGAGAGCGGCGTGTCCGGTAGAACCACCGCCAGGGCCCAGGAAGTGTACTTTATCGCGAGGTCGGTTTGGCGGACGATTGCTTGCACGGATTTTCCGAGCTGCTCCATGTAGCGGTCAAACGGCCCTTCTCCCTGCTGGCGGAGGAGTTCCGGGCCGCCGTCAATCTGCAACAATGCCAGCGCCAGGGGAATGCCCTGTGTTCGCGCGCGGTGCGATTCGTGCAGCAGGCAATCGATGTAGGAACCGCGGGCCAGCAAGCCGGTCTTTTCATCGGCCACGGCCAGCGTACGCACCAGCGTGCGCAGGCGCGTATGGTGCACACACATGAGCATTTGATCGCCGATGGATTGCAGGAAATAAGTTTCGTTGGGTTTCCAGGCGTGCGCACCGGCAAAACCCACAATCATCATCCCGGCAGGAGATTGCGTCTCTGGATCCGTAAGCTGAACTCCCAGAGACGTCTCCAGGCCCATTTCCTTGAGAATGGGAGCGGCGGCGACATCGAGCGGCAATCCACCGAGCGAGTCAGGCGCCGCGTGCTCTGTCTGCCCGATCAGCCTCACGACCTGGCTGCCGGAAGATGCTTCCAGGCCCGAGGCACAGAATTCCGATGCCATTTGCGGCGGTTGCCCGGGGGGCCCGACCACTGCGAAGCATCTTGCCGCCCGCAAATAATTGCCCACGTCATTCACGGCAATTGAGAGCATGGCGCGCGGCGAAGGCTGGCGGAACACGTTTTGATTAATTTCCGAAATTTTCGCCAGATCGCGCAGGGTTTCGGGAGCATACGAGGAGGCGGTAGCGGCCCGATTCGCCGGCTCCTCGAAAACCGCTCTGGATGGCTCGGCCCGCCTGCGCGGAGTTCGACCTCCCTCCGGCCACCAGTGCGCGGCTTCGAAGAGGCCTTGCAGGCGCTCGTTATTTTCTTCTTCCCCCGGAAACAGCTCCACGATGCGCTGCAGCCGCTCGACTGCTTTGGACTGGAGCGAGTACTGGACAAAAATTTCCGCCTGTACAAGCAAGTCTTCGAGTGTTTGTCCGGATTGAACTTCATCGAGAATGGACGTTGAAGCCTCGCCGAATTTCCGTTGCTGCTGTTCCCGGGCGGGAACTTCCGGGCGATGCGTCGCGGCATTGGACATACGGGATCTCACCCGGCTCAAGAAGTCATCCCCCGCGCGGCCCTTCAGCTGGTCGAGACGCCCCTGGTTGCGGGAGTCGTAGGGATCGATTTCGACGAGCTTATCGAGGGCGTCGCAGGCGTTGGAAAGTTGATTATTCTCGATACCCAAATCGAAGAGTCGCGCCAGGGCGTCAAAATACTTGGTCTCGCGGTTGAGGTCACAATACAGAGCCGCCCAGAACTCGGCCAGGCGCAGCGATTTCGGGAAGGCTTCGGCCAGTTGATCGACCGCGATTGCAAATTCCGATTCCCGCCGCGCCTTGAGCATGCTTTTCTTGGCGGAGGTTAAAAGATCGATGGCCTTATCTTCCTGGCCGGCGCGAAGAAACTCGGCGACGAGAAGGAACAATTTTTCAGGCGAACTCGCTCCTTGACTCGTCAGACGCTCCAGGACTTTGCGCGCCGTGTCCAGTTGTCCGGAACGCATAAGCGCTTCAGCATAGGTCTCCAGAAACGCCGAGTCCTTTTCGGTTTCGCTAATGGGAGCGAGCTGTGCGGCGGCGGCAGCCGCGTCTCCTTTGCGCAACAGGGCCTGAGCGTACATCAGCGCCGCGCCGCGATCCCCTGGCCCGAGTTCGTGCGCTTTTGCGAAAAGATTGAGCGCCTCATCATCATTTTGCGCGGTGAGCTGCGCGGCCCTCAGGTAGCCGAGAGAAGCGGCCGCGTGATTGTCGAGACGTTCGGCCAGATCGGCCACGGCGATGTGACGGTCGCGATTTTCGGAATCGAGCTGGGCGATGCGCACAAAGCATGCCAGAGCATCTTCACCCTTGCCGCTCAATTCATACGCGAGCGCTGCGGAGGTGAATTGCTCGATGGCCTCTTCCGCGCGGTTTTGCTTTTGCAGAAGCAGGGCGAATCGCGAGACGCGTTCGGGAGGCTGCTGCTGCGGCTTCAAAAAGCGCACATAAAGGGCCACCGCCTTGGGTTCTTCCCGCGGAGCTGTAAGGCGGTCGAAGAGCATCCCGTAGTAAACGGCGGCACGGTCCGGCCGGTTCTGCTTCGTGAAGAGGTCGCCGAGCGACTGCAGAGATTCGAGGTGATTGGGAACGGCCGTGAGGACCTCTTGGTAAGCCCCAATGGCTTCGTCGATGCGGCCCTTCTCGACGAAGCGCTTGGCCTTGTCCAGTTGTTTGATGATGTCCACGCTCATGCGGGCTCGGACAGTTTCCTCAGTGAAGTTGCGACCGCAGACTCGCGGATCGACATTTGCCAGGGCATCAACAACTATATACGGCTGCGCCTTCGCGTGCCAGACCGATCGAGGCGGGGCTGCTCAATTCAGCAATTCCCTTTTGCTGCCGTGGACGGTCATAGCTTAAGGGCTGGTTGGAGTGCCGCCACATTCCGTGAAGCACTGTCGGATCAACTGGTTATAGAGTGTTGCATCGACCTGTTGAGCCGGCAGAGGTTCTCGGAATGTGGGAATTCGCTCCCGTCTAAGCAGACTGATGCGCCTTGAGGAAGGAATGGATTTGGCGCACAGCCAGTGGAATGCGCTCTTTGGGTTCTTTCCACGGGAAGATGCTCACTTCGGATTTCGGCGCGAGCATCACGCACTCCATGGCCGGGGCGTAAGGGTGCGGCGGGACGTCGTCCGGCAGGATTAGGACCGGGTTCTGGCAACTATGCACGAAATCGCGTGTCACGGTGAAGACGAAGTCGGGATTGGTCTCGAACATTCTGGTCACAAATTGATCGGCCGTCTGCAGCGTAATTTCAGGGCGCTTAGCGGTCAGCATCGGACCCCAGGTCGTCCAAAATGCGCCCGGGTATTTACGGTCGCGCATCTCCGGACGCCAACCCACGGGCTGTGCAATCACTGCCGCGGCAATGCGATCAGGAGCGCGCTTCAAGAGACTCCAGATGAAAGGGCCGCCAATGCAGAAACCCATTACCATGAACTTGTCGATGCCTAGATGATCCATCAGACCGATCTGGTCGTCGGCGTAGGATTCCCACGGGCGGTCGACCTCGACAGGGCCGGTGGACTGGCCGCTGGGGGCGTTGCGCAGGTCCGCTGTGATGCAGCGATATTGTCCCTTGAATTCCTCAACGGCGTTGAACGGCGAGTTGCCGGTGAAGAAGGCTATGGTGGAGTTCAATCCCCCGCCGGGAAGCAGCATCAACGGGAAACCGGACCCGGCCTCTTCATAGTAGATACGAACGGAGCCTTTTTCGTAGAACTTGCCAGTTCCTCCTTTGCTCTCCTGCTGAGCAAAGGCTCGCGGCAAGGCGGCCGTTGCCGCGGCCGCGGCACCCGCTGCCAGTATGGTGCGTCTGGTTAAACCCATAGTCGGCGTCCTCCTTGATCATTGTCATGCCCGGTCTGTGCAACTCCAAGCGCCAGTACGATCCGCAGTTTGAAAGGATTCTAGCACAGGGTCTCTTGGCGCGGAGGTGCCGTAGCGTCACATGACTGATTTAGCTTAATCACTCGATCAGAAGTGAGATAGGTTCTGGTTAATGGGCTAACCGGAAATAAACCCCCATATGAAACGGAAACGGCCTGCTAAATGGGATTATCGGAAACGGGGTTTCACAGACTCGGCCACGCCGCTTCCTGCCTGCGGCCACTTGTGGCACACTGAATTGTTACCGGGCGATTCGAGCATCCTGCACAGCAACTGGTCGACACGCCGGCGCACGCTAATCGCTTCGGACAGGAGAATTTTACCGGCGCCAGAAAGGCCGCGCGCCGGCAGACTGACTGATGGACCCACGCTTCGTCCGCAATTTTTGCATCATCGCGCACATTGACCACGGCAAGTCCACGCTGGCCGACCGCCTGCTCGAGCTGACGGGCGCGCTCAGCCAGCGCGAGATGAGCGCGCAGGTGCTCGACTCCATGGACCTGGAGCGGGAGCGCGGGATCACCATCAAAGCTAAGAGCATTCGTCTTCACTATAATGCAAAGGATGGAAACGAATATCAGCTCAACCTGATCGACACGCCCGGCCACGTCGATTTTTCCTACGAAGTTTCGCGCGCGCTTTCCGCGTGCGAAGGCGCTTTGCTGGTGGTGGACGCGAGCCAGGGCGTCGAGGCGCAGACCGTGGCCAACACGTTTCTGGCGGCGCAGCACAATCTCACCATCATTCCCGTCATCAACAAGATCGATCTCCCCGCCGCGCAGCCCGACGAGGTGAAGGAGCAGATTGAAAATGTTCTGGCGATTCCGGCGTCGGACGCGCTGCTGATCAGCGCCAAGAGCGGCATCGGCGTGGAATCCGTCCTGGAAGCCGTGGTCGCGCGCGTTTCTCCTCCGACCGGCACTGCGGAAGCGCCGCTGCAGGCTCTGATTTTCGACTCGTGGTTTGATCCCTATCGCGGCGCGGTGATTCTGGTGCGCGTCATGAACGGCCGAATCACGCGGCACATGAAAATTCGCCTGTATTTCAACGACCAGGTGTATGAAGTCGAAGCGCTCGGCGCGCTCACTCCGAAACCCGTGGTGCTCGAGGAACTTGTCGCCGGAGACGTCGGCTTTGTGGTGGCCAACATCAAGCAGGTGGCGGACGCGCGCGTGGGCGACACGGTCACCGATGCCGCGCGGCCCGCGCCGCAACTGCCCGGATTTGAAGCCATCAAGCCCATGGTGTTCGCGGGGCTGTTTCCGGTGGTGGCCAGCGATTACGAAAACTTGCGCGACGCTCTCGGCAAACTGCAATTGAATGACGCGGCGTTTTTCTACGAGCCGGAAAATTCCGTGGCGCTCGGATTCGGCTTTCGCTGCGGATTTCTGGGCCTGCTGCACATGGAAATTGCGCAGGAGCGGCTGGAGCGCGAATTCGACATCAACCTGATCACCACGGCGCCAAGTGTGCGTTACAGGATCTCGACGACGGCCGGGGACGTTGTCGAGGTGGACAATCCGACGAAATTTCCGCCGCCCAATGAAATGGCCAAGATCGAAGAACCGGTGATCACGGCCATGATCATCACGGCGGAAGATTCGGTCGGCGCGATTCTGCAGCTGTGCGAGGAAAAGCGCGGCGTGCAAAAAAATTTCGAGTATCTCTCGCCGCAGCGCGTGATGCTGACGTACGAGTTGCCGCTGAACGAAATCGTGCTCGATTTCTACGACCGGCTGAAGAGCGCCTCGCGCGGCTACGCGTCGCTTGACTATCACCTGGCGGGCTACAAGGAAGCCGACCTGGTGAAGCTGGACATTCTGATCGGCGGCGAGCCGGTCGACGCTCTGGCGCTGGTGTGCCATCGCGAATTTTCTTACGAGCGCGGACGAGAACTGGTCACGCGTTTGCGGAAGCTGATCCCGCGGCAGATGTTTGAAGTGCCCATCCAGGCCGCCATCGGCAGCCGCGTGATCGCGCGCGAGACGGTGGCCGCGATTCGCAAGAACGTGCTGGCCAAGTGTTACGGCGGAGACATCACGCGCAAACGCAAATTGCTGGAGAAACAAAAAGAAGGAAAGAAGCGCATGAAGCGCGTGGGCCGCGTGGATATCCCGCAGGAAGCGTTCCTCGCCGTGCTGAAAGTTGCGAGCACATCGGACGAGTAGGTTTTAGTGGCGCACGCTTTAGCTTGCGGGGTTTGGACTATGGTAGACCTAAACCCCGCAAGCTAAAGCGTGCGCCACTAAAACCCCTCCTCTACGTTGAGCGGAATTTGAATTAAGGCTTTGGAATTTCGCGGGTACGCACTTCCGCGCCAAGGCGGCCGCGGGCGAGTTGCACCTTGATTTCGCCGCCTACGGATACCTGCTCGGCGGCGCTCACCACGTGCCCTGCAGCGTCCGTGCAGATGGCGTAGCCGCGCTGCAGGACGCGTAACGGGCTGCGCTCTTCGAGTTGCACGCGCAGGCGCTCGAGGCGCTGGATCTTGCCGACAAGGTACCGCTCCATGCGCATGCCGAGTTCCGCGGAACGCTGCACGAGGCGCAAACCAAGCGTGCGGATGCGCGCGCGCAAATCGAACGAAGCGATGCGCGTTTCCGCAATCGTGTAGCGGTGGCCGCAGCACCTCGATGCGGCCCCGAGCGCGACGCCCAGGCGCGAGGCCAGCTCGTCCGTCTGTTGGCGGTGATGGCGCAGCAAATCCTCGAGCCGGCGGAAGCCCATGTGCGTGGTCAGTTCCTTCAGGTGGTGCCGCCACTCGAGCAGAATGTATCTCATGCGTTGCGAAATTTTGTGTTCCAGCTCCGCGAGATGGCGCTGAAATTCCTGCCGCGATTGCACCACGATTTCGGCGGCAGCGGAAGGCGTGGACGCGCGCACATCGGCCACGAAATCCGCAATCGTGAAATCGGTTTCGTGCCCCACACCGCTCACCACAGGGATGGTGCACGCGGCGATCGCGCGGGCCACGGATTCCTCGTTGAACGCCCAGAGATCTTCGATCGACCCGCCGCCGCGCGCGAGCAGAATCACTTCCACGGATTGTTTGCGGTTGAAATATTTCAGCGCCGCGGCGATTTCCTCCGCCGCGCCTTCGCCCTGCACGCGCACGGGGTAAACGATCAGGTGCAGGTTGGGAAAGCGCCGCCGCAGGATGCGAATAATGTCGCGCACGGCCGCGCCCCTCGGCGAAGTCACGACACCGATGCGCCGTGGCAGCATGGGCAGCGGCTTCTTGCGCGCCACGTCGAAAAGTCCTTCGGCTTCGAGTCGCTTCTTGAGCTGCTCGAACGCCAGTTGCAGCGCGCCCACTCCGGACGGCTCGATGTGCTCGACATAAATCTGATATTCGCCGCGCGGCTCGTACACGCTGATCGATCCGCGCACGATCAGTTTCAATCCGTCCTCGGGCCGGAATTTCAGCCGCATCGCCTGCGTGCGGAAACACACGCAGCGCACCTGCGCCTTGGCGTCTTTGAGCGTGAAATAAAGATGCCCGGACTGCGCGGGGCGATAGTTGGAGACTTCGCCCTCGACCCACAAATTTGAGAATTGCGCGGTCAGAACGCCGCTGATGCGCGCCGTCAGCTCCGCGACGCTCCAGATTTTTCGCTCTGGCGCGAGATTCAACTCGAATTGTTTTACCTTTTCAGCCATTGCACCAGCCACAGGATCAGCGTAAGCACCACGCTCAGCAGGATACACGTCACCACCGGGAAATAAAACGAGCCATGTTTTCCCTGAACCACCATGTCGCCCGGCAGACGCCCGAGCCGCAGCGGCAATCCTCCGCGGCGCGCAGCCAGCCACACCAGCGCGCCCACCGCAGCGAGCGCAGCGCCCGCAAAGACCATCAATCTTCCGAGATCGCGCATCGGATCCATTGAGTTCAATTCTACCGAATTGCGAGGTGGTGGGCCCGCGTTCCCAACTGATTTGCGGTAGCTCTTGTTTGAGTAGGATGGGCTTCAGCCTGTCGCTCGTAAATCGGGCAGACAAATTCAAACCCGACAGGCTGAAGCCCGTCCTACTTAGAAAGCTCAGATCAATTCGTGGCCGGCGAAAAAATATCCAAGTTCAAAAGCCGCCGTGTCCGGAGCGTCCGAGCCGTGCGTGCAATTGTTTCCGATGCTGGTGCCCAGGTCGCGGCGAATCGTACCCGGCGCCGCCTTGGCGGGATCGGTGGCGCCCATCGTGTCGCGCCATTTAAGAATCGCGCCTTCGGCTTCCAGGGCCATCACGACGATCTTTCCTGAACTCATGAATTCAGTGAGTTCGCCGAAAAAGGGCCGTGCGCGATGGACGGCGTAAAAGCCGCCGGCTTCGCCTTGCGTAAGCCGCAGCGACTTGATTGCTGCGATCTGAAATCCACCCTTATGAATCCGCGCCAAGATTTCGCCGGTCAGCCCGCGCCCCACGGCGTCCGGCTTGATGATTGCGAGCGTACGTTCGATAGCCATTCCGTATTTCTCCGTGATCGTTATTTTTTAGCGAGTAAACACCAATTCTTCACGCGCTCAATTCGTGCCCCGGGAATGCTTTTCGTAGCGCAGGCTTCAGCCTGTGGGGTTTAGGACTCGCAAGATTCAAATTCCACAGGCTGAAGCCTGCGCTACTGGACCCCACTCCTTACTTGATCGCCGCAGCCAGCGTTACGCCAATGTCCGCCGGGCTCTGAATCGTAATAATTCCCGCCGCGGCCATGGCTTTATATTTCTCGACGGCAGTGCCTGCGCCGCCGCTGATGATCGCGCCGGCGTGGCCCATGCGGCGTCCTGGAGGCGCGGTCTGCCCGGCGATCAATCCGACAACGGGCTTTTTCACGTTGGCCTTGATGTAAGCGGCGGCCTGCTCTTCCGCGTCGCCGCCGATTTCGCCGATCATCACGATGGCGTGGGTCTCGGGATCCTCGTTGAAGAGCTTGATCGCGTCGGTGTGCGTCGTGCCGATGATCGGATCGCCGCCGATGCCGATGCAGGTGGACTGGCCGATGCCGAGCTGCGTCAGTTGATGCACGGCCTCGTAGGTCAGCGTCCCGCTTCGGCTCACAACGCCGATGTTTCCCTGCTTGTGAATCCGCCCGGGCATGATTCCCATTTTGCATTTTCCCGGAGAAATAATTCCCGGACAATTCGGCCCGATCAGGCGCGTTTTGGAATTTTTCAGCGCAGCCGCCACACGAACCATGTCGAGCGTGGGAATGCCTTCCGTGATGCAAATAACCAGCGGCACGTTTACATCGATAGCCTCTAGAATCGCGTCCGCGGCGAACGGCGGCGGCACAAAAATAATGGATGCGTCCACGCCCGTTTCGCGAACCGCATCTGAGACTGTGTTGAACACGGGCACATTCTCATGCTTCGTCCCTCCCTTGCCCGGCGTCACCCCCGCGACCACCTTGCTGCCGTATTCGATCATCTGCCCGGCATGGAAGCTGCCTTCGCGCCCGGTGAGCCCTTGCACGACGACGCGCGTCTTTTCGTTCACCAACACGCTCATCGCGCACCTCCCGCCAGTTTCACAACTTTCTCTGCTCCGTCCCTCATATCGCTCGCAATCGTCAATCCCAACCCCGAATTACGCAAAATTTCCTGCCCCTTTTCCACGTTGGTCCCTTCCATGCGCACTACCACGGGAAGTTTCAGATTTAGTTCTTTCGCCGCGGCGACGACTCCTGACGCCAGCACGTCGCAGCGCAGAATTCCTCCAAAAATATTGATGAACACGCCCTTCACGCTGGGGTCTTTCACCAGGATCTTGAAGGCGTTCTTCACCTGCTCAGCCGAAGCGCCTCCACCGACATCCAGGAAATTTGCCGGCGAGCCGCCGGACAATTTGATGATGTCCATCGTGCTCATCGCCAGGCCCGCGCCGTTCACCATGCAGCCGACGTTGCCTTCGAGCTTGATGTAATTCAGCTTGTAGGTGGACGCTTCGACTTCCAGAGGATCTTCCTCGTTCAAATCGCGCAGCTCGACGATGTCCTTGTGCCGGTAGAGCGCGTTGTCGTCAAACGCCATCTTGGCATCGAGCGCGACAAGTTTGCCGTCTCCCGTCACAATCAGCGGATTGATTTCCGCGAGCGACGCGTCGGTTTCGAGGAACGCGTGGTACAGGGCCTGCAGGAACGGGCCCGCCGCAGCAGCCGCGTCACCGGAAAGACCCAGACCAAAGGCCAGCTTGCGTGTATGGTAGGGCTGCAATCCTGTCGCCGGAAGAATCGTCTCGCGCAGGATCAGCTCGGGATTCTTGTGCGCCACTTCCTCAATTTCCATTCCCCCCGCAGTGCTCGCCATGATTACCGGCGCGGCGACGGCGCGATCGACAAGAATGCTCAAGTAAAGTTCGCGCTTGATGTCCAGGCCTTCCTCGATCAGCAATCGCTGCACGATGCGTCCGGCGGGTCCAGTTTGTGGCGTGACCAGCTTCATGCCGATCATTTTTTTGGCAAGGTCGGCTGCTTCCGCCGGCGATTTGGCCAGCTTCACGCCACCAGCCTTTCCACGGCCTCCGGCATGGATTTGCGCCTTCACAACGACGATTTTTGTCCCAAGCCGCTCCGCCACTGCACGCGCCTGCTCCGGCGTCGTGACCATTTCTCCCCGGGGCGTGGGCACGCCGAAACGCCTGAAAATTTCTTTTGCCTGATATTCGTGGATCTTCATCGTCCGTCCATCAGTGCTAGAATTTAGTTACATTGGAAACTTAAGAGTCTATAGGGAACACTCGAAGCGGGCAAGACGAAAGGAACCAGTTGACTTCGCAACGCATGCCAATTCGGAACAACGCGGTCGTGCGTTCCTGTCCACGAGTGAGCCCCCGACGTGGCTTGAACCCCTTCCACCCATGCTGAATACGCTCATCAAAAAAGTTGAGGCGGGCTCGGACCTTTCGCGGCAGGAAGCCGAACTCGCGATGGAGGAGATTCTCTCCGGGCGATCGAACGATGAGGCCATCGTCGCGCTGCTCACAGTGTTGCGCGCGAAAGGTGAAACGGTCGGAGAGCTGGTCGGCTTCGCCCGCGCGATGCGCCGCCAGGTAACGCCGGTATTCGCGGACGGATCGCGCCCCGAGGAACTGCTGGTGGACACCTGCGGTACCGGCGGCGATTCCTCAGGGACATTTAACATCTCGACCGCTGCGGCCTTCGTGGCGGCAGGCGCGGGCGTGCGCGTCGCCAAGCACGGCAACCGCTCGATCTCCTCGAAATGCGGTTCGGCGGATGTTCTCGAAGCGCTGGGCGTTTCGATCGAGGTCGCGCCCGAGCGGGTCGGCGCGGCGATTCAAGAGATCGGAATCGGGTTTCTCTATGCGCCCGCGTTACACACAGCCATGCGCCACGCCATGCCCGCGCGGCGCCGCCTGGGACGCACCGCGTTCAACTTGCTCGGCCCCCTGACCAATCCTGCGGGCGCGCGGGCGCAAATTGCCGGAGTTTTTTCGGATAAGGTCGTGGAGAAGGTGGCGCTGGTGCTCAGCGAGCTGGACGTGGAACGGGCGTTCGTCGTGCACGGCGCAGGCGGGCTGGACGAAATTTCGCTATCCGGCGAGACCTCGGTCGGCGACGTGCACCGCGATGTCGTGCGAATCTACCAGGTGACGCCCGAAGATTTTGGCCTGGAGCGCGCGCCTCTCGAGGCGATTTCGGGAGGAGACGTGGCGCACAACGCCAGCCTCATCCGCGCGATTTTATCCGGCGAGGCCGGTCCGCGCCGGGACATCGTCATCGCCAATGCGGCCGCAGCAATCGTCGCTTCCGGCCGCGCCGCCGATTTCCTGGAAGGCGCGCAGCTCGCCGCCGCGTCCATCGATTCCGGGGAAGCGGGCAAGAAACTCGAAGCACTCATCGCCTTCATGCACAAGTAACAAGAAGTAGCGCAGAGTAGCGCAGGCTTCAGCCTGTGGGTTTTAGGACTTGCATACCCCAAAACCCACAGGCTGAAGCCTGCGCTACGAAGATCTAAAGCGAAAGAAAATTCTTCAGAAGCTGCATCCCCACGTCAGTCAGCACGGATTCGGGATGGAATTGCACGCCTTCCACGCGCAAGGCTCGGTGGCGCAGGCCCATGATGATTTCGCCCGTTTTCGCGGAGATTTCCAGATCGCCGGGAAAAGATTTTTCTTCGACGATCAGCGAGTGATAGCGTGTGGCCACAAAATCCTGCGGCAATTCCCGGAAGACTGTTTTGTTGTCGTGATGGATGCGGCTGGTCTTGCCGTGCATGATTTCCGGCGCGCGGATCACTTTCCCTCCGAAAGCGTAACCGATCGCCTGGTGGCCGAGGCACACGCCCAGGATGGGAATCTGTCCTGCAAAGCGCCGGATGACGTCCAGGCAAATGCCCGAATCTTCCGGCGTGCCCGGGCCGGGAGAAATCACGATGCGCTCCGGTTTTTTCGCGGCGATTTCGTCGAGAGTAATCTGGTCGTTGCGATGGACCTCCAGTTTCCCGCCCAACTGGCCGAGGAACTGCGCGAGGTTGTAGGTGAACGAATCGTAGTTGTCGAGAAGCAGAATCATCGCTGGTTTTTCGCACCCGATTGGCCGCGAAAGCTGTTGCAGCCCGCGTCTTGTGGCGCGGGGATTTTTTCCACCTGCGGCAGAGAACCTTCGCCTCTGAAGAGGCGGGCTACAATGCAAAGAAAAAAATCAACGCGCATCAGCCCGAATCGTGTCTGGATCCGGCTCTTCTTCATCCTGCGCGCACTTGCGGCGGGTGTCGGAGACGAAATCGTCAAGTTTGCCCTGATCGCGCATCTGAATAATTTTATCCACATAGGGCCAGCGCGCGTCGGGCTCCCCCTTGAGGATCGCCTGATAGGCCTTCAACGAGCCAAGCAAACCCGCGGTGGCCACCGCCTGTTCGTCCTTGGCTTTATCCGGGTGCTCGATCATGAACGCGGCGCTGGAGATGATCATCTGCCTGACGATTTCCTTGGAATGTCCGCGAGCCGGATTCGGCACCTTGCCGAAATAATCGAAGCACACATTCACGGTGATGTCCGGAATATCCACGATCCATTGGATGACCCATTCGCGATTGTCCTTGGCGTCCCTGGCGAGGGGATCCTCCTCGAGTTCATGCGCGACTTTGACGGCGCGGGAACGCTCTTCGGCCGTCGACGGCCCGCGCTTCTGTGGCGGCGGCTGCTGCTGCGCGCTCGCATTCCAGACACCGAAAAAGCCCAGCAAAAGTGTTGCGATGGCGATTGCCCGAATCAAGTGCGACTTCATGATTTACTCCCGCTACCGTTGGCCGTGCGGTCGGCCCCAATCCCCGGAAATATAATAGTACACGAATTTAGTAGGACAGGCTTCAGCCTGTGGGTTTTCGCAAGCGCGAGCAAAGTCAAAACCGACGGGCTGAAGCCTATCCTACCAAAGGCCGTGTACAATGATTGCGTAAGGCGATATTTCCGAAAGGGCCCATGGCGAAATTTGAAAAACACATTTTCATCTGCACCAACCAGCGGCCGGACGGCAATCCGCGCGGCTGCTGCAATTCATCAGGCGAAGCCGAACTTCACCGCGTATTCAAGGAAAAGTTGCGCGAGCGCGGCATTCCGAACAGCAAGGTCCGGGCGAACAAGTCCGGGTGCCTGGATCAGTGCGAGGCCGGCCCGACCGTGGTTGTTTATCCCGACGCCGTGTGGTACGGCAGCGTGACTCCGGCGGACGTTGACGAAATCATTGACTCGCACATCGTCGGAGGCAAACCAGTCGAGCGCCTGATCATTTCGGATTCCGTGTTGAATAATACGCAGAAAAAAGCCTAGCCCTCGCTTCGCGCCGCTGACCTGATCGATGAAATGCACCTTATCGAATCAGCGCTTTTCGTGGCGCCGGCGTCCCGCCGGCGATTTTTCTTCTGCATGTGGATAGCAAAAACGCCGGCGAGACGCCGGCGCCACAACACAGCTGCTAATTGACACTTACACACGACCGTCGTAGGCTCGCGCCACGCTCATGATGGAATCCAAATTCTGATCAGTTGGGAGGCCTCGATGAAAGCAAAAATGTGTCTTTTCGTGTTGTGCGTGTTGCTGGCTTCGCCTTTGTTCGCGCAACAAAATGTGCCGGAACTTGCCTTTGACTCCGTTCCGAATTTCTTCAAGCTACCGCCGGGAATGAATTTCGGCGAGGTTCCGGGCGTGGCGGTCAATTCCAAGGGGCACGTCTTCGTGTTCACGCGGTCCAACAGCGCCAACGGTCCGGCTTACGCGCCCGCGGCGGCGCAACTGTTTGAGTTCGGCCCCGACGGCACGTTCCTTCGCGAAATCGGCAAAGGTCTTTATGCCTGGTCCGAAGCACATAGCGTGCGCATCGATAAGGACGACAATATCTGGGCCATCGACAAAGGTTCCGACATGGTCATCAAGTTCAACCAGGCGGGCCGCGTGGTCATGGTTTTCGGGCGGCGCGCCGAAGGGGCTGACGAGGAATCTAAGCCGTGGGGACACCCCGATCCTCCACTTCCCGCAATTGATGGACTCTTCCGCCAGCCCACCGACGTGGCCTGGGATTCCGACGGAAACATTTACATCACCGACGGATACGTCAACTCGCGCGTCGCGAAATATGACAAGAATGGCGATTGGGTAAAATCCTGGGGCGAAAAGGGCACCGGGCCGGGACAATTCCGCCTGCCGCATTCCATCGTGGTGGACCGCCAAAACAATCTCTACGTTGGCGACCGCAGCAACCGGCGTATTCAGGTCTTCGACACTGACGGAAAATTTCTGCGCATGTTCACGATTGACGTGCCTCCCGTTCCCGGAACGCACTCGACCAATGGCAACACTCCCACCGGCGAGCGCCTTGCCGCCGTGATCGGCGCGCCCAATTCTATTTGCATCACTCCCGGCGCGAATCAAATGCTCTACGTGGGAGAAACCACGTTCCCCGGCCGAATCTTCAAGGTTTCGCTGGACGGAAAAGTGCTCGGCGTGATCGGCCGTTCAGGCCGCCAGCTCAAACAATTTTCCGGCGCCCATCAACTCGCCTGCGCTTCGGACAATGTGGTTTACGCCGCGGAAACGTCCAACTGGCGCGTCCAAAAATTAATCTTCCATCCGTAAACAACGCAGCGCCGCCCAGTGGCGCATGCTTCAGCTTGCGGATTTTGGTCCCTGCAAGGATGAACCCCCGCAAACTGAAGCACGTGCTACTGAACTCTTACCTCTACGGCAGCGGTCTTGTCATGACCAGCGCCGTCTTCAATGGTGAGCGTATATTTCGTAGTCTTGCGCGGCGAGACGTGCACGCACCGGCTGTAAGCCGGCCAAACGGGCTCTTCCGCATCCGGCTCAATTTTCACAGCCTTCGCGTTGGACACGCTATAGCAAAGGGAGCTTTTCTCCCCGGCACGAACGATCGGTGGGTTGGCAGCAAAAACGAGGATGTCAAAGCGATTCCCGCCCATCATCTCGAAGGTCTGCTGATCCTTCGCGCGCTGATTCTCTGCCGCCTTTTCTGCAATGGATTGATTCGATTCCCACCGCGAATAAAAAACCCATCCGATGTATAGACCCACGAAGAGAAAAGACACAACTGAAACGATCACATAAATCCGAAATCCTGTGCGGCGCTCAGGGGCAGAATCATTCAGCACAATGCACCATCCGGCACTTTCACTCAGTCATTTCGCGCGGACAAATAAACAGGAGAATCGTTACTTCTTTCGATGGCCGAGCTTGGCGTTTCCCGGGGCAGGATCGAGTCCGCGGTGTGCGATTTCGAGCGCCGTGAGCAACGCTCGCGCCTTGTTTACCGTCTCCGTGTATTCCGTCTCGGGGACTGAGTCGGCGACTAGGCCCGCTCCCGCCTGCACGTAGGCCATGCCCTTCTTCACGACCATGGTGCGAATCGCAATGCAGGAATCGAGATTCCCCGAGAAGTCGAGGTACAGGATCGCTCCGCCGTAAATGCCGCGCCGCGTGGGTTCGAGCTCGTCGATGATTTCCATGGCGCGGACTTTCGGCGCTCCCGAAAGCGTGCCTCCAGGAAAACACGCGGCCAGCGCGTCGAAGCAGTCCACCTCTTCGCGCAAATGCCCGCGCAAACTCGAGACGAGGTGCATCACGTGCGAGTAGCGCTCCACAAACATAAGCCTCTCGACGCGCACCGTGCCGTATTCCGAGACGCGGCCCAGATCATTGCGTCCCAGATCGACGAGCATGATGTGCTCGGCCTGCTCCTTGGGATCGGCAGCCAACTCGGACTCCAGAGCCGCGTCCTCTTTTTCATCGGCTCCGCGGCGGCGCGTCCCTGCGATGGGCCGGTAATACGCCTCGCGGCCCTGCACCTTCACCAGCATTTCGGGCGAACTGCCAACCACCGCGAGATCGTTCAACTTCAGGAAATACATGTAGGGCGAAGGATTCACCACTCGCAAGGAGCGGTAAATCTCAAACGGGTCGGCGTCGGTCTTCGCGGCGAAACGCTGGCTGATGGCCACTTGAAAAATGTCGCCCGCGCGTATGTATTCCTTGGATTTGTTCACGGCATCGAGAAATTTGGCGCGCGAAAAATTGGAAGTAACCTTGAGCGGGCGCTCCTTCCTGCGCTTCGGATGTTCAGCGGCCACGGGCACGTTCAGGCGGCGGCGCGTGGCCTGGATTTCGCGCACGGCCAGATTGTATTTCGCGCGCAGGCTGCCTTCGCCGCCGGTAAACACATTGCGGACGATCCAGACCCGGTGCCGGACGTGATCGAACACCACGAGGCCGAGAAAGAACATCATCACGGCATCATCCATTCCTACGTCGTCGCGGGTCGCGTCCGGAATGCGTTCGATGAGCCGCACCATGTCATAGGCAAAGTAGCCGATCGCGCCCGCGATGAGCGGCGGCAAGCCGGGCACGCGCACGGGGCGATATCGCTCCACGCGGTTGCGCAGGTAATCGAGCGGATTCTCCTGCATCCAGGACGTACGGCTATCGCTTTCCAAAATGCACGCGCCGTTGACGTAGCGGAACACCTCGCTCGGGTTCGCGCCCACAAACGTGTACCGCGCAATCTTCTCCCCGCCCTCCACGCTTTCGAGCAGGCAGGCGTACCGCGCGTTTTGCGCCAGCCGCAGATACGCGGAAACCGGCGTGAGCGTATCCGCAGTAAAGGTGTCGTATACCGGAACGAGGTTTCCCTGCCGCGCAAGCTTGCTGAAGGATTTGAAGTCCGGCTGGATCATAGATTTCCTGGCGATTCCCTGGCGCTGCCCGTTAAGAGCTGCGCCCCTTTAATTTTTCTTCCCGATCGAGCGCCGAAACCACCGCGCGGCGCATAGCGCTTTCCGGCGCGCGCTCGCCCGTCCAAATCTCATACTGCGCGAAACCCTGCGCGAGAAACATTTCCACGCCGGAAATTACAGCGATGCCCTTGCGGCGCGCCAAATGTATCAATTCCGTTTCCCGCGGGCGGTAGACCATGTCCATGACGATCCGGCAATTCAGTTCCGCGCCGCCCAGCGGAGAGCCGCCCCGCGGGTGCATCCCCACAGGCGTGCAATTCACGATGGCATCGAAAAATTCGCGCTTCAGATCGGCGCGCGCCACGGCTTGCCCACCGACCGCCCGAGCCAGCGACCGGGCGCGCTCCGGACGCCTAGCGCAAAGACACACATTCGAGCCCGCCTGTGCCAGCGCGAATGCAGCCGCCCTCGCAGCCCCTCCCGCACCAAACAGCAGCACACGGCTCCCCGCGAGGGGCATGCGTACACCCAGACTGCGCAGGACTCCGACGTAATCCGTATTGTACCCGTACAATCGCCCGCCGCCACGCACTACCACTGTGTTGACTGCTCCAATGCGCCCCGCCAGCGGATCGCAATCGTTCAGAAACCGCAGCATCGATTCCTTGTGCGGAATGGTGACCGAAAGTCCGGCCACGCCAAATTGGTTCATAGCGCCCAGAAACTCCCGCAGATTGCGGACCAGAAACGGCACAAAAACCGCGTTGAATTTGCGCGCGTGAAATGCCGTGTTGTGCATCAACGGCGAAAGCGAATGCCCGATAGGATCGCCAATCACGCCGTACACGCGCGTGCTGCGGGTGATCCTTGCGGCCCGGTAAAGATCCGTCATCGCGTCCAGAGAGAGTTGGCCCGGCGCCGTAGCCTGATCGATCGCTGCGTACGCCAGGGCGCTGCCGATGCGCAGTGAAAGGACGCGACCGGCCAATCCAAATTCGCCCATGGGGATCGCGACAACATCGTGCCGTGCCCGGGCCAATTCGCAGATGCGCACGCTGTCCGAAAACGAATGGCACTGTGCTGCAATCTTGATGGCGTGCCCACGCGCCTGTTCCAGCCGGTGAACGATTTGTGAAAGGCTGCGAGGCACTCGGCGAAAATCATGGGACGACACCATCACACGCGCGGGCAAGAGCGCGCGCGCCAATTCGCCCCGGGCAAAATGTTTGGCCGTTTCAATTTCAAGGTCGCACCAGCCGCAGCCGGAACGGGCCGCCTGCGCCAGAATCTCAATCTGCTCTTCCCGGCTGCCCCGAAATAGCCCTCCACCCTCAGTCCGCCGGCACGTGGCAATGAACACGGCGCGCGGACCTTCGCGGCCCAACCAGGACAGGAAAGCTTCCCTCTCTTTCGCACTGCGAAGATAGTCCAAGCGCAATTCCAGCGTGCGCGTTTTCAGCAGGCCTTGACGGATCTGCGACTTCATCTCGCGCGCAGTTTCGGCGGCAACCACGCCACACACCCGGTCTTTCCCAAACATACCCTTCAAGCGCGCTCCACCTCGGAAGCTAAGCTTTAGGCTTCTACCATGCGGTTGACAAATGTGTAAAGCGCCCCTCCACGATTTCTTGACGGTCCATGGGGCCGATGCTAGCTTTGAAGGGCAGCCTTAATCGAAGTGGGGATATATGAAGATGCGCGCGCAAGGAGCAGTTTCCATGCACAAAAAGATCGGCTATCGTACTCTGACTATAGGACTTAGCGTGGGACTGGGCTTGCTGGTCTCCGCTACCGTTGCCAAAGCGCAACAATATACCGTGACCACCCCGACGCAAGATGATGTGTATTGCTCTGGTGTGATCAGCGACAAGCCCGTTCCGAACGACATCTACCTGATTTCCGGCGAGGATTCCCGGTACAGGACCACCTTTCAACAGGGCGAATTCGTATACATCAATAAAGGGGCAGCACAAGGTGTGAAGGTTGGAGACGAATTCGAGGTGGTTCGGCAGAGAAGCGACATGATGGCGACGAATGTGTGGTTCAAGTACCAAGCCATGTTGACCCGAGCCATGGGCACGCGGTATGCGGACATCGGGCGGCTGCGTGTCGTACACGTTGAAGCGAAGACTTCCACGGCGGAAACGGAAGTAAGCTGCGAACCCATGTATCGCGGCGACCTCGTGCGTCCGTTCGTTGCCCGGCCAGCCCCTCAGTTCCATGTTGTGAAGCTCGATCCCTTCGCGGCGCCATCGGGAAAGAAAACCGCCATGGTCGTGACCGCCAAGGATTACGACACGCTCACCGGGCCCGGCAAAATCGTTTACGTCAACCTGGGAAGCGCGCAGGGCGTTCGCGTGGGAGACTACTTCCGCATGTTCCGCTATCAGGGGACGCGCATAGAGACAGTAGCCCAAGTCCCGGATACAGCCTACAAGGCCTACGGATTCGGCAGCACCCCTGTGGCGTACCAGTGGAACGATCTGCCGCGGCAGGTGTTGGGCGAAGGAATCGTCGTGCGCACGGGAGCTAATTCCTCAACCGTTTTGATGACCACCGCGCGAGAAGAGATTTTTATCGGCGATTACGTGGAAGTGGAGTAATTGCGGCCAGAGAATCTTTCCGCAATCCGTATTGAAGAAAAAAGGATCTGATTCGCGCGGCGAGTCAGATCCTTTTTCGTTTTCGGGTGGGAAAATCAGCGCGCGCCGGCGAATCGCAAAACCTCCGGCAGCGATTTCACAATTCGGAAATTGTTCGCACTCTCTTCTCCGAAAAAACTTCCGCCGTGAAACCCAGCACAACCGTCGTCGGATCGCGCCAGGCGTCGAGCGGCAAACCGGCTTTGATACAGGTTTCCTCGAGCAATCGCTGGGACGACCAATTCCGTTCCGTGGCTACTTGAGGAAGCAGAAGTCCCCTGAAGGGCCCGCGCGCCACCATAAGGCCGTGCCGGCCCGCTACAACCGCATCGGGCAGAATGCGTTCAGGAGGGGTCAAGACGGAGATTTCGATTTCAAGGAGTTCGACTTCCTCAGCGCTGACAGGCGGAAAGCGCGAATCGTACAGCGCCGCGTTGATCGCCGACCGGGCGACCACGTCCGCCAGCGGGCCGGGATTCTCCACTTGTCCCACGCACCCGCGCAGCGCTCCCTCACGGTATAGGCTGACAAAGGCTCCGCTGGGTTCTGATAGTGCCGCGGGAAGGGCGGGGAAATCCAGAATGCGCCGCTCTAGGATGGCGCTGGCAATCGCGCGCCGGGCAATCCCCACCAGCGCCAGCCAATCGTCATTGGACAGTCGGGACATCCTGAGCATTCTTGCGGCGTTCGAGAATTCTGAGGTGGCGCCGCTGCTTCACGCTGCCATCGACGCGGCCCCAAAACTTTTGAAAATACTGAAACGCGGAGACCACCGCGCTTCCCACAACCAGCCACAATAGAATCATGCCCAGCGGTCGAATTATGGTGTGCTTGGCCGCCAGGATCACCGCGCACACCGCGATCACCTGCAGAACCATTTTCGTTTTGCCGAGCGCGGAAGCCGGAATCGTAAATCCCTCGGCGGAAGCGATATTGCGCAGCCCCAGAACCACAATTTCACGCCCGATGATAATCACGGCCATCCAGCCGGGGACCAGGTGCATTTCCACCAGCGAAATAAACGCGGCGGACATCAAAAGTTTGTCGGCGATGGGATCAAGCAGGATTCCGAGCGTGGTCACTTCGCTGCGCCGCCGGGCATAGTAGCCATCCGCCCAATCCGTGGCCGCAGCAGCCAGAAGAATGAGCACGCCCCACTCGCCAAAATTAATGGTGACTCCCAAAAACGCAATGTTTGGTTGGCGGGTCAAAAGGATAACGACCAGCACCGGGATAAAGAAAATGCGTAAAATCGTCAGGCTGTTTGGCAGGTTCATGACGCACCCGGGGGGCCCCTGCTCCTTTTTGGACTTACCCGCCCAGTCGCGAGGCGTGACCCACTATAGTCGCACCGTCGCAGGCAGTCAACGATTGCTCAAGACGAGCTCCCCTGGGCGCGTGGGAAGACTCGCCTTCACGGCAAAGGTACATAGCTAAAATCATGTACTCTTGAACAACACCCACCCGCAAGGCTGTGCAAATCATGACGTTACAACCAATCGCAGGTAAAAGGGGTGAATTGCTTAAGGATTCAGCAATTATGTCTGCAACGCAATGAAAACACAATAGTTATATATACTGAAAGCGGTTGGTTTACTCACGCAATCGAAATTCTCCGCCTTCTAGCCATCCGAAGGGAAACTGATTTCCACAGATATTTCCACAATTTGCGGCCGCTACCCGTCGTGGTGGTGCTGGTCATGCTGCCCACTTCATGGGGGTAGGAGCATTCGAGTTGGGGACAGCGTCACGGAAGCCACTGACGCCGGTCCCATTAGTTGGCGATCTTGCTGCTGTCCTTGTTGGATTTTTGCCGGCAAGGCTCAATTCTGTGCAATCGAAAGGGCAAAGCGCAATTAAGCGAGCGCTGGCTCCGGCCCGATTCTCAATTGGCGAGCCACGGACTCGGGGATTTCCGCCTCGATGGCCATGGTCGAGTCTTGCATTTCCGAATGCAGCACGCGGCCCAAGGCGTGCACGAGGGCAATGGCGCGTCCATTCGACAGCGGAAGCGTGAAGCGCAAGTGCAGCACCGGATCGACGGGCATGGCCTCATCGATGCGGCAGAGCAGCGCCTCCAGCCCTTCTCCTGTGAGCCCGGAAACGCGCGCGGAGTTGTGATTGCCATTCACCGCCGAGGCTTGCTCGGGAGTGAGCCTGTCAATTTTGTTTAACACGTGCAGGCGCGGCCGGTCCGCGACGCCCAATTCTTTTAGAATTTTTTCCACTTCGGCGTCCTGCTCGGTGTGGTGCGGGTTTGAGATGTCCGTGACGAGTAGAAGCAGCGCCGACTCTTGCACTTCCTCGAGAGTGGCGCGAAACGCGGTGATCAATCCCGGCGGCAGGTCGCGAATAAATCCCACCGTATCGGACAGCAGAACGCGGCGGTTCGACGGCAGGCGCACGGCGCGCACGGTCGGGTCAAGCGTGGCGAACATTTTCGAGGAAACCAGGACGCCGGCGCGGCTCAACGAATTGAAGAGCGTCGATTTCCCCGCGTTGGTGTAGCCCACCAGAGCGACGGTTCCGAGAGGTACAGCCTGGCGCGTCTCGCGCCGCAGCGAACGCTGTTTCCTGATCGCCTCGATGGCCCGCGAAATTTTCGCCACCCGCTCGCGAATGCGGCGGCGGTCGGTTTCGAGTTTCTGTTCGCCCGGGCCGCGGGTTCCGATTCCTCCGGCCTGCCTGGAAAGCTCTTTGGCGCTCCCGGCGAGGCGCGGCAGCGTGTAATTCAATTGAGCCAGCTCGACCTGCAGCTGCCCTTCACGGCTCCGCGCGTGCCGCGCAAAAATATCCAGAATCAATTGCGTGCGGTCGATCACGCGGCACTCGGTGCCCTTTTCGAGATTGCGCAGTTGGGTTGGCGTGAGGTTGCGGTCAAACACGATCAGCGGCGCGTGGTGCAGATTCGCTTCGATTTTCACTTCCTCGATCTTGCCGCGCCCGATCACTGTGGCGGGATCGATTTTGTCGCGCATCTGAAAAATACTGCCGGCGACTTGCGCCCCCGCGCTGCTCGCCAGTTCCGCGAGTTCCTCGAGAGACGCGCGCTCCGCATCGCCCGCATCAATCCCCGGCACATGCGAGGCTCGCTTCAGGCCCACGCCTACCAGGAACACTCGCTCGGGGCTTTCTGTCGGACGTGTAGTCTTCATTCGGCGTTGACGACGGAAACAACTCGCAGGCGGGGGACATGCGTCAGTTGGAACAATCACACACATTCATTATACACCCGGCGACCGGTCGCAACCGGAATACCGGGCCAAACTGCTACTGTTGTTCTTTCAAGATTTGCCGCAGAAGGTGCAGCAAGCAACTTGCACGACAAAATGATGATGGCGCATAATCAGTTTTGTTTTTCGAATTTTCTTTCCCCATCAGGTGTCAAGAGAAACGAGGCTAGTTGATGGTCAAGCTAAAAGTGAATGGAACGGAGCACGCCTTCGATGGAGACTCCACCATGCCGTTACTGTGGTTCCTCCGAGATGAGTTAAGGCTGATCGGCACCAAATTTGGTTGCGGCATGTCGCTGTGCGGCGCCTGTACCGTGCACAAGGACGGCAAGGCCGTGCGCGCCTGCATCACCCCGATGTCGGCGGTCGCGGGGGCGGAAGTCACCACGATCGAGGGGCTGGGCGCGAATGGATTGCACCCCGTGCAGAAGGCCTGGATGCGCATCAACGTGCCGCAATGCGGCTATTGCCAGCCCGGGCAAATGATGCAGGCCGCGTCGCTTTTGAAAACAAAAAAGAATCCCAGCGACGCGGACATTGATGCCGCCATGTCGGGAAATATCTGCCGCTGCGGAACCTACCAGCGAGTGCGTGCCGCGATCAAATCCGCGGCGGAGGAACTGGCATGAGCGCGATTCAGAACGTAAGCAGGCGGGGATTTCTGAAAGGCGCGGCCTCGGCGGGAGCGTTTGTGCTGTGCGTGCGCATCCTTCCTGAATCACTGCACGCGGAGGGATTGCCGGAGAATGCCCGGGTGGATCGCGCCGCGCTTCATCCCAGTGTGTATGTGGGAATTGATACCGACGGAACGGTCAATATCATCGCCCATCGCTCGGAAATGGGCACCACCAGCCGCACCTCGGTGCCCATGATTCTGGCCGACGAACTGGAAGCCGACTGGAAGCGCGTGAAACTGGAACAGGCCATCGGAGACGAGCGCTACGGCTCGCAAAATACGGACGGCTCCCATTCCGTTCGCGAATTCTACGAACCCATGCGCCAGGCCGGCGCGACCGCGCGAATGATGCTCACACAAGCCGCCGCCAATCAATGGGCAGTCCCGGTGACGGAGTGTAAGGCCGATTTACACTTCATCGTTCACTCCCCGACCGGACGCCGTCTCGGCTACGGCGAGCTTGCGTCCGCTGCCGCGAAACTGCCAGTGCCTAAAGTAGCGGAACTAAAATTCAAGCCCAAGAGCGCCTGGCGCTACATCGGAAAAGGATCCCCGAGCTATGACCTTGCCGATATCGTAACCGGAAAAGCCATATACGGAATGGATGGTCGGATGGACGGAATGGTATACGCGTCCATCGAGCGCCCCCCGGTTCTCGGCGGCAAAGTAAAATCATTCGACGACAAGGAAGCGCTGAAAGTTGCGGGGGTGACCCAGACTGTTCCCATCGATCCGTTCCAGGGCCCCTGGGAATTTCAGCCGCTCGGTGGGGTGGCCGTCATCGCCAAAAATACCTGGGCCGCGTTTCAGGGCCGCAAGAGCCTGAAGATCGATTGGGATAATGGACCGAACGCCACATACAACTCGGACCAGTACAAAAAGCAATTGCAGGAGACAGCGCGGAACTCCGCGAAGATCGTGCGCGATCACGGAGACGTCGACGCCTCGTTCGCAAAGGGCGGGAAAATTATCGAGGCCGAGTATTACGTGCCTCATCTGGCCCATGCCGCGATGGAACCCCTTGTTGCGGTCGCGGATTTTCGAGACGGCAAAGTCACGGCCTGGGCGCCCACCCAGAATCCGCAGGCCGTGCAGGATACGGTTGCGAAGGCAGTAGGGATTGCCAAGGAAAACGTAATTTGCCATGTGACGCTGCTGGGCGGAGGATTTGGACGGAAGTCCAAGCCCGATTACGTTGCGGAAGCCGCTATTCTTTCCAAGAAAGTCGGGCGTCCCGTCAAAGTGGTGTGGACGCGCGAGGACGATATCCACTTCGATTTCTATCACAGCGTCGCGGCGATGTACATGAAAGCGGCGGTCGACGCCAATGGAAAACCCACGGCCTGGCTGCAGCGCAGCGTTTTTCCTCCGATTGGATCGATGGGCGATCCTAAACTAAATTATGGAGGGGATTTCGAGCTGGGCATGGGATTCACCGACATGCCATTCGACGTGCCAAATCTGCGAGTCGAAAACGGACCCGCAACCGCCCAGGTGCGAATCGGCTGGCTGCGTTCAGTGGCCAATATCTACCATGCCTTCGCCGTTCAGACATTTGCCGATGAGCTGGCTCATGCCGCGGGACGCGATCCAGTCGACTACATGCTGGAGCTGATCGGCCCTCCGCGCGTGGTCGATATGACCAACGTCAAGAACCCCAACTACGGCGGTAATTATGATGTCTACCCAAACGACACAGGGCGCCTGCGAAAGGTTCTGGAAATCGCCGTAGAAAAATCAGGGTCGGGCAAGCGGAAGTTCGCCAAGGGGGCGGGCATCGGAATTGCCGTGCATCGCAGCTTCTTGACCTACGTGGCCAATGTGGTCGAAGTCGAAATCACAGATGACGGGAGGGTTCACATTCCTCGCGTGGAAACGGTTGTGGATGCCGGGCTAATTACCAATCCTGAGGCAGCTCGCGCGCAGTTTGAAGGGGCGGCCGTGTTCGGGACCAGCATCGCGCTGAGCGGCGCCATCACCGCCACCAACGGCGCGATCGACCAATCTAACTTTGACTCCTATCCTGTAGCCCGAATGAGGGAAGCGCCCTTGCAGACGAACGTGCATCTGGTCGAGAGCGATGCGCCGGCCGCGGGAATTGGCGAGCCCGGAGTTCCGCCCTTCGTCCCAGCTCTGTGCAACGCCATCTTTGCAGCCACGGGAAAACGCGTGCGCGAATTGCCGCTCAGCAAATCCAAGCTGGCCTAGGGAATCATCAATTGCAACCCAGGCAGGTTTTCGTAGCGCAGGCTTCAGCCTGTGGGGTTTTGTCATTGCAAGAACAAACACCCACAGGCTGAAGCCTGCGCCACTTGAAGGCTCGATTGCTGAATGCTTCGCTCATGCCCAGACAGCGAGAAAGGCGGAGATCAAATCCCCCGCCTTTTCATTCAAATCGCGCCGACGTTAATGTGCTCCCTGCTCTGCGCGCCACTAAGGACAGGAAACGTAGGGCGGGGAGTTGCCATCGGCTTCGTGACCAATCGCATCACAGAACACGTGATAGGGGTAATCGCCGTAGCCCAAATCAGGCTTGAGTTCAAGATCAAGTGGCGGATCGGTTGCCCCTACAACAAATGGGTTTTTAAAATCCGGATAGCCTTTGGGGGGACCAGCAAAAATCTCGGCCGCTTCGAGGAGCCAAATTCTGACTGTGCCCCCGGTGTTATTTTTGAAACGGATTTGATGCAGTTGCTTACTTCCGCTCCCAAGATGGATTACGGGGGGATTGACATAAACTCTGCCCCTGCCCGTTGAGTCCTTGATTGGCCGAGGGAGATCAACGGGCATGGGCGAAGGTACGAGGACTGGTCCTGTTCCGTTTGTCATTGTATGTCTCCTTTTGAGAACTTGAATTTGAAAGACTAGGGTTTAGGGGCCGAACAAACCTGGATACTTTGGGTCAAGCCGCAATCGGGCCAGCGTCGGTTCTTTCTCAATCAGATCGCGCGAGAAACCTCCTTTTATCGCCTTTGCAAGCCATTGCAAGGCAAGCTCGCGGTCTCCGAGTTGCTCGTAGATCGCGGACGCTTGGAACATATCGGAAACGTCGTCGGGAGCAAGCGCGAGGCCTTGCCGCAGGTGTTCGCGAGCGCGTTGCGGTTGGTTGAGATAGGAATATGCATCGGCCAGGAAGATTAACGAAGTGGGATCGCGAGGGTTAACGCGCAGTTGCTCTTCTAGCAGCGCTGCCGTCCGTTGGAATGCAGCCTGTGCCTTCTGCGGTTCATTACTCCACTGGTACGCTCCCGCCAGATTGTGCCACCACAACGATTGGTGGTCATTCATCTGAATCGCTTTTTCATAGTATCGGGCAGCCTCGCCATATTGTCCCAATGTGTAATAGACAGTCCCCAGATTGGAATAGGCGCCATCAGAGGGTTTGATGGCCACCGATTTCTCATACATCTGGGCCGCTTCCTCGTAGCGCTTCTGGGAATAAGCGATTGCGCCCAGGTTCTTGTACCCACGGGCATTATCGGGAGTGAGTTCCACGACGCTTCGAAATTCCTTTTCGGCTTCGGCATATCGGCCCAAGCGATAGTAGAAGCCGCCCAAATCATTGTGCGTGCCCCAATAGCCTGGGCGCACGGCGATGGCGTTCATGTACGTAGACTCGGCATCTTTCAGTTTCCCCATCTGTTGGTAAGTTTTCGCTAATTCCCGGTAAGCGTCCGAATTGATCGGATCAAGCGCCAGGGCTTTTTGAAGGTATTGGATGGCCTCCTCATATTTCCCTGTCCCCGTTTGGATCATCCCCAGGGTCACATAGACCTGCGGCAATTTGTCGTTCAGCGCAATCGCGGCCGCGGAACTCTTCCTGGCTTCTTCCGCCCAATGTGTGTCCTTGGTCTGCTCGTAGCTTCGCCAGTAGGCCTCGCCTAACCCTGCCTCGGCAAGCGCATACTTGGAATCCTGCTCGAGGGCGCGGTTGAAAAGCGCTATCGCGGTATCGACATTTTGGGTCACTTCATAGCGTTGCAGATAACCTCTGCCTTGCATGTAATATTCGTAGGCGCTGGGAACCGTGGTCCCGCCCACGGCCAAAACTTGTTTAACCTGGTTGGAGAGCTTCACATCCAGAAGGTCGGCTACTTCCAGTACAACCCCGTCCTGCAACACCGAGACATCATGCGCCTCGGTATCGATGGTCTTCGATTTCAGCTGCAGGAGCGTTTGCGGATCCACCAGGTTGATCGTCACCCTGATCCGATTTTCACTGCGCTGCACGCTCCCGGTGATTGCCAGGGTTGCCCCGAACGTTTGCCGCGCCTCACGAACGCTTACTATTCCCTCCCGGAGGACGTCGGTAGATGGAACCACGCTGAGTTTTCGTTGGAATTGCTCCAATTGGCTGAGCTTGCTGCTCAAAATCTCCACCAGCCCATCACAGAAACTTTGATTTTCGGGATCATTGCCGACGTTTGTAAAAGGAAGCACTACCAGTTGTTTCTGCATCACCGGGGAGAGCGACTCGGACCAGAAGCGGACTTTCCCGAAAAACCGCGGCGTGATCATACTAATTCCGGCCGCTGCCAGCACCGCCGCAAACGAGATTTCAAGCCATCGTGGCACACGATGGAGAACCGCCCGGGCGCTTGCGGGAATCAAGGTACTCTCTTCCGCAACCGAGGAATCGCGAATCTTCTTGAGCGCGTCCGCAAGTTCCTTCGTCGATGAGTATCGCCCTTCCGGTTTTTTGGCCATGCAGCGACGAACGATGGCTTGAAATGCGTAAGGAACATTTGGATTGAGGGAGGTAATGGATTTCGGTTCGACTTCGATGATGGCGGTCAGAGTCTGGGGTGTGGTCTCGCGTTGAAATGGCCGCTTCCCAGTTGTCATTTCGTAAAGGAGAGAGCCGAAAGAAAACTGATCAGAGCGAAAGTCCATGGGAAGGCCGCAGGCCTGCTCGGGAGACATATAATCTATGGTGCCGAGAAGAACACCCTCCTTCGTTGCCGCAGGTGTCCCCTCCGAAGCCAGCCTTGGAAAACCAGGCGCATGTTTGCTCAATCCGAAATCCAGAATTTTCGCCAACCCGTCCTGCCGGACCATCACATTCTTGGGTTTCAAATCGCGATGCACGATTCCCGATTCATGCGCGACCGCTAAACCGGTGCCGACTTGGATGGCGATGTCGAGCGCACGGTGAACCGGCAGCGCCCCCGCGGTTAGGATTTCATCCAAATCCTTCCCGTCCACCAGTTCCATGGCGATGTACAAAGTGCGCCCTTCCTGCCCGATATCGTAGATGGTCACGATATTGGGATGGTTCAGTGATGCCAGCACGTGAGCCTCGCGCCGAAAGCGCATCATCAAGTTAGGATCGTCGGCAATGGCCGGCGAAAGAACCTTTACCGCTGCTTCTCGATTGAGCCGAGTGTCGCGCGCCCGGTACACAACTCCCATCCCGCCCGAACCGAGCAAGCCAAGAATCTGGTATGAACCCAACACGGAGCCGTCTTCCAGGCCGCCGCTTCCCATGGCGGGACTCTCCAGAAAATCGCTTTCTTCCTTTTGCTGGGAGGCGAGCAGCGACTCCACCTCTCTTCGCAGCAATGGTTCGGCGCAGGCGTGATCGAGGTACGCAGGACGGTCCTTGGGCTCCATTTCCATCGCCCCAGCGAGCACTTCCTTGACTCGTTGCCAGATTTCCGGCGTCACTTGTTTGCTTCCTTCTGCTTCAATTCCCTTGGAGCCATACCCGCGCCACTGCGCCGCTCTTGGCGGGCAGAGGGCTTCCGGCGCGATCCACAAGAATATGCCTCATCAATTTAGTGCGCGCGGCAATGCCAAAGAAATGAGCGCGGCTTTGCCATTGGGGAGGCTCTTTGTGAACGCGACGCAGGCAGGGTTCGTGAACCTGGCCTCCGTACTGAAAAGAGCAACCGGGGCGTACTTGCCAAAAATAGCGGCGAGCGAGGCGGCGCAACTCGGCGCAAAGCAGAGGAATCAGCTCTCCCCGAGCGTTTTGGTCGCCGTGCCACCAATGGAGATGCAACTTAATCACCCGTTCGGCCGACGTTGGGCACATCGCTAAACTCTCGTCCGGGCTTTAGATCAGGGTTTGGCGTGAAGTTACCACTCAGGTTAGAGAAAGTACAGTGATTTTCCCCGGGAACGGCTGTCACGGCCAATCGCAGCACGCCCGGACTTCCTCCCTGCTTCACAGTGCGAAAAGATTGTCAAAATCTTGAGCCAAATTCGGTTTCGTTTTCGCTTTATAGAGTGAAGGCACGATGCGAACTCCGCCCACGCAGCCGGAACGCTTCGGCCAAAAAAAACTTGTAGAAGGAGAATGACAATGAACGCCAAGACGATTCGACAAAGGATTGAGGTAAGACTCTTCACAGCCGTTCTGCTCGCAACTTTCGCATTTGCGGCCGCCGCCAACGCTCAAACTTTTTCGGCTACGTTTACATTACCGTTTGAAGCCCACTGGGGCAAAAACGTTCTCCCGCCGGGGAACTACCGGATCACCATGAACCCGCTCACGAATGTGGCTCTTATCCGGTCGGTGGATGGGAAGACGGCGGGCTTCACCCCCATTCCCATCACGGCCTCAAGTAATAAGGGAGCCACCGCCCTGTCGGTTATGGTTCGCGGAAACCAGCGCCTGGTCCGCTCCCTCAACCTGCCAGCCCATGGCATCACCTTGATCTACGTGCCGGCCACCAGTGCGGAACGCGAAATACTCGCCCAAGCAGATCAAGTCAAAGCTGTTCCGGTGGTTATGGCCGGGAAGTAAATTCACGGCACCCACCGAAGGGCCCTTTCTGAATGAGGGGATGAGCCGCCAGGTTCATCCCCTGCTTCTTCTTCCGGAAACCCTCTCCGTGGCTTCGAGGGTATGACAGATGTGATAAGTTGGCAGTAAACATCGAGGTCAGATCCGTCGAACCTAAATCAAGATTGCACGTGTTAGTAGCTGATGGTTTCTGCGTGTTAAGTGGATGCAGGACTTGACTTAGCACTTGTTTTCAAATGCCCCGCCACCAATCGTTCGGCGGCGGCGACAATCGCTGGATCGTCGCCGAAGCCGGGGAGCCAGTGCACTAGGGACTCCTTGCGGAACCAAGTGACTTGGCGCTTGGCGTAGCGGCGCGTGGCCTGGGCGATGGCTTTGGTGGCGGCAGCCAGAGTGACCGTACCTTCGAGGTGGGCGCGCAGTTCGCTATACCCGATGAAGTCGAAAGGCTTGGAATTCTGCGGAACGCCGTTGCGGACGAGACCCGCAACTTCATCGAGCCAGCCGCGCTCCAGCATGGTGCGGGTGCGCCGCTCGATGCGGTCGTATAGCGCAGCGCGCGGGGGCTGCAGGCCGACCTTGATCGGCTGGTAGCCTTCGAGGGGCGTGCGGCCCGCGCGGTGGACTTCCGACAGTGGCCGTCCAGTCAGTAGACAAACTTCGATGGCGCGAATCATCTTGGGGCGGTCGCGGGAACCGATCCGCAAGGCCGCTTCGGGATCGAGGCGCCGCAAGACCCTGTGCAGGTATTGCAGGCTATGGGCATTGGCGCCGGCCTCGAGGCGCGCGCGAAGTTCCTCCGAGCGTGCCGGGGCGTCAGCCAGACCTTCGAGTAGAGCTCGCAGATACAATCCGGTTCCAACGGTGAGGATGGAGAGCCGTGCGCGATGGCCCAAATCATTCAGAACGGCAACCGCTCGCGACCGGTATTCGCCGGCCGTGAAGGGAAAATCCGGGTCGACCAGATCCAGCAAGTGGTGCGCAACGCCGCGGCGCTCTTCGAGGGTGGGCTTAGACGTGCCGATGTCGAACCCTCGATAGACTTGGGTGGAATCGCAGGCCAGCACTTCGCCCTTGAATTTGCGAGCCAGCGATACGGCCAGAGCGGATTTTCCGGACGCCGTGGGCCCGACGATGGCGACGAGTGGAAGCGAATCGCGCCCGGCTATGGCAAGTTCTTCGGATTGGTTGGGCGTTAGTTTGGGAGCGGTACTCATCACAGGTATTTCCAGTACCGGATGACCAGATAAACCAAGCAGATCAGAGCCAGCAATAGGACCCCCCCTACTTGTGTGCGGGAGGGCCTCACTGTGCTGTCTGTGAATTCAGAGGCATATTATACAGGAAAATGAACCTTAGCTCGATATATGGACCACTGAAGGCGGACGGGAGTGGCTCGAACGGCGTCGAAGCCCGAATGGAGGACATGGCGGCACGATCCAGTGGTTCCTTGCCGGAACTGCCCATCATGACGGGTTCCTGCTCCGGAACTACGCCATTCCGCTGGATGCGAAATTGAAGGACGACCTTCCCCTGATCTCCCAGGCGAGCCGATTCTGGCATCACGGAGTACCAGTTCTGCTTCACGACGGCCAGCACGCGATTGATATAGTTTGTGAAATCGACGCCCTCAGTTGGCGTAAGAATCGTTACCGCGTTGCCGGCAAACCCCTGCCCTCCGCCTCCATTGCCATAGCCGCCACCCCCGGGCGATATCCTGCCAATCGATCCTCTCGTGGTGGCGGTTTCCGACCCGCCGCCCTTCGAGGCCTCTTGCATGGATTCCTGCAGGGCTTTGCCCGGAGAAAACCGCGGCAGCACCAGGCTGGGGGGAGTATCCGGAGGAGGAGTTTGCGGCCGGATGGGGCTCTCCGCAGGGTGCGGCATGGACATGGGAGCGACCGGCGCAGGCTTTGCGGGAGCAGGAGTAGCAGGATTCTCCCGCGGCGGCTCGGGCTGCGCCGGAGCCGGCTGCGCTTCACGCGGGGGCGCCAATCGCTTCAGCAGGCGCGGATCGATCTTCACCACCGGAGTCTTTGGCGCGGGAGCCGAGGGCGCTTTCTCAATTCGATTCATGTCCGAAGGCAGATAAAGATTGGTGATGGTCCGCTGGATTTCCGCATCCGAAGGGGCATGGTACGGGAAAATTTTCGGCGCGAGCAGGATCAGCAGGATCACCACGAAGTGAAACGCGATCGAGGCGAACCGCGCCACGGCGTTCCAGGCTTCCTTGCTGTCCACGACCGGCTTGGTCATGAGATTGACTTCGCCGGTGGTAAGGACATCAGGATCGAGGACGTCAGGCAAATCCTGGATGGCTACGATCTGTTTCGGCTCGAGTTTGGCCGCGTGCGCATCCTTGGGCACAGCCACGCGCGAATCCAGAATCGTCAGGGGAACATAGCTGGGCATTTTGCTGACGGCATCGAGGGGAGTGGTCGGCATGTCGCGCGGAACGACGACGGCATTGCCAAGCACCTCCAGCTTGAAATAGGAAGGAATCGAGGAATGCGGGTCGAGCACGAATTGCGGCAGGTCCGATGGCACAAGCGTGCGCGCATCCAGTTCCGAACTCAATCGCCGGGGCGGCGCGTCTGTGGGAGACACAGGCGGCCGGGCATTTTTCGGGACTAGAAATCTAGGGATCATCGATTTGCCTGCGGGGATGCAAAGGCTCCCAGTTGGACGCGCCGGCCGTGCTCCAGGATGCCTGCCATAACCTGGTCGGCGAGCGCCAGGGCGCGCCGGCCCGCCGCGCCATCCACTGCCGGGGCGCGGCGGGTCCTCACGGATTCCAGGAACTCCCGCAATTCCGCCCGGAGAGGCTCTTCGCGTTCGGCGGGGAGCGCCGCAAAATCAAACTTAGGTTGCGGGCCGGGCTCGGCCACGCGCACGCGGAGCGCATCCTGGCGCGTGAAATCCACGGAAATATATTCGTGCTGCTGAAAGAAGCGCAATTTGCGTACGCGCTCGGTGGAGACGCGGCTCGCGGTGACATTGGCGACCGCGCCGGTGGCGAAATCCAGGCGCGCGTGGGCAATGTCCACTTTATCGGTAAGGACGGGAATGCCGATGGCCTTGATATCCACGACGGGCGCATCGACCAGTGCGAGCAGAATGTCGAGGTCATGAATCATGACATCGTAAACCACGTCGATATCGAGGCTGCGAGGCGTGAACACTCCCAGGCGGTGTACTTCAAAGTATAGTGGATTATTCAATATTGGGAGCACCGCGACAATCGCAGGGTTGAACCGCTCCAGGTGCCCCACTTGCAGGATGCCTCCTGCGCGCGAAGCGGCGGCAAGCAATTCATCCGCCTCCACCAGCGAGGCGGCCATCGGCTTTTCCACCAGCACATCGATGCCCAGATCCAGCAAACGGCAGCCGACGCGCGCGTGCTCGACGGTAGGCACGGCCACGCTTGCGGCGTCCACGTGGCCGGCGAGCGATTCGATATCCGGGAAAACTTTGGTGGAAAATTCGGCGGCGATGCGGGCGGCGCGTTCGGCGCTGGGGTCCACGATGCCCACCAGTTCCGCGCCGGCAAGCTCGCGATACACGCGCGCATGATTGCGCCCGAAATCGCCGGCGCCCACCACCGCGACGCGAACTTTTGAACCCATCTGAGTTCCGGAGGTCACAACTTCCCCTGTTTCGCCGGCCGTTCCGCCCCTCCGAAGGTGTCCACCGGAAATGCTTCGATGGCGATCCCGGCGGCGTCGGCATCTTCAATGACGCGCGTCCGGTCGAACAGCAGCGTGCGGCCCGCGTCCATCCCCAGCGCGGTTACCCGGCAACGCCGCATCACTTCGACGGTTTTGAGACCCACAACGGGTACATCGAATCGCATGTCCTGCCGCGGCTTGCTGACCTTTACCACGACCAGCGGGGCGGCGTCCACTAAACGGGCGGCGCGCTCGATGGTTTCGTCGGTGCCTTCCATGGCTTCGACGGCCACGCAGGCGCGGTCGCGAATCACCACCGTTTGGCCCAGATCAAGCCCCGCAATCTGGCGGGCGATTTCCCGGCCATAGGCAATGTCTTCCGCTTCGTGCTCGTCCGGCGAACGGCGCGTCAGCACCCCCGGATCGGGGACGAGCGGCTTCAAGAACGCGGTCGAATCCACCAGTTGGACTCCTTCCGATTCCAGGACGCGTGCGACGGCGCCGATTAGCGAATCGGTATTTTTCAACGGTAGCGAGAGCAGAAGTTTCGCCAGTTTCCAGTCCGGCCGGATGGAGCTGAATATTTTATTATGCTTCACCTGCCCGGCCATCACGGCGCGCGTGACGCCTTCCTCGTGAAGCAATTCCAGCGTGCGTGAGAGTTCGCCCAGGCTGACCCAATGCAATCGGGCCGCAACCTTCTCGAGCTCCGGCGAAGCCTCTTCCCGGATGGCGATCACGGCCATTTCGATTCCCTGTTCGCGCGCGGCTTCCAGAACAAGAAATGGGAATTGCCCGTTGCCGGCAATCAATCCCCACCCGCGGGAAGCATCCGGGCTGGTCGAAGATTGCATGGGCGTGGTGGAATTCACTTGTGCAGGCCGCGTTCCGCCGATTCGATAAATTCAACAAGTTCCCGGATATCGGGCGAACCGTTGAGCTGTGAGCGAATCTGTTCGAGGGCTTGCGTGGTATTGAGCTTGGAGCGAAGCAGGAGGCGAAACGCGCTCTCGATGGTTTCCAGGCGCTGGCGATCGAATCCGCGGCGCTCCAGGCCGATGGAGTTCACGCCGTAACATTTGGTTTCGCGCTCGGTGACCACGCGCGAAAAGGGCGGCACGTCCTGCGTAATCACGGTGCAGGCGCCGATGTAGGCGTAGCGGCCCACGCGGCAAAATTGGTGGACGGGGCTGAACGCACCGACGTTCACGTAATCTTCCACCACCACGTGGCCGGCCAGCGTCGCGCCATTGGCAAACACGGTGTTGCTGCCCACGGTGCAATCGTGGGCCACGTGGGAATAGGCCATGAACAGATTGTTGTTTCCGATGCGTGTGACGCCGCCGCCTTGCGTCGTGCCGCGGCTTACCGTGCAGAATTCGCGAAAGCGGTTGCCGTCGCCGACAATCAGTTCGGTGGGCTCGCCGCCGAATTTCAAGTCCTGGGGATCGCCGCCGACCGAAGAAAACGAATCGAAAGCGTTGCCGCGACCGATGTGCGCGGGGCCGCGGACGACGGCATGCGAATCAAGCACGCATTCGTCTCCCAGCTCAACACCATCACCCACGACGGCGAACGCGCCGATGCGGACATTTTGTCCGATGCGCGCGCTCGATGAGACGATCGCGCGGGAATCGATTTCACTCATCGCGCACACCAACCGCATCGTCGGAGGAGTCCCCGCTCGGCGCGGCATCCGGCTCGCGGTCCACCAGCATGCAGCGCAGCGTGGCTTCGGCCGCGACGTCGCCATTGACGGTGGCCACCGCCTGCAGCTTGCAAAATTTGAATTTCCACTTCAGCACGGTTACTTCGATGCGCAACTGGTCACCGGGCACGACCGGCCGGCGGAAACGCGCTTCATCCACAGCGGCCAAATAGAACAGCTTCTTGTCTCTTTCCTGGACTTCCGAGAGCAGCAGCAGTCCGCCGGTCTGCGCCATGCCCTCGATGATCAGGACTCCCGGCACAACGGGTTTCCCGGGGAAGTGTCCCTGAAAATACCCTTCGTTGATGGAGACATTTTTCACGGAAACGATGCGCTTGAGCCGCTCGATTTCCAGAACGGCATCCACCAGGAGAAATGGATAGCGGTGCGGTAGTATTTTCTGGATAGCCGCGTTGTCAAGAATCATTTCATCGCCTCAATTTTCCCGGCGGTCTGTGCGAAGGCATAGCCCGCGCCCGTTTGGGCCGGATACAGGTGCGGCCTGCGGCCGAATTCCGGCAAGGGATAAGTGTAGCCTATTCACTGGAATTATATGCGAAACGCGGTGCACCGCAAACGCGGTTTGGGAGGCCCAGTAGCGCACGCTTCAGCCTGCGGGGGTTCGCCCTTGAAAGGACTAAACCCCGCGGGCTGAAGCCTGCGCTATTGGGCCAAGCCTGTATTGCTCTGGGAGGCGGACAACCTTCCCCTGGCAGATTCTAGAAGGGCCTTGGCCCTGGCGCTAACCGGGCCTTCTGGAGCAAGTTTGAGGTACTCATCCAGATCGCTCACGAGCGAGCGGTAATCTTCTTCCCGGCTGTGGATCTCAGCGAGCAGGAGTTGAGCTTGAGGGAAATCCACCTTTCGGCGAAGCGCGTCGTGGAGGTCTTTCTCGGCATCTGCCATGCGATTCAAGCCGAACAGAGCCAGGGCCAGGTAGTAATGACCCGTCCAGGATTCAGGGTCCAATTGCAGACCCTTGCGAGTCACGGACTCGGCCTCGGCAAAATCTTCGCGTTCGTCAAGGATCGCGCCCAGGGCAAGCATCGGGTGGGCATACTGGCCCCCGCTCACTTCAATGGATTTCCGAAACGCCTGCTCTGCTTCAGGCAGGCGCCATAACTTCAAGTTCGCCGCACCGAGCCTGTCGTAGGCCTCGTAGTAGCCCGCATATTCCAAGATCGCGCGCTGGAAGTGAGGCAAGCTCCCCGCAGGGTCTTTTTTCGCCATGCGTTCCATGCCTTGCTGGAAGGCGCTGAGGGCCTTGCTCGGAATGCTCAGTTCCCTGACGGAAACTGCATAGCTGGTTTGTTGGGATTGCGCACTCGAATGGGACGGCAGGCACATGCCTGCTATAAGCAGCCCGATCATCCGGAGCCTGATTCTCATAGCGTTGAAGCCAGGGGCGGAGCAGTTCGCCCGCGACTTCCATTCTTTCACATGATTTTAACCTATCTGTAACAGAATTGTAATAATTCTGTGATGGTTGATTATCGTTGGTCACCCCGTTTCAAAAACAGATCGGGTATTGAAACGGTTTACACAAGAGTAGAGTTCTCCGCGTTGAACATCGGTGTGAACGCAGCGGCCTGGTGAATGGCGGAATTATCGCTACTATTTTCAAAATCAAATCACTCCTGAGTTGCTCCCTTTTAAGTGCGTTGCTAGCATAGCGGCGCGATGAAGGCGTCTTCCCAGATGTGGCCGTTCCTCGAATGGCTGCGGCCGCGCACAGCCGCGATGACGCGGCTTCTTGGGCGATTTGTGCGGGCGGAATCGCCCAGCATCGATAAGGCCGCTATGGATCGCTTCGGCAGGATGGTCTCGTCGGAGTGGAGGCGGCGCGGAGCCGGGGTCACGTTCTTACGGCAACGTGAAAGAGGCGATCACGTTCGGGCGGAGTGGAATCCACGAAGAAATCGCGGGCAGGGGCAGATCCTCGTTCTTGGCCATATGGATACTGTGTATGGAATGGGGACTGTTGCGAAGACGCCGTTTCGGTTGTCGCGAGGGCGCGCCTTTGGGCCGGGCACATTCGACATGAAGGGCGGGCTGGTGATCGCCCTGTTCGCCGTCGACGCACTTGCCGCCGCGGGCCGCATGCCTGGAAAGCGCATCGTCTTCCTGTTGACGAGCGATGAAGAAATCGGCAGCGCAACTTCACGCGAGTCGATCGAACGCGAGGCGCGGCGGAGCGATGCAGTGCTCGTGCTGGAGCCCGCGGCGGGGCTCGCTGGCTCCGTGAAAACTGGCCGCAAAGGTGTGGGCGAGATCGAGATCGTCGCGGCTGGCCAGGCGGCACACGCGGGCCTTAACCCGGGAGAGGGCATCAACGCCATCGAGGAAATCGCGCTGCAAATTGCGCGCGTCTCGCGCTGGAACGAACTCGGGCGTGGAATCACGGTGAATGCCGGAGTGATCGAAGGCGGCACGCGCACCAACGTGATCCCCGACAAAGCCCGAGTCCTAGTGGACGTGCGCGCGGAGCGTGCCGGAGACATGCGCGCGCTCGAGAGGAAGTTTCAGGCGCTCAGCCCGATCCTGCGCGGGGCAAAATTGCAAATTCGCGGCGGCTTCAACCGCCCGCCGATGGAGCGGAAATATTGCGCCGCGCTTTATGCCACGGCGCGGGCCCTGGCAAAAGAAATGGGCGTCACGCTTGGCGAAGCTTACGTTGGCGGTGCATCGGACGGAAATTTTACGGCGGCGCTGGGCGTCCCAACGCTCGATGGCCTGGGCGCGGTCGGCGAAGGAGCGCACAGCCCGGCCGAAAATGTCGTGATGCGCGCGCTGCCCGAGCGGGCGGCGCTGCTTGCGGGATTGTTAACTACAATTTGATTCAAGCCATCCTAGAAGTAAGCCTTACGCAGATATTGCGCCGTGGATAGCATCAATTCCGAATAATCTTCGCGAAGCACAGCGCGAATCGCGTCTTCCGTGGAAGATCCCGCGGAAATGCGTTCGAGAATTCGTTCCAGGTCATCGACGCCGTTCTCGGTCATGATCGACTCGACCACCGCGAGCGACCAGGCGTAGGCATTGGAGGCCGCGTCCCTGGGCAAGGTCAACCAGGAAGTTTCGTAGGAGAGCAGAGAAATTTCCATGTGTTTTTCAAATTGCGCGGAAAGCACGCCGGCGTTGACCCGGCTGCGCTTTCCCTCCATATATTGCGCGATGCCCTCTTGCAGCCACACGGGGCACCGCCCGCCGGTCTTCTGACTTACGAAGCTGTGAGTCAGTTCGTGCTTCAGGACACGCGCCAGTTCGTTGGTCATGGAACTCAAGCCCTCAACCGGAACGCGGATGCGGCCGTCGTTGAGCGCTCCCGACCAGCTGGGCGCCCGGGTGATGTCCATGAAGGCCTGATTGGTGTACAGGATCACGCCAATGGGCTCAGGAGGGACGTAATTCAAAGTCCCGGAAATTTCGTCGAACTCGGACTCGAGCGTCTTGAGAACGGCAGCGGCGAGTTCCGGAGCGGCTCCGCCGTTGTACTTGAGGCGAAAGTGAGACGTTTCGCCTTCGTGATACTCCGCTTCTTCCCGGGCATCGCGCTCCGCCTTCTCGAGGGCGTGCTGGGTCTCCTCATCGGGCTTGAGCTCCATGGCCCTTTTCCACTGCGTGACGGCATCGGAGGCGCGGTTCAACCCGTAATAGGCCCAGCCGGAAAGTTTGGCTACTTCGGCTGAGTCCGCATCGATGCGGCGGGCGTGGTCCAGCAAGTCCGCGGCTGCGGTGTACTCGCTGCGCCTTAAATGCAGATATGCGGATTCCAGCAGCAGTCCGACGTTATCAGGGTCAAAACGCAGGCCGACATTATAATGATCCACGGCGCGTTGGAAATCGCCCACGCTGATTTCGAATTGCGCTGCGGCACTCTCCGCAGCAATGACCCGGGCGACGGCCGTTGGGGATGGGTTGGCGTAGGCCTCAGACTCGAGTTTCGACAGCACATCGTTGTTAATCGAGCCATCGCGCACCGCGGCGCTGGCTGCGGCGTCACTGGGAGCCGCCAGCGCGTTGGGCGGCGCAATGGGGAGGTTGGCGGCGCGATCCGATGCTGTGCCGGCGTTGGAAACCGGCGACGAATCATCGTGGGCGACGTGATCGACGATGGAAAGTGGAAAGCTGAATCGCCCGGCGGAAGTATCGTAGCTCACCTGCCCGTTTTCCTGGACCACGTGTGTAGCAGTGATTGTTCTTCCGCTCTTCAGATAAATCGTATCCGCAAAAACACCCCCGGAAATGGCTGAGGCAAGGCATAAAACCGCAAGGGACCGAAGGGAAAGCGCCGCGGGAGACCGCATGCTGTTATTTTATCAAGAAGGGCTGGCGGCGCCCGGCGCACCTTGCTGCTTGATGCCCAATCTGGCTACAGGCATTTGCGCAGCCGCCGAAGGTTGGAGTTTCCGCGGAATTCATTCTCCAGAAAAAAAAGGCGGCCACTTTGGGCCGCCCTGAATTTGCCGACATTTTTGTGTAGCTGCAGTTGAGCGCCGAGGCGCCCAAGTTCACGCGATCAATTTGACGGTGCGGTCGGGCTTACGAGAGCGCGCCAAATCACGATGCCCGTAACCGCGGCGACCGCAGGGATAGCAATCCATAGGAAGCGGTTGCGTGCTGTCGGGTGCGGAGACTGCGGATTCGGATACGGTCCCGGGTCTTCGGTTTCCACTTCCATCCGGTATGAGCTGCCAGCCTCGACCGTCTTTACTTCGTCGCCCATGGTGACCTGCATCGTGCCGCGCGTGCCGGTCAAAACTAATTCTGTTGGGCTGATCATGGCGATTTGACCGGAGGTTGCCTGTGAGTTTGCAGGACGAATCGTTGCGCCATCCGCGATGAGTTGGAAGGTCTGTCCCTCTGCTGAGGAAATGACCACTGTTCCGCTATTCAAGTTGGCCGAGAATCCGTTGGGGAATGCATGCACATCGGCGGCGGTATTCTGGCGCAGAACCAATTGCCCAGTTCCGAATCGGACACGCAGAGACGAATTTGCCGGCGTTTGCAAGCGATCGCCGTCATAAATCGTCGCACCACTGGTGGTTACGCCCGCTCCTACGTTGGCATTTTCAGCGGCCACAACAACGCCGAGCGGAGCTGATGGTGAACTAGCTGGCGCGGCCAAGACGGGTGCCACGATCAGCGCCAGACTCAAAGTTGCCATCAAGACAGTGCTAAACAGTTTCCTCACATATGCCTCCACGAGGGCTTGCGGACTAAGAGTAAGAAGAACAGGCGAACATGTCAACACGAAATTCACTGGATGGGCGAAAAAAGTACCCCACCGAGCCGTAAGCGCATTCGAGGGGAAGGCTCCGGGAATCAGTCCTTTCGAGCAATTCCCAAATACTTTAAGGTTCGCTTCCCGCAGCCCGGAGTGAGGCATCCCGGATGGCTTTAAATTCGGCCCCGGGTTTCCATTCGGGCATGTGCGGATCATTGGCCACACGGTATCCAACCAGAAAGTAGAGTTGGCTATCCTCGACTGCCCCGCTTAGATCCCAGTCCGGCAGAATCTTGTCCGCGGGCTTGTGGTACCTTTCGGAAGTATATTTTCGCCTCTCTTCGAGGCCCCACCCATCCGGCTTGCCGATGAATTCCACTCCTTCATCCGGATCGAAGGCCGGGATGCCATTTTTGGCAAATTCGAAATGGTCGGAGCGGTAGTAAAAACCCTTCTCGGGTTCGGGATCCAACTTTACGACGCGGCTTTGTTCCTGCGCCACTGAGTCGATCACATCGTCCAGGGTGGAGACACCGCGGCCGATTTGCACAATGTCCCGCGTGCGGCCACTGACGTTCATTCCGTCCATGTTGACGTCCAGCGCGGTGCGAGCCAGCGGATAGAACGGGTGCTCGACGTAATATTGCGAGCCGAGCAGGCCCTGTTCTTCGGCCGTTACGGAGAGAAAAAGAATTGTCCGGCGCGGGGGTCTCTCAAGCTTTTTGTACGCGCGCGCCATTTCCAGAAGCGCGGCGGTGCCCGAGGCGTTGTCCACCGCGCCGTGATAAATTTTGTCGCCGTTCACGGGAGGCCCGATCCCGAAGTGATCCCAATGTGCCGTGTAAATGACGTAGGTATTTTTTAGATCGGGATCGCTTCCGGTGAGCTTGGCGATCACGTTGTGGGAATCGAGTGTCCGCAGCACGTTGTGGATGGTCAGCTTGGCGCGGATACCGAGGGGGACAGGCTTGAAATCGCGGCGGGCGGCGGTGGCAATCAATTTGTCGAGGTCCTGGCCAGCGGCGCGAAATAACTTTGTGGCGAAGTCCGAAGTGATCCAGCTTTCCACGGCCAGGCGGCCCATGTTTTTGTCGGGCGTGGCCAGATCGAATTGCGTTCCGCTCCAGCTGTCGCGGACCACTTCCCAGGGATAGCCGGCGCGGTCGGTCTGGTGAATGATGACGCATCCCGCGGCGCCCAATTGCGCGGCTTTTTCAAACTTGTAAGTCCAGCGGCCATAGTACGTCATGGCCGGGCCGCCAAAGATTTTAGGATCGAGCTTGGACGGATCTGAGGGATCGGGCACTGGCGGGTCGTTGATGAGCACGACCAGAATCTTGCCCTTTACGTCGGCGCCTTTGAAATCGTCCCACTGAAATTCCGGGGCCTGCACGCCGTAGCCGACAAAAATCATATCAGCGTCGATCGCGGAGGTTTCCGCCACGCGTTTGGACCAGGCCACGAAATCGTCCGGAAATTTCGGCTCGAGAGTTTTTCCGTGCCCCACTAGCGTGAGCTTCATGCCACTGTCGGGGGTGATGCCGACGAGAGGCACGCTCTGCAAGTACGTGCCATCCGGATTGCCCGGCTCCAGGCCCGCCGAGCGAAACTGGTCCTCGACATATTTGATCGTGAGTTGCTCGCCTTTGGAGCCCGGCCCGCGCCCCTCAAATTCATCCGAAGAAAGAACGCGGATATGGTTGAGGATGCGATCGCCAGAAAATGACGCCAGCGCCGCCGTGGGAGGGCTCGGTCCACGCGAGCAGCCGGAAAGCGCCGCAATCGAAGCAATAGCGAGAATAATTTTCACGGGACGGTGCAATCTGAAAGGCTGCATAGAAATCTCCGTCGCGGAGAAACTAGAGATAATTGCCGCGCGGATGCATATTATCTCGCGCCGCACGAAGTGACAATGTGAGCGCGGGCTGAGTGGCGCCGGCGTCCCGCCGGCGGTTTTGCGCCGCGTGCAGGATCGAAAAATCGCCGGCCCCTCTTGAATCGGAACAGGCAAGATGCCGGCGCTACGAGGAATCCCGCTGAACGCTTGACCCGGTTTGCAATCGGCGGACCACAGGCCCACAATTAACTGTGAGGTGAGTTGTGGCATCCCTTCAGCCGGGACAAGCAGTGCGCGTGAACCTCGCCGGATTGCAGGCTGGAGACGTCCTGTTCCATGCGGCAGTAACGGCCGCGGTCGGCCACATCGCGCGCCAAACTTCCGAAAATCCCCCGAAATATCTGGTCAAGCTGCTCTTCTCCTTTCGAGGAGTCACCGAGGTCGAGGTGCCGGAAGACCGCATCACGGCTACGTGATCCCACGACGAATTCCGGTGAACCGTTTGCTTCCTTCGTCAACCAAATTGTGTGAAGGCGACGTCACCTGACTAGAGTGAGTTAGAATACCGGGGCGGTTTGCGGCAGGGTGCGCGCGAGGTCCACTTGATCCATCGGCTGATTTTTCACAACGACCGTATTGTTCCCGTAGACGAGGAGCGACTATCTCCCGGCCAGGCAGGGCTCCTGAACGGCTGGGGCCTGTTTACGACCATGCGCGTTTTTCAAGGCGAACCGTTTGCCTACGAGCGACACTGGCGGCGGCTCGAAAAAGACGCGGGACGAATCCGGCTGCCATTCCCTTTCGATCCGGCGAAGGTGCGGCGGCGTCTCGGCGAATTGCTGGCCGCCAATCAAGTGGCCGAGGGCACGGCTCGAATCTATATGATCTACAACCGCGTCGGCTTCTGGCAAAGCGGCGAGCCGCTGCCCGAGGTGGACTTGATCCTCTGCACGGCGGGACTTCCCGCGTATTCGGGAGAAGCGCACCTGGGCGTTGCGGAAAACGCCCGGCATGCGGCCTCACCACTCGCGGGCGTGAAAACCACATCGTGGCTGAATAACGTGTGGCACCTGGCGGAAGCGCAAAAGGCGGGCTGGACCGAAGTGATTTTGCTGAACGAGCGCGGCGAGGTGGCCGAGTGCACTTCCGCAAATATTTTTTGCGTGAAGGACGGCGCGGTTTTCACGCCGCCGCTTTCTTCGGGGTGCCTCGAAGGCGTGACGCGCGGCGTGCTGCTGGAAATCGCTCCTCGCGCGGGCGTGCCCATGAGCGAGAAAACCTTGACGCTGGGGGACCTGCACGCCGCGGACGAGGTGTTAATCACCTCCACGAATCGCAGCCTGCTCGGAGTGAGTGAAGTTTCCGGGCACCGGTACGCCGTTGTAATGGGGCCGGTCGTGCAGAGACTCGAAAGGGCGTTCGATGGCTATATGCGGGAGTACGTGAAGGTGGCACAGGCTTCAGCCTTTGGGGGTGCGGCCTTGCAGGGACAAAAACCCGCAGGCTGAAGCCCGCGCTACTTGTGCGGCTCCATGCCTTTGGCTTTTAAGACTGGCACGACTGCAGGGCCGGTGATGAACTGAATCAGCGCTTTGGCTCCATCTGCATCGTGCGCGTTCGCCGCAATCCCTCCCGCGAAATTTACGTAACTTTGGTCAGGCGCCGGAATCGGGCCGGCGAGTTCCACGCCGGGGAAAAACTGGATCTCGGGGATTAGAGAAATAACCAATTCCGCTTTGCCCCCGGCGACGTTCATCTGCGGGCGGCCCGCCTCCGCATCGAGCATCAGTTTGGGTTTGACGGCGTCTGTGATTCCCATGCGCGAGAACATATCGTAGGTATGCGCGGCGCTGGCGCCGGTTGGATTGAAGCTGATGGATTTCGCAGCCAGCAAGGTTTTCTTCAACGCGTCGGGCGTGCTGATGTCGGGTTTCGCAGCCCCGGCGCGAATGCCCAGTCCCATCCCAGTGCGGGAAATCTCGGCGCGTCCGCCGGGTGCGATTCTTCCCTGCTTAATCAAATCATCCAGCACATCGGAGGTCAGGATCGCGGCATCAAATGGTTCCCCGGCCTGAATTTTATCTCTCAAATTTTTCGAGGAATTAAATTGAGCCGCGAGTTTGTGTCCGATGGAATGCTCGATCTGCGGGGTGAGTTCTTCCACGACGGTCTTCATGCCGTCGGAAATCATCACGTGGAGGTCCGCAGTTTGCGCCGGCGTGCCGCGAGCGAACATGCCGAGCAATCCGGCGCTCAGCGCCAGAACGATTGCGACGATTGTGAGTGCCGTGCTGATTCTCCCGTTCACGATTTCCTCCGAGTTTTCACGGACTACACATGGTCTGGTAGCGCCGGCCTCTTCCCGGACTTCTTCCGAGTAAACGATATTACGAGGAGCCGGTGAGACGCCGGCGCTACACTACCCATTTCCAATCGGCGCGAACTCACAAAGGCTGGTCAGGTCTCGCAATCGTCCGCCACATATGCGCGACTGGACTGCCGTCGTTTCCGAGCCCCTCTTTCGGCTGCTTGAAATGGCGCCCGATGATATCGACAAATGGCTCGATGGAAACCACGGCGTTCGGATCGAAGGCGTACAAATCGTTCACCGTCACCAGACGCGCGTCCATGTACCACGGGTGCTTGCGAAGCATCTGGTAGGTCGCTTCGATGTAGGGCGGAGGAACGTAATCGGCGCCAAATAGTTGCCGGTAGAGATCGGGGTACTCGTAGCCGACGGAAGGGTCGGGATAATAACGCAGCGCCTGATGGTAGCGAATGGCGAAGCTGACTTTTTCCGGTACGTAGGGCTCGAACAGTTGCGCGCCCCACCAGCCGTGGTCGGTGCGAATAATTTCCTGCACCACGTCGTGAAGCAGGCAGGCGAGAATAATTTCCTCCTTCATGCCGTTCTTCATGGCCAGGGCCGCGCTTTGCAGGACGTGGTTGGAGGTGTCCATGAAGCGCAGCTTGAAGAAATCGTAGAGAGTGGGATTGGGCGGCATGGGCGCGAGTCGCTTCACATTTTCGCCTGTGCGCGGGACGTACATGAAGCCCACGCCTTCGCGGTATTTCCGCGTTTCGATCTTGGCCTCGACTTCGGCGACGGTAGGATACTTTTCGGGTTTGATCTGGTCCCAAGCAGGATCGCCTGTTTTCGGGCGGTTGAGCTGGGCCACCATGTGGGATTCCAGGGCGTCGGCACGCGCTTCGGAGTCCATGCGGCTGGCGGCTTCGGGGCCGCCAAGGCTGTCGAGAAAAGCTTTTTTGTCAATTTCCATGGAACCTCCCAAGCCCGAAATCCCGATTTTCTTCTCTCTATAAAACGGTAGACCTGCCGTC
>Ga0210396_10000345_pt1 | contig 65248 bp, 51 predicted proteins | sample IncBWH17OmetaG_FD_155466 | JGI IMG/M metagenome (GOLD analysis project Ga0210396, IMG submission 155466) | Forest soil microbial communities from Barre Woods Harvard Forest LTER site, Petersham, Massachusetts, United States - Inc-BW-H-17-O ... | reverse complement strand
GATCTCAGCACCCTTGACGACCCCCATTACAGTCGTCTGGGCAAAGGCTCCAGCCGCCGTAAGCAAGAAAAGGAGTAGAAATACTTGCCATTTTTGTTTCATATTTTTCATTGTTTGAGTTGATTTTATTGATATTGATTGTATTGATTGCACTTGATTAATTTTTAGAATCTGACTAATCGCAGTATACTTTAAACCTGAACTCGAAGACTTCCATTTCCAGGAAGTGCGGGTAAATGTATGTTAAAAAAAGTTATTTTCAACGAACGGTTATTATCCTATGTAGGCGGCCAAAAGTATGAAAAAATTAACGAAAGGATAATAAAAAGACTTTATCCGGTTATTTGGAAGAAATCAGACACTTGCTCGCCTTATATTTGAAGGGCTTGATCGAAATTTTGTTTTTTGCACAAGATTTCAACACCTATTAAAATGCTCGTAAATTTGCCCCGGTTTACTATTTATTAACAGCTCAAAAAAATATGATCAAACAACTATCCGTTTCCAATTATGCCTTAATGGATAACCTGGAAATCGATTTTCAGAAGGGATTGACATTAATTACCGGAGAAACCGGAGCTGGTAAATCCATTTTACTGGGTGCATTGGGTTTATTGGTAGGGCAGAGGGCCGATACCGGCATTCTTCAGGATAAAACGAAAAAATGTACGGTAGAGGCCCGTTTTGACTTAACGGAATTACAGCTGGAGCCCTTTTTTAACCTACATGATCTGGATTATGAACAAACGAGTACCGTAAGACGGGAGTTGACTCCGGAAGGTAAAAGCCGGGCCTTTATCAATGACACCCCGGTTAATCTGAGTATTCTTAAAGAATTAGGCGAGCAACTGATCGACATTCACTCTCAGCATCAAACACTTACCATCCATGATTCGGCCTTTCAACTTTCTGTGCTGGACAGCTTTTCGGATAATATCCCTTTATTAAAAACCTATCGGATAGAGTATACTATATATAAGAGCCTGTTAAGGGAGCTGTCCGTTTTAAAAGAACGGGAAGCCGCTTCAAAAAGAGACATGGATTATTTTCAGTTTCAGTTTGACGAACTTGAAAATGCAAATCTGAACCAGGTAAACCAACAAGAGTTGGAAAAGGAACGGGAACTGCTGAATAACGCAGAAATGATAAAATCTCAACTTGGAAAAGCATCGTATAGTTTAAAAGGAGGGGAGGAGAACCTCTTGCTTTCGTTGGGAGAGATCCGCTCATCTCTGGCCGGAATTGCGAAATTTAATACGGAAATAGCCGCTCTTTCGGAACGACTCCAGGTAAGCTTTATAGAACTGAAAGATATTGCCACCGAGCTGGAGGCCCTGGAAAGTGATTTATCATTAGATCCTGGGCGGATGGAAGAACTGGACACGATTCTGGATGCTATTTACCGTCTTCTGCAAAAACATCAGGTAGAAACGGTGGCGGAACTGATCATAATCCGCGACGATCTGTCCTCCAAACTGGAAGGCATCTCTTCGCTGGAAACAGAAATAAAAGCAGCAGAAAATGCCCTCCAGGTACACCGCAATTCATTGACAAAACAAGCGGAGAAACTGTCGGAAAGAAGAAAAAAAACAGCCCCTGCTCTGGAGAAAGAATTGATGCAACTGCTGGCTCAGCTTGGAATGCCTCATGCTGTATTACAGGCTAAGTGCGAAAGGTTGAATGGCGATTTAGGTGAAAGCGGAACAGACCGGCTTAATTTTTTCTTTTCAGCCAATAAAGGAGGGGAACCCAAAGCACTTAACAAAGTAGCATCCGGTGGAGAGCTTTCGCGGTTGATGTTGTGTATCAAATCGGTGCTTGCCGATCGGACCGCGCTCCCCACTATTATTTTTGATGAGATTGATACCGGCGTATCAGGTGATGTGGCCGATAAAGTTGGAAAGATATTGGAACAGATGGCCCAAACCATGCAGGTAGTGGCCATTACCCACCTGCCTCAGATTGCATCTAAAAACGGTAATCACCTGTTTGTATACAAGGAGGTGAGGGGAGCGAAAACATTCTCTCAGATAAAAAAACTGGAAAAAGAGGAACGGGTGGAAGAGATTGCCAAAATGCTGAGTTCCGGAAAACCTACTCCTGCAGCGATGAAAAATGCAAAGGAGCTTCTTCGTGCAGAATGATCTTGGGAAACATAGTATATTTGCAGGGTATCCTTCTTTTAAATTAAAATTAACAGACTCGTTATGATATTGAAAGGGAAAAAAGGAATTATTACCGGAGCATTGGATGCAAACTCAATTGCGTGGAAAGTTGCTCAAAAGGCACATGCGCAGGGCGCTAAATTTGTATTGACCAATGCACCTGTTGCCATGAGGATGGGAGAGATTAAAAAGCTGGCATCTGAAACCGGGTCGGAGATTATCCCTGCTGATGCTACCAATATAGAGGAACTCACTAATTTATTCAGCAAATCACAGGAATGTCTGGGCGGAAAAATTGACTTTGTATTGCATTCCATTGGAATGTCACCCAATATCCGTAAGAATATCCCTTATACGGATCTTAACTATGATTATTACGCCAAGAGTATTGACATCTCTGCTTTTTCGCTTCATAAAATGCTGAGCGTTGCTCATAAAATGGATGCTATCAGTGAATGGGGATCTGTTGTAGCGCTCTCTTATATCGCTGCTCAGCGTACCTATCCTTTTTATACCGATATGGCCGATGCGAAAGCAACATTGGAATCCATTACCAGAAGTTTTGGTTACCACTATGGCCGTTTCCGGAAAGTAAGGATCAATACCATTTCTCAGTCGCCCACAAAAACAACGGCTGGAGGCGGAATCAAAGGATTTGATAATTTCTATCGTGTTGCGGATTCTATTTCCCCGCTGGGCAATGCCAGCGCCGAATCCTGTGCCGATTTTTGTGTTGCTCTTTTCTCCGATTTAACCCGCATGGTTACCATGCAGAATCTGTATCATGACGGTGGCTATTCCAATACCGGAATAAGCATGGAATTGATGGAAATGTTTGATAAAGGAATGGAAAAGTAATGCATGCGATTTGAAAATAAGCGCGCTTATATCACTCCTGTCCATACTTACTTGTTCTTCCGCCCTGGCTCAGGGCTCCGGAGATGAGGAAGAATCAACTATAGCCATTCATAGTCCATACCGCATGAGTATCGTTGCCAACGGACTCATCCCTCATCCTATCAGTAACTCGGCTTTCCGCCGGAGCTTTGATGGTATTTATGATGCCACGCTCTCTGTCAATTTTGAAGTTTACAAAGGATTCAACATAGGATTGATGGGCAAAAACTCCGGATTCCAGACTCCTGCCGACAAGATAGCCAGCCTCAATACAAAAGAACAGTATAATGTAGGGGGCCTTCGACTCAGCTATGATTACTTTATCAATAAGATAGCTGTTTTTACACCGGGAATTAATTTCGGACAATGTTATATTCATGCCTATGAGATTATGCCCATAACCAGTTCGGCTAATATAAATCCCAATGCACAGGGCAGCTATATAGAGCCTGAACTAACCATGTCTTTTTATACCGAGGAAGATTTTGCCATCGGGTTCAATCTGAGTTATGAAATCGTCAATACCGTATTTAATCCTTACGCACTGGCGTTGGAACAGCACGGTATTGTATTTACCCAATCCGATCTGAGCGGGGTAACACAAAATATCAGTATTGGATTTCACTTTGTATATTCTTTCTGGAAGAAAAAGAGAAAGTAAGATTTCCTAAAACGAAAAAGCCCGTTTCATATCAGAAACGGGCTTTTCGCTTTTAATAATGGTATCAGAATCCTTGTTTCGAGGAAGCCTTTTGTTCTATCAGCAATCCAACACAACCACCGTCAACAGTTTGTGCGCTTTTTGCAGAAACTGTTTTTGAAGCTGTTTTCTTATTATCATTTCCGGAAGCTTTAGAGCTTTTGTTTCCGTCTCCGCCTGGAGCAGTAACCGTAACAATTACGCTACGGGTAGTGGCACAGGTAAACTCAATATGCTGGCTCTGGTCGTCCGTTGCATTATCATAGATCACTTCTCCGGTTTTTGCATCTTTGATGGACAAGCTCAGTTCTCCTTTTCCAAGCGCTTTCTCATTGCAAAGGGTCATAGCATAATCAAAATCCTTGAAAATAACGATCTTGATTTCGGATGACATCCCGGCTTCAAAAAGTCCGCTTTTAGACTGAGAGTTATACACCCAGCCTTCGGAAGCTCCGGAGCTGCAGGCTTTTTTATGAAAGCCGGTACAAGACTGTGCAGACAATGTTCCAACTGATAAACAGAGGACTGAAGCGAGAATAATTAATCTGATTTTGTTCATGGGGTTCTTAAAATTAATTAATTCTGGGTCATCATTTTCCGGATAGCCATTGTTTTTTCTACGATGGCTTTGTATTGATCTGCAGTTACTGCAATACCGGTTGATCCGCCACCCAGAATTTTCTTTCCTTTTTTAACAGTAATGGCAGCAGGTCCTTTTGCATCTTCAATTTTATCGAATTCGGCTTTCAGGTTATCAAGTTGTTTAAGAACAGAAGCTACATCCGCATCTTTTTCATACTTCTTCATAAAATCCATCAGATTCTCCAGGGTATATTTTTGTTCAGCCACACGGGTAATAACAGGGCTGTCTTTTTTGTAAACAGGCTCCATGCTGGTAACCATGTAAATACTTTCTACCCATCCTCCGGCCATTACCATCGCTAAGGTATTACCACGGTCATTGCTTTCGAGATGATCGAAGGTAGTGAAGTATAAATCGTTTGAAATATTGGCAAGTGAGTCCGGGTTGCTGATATTATTGGAAATACGGGTAGCTGTTTGCTCATTGATTGCGGTAGAAATACCGATATCATCACCCAGCTTCTTGATATTCACAAAATATTTCAGCGCTTCTGCTCCATGATTAAATGTGCTGCAAAAAAGCAAATCGGCCGAATAGATTCCAAAATTCAATGCTTTGGATTTATTGTCATTATATTTTTTTAAATTCTCAGGGCTGTTCAACTGGGTCACATCATCCTTTGCCTTGTTGCCCAATTGCTTAATAAAAGAAAACATTTCTCCCGGAGAAGGTACTTGTGAATATTTCTGAACTTCTCCCGGCTTTTTTGCAGTTTCCTTTACCGCAGATGTATCAGCCATATTGTCTGTAGTCTCGCCGGCTGGTTTGTTTCCACAACCGCCACTGATTAAAGCGACAACAAGTGAAAAGGGAAGGAGTATTTTCCTGAAAGAAATGTTCATATTATCTATTTTTTTTAATCTAAATAAGAATACTTATTTTGCGAATTCCTCGTCTTAAATTACTGGTAAAACAGAAAGCACCGGATTCATACAATTAAGGACTATAATGCGAGCAAAAATAGGATAATTTTTCTTTCCCCTCACTTTTTAACTAAAATACCTTGCATACTATGATATAAAAGCTATCCGGCCTCTTTATCCATATCATGCAGTTACTTATCCAAACCAGTCAAAAAGGTCTTTATCGCTTCTGTTGTTGATTCCTTCATTTGAATCTTTTCTTTCCAGTTGTTTTGTGTCACCACCTCTTTTGAAAAGAAAAACACGTTCCCGTCTTTAACCCCATAGGCCACCAATACAGCCTTCTTTCCCACCGGAATATGAGAAAATCCCAAATCATTTGTGCCGGGTAGTATATAAGCCCCCATAACTGTTTTTTCGTCTTTCAGGATTAAGCGGATAGCCACGTTATACGACACATTCGTTTTAACGGTCAATACTCCGTTATCCGGCTTTTTATCAATCCCTTCACAAGCTATCCAATGAAGCAGGGGGGTAGTTAAGCTGTAAGTACCTCCTGCATCACCTTGACCTGTCATAGCCGGATCATAAGGAAACCATCTGACCAATCCGTTGCCTTCCTGTCCTATATATAGTTTAGGATCGGCAGCCGCAAGGCCTGACGGTAATTTAAGTGTCATTTGTTTGCCTTTTTTCAGTCTCAGCGATGTGCCTCCTGATGTAGCCCTCATCCATACAATGGCCCCGCAATGTGCCGGAAACTCTTCATTCATGGTCATGAGTCCGGCTGCTGCCATTTCTCCCGGATGAAGATATTCTTTCACCTCCAGCAACACGGAGCCGGTGGCAGGTGCCCCGGTTTTGAATTCAAAAGAAAAAGCCGGAATGGAAATCTCAATACCCTTACTGCCCTTAAATGTGCTTGCGACACCCGCGCTAAACGAATAGGTCTCGTTTGCAGAATCAGACAATACCGGACTATCCGTTACCGTAAAATCCACCGCTGGTAATGCTTTATAAACTTCCAGATCATAAATAAGCAGATTCTTCATATCATCACTGATAAATCCTTTAGCTTCTCTTCCGGGAGTTTTGATAACCTTGATATTGCCCGTAGGAAATCCTTCGGCAACAAAAAAATCAAAAAGCTCGAGCGATCGCTTCCTGTCCAGTTCATTAATCGCCGGTCTGTTTTTTGCATCATCATGTATAAGTACCCGAAACACTATTTTATCGCCGGGAGCCATACCGGAAATAGCATCGGAAATCAAGACCACATTTTCATTACTCAGATGAAAACTGTCAATCGGAAAATATACGTTTCTGGCACCTTGAGAATATCCGAAAAAGGGAAAAAGCACCAAAGCAAAAAAACCTACAATCTGTTTCATCGGGAATAAGTCCATTGGATGGATTCAAATATATAACAAATTGTTTATCCTGTTAATGTTCAATAATTATCCCAATACATTGAAAATAAGGTATTCGGGTATTTATTTATGCGTTTCGTGTGGAAAATGAATTTGTCCTGCATCCATTAGGAAAGCAGAAAGGAATTAACACTTAAAAACCGCTGTCATGCCACAATCCGTATTTGAACGTATCAGCATTCCAAAACCCTGTCACGAGGATTGGAATAAAATGACTCCCGACCAGCAGGGAGCTTTTTGTAAAGTATGCAATAAATCGGTTCATGATTTCAGTCGCAAAAGTGCTGCAGAGGTGGAAGAGATCCTGCTGAAAGAAGAGGAGGGGAAGGTGTGCGGACGTTTCAGCACCGAACAAATACCGGCTCCAAAGGATCTTGAAATTCCTTTTCATCTGTTACCCAGAAACATTTCTCCTTTCCGGGCATTTGCCCTGGCGGTATTCCTGGTATTTGGCACTGCACTCTTTGGTATTACCGATGCATTTGGTCAGGGCATTCAAGGACAGGTATGTATCCGCAAAACAGAACCCGAAGTGGTTACAACACCTAAATCCTTGAAAGGTGATGTGATGTATGTTCCTGAAAAGAAAGCCCCTGCTCCACAGCCTCCATCAAATTGTAATATGACAAAGGGAGAAGTAGTGGTTAAGCATCCTGAAAAAAAGACCGTACCGGTAAAAGATCCACCCAAAACAGATTATAAAACAATGGGCATGGTTGCTTACCGGCCGCCTGTAAATACAAACCCGGAGCCTGTAATTTCAACCCCGATCGTTAAAAAAGATTCCCTGCCAGCTATGGAACCGAAAGCGGTTCTGGTAAAGGAATCGTATATAATGGGCAAAGCCAGAATCGAGCCTCTTGTTAAACCGGCTCCAACACTACCTGCAGATACTATAAAACTTCCGGCAGTGGAAATAGTAGGTGACTCACCAACACGAACACAGTCCTATACCATGGGAGCGGTATCAGTGTGTCATACCAAAGTCGATGTGAAAGAGGATGTTCTTACTCCAATAACAACTGAAACCAAAGACTCGTCCAAAGAAGCTACATCGGACCCAAACCTGACAAAGGGTGAAAAAGCCATCGATTGCTATCCCAATCCCAGCAATGGAGCCATGACCCTCCGCTATGATATCAAAAACCGGTGTGATGTGATGGGCGATGTATATGATATGCATGGACAACTTGTTAAACACCTTTTCAGCACAAAGAATCAGTACGAAGGATCATACCATTTGGGTGTGGACCTGTCCGATCTGGCAAACGGAACCTATATTATCTGGATGAAGATGGGAGCTGCAACCGAAAGCACCAGGGTTGTAATAAACAGATAATGTAAGGTTTTAAGGCCCGGCTTTTGTACATTTGTTATACCATGACCATTGTACAAAAGCTGGGGTTCTTTATTCTTTTGTTTTTTATGCTGCCTGATATGCAGGCTCAGATGTTACTTGGCTATTCTCCTAACCCACACTCCAGAGATTCGGTGATCACCTTTTCAGCAGGAGGAGGAATTGCATACTCAACAGTCAATATGGGTATAGAACCCATCGGAGAAATTAAAAGAGGCTATAACGGGAGGCTGGCGGTACGTTTTAAACGGAGAATCGGTCTTATCGGTGAATATACCTATCAGGTACCCCATGATGCTATTCCTGCCTGGGGAAACATATGGGCAAGCAATTATGATCTCAACCTCACCTATATGTACCTTACTGTTGGGCAATCAAAAACGAAATTTTACGGTATCATAGGAGCTTGTTATCAGCAATGGAAAGGAACCTATCTGGGTACTCCGGCTTTTGACAGGGACATATACGATTATCAAAGTGGAGTGTCCTATACTTTTAATTGGCTTAGCATGAATCTCGGTATGGGTTTTGAACGCTATTACAAATACTTTGGTGTTTTTGGAGAATTTAAATTCCGTTTCGGAAGAGATTATCTTTCCGATTCATTTTCCATCATGGATGCCTGTGTAACCCTCGGCGTCAAGAAAAATCTGTTCACAATAGGCAATAACCCGGTAAAAGAGCCCAGCCTCCACCATAACCGGAAAAGAGGCATAAAACCTAAACAGTATCACTGGTTTTAAGTGCCTTTTAGACGGTCTGTCTAGGATCTTTACCGCTCATCAAGAAAACATCCATCCTTTTCTATTTCGTCTATCTTTGATGCTTTAAACTCAAAAAGCATGAAACGAATCACACACTTCGTAGCTGCTGTAACGATCTTATTTATATCGTCGGCAAAAGCGCAAACAAAGGGAGCAGCACCTGCTGCCGATAACTCACCATTCAATTCCGCTACATTCAGTGGACTTAGCCTCCGAAATGTGGGCCCTGCAGTTACCTCTGGCCGTATACTTGATATTGCCGTAAATCCTGAAAATCATAGCGAATACTACCTCGCCACCGCTGGAGGAGGTGTATGGAAAACAAGCAATGCAGGGGTTACTTTTAGCCCCATTTTTGACGATGAAGGATCTTTCTCCATCGGTTGTATCAGCATAGACCCCAACAACCCCAATGTAGTATGGGTAGGTACAGGAGAGAATAACAATCAGCGAAGTGTTTCCTACGGCGATGGTATCTACAAATCGGAAAACGGAGGAAAGAATTTCAAAAACATGGGATTGAAAACATCCGAGCATATCGGTATGATTGCAATCGATCCCCAGAACTCCGATATTGTCTATGTTGCAGCCTATGGTCCTTTATGGTCCGATGGAGGAGAACGCGGTATTTACAAAACCATGGACGGTGGTAAGAACTGGAAAAAAATACTGAATGTAAGCGATCGTACCGGTTTCAATGAGATCCATATTGATCCGGCTAATCCTCAGATTCTGTATGCCTGTGCCCATCAACGTCGCCGGCATGAATGGACCTATATAAGCGGTGGGCCTGAATCTGCTTTATACAAAAGCAATGATGCAGGCGAAACCTGGGATAAAATAATGAATGGTCTTCCAACAGAAGACATAGGCCGTATTGGCCTGGCTATTTCCGATGTAAACCCCGATTATCTCTATGCCGTAGTGGAAACAGCCGGTGATAAAGGAGGCGTATTCCGGTCCACCGACCGTGGAGCGAGCTGGGAAAAGCGCAATGGCATGTATACCGCCGGAAATTATTATTCCGAAATCATTGCCGATCCCATTGATCTTCAAAAAATATATGTACTCAATACCATCAACCAGGTTTCATTAGATGGAGGAAAGACATTCGCTGCGTTGGGCGAAAAAGACAAACACGTAGATAACCATGCATTGTGGATAGATCCGGTCGACAATCATCACTACCTGGCGGGATGTGACGGAGGGTTGTATGAAAGCTTTGATGCAGCGCAAAACTGGAGTTATAAAGGGAATTTGCCTATCACCCAGTTTTATAAAGTAGCCCTTGACAATGCAGCCCCTTTTTATAATATTTACGGAGGAACACAGGATAATAACAGCTTAGGAGGCCCTTCCCGTACCATCAGCTCGTCCGGAATCATCAATGCCGATTGGTTTGTTACGACAGGAGGTGATGGATTCGAATCACAGGTAGATCCAAGAGATCCTAATATTGTTTACGCACAATCCCAATACGGAGGACTTGTTCGTTATGACCGCAAAAGCGGTGAGGCTACAGACATTCGTCCGATCGATGCCCCAGGAGAAGAACCACTGCGCTGGAATTGGGATGCTCCTTTACAGGTGAGTGCTCATTCGGCTACCAGACTTTATTTTGCAGCAAATAAATTGTTCCGGACAGATGACAGAGGCAATAACTGGAAAGCCATAAGCCCCGATCTGACCAGACAGATAGACCGGAATAAACTACCGGTAATGGGTAAGGTATGGAGTATAGATGCCGTTGCTAAAAACCAGAGCACGTCTATTTATGGAAACATCATTTCTTTCAGCGAATCTCCTATTAAAGAAGATCTGCTTTTTGCCGGTACAGATGACGGACTCATACAGATCACTTCCGATGGAGGTAAAAGCTGGACAAAGATTGATAAAGTAGGAGGTGTTCCCGAACATAGTTTTATTGGATTTCTGCTGGCTTCCCAGCATCAGGAAAATGTAGTTTATGCAGCGTTTAACAACCACCGGATGGGCGATTTTAAACCGTATCTGTTTAAAAGCAGTGATGGTGGAAAAAGCTGGATCTCTATCAGTTCTAATTTACCGGAGCGTGGTTCTGTTTATAGTATTGCCGAAGATTTTGTCAATCCGGATCTGCTTTTTGCCGGAACAGAATTCGGTCTCTTTTTCAGCATCGACGGAGGAAAAAAATGGATCCAGCTGAAAGGCGGATTACCAACGGTTCCTATTCGCGATCTGGCTATCAGCAAGAGAGAAAGCGATTTGGTCATGGCTACCTTTGGCCGCGGTTTTTATGTGCTCGACGACTATTCTCCGCTCCGCTTTCTTAAACCGGAAACATTGAACGAAACAGCACATGTGTTTCCGATAAAAGATGCATTGATGTTTATGCAAAGCGCTCCTTACGGACACAGAGGCAAAGCTTTCCAGGGAGAAAGTTTTTATACGGCCGAAAACCCTCCTGTAGGGGCTGTATTTACATACTATCTGAAAGAATCGCTGAAGACAAAAAAACAGAAAAGACAGGAACTTGAAAAAGAAAAAGCCAAAAAGGGCGAGCCTGTTGAATACCCTTCTTTTGATCAGATGAGAGAAGAGGATAATGAAGAAGTTCCTTATCTCTTGTTTACAGTGGCGGATGAAGGTGGCAGGGTAGTGCGTCGCATGAAAGCTCCTGCAAGCAAGGGACTGAGCAGAATTGTATGGAACTTCCGTTACCCCACCACTGCACCTGCAGGCAATCCGGAGCCGGATTTATCAAACCCGTATGCAGAACCGGATGAAGGACCTTTGGCATTGCCCGGTAAATATACCGTGACGCTTTCAAAATACGAAGATGGTAAGTTTACCGACCTTGTTTCGCCTCAGACTTTTCAGGCCGTAGCACTCAATGCAGCTACACTTACAGCAACCGATAAGAAAGCGGTATTGGAATTCAGCCAGAAAGTGGCAGAGCTTCGTCGTGCGGTAGAAGGAGTCATCTTGTTTGAATCGGAAATGAAGACGAGGGTGTCACAGGTAAGAAAGGCTGTATTCAATTCCCCGCAAAGTAAGATGGATCTGGAGTCGCAGATTGTAGCAACAGATAAAAAACTAAAAGAGCTGGAAGTAAAACTGATCGGAGATGCCAGTGTGGCGAAACATGAATTCCCTACCTCACCTTCCATATCCGATCGTATTGAAGGAGTGGTGTACGGAGTATGGAATGTAACATCCGCTCCAACCGGAACTCAGCTCGACTCCTATAAAGCAGCAGCAAAAGGATTTGCAGACATCCTCAGTCAGATAAAATCGATTAACACCGATCTCATTAAACTGGAAACTCAACTTGAAACCGATAAGGCTCCTTATACACAAGGACGTCTTCCGGAATGGCAGGATAAGTAAAGCAGGCAGCGGCAGGCGCAGGAGGCAGAAAAAACGTGTTTGCCTCCTGCACCTGCCTCCTGCCTCCTTTTTACTGGGGTTTTGGTCCCGTATATTTCATACAAGGTATGCCCTGTGTAAAACAGGGTATGTGGAAATTCAGTGTCAGATCTTTCTTATCAGCCTTTTCAACCACAAGGGTGGTGAGGCATTTCCCCCACCATTCTTTCAAACAGGCATCATCCACAACCAGATATTTGGTGGCATACTTTTTACGATAAGCAACCGTATCAAGTGCCTTTACCTGGTCTTCTTCAATAACACAATAGGTTCCTGGTGAGAGCATCACGTGAAAGTGACTGGACGAATCGCTCACAGCTTCTTTAAGCGTTTTTATATCCACCGTATTTACATCTCCCTTCCGGAAATAGATTTTTTTGCCCGGGAAAGGGTGGGGGGCCTGCAATTTGGCAAGCAATTCATCAGGAGGTCTGGCTCCTCCGCAATAGGAGTGCGTTTGAGTGATCGTGCCCGAAACGGAATATTCGTGTTTGTGTACCGGTTCATTCCCCGGTTTGCTTGCACATCGTTGTTCATGACTAACCAACAAGAAAGGGACCAGCAATACGGCATATAAAGAGCGGAAAGGGCGCATAGTTCTTAATTTTAAGTATAAATGTAATGATTTACATGGTTTCAGGCCGGATCGGTTTATTCAGGATATTGCTTCTGAATATCCGAATAAATTAATATTTTTGATTGAAACGGCTTCCCATGTCCCAACGAAATGAAACAGATGTATTGTGCGAAGTAATAGACAATACACGCGAGCTCACGTTGTACTACCTCACCAAGCTCAAGGGCGTGGATCTTTATAAAACATTTACAGCCGGTACACAAAGCTTTAACAGCGCCTTTTGGGTGATGGGGCATCTGGTATGGGCTCAGGATTTCTTGTTACTCAAAGCCACCAACGGACCTGATCTGAATATCGATTGGCTCAAACGGTTCAGCATTGGTACCACTTTGCCCCCAAGAGAAGAATGTCCTCCGATAAAAACCTTATTGGACAACATGAGAGAAGTACATGCCCAATCTGTCAGTCACCTGAAAACCCTCACAAAAGACGAGTTGAACGAACAGAATGCTATCAATCTAAAATTCGGGGATGATCAAAGCAAACGCATTTGCGTGCATCATTGCATTCGTCATGAAGGGGTTCATATGGGGCATTTAAGCTGGATTGCTAAAATGCATGGGGTTAAATAAACAATCTGCTAACCCTTATTAAGTACTTTGAGTAGATTTTCAAGCTCTTTCACCTTACTCGGATATCCAAGCTTTTCGTAGGCGAGTATCAGATTCCGGAACACCCTCCGGATAATTTCCGAATTTTCACAGGGCTCATAATAATTCTCTTCCAGAGGCAATTTAAGCTGCTTCAAAAAGGCATCAATCTCCTTGCTGCTGAAAACAGCTCCTTTGCTGAAGGGGTTGATATAAAACAGCACCTTTCCTTTTCCATCATCACCGTAAACCTGAAACGGATTTTCTTCGTCCACATAAGCAAGTACAAAATGTTCGGGTAGATTGACTCCGTATATGGGAATATTAAGATCCTGAGCAATGATCAGGTACAGGATGGACAATGAAATGGGATTTCCTTTTTTCGATTCAAGTACGTTGTTGATATAGGAATTCTGCGGTGCGTGATAGTTGGATGTATTACCGCTGAAACCATGTACTTCAAAAAGGATGTGATTCAGTACCCTTACTTTTTCAAGAGCAGTGAGGTTGTTGTTAAGTTCCAGCCATACATCCTGCTTGATTTGTTCGAGCTGACGTATTACTTTTTTTTCATCCAGATCAGGATACTGATAGCGGGCTACCAGCATGATCCCTTTAAGCAAATTATCCTGATCCCTTCTAACCCAGTTTTGAAGCTGGCCTTCAATATTGTCGAACTGAATTTTATGAATAATATTTTCGATCCGATGCTGAAGAACAGGATCAAAGGAATTTTCCCATGCATGTTCCAACAAAGGAATTACAGGATGACCGAGAGATAGCAATTTAGCCTGAATTTCGTCATAGACGGATTCATCCGGATCATCAAGCAAGCTAATCAACGCATTTAATTCTTGTTCTTTCAACATGCAAAAGGGAACTTTTCTATGCAAATTAAACGGGAATTATTGCATTTTGTTACTATAGTCCGACCAAGATTTCAACAACCCATTGTCAGTCTGGACAGTACCAATTCAATCATTTGGTCTACCGTTACCTTATAATCCTTACTGTATTTACCCGCCAGACGGTTGGCAATGATAGCACACATGGTACAGGCTTCGTGCCCAAGATGCTTTGACAGGCCATACAAAGCCGATGTCTCCATTTCGAAATTGGTGATCCTAAGTCCATCATATTCAAAACTGGTAAAAGATTCATTCAAACCGGGTACTGCTAATGGTATACGTAATACCCTGCCCTGAGGCCCGTAAAAGCCTGGAGCTGTGGCAGTAATGCCTGTTTTATGACCCTTCCCAAGCAATTCAAGCAGATGATCCGATGCCTTAACAATGTAGGGAAAAGCCAGTTGCTTATTCCATCCCGTATGCCGGATAAATGCATCCGAAACCTTATTTTCATTTATCTTATCCAGATTACCGTAATAATTCAGCAAGCCATCCATTCCAAGTCCATGAGAAGACACCAGGAAGCTATCGGTATCAATATCGGCCTGTAATGAGCCCGATGTACCCAAGCGGATCAGATTCAGGCTACGGTGTTTCTCAAATGGAACTCTGTTTTTTAAATCGATATTCACTAATGCATCCAGTTCATTTACGACAATATCAATATTATCGGTTCCTATACCAGTTGACAATACACTTATTCGTGTTCCCTTATAAATCCCGGTATGGGTGATAAATTCCCTGTTGCTTACTTCACATTCAATTTTAGAAAAATGACGGGAAACGCTTTTCACCCGGCCCGGATCTCCTACCAACAAAACAGTATCAGCCAGCTGAGACGGTTGCAGACGAAGGTGGAAGATACTTCCATCGGGGTTTAGTATCAGTTCCGAATCAGGTATCTGATCCCGGGAAGCCGTTGCCTGTAAATTATCCTTTGATTTCATGGTGATAAGAGTTAATATTGTATTTTATAAAGAGTTTGCTCGTCTGCTGACGAAGATAGCAAAGGTAGAGAGAGAAAAGCTTGTTTTATTTTGATTTTTTATGGCGAAAACAGCTTCCCGAAAAGTATTAATAGCATTTGATTTTGAAGACCAATCCCTTATTGCATTAAAGCAAGGGCTTAACTTCTGTCAGAAAATAGAGGCCGAAGTTATCCTGCTACATGTGATTGAAGATACCGGCATTCTGGGCAAATATGTTACTGACAGCCAGTATACTTCCATTCGTGCTGACGTTGAAAAACGATTGGATGCCGTACTCAAAGACATCAAAAGCGAATACAAACAGCTCAAGACTGATAAAATGGTGGCCCGTGGCCGGGTATATGAAAAGATACTCGAAGTGGCCGAAATGCTGGATAGTCACTTTATTGTAATGGGTTGTAACGGCAAACCGAAGTCTAAATTCAAATTCATTGGATCCAATACCCTTCAGGTTGTACGTTCTTCCAAATGTCCGGTGCTTTCGGTAAAAGGCAAACATCACCGCAAAGGATGTAAAAACATTGTATTACCGCTCGATCTGACAAAAGAGACAAGGGAAAAGGTGGGAAAAACAATTGAATTTGCGCGTCTTTACGGAGCTGCTGTCCGGGTTGTTTCTGTTATCTTTACAAAAGATGAATTTATTGTTAACCGGCTCACACGTCAGCTTTCACAAGTAAAGACATATCTTGAAAAGTCGAACATTGAATGTACTGCTGAAATAATAAAAGGTATTAAAGGGGAAGAAAGCCTGGCACAATGTATTGTTGATTACGCCGAAAAGGTGGAAGGGGATTTACTCCTGATGATGACACAACAGGAAGTGGACTTTACCGATTATTTTATCGGCTCATCAGCCCAGGAAATTATTCTCCGGGCCGAAATGCCGGTACTCAGCATAATTCCGGGTTCTTTCAAAGAGCCATTGGCGTTGCCAACAGGAAAAAAGTAATGATATAGATCAGAACACCTGCTAAGCATCCTCATACCGGAGCCTGTTTAACAGAAGTATTTTAGCTCACAAATTATACTAACACCTATAAAAACAGATTATGAAAGACTTTCATGTAAATCGCATCCTGATTCCAACCGATTTTTCTGAGACAGGGTTACTAGCCATTGAACATGGCACTTTTATGGCCAAACTATTCCGTGCAGAACTTCACCTGTTGCATGTATTGGAAGTAAACGAATATAGCTTTGATATCCCTGAACCCATCCTTCGTTTTTCCAATCTGGAAGCCGTACAAGGTATTGCTGCAAAGAAAATGGAAGAAACAGCTGAAGGCATCTATAAAGAATCTGGCATTAAACCAGTTGCCCTTTGCACAACGGGCAAAATTGCAAGAGAGGTAGTAGATTATGCAGATGAGAACAAGATCGATCTGATTATCATGGGTACACATGGAGCCAGTGGATTTGAAGAATATTTTATCGGAAGCAACGCACACAAAATTGTGAATCAGGCTAACTGCCCCGTTATTAGTGTTCAGACACATGCTAAGAAATTAGGATTTACCAATATCGTACTTCCTATCGATGACGCCATTCATTCCCGTCAGAAAGTGGATTATGCCATTGAACTGGCTAAAAAATATACCGCCAAAATTCATATTCTGGGATTGCTTGAAACGACAGAAGATAACGAGGAAGGTAAGTTCAATATAAAGATTGATGCCGTTGAAGATGCTATTAAGAAAGCTGGTCTTCCACTTAGCCGCAAAATCATTAAAGGCGACCACCTGGCAGCCGAAGCACTGAAATATTCACAGGAAATCAATGCCGATTTGATTGTTATCATGACCGATCATGAATCCAAACTAACCGGAATGTATATGGGACCTTTTGCAAAACAAATCGTAAACCATTCGCGTATTCCGGTCATGAGCATTCGTCCGCACGAAGGAGTGATGAGCTCCAACAACCCGGCCGGCAGTCCAAGCCTGAACGGTTAATCATTTTCAGCATAAATAAAAAGGAGCATCCAATCGGGTGCTCCTTTTTATTTATATCAGTTCTCGTTTTACTTCATGACACTTCCAAAAACTTTTTTCAGGATATCGGTTACCTGTGCGGCAGGATCTTTACGGATCTTCAGCTCTTCATCGGCAATCAGCAGAAACAGTCCATCAATGGCTTTCTTCGTTACATAATCTCCCAGATCAGGGTTTTGTTTTTCTACAAAAGGAATCTTGTTATAAGTTGTTACAATAGGGGTCCATGATTTGGTCAGTTCCACCTTATTAATGGCTTCGTCAACAATAGGCCTGAACTGAGTTATCAAATCAGCCGAGGTTTTATCTTTCAGATATTGGGTAGCGGCGTTGTTGGCTCCTTTCAGGATACTGAATCCGTCTGACACGGTCATGGATGTAATGGCATTCACAAAAACAGGAGCTGCCTTCTTGGCTGCTTCTTCCGCTGCCCGGTTCAGATTCATTTCAAATTTATCCACCTGATCCTTCATGCCCATTTCAATAACACGGTCTTTCATCTTTTGTGCATCGGGAGGAAAGGGGATAAAAATTTTCGGATTCTTGTAGAATCCATCCACCTTGGAGGCTGCATCTCCTGAATTATTGGTTCCTACTTTCAAGGCTTCTTTCAAGCCTTTTACCACATCTTCATTGGAAAGGGCAGAGGTGCTGTCACCTTTTTTGCCTTCTACCTTATTCACCGCATCCTGACCTTGCTTTTCGAGTTTGTTCAGATTGAACTGCGCACCGGCCTGAAAAGTGAAAATGCCAAGTGCTAAGAGGGAGAAAATTATCTTTTTCATAGGTTAACAGATTAGTCTGTGACGGGCAAATTACAAATATTCTGCCAAACTTTTTTCAGGTTTAACTTTTTGATGATCTGATGAACCCGGAAGGAGCCTGACAAGGTACCCGGCAACCGGTTATAAACTCATTTACACTTGTTTAAACAGCTGACGGAGAACCCGTATCTTTACTAAAAATTAATTAGCGGTTTATGTTAGCAGAGATTATCACGATAGGAGATGAGATTCTCATCGGCCAGATAGTGGATACCAATTCAGCCTGGATGGCTCAGGAACTGAACAAAATAGGCATTTTTGTTACCCAGATCAGCTCTGTCTCTGATAAGAAGCAAAACATCCTCAAGGCTCTGGACGAAACCCGTTCACGGGCTACGATCGTGCTGATGACCGGTGGACTGGGTCCAACCCGGGATGATATAACCAAGACAACCCTTTGTGAATATTTCGGCACCTCGCTGGTGTTTAATCCCGAAGTGTTTGAAGATGTTACCGCTATGTTTGTCCGTTATGGGAAAACGGTGAATGAAATAAACAAGTTGCAGGCGCATATCCCTTCCAACTCTACGGCCCTCCGGAATAAACAAGGCACGGCCCCCGGTATGTGGTTTGAAGATAAGGGAACTGTTTTCATTTCCATGCCCGGAGTACCGTATGAGATGAAAGGGATCATGGAAACAGAAGTGCTTCCCCGCCTTAAAAAACAATTCAAATTGCCGCATATCCTGCACCGTACCATTCTTACCCAGGGTGTAGGAGAATCTGATCTAGCCGAAAAAATATCAGCTTGGGAAGATAGTCTGACAGCTTATAGTATTTCATTGGCTTATTTACCTTCACCTTATATGGTTCGCCTGAGGATGACACTTTCTGGACCGGATCTGCCACTTTTGCAGAAACACTTGTCGGAAAAAGAAGCGGAACTTCGGAAACTTATTGCTCCTTATATATTTGGCGCCGATGAAGAAAAGTTGGAAGAAATTGTTGGCAGGGAATTACGCCGGCGGGGAGAAAAGCTAGGACTTGCCGAAAGCTGCACAGGAGGGTATATCTCTCATCTGATAACACGCGTTCCGGGATCATCTGATTATTACGAAGGATCAGTCATAACCTACTCGTATGAACAGAAAGAGAATTTATTAGGAGTGAAAAAGCAAACCCTTGAGCAATTCGGTGCTGTAAGCAAGGAAGTAGTGGAGGAGATGGCATTGGGTGCACTCAGCAGACTCAAGGTAAACCATTCCATTGCTGTTTCGGGCATTGCAGGCCCATCGGGAGGAACACCCGAAAAGCCGGTAGGAACCGTATGGATTGCTGTTGCTTCGGGAGGTATTGTTCAATCCCGTAAATTTCAATTTGGCCATAACAGGGAACGGAACATTGAAGTTTCAGCCGAAGCTGCACTCAATATGTTAAGAAAGATTCTTATTCCGGCCGAACAGCACGTTTAATCATTCGTTACCGGCAAATAATAAAAGGGCCACTACATGAGTATTGAAATCCTTTTATCTTTGACCAGTTCCCCGAAACATGAAGACCGAAAAAAATAAAGTATACGAGCCCTTTTTCCTTGTCCTGGGAGCCATTGTTATCCTGCTGACCCTTTCATTCGTTCCTTTCCACTTGCAGCTGGGATCTTTTGAAACAAGAAAAGTGAATATCCTTTCCGATATTTCCACATCTGCCGACTCCGTTATTGTAAAGCCTTATGAGGTTGTTAAAACTGCTGCCGACAGCACGTCGGATAAAAAGGTGGCGGAGGAAGCGCATCTTACGATTCCTATAGATCAATACCCCGGCATTCTCCAATTCGGAACCGATAGCAGCGGAGGCCTTCATGCTTTTTTTGCCGCGTTGAATAAACTGGGCAAAGGCAAGAAAAAAGTACGGATCGCTTATTTCGGCGATTCGATGATAGAAGGTGATCTTATTACACAGGATTTCAGAAGTCTTCTACAGGATCGTTTCGGTGGCGATGGGGTAGGTTTTATGCCGGTAACAAGTATCGTAGCCGGATTCCGCCAAAGCATCATCCATTCTTTTTCTCCCAACTGGAAAGATTTCACGTTGATGGATGCCGTACCTGCCGAACATGGATTAGGTATCACAGGCCACACCTTCGTGCCTTATTCTTCCTCTTCTGAAGGCGATAGTACATCCAGCGGAAACGAAAGCTGGGTCAAGTATACAGCGGTAGGCAGAAAACACCTGAATAGGTTTGGATCTGTCCGTTTGTTCTATGGACGCTCGGATGCAAAGAATTCGGTTTCGCTTAACGAAAGCAAATCCATACAGTTGGATGGTACTGCAACTGTAAACGAATTATGTCTGTGTCCTAAATCGGTACAGGGTCTCAAAGTAAGTTTCAATTGCGCTACTCCGCTCAATGTATATGGATTTTCGATGGAAGGTGATAGCGGCATCGTACTGGATAATCTTTCTTTCCGGGGCAACTCGGGTATGCCACTCACCAAAATGCCCTATGCAGTACTATCCGGTCTTAACAAATATCTTCATTACGATCTGATCATACTTCACTATGGTGTTAATGTGGTGAATGATAAAGTAAGAGACTACTCCTGGTACGAACGGGGCATGACCGAAGTGGTTAAACACCTCCAAAACTGTTTTCCAGGAGCCAGCATTCTGATAATTGGTGCGGGTGATAAATCAACCCGGATAGAAGGACAATATGTTACGGATCCTTCCATACCGGTGGTAATCGAATCACAACGAAGGGTAGCAAAAAGTACACATACCTCGTTCTGGAATTTTTATGAAGCCATGGGCGGAGAAGGATCTATGATCAAATGGGTAAAAGGTGATACCGTATTTGCAAATACAGACTACACGCATTTCAATTCAAAAGGGGCCCGAAAAGTGGGAAGTTTATTATATAATTATCTCGTCAGTGAATTCAAGAAAGATTCTAAGTTGCAATAAGTGGTTTTTTGTTCCACTGCTCGTATTCATTTCTTTTCATTGCCTGCAAGCACAGGTTCCGGATATAGACTCTTTACTGAGACGTTACCCTTTTATCCGGTCCGATCTGAATATGATTCATAACGATAGTCTTTCAATGAAGTCTTTTTATAAAAAACTGGCAGATCTCAAAAGTGGAAAACGAACCCGTATCAATATCGTGCATATAGGCGACTCCCATATACAAGCCGATCTTTTTTCCGGCACCATCCGTCAGCTTATCCAGCTGGACTTTGGGAATGCCGGAAGAGGATTTGTGTTTCCTTACCGCGTTGCCAAATCCAATGAACCGGCAAGCTACAAATCCACCAGCAATGTAAAATGGGAAAGCAAACGGAATGTATTTCCTGATCAGCGTTTGCCGATAGGAGTGGGAGGGTTTACGATTGAGACCAGGGATACCAATGCCACCTTATCGTTATTGGTAAAAAATCAGGGCAAGCTGGATTACAGTTTTAACCGGTTTACCCTGTTTCATGAAAAGGGAATGGGCAATTTCAGCTATGTAGTATGCGACAGCCTGAATTGTAAAATAGGAACGATTGACGCACAACAAACAGATAAAAGCCCTTATGCATCATCGGCCCTGTTCAATACCCCCATGCACCAGTTGATGATACGTTGTGTAGCACAGGATTCGGGTTGTTCCAGAATATACGGCATGTTGCTTGAGAATGATAAACCCGGTGTGCTCTATAGCATGATAGGAGTAAACGGCGCCGAATTTCGTCACTTTAATATGAGCCAGCATTTTCAGGAACAACTCAGCTATCTGCAGCCCGATCTCATCATCATTTCCATGGGCACCAACGAAGGCTTTGGAGGCACATTTGATAAAGAGCTGTTTGAACGAAATATCGATACCCTTGTTTCCGGAATCAGAGCACGAAATCCAAACGTGGAGATATTGCTCACCACCCCAGGGGACTCGTTTCATAAATCAAGAAAAGGAAGGGTGAAGAATCCCAACATGACCATTGCCCGTAATACCGTTATCGATTATGCCGAAAACCATGGATGTGCCTGGTGGGACTTATATGATATCATGGGTGGATATGGTTCTATGGCCAAATGGTATCTCGCCCATCTGTCGGCGCGCGACCGGGTACATTTTTCAGGAACAGGCTATGTTATTCAGGGAGGCTTGTTTTATAAAGCATTGAAAAAGGGATATAAACATTACTCCCACAGCTAAAGACTCAATAAATCACATCAAGTGCATATCGATTTCCATAAACTGATTCAGTCTTTGGTTTATAACCCAAAGGATCCGTTGCTATTCAACAGTGGTTTCTTTCTATTCTTCTTTTTCGCCTTTTTGCTTTTCTATCAGTTTGTTCACAAACGTAAGCTTACCCGTGTACTGCTGTTCACTGTCTTTTCCCTTTTCTTCTTTTATAAGGCTTGTGGATTCTATTTCCTGCTTATTATTCTTTCAGCGGTGGTCGACTTTAATTTGTCCAACTGGATAGACCGCACTTCGGAACCTTTCCGTAAAAAATTATTGCTTGCTTTCAGTGTTATCATTAATCTGGGGCTGTTGTTTTGGTTTAAATACACTGATTTCTTTATTCACATTATCAACGAAACTACAGGAGGAAGCATACAGCCGCTTCATCTGATCCTGCCCATCGGTATTTCGTTTTATACCTTCGAAAATTTGAGTTATACGATTGATGTGTATCGGGGACATTTCAAACCTGTTAAAAGTTTCTGGGACTACTGTTTCTTTCTTTCTTTTTTTCCAAAACTTGTCATGGGACCTATTGTAAGAGCATCCGATTTTATCCCTCAGATCCGTCAGGAGATCAATATCAGCCGGGAGGATATTGCAAAGGGGCTTTATCTTATTCTGGCTGGATTATTCAAGAAAGCCGTTATCTCCGATTATATCTATGTGAATTATGTAGAGTATATTTTCAATGATCCTGCCCGGCATAGCGGCATAGAATGTCTCTTTGGGGTATATGGCTATGCACTGGTTATCTATTGCGATTTTTCGGGCTATAGCGATATGGCTATCGGTATGGCCCGCTGGATGGGATTTCAGATACCTGTCAATTTCGACTCTCCTTACCAAAGTACCAGCATTACCGAGTTCTGGAGAAGATGGCATATCTCTCTTTCATCCTGGCTACGCGATTATCTCTATATCCCCCTGGGCGGAAATCGAAAGGGTAAGTTTCGTCAATACCTGAATCTGTTTACCACCATGCTTCTCGGAGGCTTGTGGCATGGTGCCAGCTGGAACTTTATTGTATGGGGAGGGCTGCACGGAACAGCGCTTGCCTTTGATAAAATGAGAATGGAGCTTTTCGGAAAGGTCAAAAAGGTACGATCGGCCCTTTATCTCAATACCCAAAAGGTGATCGGGTTTGTCATTACCTTCCATTTTGTATGTTTTTGCTGGATCTTTTTCAAAGCCGATAGTTTTGAAAAAGCCGGTATTATCCTGCATCAATTGTTTTACAATTTCGATGCTTCTGCCTTTCAACCCCTTGTATCCAATTATAAAACCGTTTTTGGCATGATGGCCCTGGCATTTATCCTGCATGCCATGCCTAAAAAGGCGGAATTATTCACTCAAATGGTGCTGGAAAAGCTTCCTCTTATTGGCCGGGTAGTGGTTTTAGCACTGGTAATCTGGATTGTAATACAAGTGGGTACTGCCGAAAGGGTGATGCCAATTTATCTTCAGTTTTAGTGTTTTTTTGGCTATTTCAATAAAATTTTGTTTCTTTGCAACCCTGTTTTAGAATATTAAGAGCATTTAAAACGAATTACCATGTCGAAAATATGTGAACTAACCGGTAAAAAGGCCATTACAGGTCACCTTGTATCCTTTTCAAACCGTAAAACCAAGAGAAAATTCAATGTAAACCTGAAGGTGAAGACTTTCTTCATTCCAGAAACCGGCGAAAGCATCACCCTTAAGGTGTCTACTTCGGCTCTTCGGAATGTGACGAAGAACGGCATTTATGCCTGTCTGAAAGAAGCCCGCGCAAAAGGTTATACTACGAAATAAAAGACCCCTGTTTTCTGAAAAACGTTGTTACCTTCGTGTAGCAACGTTTTTCTTTTGTCCTTATGCATCGAAATCTACTTCTCTTCCTGTTTCTTTTTATCACTATGGCCAGCACCGGCCAGTCGGATAAATTCAAATACGATACTGATCTGCTTACTAAAGAGTTTCATGCCTCCCGCCGGGAAGCGCTCCGGGCTCTGATGCCCGATAGCAGCGTAGCTGTATTCTTTGCCAACCCCGAGCGCAACCGTTCCAATGATGTGGATTATCAATACAGTCAGGATCCCGATTTCTATTACCTGAGCGGATATCCTGAACCCAATGCCGTATTACTTGTTTTCAAAGAAAAAATACAGATCGATAGTATCTACACCAACGAACTGATTTTTGTACAGGAACGTAACGCCTTTAGGGAAAGCTGGACCGGACGCAGGCTCGGCACCGACGGGGTTAAAAATATTCTCGGTTTCAAACATGCCTTGCTCAACGGTCAGTTTGCCGATATATCCATCGGCTTCGAACGCTTTCGTAAAATCTATTGCATAGAGCCGAAAGACGATATGCGCGATGATAAGAATGACAGGGGAGATCTTTTCAGTTTGGTTAAACACTACCGGACCAAGACCGCCAATTTAAAAACCAAGGACAGCTATAACCTGATCCAGCTTATGGCTGTGTTGAGAGAGGTAAAGACTCCCGAAGAAATGAAGCTACTTCGCAAGGCTATCAATATTACCTGTGAGTCGCATGCATCGCTCATGAAATCGCTTGATACCACCATGACCGAATACCAGGCCCAGGCTATTATCGAATATGGGTTCAAAGTGAGGGGATCGGAATATCCCGGATATCCCAGTATTGTGGGGTCGGGAGAAAACAGCTGTATCCTTCATTACATTGAAAACAGAAGACACTGCCGCAATAATGATATCCTGGTGCTGGATGCCGGCGCCGAATACCATGGTTATACAGCCGATGTAACACGATCTTTGCCGGTAAACGGACATTTCAGTACCGAACAACGCCAGATCTATGATATTGTTTATGACGCCCAAATGGCCGGAATCAACGCCTGTTTGGAAGGCAACGAGTTCAGGGCCGCACACAAAGCCGCTTTTGCCGTTATATCCAAAAGAATGAAAGAACTCGGTATTATAAAGAACGAAATAGAAGCCATGAAATATTTTTTTCATGGCACCTCGCATTATCTGGGCCTGGATGTACACGATGCCGGCTTATACGGGAAGCTAAAACCCGGAAATGTGATTACCGTGGAGCCCGGAATATATATCCCCGAAGGATCGGATTGCGATAAAAAGTGGTGGAACATAGGGATCCGGATAGAAGACGATATCCTGATTACAAGCGGAAAACCAGAAAACCTGAGTGCTTCCTTACCTTCAAAGGCGGATGAAATAGAGAAGATAATGAAAGAAAAACGACTTTTTCTGCTTCCTCCGGTGGAAAAATGAGTGTATTCTTTGCTGGTACACAAAAAAAAACTACATTTGCAACCCGTTTTATATTATCCAACTGTACTCAGGAATACTAACTTTCTGAAAATCAGGGAATATAAACCGGTTAAATACCAATAGACATGGCAAAGAAAGGCAGCCGGATCCAAGTGATCCTCGAATGTACAGAACACAAGGAAAGCGGTAAACCAGGAACATCCCGGTATATCACTACCAAAAACAAAAAGAACGATCCTGACCGGATGGAACTGAAGAAATTCAATCCTATCCTGAAGAAAATGACTGTTCATAAAGAAATCAAATAATATCTCTGACCCATGGCAAAGAAAGTAGTTGCAACACTTAAGACCGGTGAAGGAAGACAGTTCACCCGTGTTATTAAAATGGTAAAATCACCAAAAGGTTCTTATTTCTTTAAGGAAGAAGTGGTTCATAACGACCATATCAAGGATTTCCTGGCTTCCGCCAAATAAGATATGTTTCATAACCAATTTAAAAGCTTCTCCGAAAAGGGAAGCTTTTATTATTTGGGGTTTATGATTCAACACGGCTTATCATTTTATCAAGGCTAAAGCCCTTTATTATTAGTCGTTTGTTTAACCCCGGGGTTAAGAGGATCACAACAAAATCCGGGCTTTAACCTATATTATCAATAGCTTTTCTAACCTTGGACTAAAGCCGTGATTAAAAAGATGACAACAAATTCTGGTTTTAACTTATTATTATCAATAGCTTTCCTAACCCCGGGCTTAAGAGGATCACAACAAAATCTGGGCTTTAACCTATATTATCAATAGCTTTTCTAACCTTGGACTAAAGCCCGTGATTAAAAAGATGACAACAAATTCTGGTTTTAACTTATTATTATCAATAGCTTTCCTAACCTCGGGCTTAAGCCCGAGGTTACTAAAATCACAACACAATATGGGCTTTAGCCCTGAATAAAAAACTCAATCGTTCAATTATCCTGGGTTTAACCCCTTGGTTAATAATCCCAATTCTTCAATAAATTCCGGCATGGGCATTTTCAGCTTCTTCACCAAAGACAAAAAAGAAAAACTAGAAAAGGGGATTTTCATTACCCGTAAAAATTTTTTCTCCAAGCTCAGCAGTGTTTTACTGGGCAAAGCCACGGTGGATGAAGAAGTGCTTTCCGAACTGGAAGAAGTGCTTATCAGCTCCGATGTTGGTGTTGATACCAGCTTGCAGATTATAGACCGCATTCAGAAACGCGTAGCGAAACAACGCAAAGTAGGTACCGAAGAATTAAACGGAATACTGCGGGAAGAGATTGCTTCCTTATTACAGGAAAGCGGAAATCAGGACTCTACCGAGTTTACCATACCCGAAGGCAAAAAGCCTTATGTAATTATGGTAGTAGGAGTAAACGGGGTAGGTAAAACAACCACCATCGGTAAGCTAAGCTGGCAATTCAAAAAAGCAGGCAAGTCGGTTATGATTGGTGCCGCCGATACCTTCCGTGCAGCCGCAGTGGATCAGATAAAAATATGGGGCGAACGGGTAGGGGTACCCGTTATTTCCCAGGGTATGAATGCCGACCCGGCTTCTGTTGCCTTCGATACTTTACAATCAGCCCTTTCAAAAGAGTCGGATATCGTTATCATCGATACCGCCGGTCGCCTGCACAATAAGGTAAACCTGATGAACGAGCTAAGCAAGATCAAAAAGGTCATGCAAAAGGTGGTTCCTGATGCTCCGCATGAAATACTTCTTGTGCTGGATGCCTCTACCGGTCAGAATGCTATTAATCAATGCCGTGAATTTACTGCCGCTACCGATGTAAACGCATTGGCCCTCACCAAACTGGACGGTACCGCTAAAGGTGGAGTGGTAATCGGCATCTCTCACCAATTCAAAATACCGGTTAAATACATCGGTGTAGGCGAACAGATGGATGATCTTCAGGTATTCAACAAACACGAGTTTGTGGATTCCTTCTTTAATCAATAACACTTCGTTTTCCAGAACGCCTTTCCTGTAAGAATACATTCCCATTCTCTTCCATTGATTGGAATGATTTCATGTATGAAAGCATTGTTCACATTCATCGGCGACACTATTCAATTGTAAAGAGAATGTTTCCAATCGTGAATGCATTAGCTGCAATCATGATTGGAGTAATTATAATCGTGAACGGAATGTATTTATGTACGAACGGGGAAACTACAGTCGTGAATCAAGTGTTCTCATTTCCTCGTAAATACAATTTTATCACTTATAAAATGAAATTGTTTGCGAATGAAATAAATATGATTGTGAATGGAGTGTATATGTCTATGCATGGAGAGCATTTTATCACTTACAAAATACAAATATATGTGAATGGAATGTGTCCATTCATCAATGGAGCTCATTTTATCACTTATAAAATGAAAATATCTGTGAATAGAGCAAGTATATTCGTGAATGGAGTGTGTATGTGCATGAATAAAGAAGGTTCATTCACGACTATAGTACACACGAACCCTTTCAAAGCATTTCCGGCAACGCTTTTGTAATTAATTTTACCTTTACATCATATATATATCCATGAAGCTTCGTTTTCTTCTTCTTTTGTGTATTGGCATTTCTTTCCATACCCTTACCGCCCAGCGTAAGACCATTGCCGATTCCATTCTTAAACTGAGCAATGCCGGCATCAGCGACTCGCTTCGTCTTAACCGGATGAATATGATCGGATGGAATCTGACTAATAATGATCCCACCCGGGCACGGGAATATGCAGAAAGATCTATTACTCTGGTTATGAGAATGATTAAGGCTCATCCTAAAAATGTGAAGCCTATTATGATAGAGCTTGGTGTGGCTTATAACATACTCGGATCGGTAGCTTATAAGAATGCCGACTATCCCGGCGCATCGCGTTATTTCCTGAATGCATTGGCCATTTATGAACACGAGCAGGATAAAGTGAGGATGGCCGTTATCTACAACAATGTAGGCAGCATTGATATTGTGATTCAAAATTATAAAGAAGGAGAACGATACATCAAAAAATCCATCGAGCTGCGCAAGGAGATCAGCGCCGGCAAGCCGGATGATATGGAAGCCAAAAAGGCTCTTTCAAAAGCGTATAACAACATGGGCAGTTTATATGGTCAGCAGAATGAGTATGACAAAGCCATGCCCTACTATCAGGATGCATTAAAACTGAAAGAAGAATCGGGGGATACCCGCGGAGCTGCACAAACACGATGTAACATTGGTCTCATCTATCTGCATCGCAACAAAGAAAAAGAGGCCTACGATTGTTTTCAGACTGCTTTAACCGTATTCCGTCAGGCTGAAGATCAGATCGGAGTTGTGCTGGCATTGGAAAATACAGGACTGGCCTGCGCAGCGCTCAAAAAATACGACGAAGGCGTTGCAGCCCTGAACGAAGCGCTCAAACTGGAAAAATCACTGAATCTGAAAGAGGATGTGCAAGCCACCTACAACAGTTTTGCCGATCTCTACATGCAGAAAGGGGATTATAAAACAGCAAACGACTACCTGGTAAAATTTATTCAGCTTAAAGACTCCCTGCTGAATGACAAAATAAATAACCAGACTTCCGAACTCCAGGAAAAATACAAAAGCACACAGAAACAGAATCAGATAGATCTGCTGCAGCAACAGGAAAAAAACAAAGATCTTGCCGCCAGCCGTCAGCGTTTGTTTATCTATGCCATCGTTTTTGTATTACTTATGATGGTGGTTTTGGCAGTGGTGCTTTGGAACAGAAATAAACTCAAACAAAAAGCCAATACCGAACTGGGCCGTAAAAATGAACTCATCGAAGCCCAGAAGGCAGAAGTGGAACATCAGAAAGCCATAATCGAAGAAAGCCAGAAAGAGATTGTCGATTCCATTCAATATGCCCAGCGCATACAAAGGGCCGTAATTACTTCCGACTCTTATATCACCGGTTTTGTAAAAGACTTCTTTGCCCTTTACAAACCAAAAGCTATTGTGAGTGGTGATTTTTACTGGGCCCTTCACCAGAACAACAGGTTCTACCTGATTGTAGCCGATTGTACCGGTCATGGTGTTCCCGGAGCATTCATGAGCCTGCTCAATATCTCCATTTTGAATGAAGTGGTGATCGAGAAAAAGATAACCCGTCCCGATCTCATCCTGAACGAAGCCCGTAAGGATATCATCAAAGCCCTTAACCCGGGTGGGGTGGAAGATGCCAAAGACGGGATGGATTGTATTCTCTTTGCACTCGATCTGGAAAAACGCACCTTGGAATATGCTTCGGCCAACAATAGTTTTTATCTGGTACGCAACAACGAACTTACCCTTCATCAGGCCGATAAAATGCCAGTAGGCAAATCACCCAAAGATCATGTTCCTTTTACATTGCAGCAATTACAACTGCAACAGGGAGATATTCTTTATCTGCTTACCGATGGACTTGCCGATCAGTTTGGAGGACCAAAAGGAAAGAAATTTAAATACAAACAGCTTCAGGAGCTGATCCAGCAACACAGCACGCTCCCTATGGAAGAGCAGAAAAAGGTGATTGAGGAAACCCTGGAAGTGTGGAGAGGTAATCTGGAACAGGTGGATGATATTCTGTTAATAGGGATACGGATTTAAGATTTAAGATTTAAGAATTATGATTTAGGATTTTGCTGTTAATAACCATATTTCTCTCCCCAACGTTTCTTTAAAAATTCTCTGATTTCCCTTTCCCTGGCATTGTTACCGGGATCATAAAACTTTACTCCTTTCACAGCATCGGGAAGAAATTCCTGGAGCGCGAAATTGTTTTCGTAGGCATGAGCATATTTGTATTCGTCCCCATAACCCAGTTCTTTCATCAGTTTAGTAGGCGCATTGCGGATAGGCAGGGGTACCGGTTGATTACCTGTTTGTCGTACCATTTCCAGCGCCTCTTCAATCGCTTTATAAGATGCATTGCTTTTGGGTGATGATGCCAGATATACCACCGCCTGAGAAAGAATGATTCGTCCTTCGGGTAAGCCGATGATATTAACAGCCTGAAAAGCATTGTTAGCTATCACAAGCGCCGTTGGGTTGGCATTGCCTATATCTTCCGAAGCCAGGATAATCATACGCCGGGCAATAAACAAAGGGTCTTCTCCACCTTCCAGCATCCTGGCCAGCCAGTATACTGCTGCATTGGGATCAGAGCCCCGCATGGATTTGATAAAGGCCGAGATAATATCATAATGCTGCTCTCCGGCTTTATCATACAAAGCCAGATTTTGCTGCACATGCTCCAATACAAATGCATCGGTAAGCGTTACATCCCCTTCGGGCGACGACTGAATAACCAGCTCCAGTACATTGAGCAATTTGCGGGCATCGCCACCACTCAATCGAAGCAATGCTTCTGTTTCCTGTAAGGTTATCTTACGTTTGCTGAGTTCTTTGTCTTTATGAATCGCATCATCCAGCAGTTGCATCAGCTCTGCTTTATCCAGGTGTTTAAGCACATATACCTGACAACGCGAAAGCAAGGCCGATATCACTTCAAAAGAAGGATTTTCTGTAGTGGCACCGATGAGGGTTAGCTCACCTTTCTCTACAGCGCCAAGCAAGCTGTCCTGCTGAGATTTGCTGAAACGGTGTATTTCATCAATAAACAGAATCGGTTTTGCCACACCAAAAAGGCCCTGTCCTTTGGCTTTCTCAATCACCTCCCGTATATCTTTCACACCCGAATTGATGGCGCTTAATGAATAAAAAGGGCGCTTGAGGGTTTGGGATATGATATAAGCCAGCGTAGTTTTCCCTACTCCGGGAGGTCCCCAGAGAATAATAGAAGGGAGAATACCTGTTTCAATTGCTTTGCGCAATACGGCATCTTTACCCACCAAATGTTTCTGGCCTATGTAGCCATCCAGGGAGGTAGGACGCATGCGTTCAGCCAAAGGCCTTGAATCTGACATAGCCGAATTTTATACAAAGATAAAAAACCTTAAATTTGAAGTAAAACCACCCTACTATGAAGATAACACTACATGCTGTCCGTCATTTCCTGTTTCTTGCTTTCTTTATCGCCTTCTCTTTTCCGGCTATGGCCCAAAAAGGCAAGAAGAATGATAAACTGGAAAAAAGAAAGTTTGATGTGGAGATAAAAGAAACCACGGTGGAAGGAAAGAAGTACGAGAAGTCCGAAATGGAATTCAGCGCCAAGGAGGTGATATGCGACTATTTCGAAAGCAAATTCAAGATCCAGACTATCCATTACAAAACCTTAACCGACAGTTCCTATACCGATGAAGGGGAACAACTCAAGTTTTTTAAGGTTAAAGGCAATGAAAAAGGCCAGAAAGCCGATGAAGAATGGGTGATAGAAACAGAAGTGAAAGGCAAGGAAATTACCGGCACTATTTCGCTTATGAAAGGCGACAAAGCTAAACGGACCTGGGAATTTGAAGGGACACAGAAAAACTGAGCTGTTTTTTATCAACACCGGGCGTTTGATTACTCCTGAGGCTAAAACCGGCTTTTCTGTGTATTTTTGATGCCTGATGAGCCAAACTTCCTCCCATAAACGCCCTCTCATATTAATAACCAATGACGACGGCATTACTGCCCCTGGTATTACCATGCTGTCAGCAATCATGAAAGAATTAGGCGATGTGGTGGTGATAGCACCCGATAAGCCTCAGAGCGGAATGGGACATGCCATTACCATCAACTCTACCTTACGCATACAGAAAACAAATTTTCACAATGCCCTGGAAGAATACAGTTGTTCCGGAACACCGGTTGATTGTGTAAAGATGGCGGTGAATAAAATTCTGAAACGCAAACCCGATCTGTGTGTGTCGGGAATCAATCACGGTTCCAACTATTCCATCAATGTACTTTATTCCGGCACCATGTCGGCTGCTGTAGAAGGTGCACTGGAAAGCATCCCATCCATCGGATTCTCGTTATGCAACCACGATCTGAATGCCAATTTTGAACCGGCCCGGGAATACATCAAAAATATTGCTCAGAAGATCTTGAAAGAAGGACTGCCGGAAGGCGTCTGTCTGAATGTAAACATACCCGATGTTCCCAGGGAAGAAATAAAAGGAGTCAAGCTATGCCGTCAGGCAAAAGCCAACTGGATTGAAGAGCTGGATGAACGTACCGACCCCAGCGGAAAACCTTATTACTGGCTCACCGGGAAGTTCGACAATTTTGAAAAAGGAGAACCCGATACCGATGTATGGGCTTTGGAAAGCAATTTCATTTCCATTGTACCCGTTCAGTTTGATATGACTGCTTACAAGGTAATGAAACAGTTAAAAATGCTGGAAGTATGAAAAAAAGGTTCGATAACCTTTATCTCGGTCTGGGCGTGGGTATACTGGTACCTTTTTTCGCTTATTTTGTTTACTACCTGTATGCATTCCGGTTTATGTCGCTGAAAACATTTATCGGACACCAGAGTTATAACAGTGTATTGCTTGATAATTTCAAACGTTGTCTGATTGCCAACCTGCTTCCTTTTTTCGGTTTTATTTATACGGAACGGATGAAATCAGCTCAAGGGGTTTTGCTTTCCATGTTTATTTATGGTGGCGTCATTGCTTATTTTGTTTTTATCGCCTGAATTATGAAATACTATGTCGTAGCCGGTGAAGCTTCCGGCGATTTGCATGCTTCCAACCTCATGCGGGAAATCCGTCAACGGGATAAGCATGCCGATTTCCGTTGCTGGGGAGGCGATCTGATGCAGGCCCAGGGCGGAACCATTGTAAAACACTACCGCGATCTCGCCTTTATGGGTTTTACCGAGGTTCTTGCCAACATACGAACCATCCTTAACAACATTGCTTTCTGTAAAAAAGACATTATGGAATGGAAACCGGATGTGGTGATCCTGGTCGACTATCCCGGTTTCAATCTCCGTATTGCCGAATATGTAAAAGCGCAGGGAATAAAAGTGTTTTATTATATATCGCCGGCTATCTGGGCCTGGAAACAAAGCCGCGTTCATAAAATAAAACGATCGGTGGACCGGATGTTTACCATCCTGCCTTTCGAAAAAGAATTCTACAGCCGTTTTCAGATGGATGTTGATTTTGTAGGACATCCTTTGCTGGATGCATTGGCTCACAGCAAAGAGAATGAGCTGAGTCTCACTTCCGACAAACCGCTTATCGCCTTACTTCCAGGAAGCCGCAAACAGGAAATAGCACATATGCTTCCGCTTATGCTCGAAACAAGCAAGGCATTTCCTCAGTATCAGTTTTTAGTGGCAGGAGCCCCTTCCTTATCACCCGCATATTATGAAACCTTTCTGAAAGGATCGGATGTAAAGGTGGTGTATGGTCAAACATACGGAGTGCTACGCAAAGCGTATGCCGCCCTCGTCACCTCTGGTACCGCTACATTGGAAACCGCTTTATTTCGCGTACCCGAAGTAGTATGTTACAAAGGCGGTAAGATTTCGTATCAGATAGCACGCAGGCTTGTCAAAGTAAAATACATATCCCTCGTCAATCTGATCATGGATCGGGAAGTGGTGAAGGAACTGATACAGGACGAGTTTAATGCCGAAACCCTCAAAGCCGAGTTGACTAAGATCACAAGCAATACCACCTTCAGAGAACAGCAGCTGAAAGGCCTGGACGAACTAAAAGAAGTATTGGGAGGCCCCGGAGCTTCGGCCAGGCTGGCAGAACAGATGATACGTTATCTCAATCCCATACATGCGTAAATACCATTTCCTTTTCCTTGTTTTGCTGTTTCGGGTAATGTCCGGAACTGCTTCTCCGGTGGATATTGGATTGTATACCGACTGTAAGCCTCAGGACTTAATGATTTCTATCTCTGCCGGCAAATACCTGCTCAAAGGTGATGGAAAGATTATCAGCGATACCCTTTCGGCCAGCATACTCGAATTTCGTAAACAAGGGGATTCTATCTGGGTAAAAACTCTGGAACGTTCTCTGGGCCGGTACAGGAATCTATCACTTACCGCCATCGCACCCGGAAGTAGTTTTAAGCTGCGTATGATTGCTCCTGCCATGCCCCTTCGTTTTTTTGAGGACGATTTGTTTCTAAAAAGCGGTACCGATCAGATCCGTCTGATCAATCACCTGGATATAGAGAAATATGTAGCGGGTGTGGTAGAGGCTGAATCGGGGACTATTGCCGAAGAAGAGTTTTATAAAGTACAATCTATCCTGTGCCGTACGTATGCACTGGCCAATTTAGGAAAACATGCAGGAGAAGGATTTAATCTTTGCGATAAAGTGCATTGTCAAGTATTCCGTGGCAAGACCAGAGACCCGCATGTATATTTTGCATCCCGCTCCACCAAAGACCTGGTGGCCGTAGATAACGACCTGCGTCTGATCTCCACCACCTTTAGTTCCAATTGCGGGGGACAAACGGCCAATGCAGAAGATGTATGGGGCAAACCGGCAGCCTGTCTTAAATCGGTTCCGGATTCTTTTTGTATACACATGCCCCATGCACATTGGGAAAGAAGAATTTCTATTGAAGACTGGAAAAGCTATCTGGAACTGAAACACCGTTACCCGGTAAACGACAGCATAGCCCTTAGCTATGCATTAAATGTACCCAAGACAGGAAGATCCGTTTATTTTACCGACCGCGATCAGCGTATCCCGCTTACTACTATACGTAATGATTTTCAACTCAAATCCACCTTTTTCTCCGTTGCACAAAAAAACGATTCCATTATTATTACCGGCAGGGGTTATGGCCATGGAGTAGGGCTGTGTCAGGAAGGAGCCATGCAAATGGCCAAGCGGGGGTATTCGTATTCCTATATTCTGAATTATTATTACCACAACATCAATATCATCGATATTGATAAAATGGAATTCTTTAAAGAAGGGGATGAGGCAGGGAATTAGCGGGATATAACCTATTGATGCAATGCTTCGGCATAGCGCAGATAGGAAACAATTCCGCCCTTCAAACTTTGTACATTCCGGAAGCCTTTTTCTGTCAACAGCTCCACCGCCTTCATGCTTCGCATTCCGCTCTGACAATGAATAACCACCGGAATATCTTTTTGTATTTCCTCTACACGATTGCTCAGCGTACTCAAGGGTATTAGTATACCGGAAATGTTCTCCCGTTCATATTCGTTTGCTTCGCGAACATCGATCAACTGATAGGCCTTGCTTTGTTTCTTCCAGTCTGCAAACTCCTCAACCGATATTTCCGGAGAATTTGCTGTACAGGCATTGCAAGGAATCAGCTCTTTAATATTTTTATTGGCTTCATTGGCCCCGAAAGCAAAACGGGAAAAGATGCTTTCCAGGGCATTGTATACAAGCAGTGTTCCGCTCAGTGTTGTTCCAGCACCCGAAATAATCTTAAGCGCTTCGGCAGCCATCAAGCAGCCGATAGTGCCCGGCAATACACCCATCACACCGGTCACTTCACAATTGCCGCTTTCATTCGGTTCAGGATAGAGACAACGGTAGGTGGGGCCGCCTTTGTAATTAAATACGGTCAGTTGTCCTTCAAAACGATACACTGAACCCGAAACAAAAGGTTTTCCATTCATCACACAGCTATCGTTGACCAGATAGCGTGTTTCAAAATTATCCGATCCGTCCAGGATAAGATCATATTGAGCCGTCAGCTCCAATGCATTGGCATGATCGAGCCAATAGGGCAATGCATGCACAGCAATAAAGGGGTTGATTGCTTTTAACCGCTGGGCAGCACAATCGGCTTTTAATTTTCCTATATCAGCTGTTGTATATAATACCTGACGTTGCAGATTACTTGCCTCCACACGATCTCCATCCAGGATACCAATCTCGCCAACTCCTGCTGCTGCCAGATATTGAAGCGCAGGACAGCCAAGTCCTCCTGCTCCTACAACAAGCACCTTGGCCTTTTTAAACTTCAGCTGACCGCCATCTCCTATTTCAGGAAGCAAGGTATGACGGTTATAACGCTGTTGTTCTTCTTTGCTGAGCATGGGAATGTTTTACCTATATATTATCCCTAGGGGATACAACGTATTTTAAAATCATAATTCTTAAATCGTAAATCTTAAATTTCAAACCTCAAACACTTCCCAATCTTTCCACACCGCTTCATACCCGTTCTTCTTAATCATTCCTGCAATCTCACCCGGGTTGCGTTCATCCGATATCTCAAACTGTTCAAGCGACTCGGTACCGGCCGTATATCCTCCGGGATTGGTCTTTGATCCGGCGCTCATGCTGGTGATGCCAAGCGAGAAGACATGATCTCTGAATTTCTCACTTTCCCTTGTACTCAGCGACAATTCCACTTCCTGATTAAACAAACGATAGGCGCAGATAAGCTGTACCAGCTCCCGGTCGCTCATAAATGTGTCAAAAGCTTTGCGGTCGTGCTGCCCTTTGTGTTCCGTTTCAATAGGACGGAGGCGGGGGAAAGAGATACTGTATTTAGTTTCCCAATATGTACGCTCCAGATAATTCAGATGCAAGGCCGTATAAAAAGCATCGGTGCGCCAGTCTTCCAAACCAATGAGTGCACCAAGACCTATTTTATGAATACCTGCTTTTCCAATCCGGTCTGGGGTGGCGAGACGGTATCCGAAATTTGATTTTTTCCCTTTGGGATGATGTTGTTTATAACGGGCCTCATGGTATGTTTCCTGATACACGAGCACAGCACCAAGACCTTCTTTATACAATAACTCATACTCATCCTGCTCAAGCGGCTGCACTTCCATAGAGATGTGTGAGAAAAGCGGGCGCAGCAATCGGATAGCATGGATAAAATAATCCATCCCCACATGCGATGATTCTCCTGTTACCAGCAATACATGATCATAACCCCATTGTTTAAGAACAGCCGCCTCCTGAAGAATTTCGTCGTCGGTGAGGGTCTTTCTTTTGATGGCGTTATCGAGACTGAAGGCACAGTAATTACAAATATTCTGACACTCGTTGGAGAGATACAAAGGAGCGTACAACTGAATGGTACGTCCAAAACGTTTAAGCGTAAGCTCCCGGCTCTTTACAGCCATCTCTTCCAGAAAAGGAGAGGCGGCAGGGGAGATGAGCGCCATAAAATCGTGCAGGCTTCTTCTCTCTTTCTGCAGAGCTGTTCTTACATCGGCCTCCGTCTTCGAAAGGATGGTGGCTTTCGTTGTTTCCCAGTCGTATTGGTCAAACAGTTCTTGGAACATGTTCGTGTTGGTTAATCGTTAAGAAAAGCAGTGAGGGGGCTGCTGGCCTGAGCCCCGTGATGAACAGGAGCGAGTCTTGCTTCAAATGCCAAGCGTCCTGCTTTTACCGCCTGTTTAAAAGCAAGGGCCATTTTAACGGGGTTTCCTGCGGCTGCAATGGCTGTGTTTACCAGCACGGCAGCGGCTCCCATTTCCATGGCAGCAGCTGCATCGGAAGGGGCACCTATACCGGCATCTATCACCACCGGAACCTTGCTTTGTTCTATAATAATTTCAAGAAAATCACGTGTCTTCAACCCTTTATTGCTGCCTATGGGAGAACCCAATGGCATCACAGCAGCCACTCCGGCTTCTTCCAGGCGCTTGCAAAGCACCGGATCGGCATGAATATAAGGAAGCACAATAAAACCCATTTTAACGAGTTCTTCGGCAGCCTTTAATGTTTCAATCGGATCGGGTAGAAGGTATTTAGGATCGGGATGTATCTCCAGCTTGAGCCAGTTAGTACCCAATGCTTCGCGTGCCAGCTCAGCGGCATACAACGCTTCTTTCGCATTCCTTGCTCCGGATGTATTGGGAAGCAGATTGAACTGAGCATGATCCAGATGAGCCAGGATATCGGTTTGCTGATGTTTCAGATCTACCCGTTTCAATGCTACGGTAACAAGCTCGGAGCCTGAAGCCAGGAGTGCCTCTTCCATTAATGCAGAAGAGCTGAATTTACCGGTGCCGGTAAACAGACGGGAGCGAAAACTTTTTCCGGCTATCACCAATGCCTCCATGTCATGATGTGTCTTCATTTTATAAGGGTATAAAGTTCACTCGCATTTTCCATCTCCTGAATGACTATTCGTGCCGCCTCATCCGGATGTTTATCGTGATTGATAGCCGATGAGAGCGCTATTCCATAAACTCCTGTTTTCATCAGCGGCATGATATCTTCTTTTTTTATACCTCCGATAGCAATAACTGGGAGGGAGGAAATCTTTTTAAATTGAGATACCAGGGAAGCTATTCCATCGGCACCCAGTACAGGGCTTAAGTTTTCCTTGGTTGTTGTAAACCGGAAAGGACCAAGGCCTATATAATTGGCAGATGTATGGGCGATTAACTCCAGATCGGATAAGGAATTGGCTGTAGCACCTATAATAAAGTCTGGACCCAATATCTTCCTCGCTTCCTCCACAGGCATATCTGTTTTGCCCAGATGTACTCCATCCACAGCATGTTTGGCAGCAAGGGCTACATGATCGTTTATGATGAGTTTTGCTCCAAATTCCCGGCACACCTTGAGCGTTTCGGCAACAAATATGCCCCACTGTTCAGCAGGTTGTTTCTTCATCCGGAGCTGAACCCACTTCACACCACCCAAACAAGCAAGCCGGGCCAGTTCAGGCGGAGTATGAGAAGAAATGTCCTCGGTAATATAATGCAGACGCGCTATCATTGCCGTATCAGATTAGCAGTGGATAGGGTGGGGGTATGAAATCCTAAAAGACTTTCATTACTATCCAGCACTTCCAATGTATACTCTTTGGCCAGGAGACAAGCCTTTTGCAGTTCAGCACCTTTAGCCAGAAAAGAACAGATGGCCGATGACAGAATGCATCCGGATCCGTGTTTAGGAAAAACAGGTTGTGTACGTCCCCCGTAGGAGATGCGTTTGCCCTGTTTAAGAAAAAGTGTATCCTCCCCAACACGGTCGTTGCGGTGTCCGCCTTTTAAAAATACATTGCAATAGTTACTCAGCCAGGCTGCATTCAGTTCGGCTGACTCCGTCTCGCCCAACTCCAACGCTTCGGGGAGATTGGGAGTAAGCAGAAACACTTCTTCGCAAACCTGCTGAAGCAGCATTATATCCGGACTGGAATGAAAGGAATAACCCGCACTGGCACGAAGAATAGGATCCCATATAAAATGCGCTTCGGGAATCGTTGTGCGGATATGTTTTATCAGTTTAAGAAGCAGGTGTAAATTCTCAATCAACCCGATCTTGATAAACGAAGGACGAAAGCGTTCCAGCAACACATCAATCTGTTGTGTTATCTCTGCTTCCGGCAACCAGTGTAAGCCTTTAAAAGTCTGGTCGTGCTGAAAGGTGATGGAAGTACAAACCCCAAAACCGTATACATGACAGGCTTCCATGGTCTTGATATCGGCCAGCACTCCGGCTCCGGCACTGGGATCGAAACCGGCGATACTTAATACATAAGGACGTGAACCGTTTGACATACGATGTGATTTTAAAGATATATTTCACTTCCGGCCTTACGGAATTCATCGGCCTTTGTTTTCATAGCCTCTTCCTGCTCTTCTGCATAATCACGAACATCCTGCGATATTTTCATGGAGCAGAAATGCGGTCCGCACATAGAGCAGAAGTGAGCAATCTTGGCCCCTTCGGCAGGTAATGTTTCATCATGAAACGCTCTTGCCGTATCCGGATCCAGGCTCAGGTTAAACTGATCTTCCCATCTGAATTCAAAACGCGCCTTGCTCAATGCATTATCGCGGTATTGTGCTCCCGGATGTCCTTTAGCCAGATCGGCAGCATGAGCGGCAATTTTATAGGCAATCACTCCGTCTTTCACATCTTTTTTATCGGGCAGTCCCAGGTGCTCTTTAGGTGTTACATAACAAAGCATGGCTGTTCCATACCATCCTATCATGGCAGCGCCGATGGCAGAGGTGATATGATCGTATCCAGGAGCAATGTCGGTTGTAAGAGGACCCAGTGTATAAAAAGGAGCTTCGGCACAATGCTTCAGTTGCAGCTCCATATTCTCTTTGATCAGATGCATGGGTACATGGCCAGGACCTTCAATCATTACCTGTATATCGTGTTTCCAGGCAATCTTGGTAAGCTCGCCCAATGTTTCCAGCTCGCTGAACTGAGCAGCATCATTTGCATCGGCAATAGAGCCGGGGCGGAGACCGTCGCCTAGTGAGAAAGATACATCGTATGCCTTCATGATTTCACAGATCTCTTCAAAATGCGTGTACAGGAAATTTTCTTTGTGATGTGCCAGACACCATTTGGCAAGAATGCTGCCACCGCGGGATACAATGCCTGTCATACGTTTGGCGGTAAGCGGAATATAACGAAGCAATACCCCGGCATGGATGGTAAAATAATCCACGCCTTGTTCGGCCTGTTCAATCAGCGTATCGCGGAATATTTCCCAGGTAAGGTCTTCTGCCTTGCCTTTTACTTTCTCCAATGCCTGGTAGATAGGAACGGTTCCAACCGGTACAGGACAGTTACGAATGATCCATTCTCTTGTTTCATGAATATTTTTTCCGGTGCTCAGATCCATCAACGTATCACCACCCCAGCGGCAGCTCCATACAGCTTTCTCCACTTCCTCTTCGATGGAAGAAGTAACAGCCGAGTTGCCGATATTGGTATTGATCTTCACCAGGAAATTACGACCGATGATCATCGGTTCTGCTTCCGGGTGATTAATATTGGCTGGTATGATGGCCCTTCCTGCCGCTACTTCCTCCCTCACAAACTCAGGAGTTATGTATTTAACCGGTGTGCGGGCACCGAAACTGTTGCCGGCATGTTGCTGTGTAAGCAGGGGATTCTGATTATGTTCCTGGATGCGCTGATTTTCACGGATGGCAATGTATTCCATCTCTGCGGTAATGATACCTTGTTTAGCATAATGCATCTGCGAAACATTTTTCCCGGTCTTTGCTTTCAGCGGCATGCGCATATGCTCAAAACGGAATTGATCCAGACTCTTATCAGCCAGACGTTCCCTGCAAAAGTGAGAAGAGAAATGAGGCAGCTGTTCCACATCTGCTCTTTCCTTTATCCAATTTTCTCTTAGGCGAGGAAGACCTTTTTGAAGATCTATCTTAATAGTAGGATCGGTATAGGGTCCGCTGGTGTCATAAACGGTTACGGTGCCATTGGTTTCCGAACGAACCTTTCCGTTATGTTCAATACGGGTATCCGACAGGTTTATTTCCCGCATTGCTACACGTATATCATGCAGTTCTCCATTTACGTATATTTTTTTTGATGCCGGCAATGGATTACGGGTTATCCCTGAAATCATTTCATCCGGTCTTGTTTCTGTTTTTGCTGACATTGCGCTTGATTAAGTATGATATAGATTTATTGTTTGTACACTATTTAATGCCTCCTGCTCCTGCCGCCATTTATTCACCCTCCCTGACTCGCCTCAATAATAACCACCTGATCATGCTCTTTCAATTTCTCCTGTTCCCAGTTTGCTCTGGGAATGATGCGTTGATTGACTGATACGGCAATACCTTTCTTTGATTCCAGTTTCATAGAAACAAGCACGTCTTTTAAAGACTGTCCGGAAACAAAATCGCATTCCGCATTGTTGACGAGAATAGCCATATTCAATAGCATTTTAAAACCAGGAAGGGAGGAGGGCGATATACCCCCGGAAGGAGGGTATCTTGCTTTTCCCTTCGCAGGCATGATCCTGTTCAGGTTCAGAGGGTATTATCTCAGTCCCGATCCACTAAAGGCTGATCAGGGCACCCCTAAAGACTTTTAACGACTACAATTTTACAAATAATCCCTGCGGGAATGAAATCATATTATCAACAAAAACACAGCTTGCTTTATGCAGTCAGGATTTCGCTTCGTATAGTTTCCAGCCGGGCTGCCGGGTTGTTGCTTTGCCAGATAGTACCGTATGCCACAGCTCCGTCAAACCCCATCTTTTGAACGGTTCTTATTGTTTGATCTGTTATTCCCCCAAGAGCAAAAATAGGGGTTGTCGAAGATTTAGTCTTTAAAAAGCCAGGTATCTCATCGGTTTCCAATACACCTTTATATCCTGGTTTACTAAGAGAAGGAAAAACGGGACTGAGAAAGACATAAGAATAATAAGGAAAGGGATCGGCAGTAAGCTCAGCCAAACGATGGAAAGAAGCGGAGACGGTACCTTTATAATCATTTCCTGTTATGTTTTTCCAGGCTCCGGCAGTACGGGCCTTTTCAGTCAGATGTATTCCCCTGAGACCCATGTCCGGAGCCAGTTTATAATACCCGTGAATCACAATGCGGGAATAAAAAGAGGAGGGGATGGCTTTCAGATAAGTCAGGAAAGAGGCCTCATCCAGACTACCGGGGCGTATATGAAGCAATTCCTTACCTGCCGAAAGGATTGTTATTGCTTGCTCCGCCTCTTCGCCCGGTATGCCCGCAGTAACAAGAATAATTAACTCAAAAGGGCCATTCCGCATAAAAAAGAGGATTCTTGTTCGTATCCGAAACCAAAATTAAACGATCGGGATCAGCACACCTAAAATCAAGGGGAAATAACCCGGGTATATTGTTAATATTTTGTTCGTAAGCTTTCCCTGATCCGCTTTTTCATCTTATATAATACTCGTATTATATCGTTAAAAATTGGGCATTATACGTGATTTATTAAACTTTTTGATGAGGAATTTTAATATCTTTAACCGTTTTTTCGTAAATTATGTTGATTTACGGAGGTTGTTTATTTTGTAACCCGAATCATCCATTTGCAGTAAGTAAAAAGCACCCATTATAACATTCAGTTTATACGTGAAGCACGCGAATACCCCTTTTATACTCCTTCTATTTTTTATGCTCCCTTTTCACCAGGCCTTTTCACAGGCAACCTGGTTCTTTACCTTTTCCGGACGTGTAGAACATACGGATGAAAAGGGTAAAGATGTGGCTCTGGAAGGGGCCATCTGTACCCTTACCAAAGGGGGAAGTGTGGTAAACTCTGTAACCACGGGTGGAAATGGTAAATTTTCTTTCCAGCTCGACCCTAATGCCGACTTCGTTGTTTCCTTTACCAAGCCAGGATTTATTACCAAACGTTTTGCCGTTTCCACCAAGAATGTACCTGACGACAGGGCTCAGCATGGTTTTGGGAAATGGGATATCGAGGTAGTGATTTTTGAACAATATCCAGGATTGGATTATTCCGTAACCGACAAACCCATTGCGAAAGTGGTTTTTGACCCTTCCAAGGAGGTAGATGATTTTAGTTTTGACCAGGCCTATACCGCTCAGATGCAGGGAGCCCTGGACAAACTGAAACAGCTGGCCGATGCTGCCAAGAAAAAAGATAAAGACTATGCTGCTGCCATGTCTGCCGGTGATAAAGCGTTTGGAAATAAAGACTGGGCCGGAGCAAAAGCTCAGTACCAGGCGGCCTCTGCTATTAAACCTACTGAAACGGCCCCTAAAGATAAGATGAAGGATTGCGATACCAATATCGCTGCCGATGCACAAAAAGGAAAAGCCGATGCGGATTACAAAGCCGCTATGACTGCCGGAGATCAGGCTTTCGGGGCAAAATCATGGGATGCTGCCAAAGCTGCATACCAGAAAGCATTAGGACTGAAACCAGGTGATGGTCCTGCTACCCAGAAACTAAAGGATGTGGATGCTGCTATTGCTGCCGATAAAGCCAAAGGACAACTGGAAGCAGATTACAAAACAGCCATGGATGCAGGTGATAAAGCATTCGGTGCCAAGACCTGGGATGCTGCTAAAACCGCTTATCAAAAGGCATTGGATCTGAAACCCAAAGATGGTTCTGCGACTCAGAAACTAAAGGATGTGGATGCAGCTATTGCTGCCGATAAAGCCAAAGGACAACTGGAAGCCGATTACAAAACAGCCATGGATGCCGGTGATAAAGCATTCGGCACCAAGACCTGGGATGCCGCCAAAACTTCATACAATAAAGCACTAAGTCTTAAACCGAATGATCCTCCCGCTACGCAAAAGCTGAAAGATATTGATGCTGCCATAGCTGCCGATAAAGATGCCAAGGCAAAAGATGCTCAGTATGCCGCTGCCATCAAAAAAGGGGATGATGCCTTCAATGCCAAGAAATGGGATGATGCAAAAGCGGCATATACGGATGCCTCCACTTTAAAACCTTCAGAACAATATCCAAAAGATAAACTGAAAGCCATTGCCGATGCTATTGCTGCCGACAAAGCAAAAGGACAACTGGAAGCCGATTACAAAGCAGCCATGGATGCCGGTGATAAAGCTTTCGGAGCCAAGACCTGGGATGCCGCCAAAACGTCTTACAACAAAGCATTAACCTTAAAGCCGAATGATCCTCCGGCTACACAAAAACTAAAAGACATTGATGCCGCCATTGCTGCCGAAAAAGATGCAAAAGCAAAAGGACAACTGGAAGCCGATTATAAAGCAGCCATGGATGCCGGTGATAAAGCTTTCGGAGCTAAGACCTGGGATGCCGCCAAAACTTCTTACAACAAAGCATTAACCCTTAAGCCGAATGATCCTCCGGCTACGCAAAAGTTGAAAGACATAGATGCAGCCATTGCCGCCGAAAAAGATGCAAAGGCAAAAGGACAACTGGAAGCCGATTATAAAGCAGCCATGGATGCCGGTGATAAAGCATTTGGTGCCAAGACCTGGGATGCCGCTAAAACTTCTTACCAAAAAGCATTAACCCTTAAGCCGAATGATCCTCCGGCTACGCAAAAGTTGAAAGACATAGATGCAGCCATTGCCGCCGAAAAAGATGCAAAGGCAAAAGATGCGCAGTATGCTGCTGCTATCAAAAAAGGTGATGATGCGTTCAAAGCCAAAGATTACCCTACAGCAAAGAGTGGATATAACGATGCACTGGCCTTGAAATCGGGCGAGGCCTATCCTAAAGCACAGCTCAAAGCCATTGACGATTTGTTGGCAAAAGATGCCAAAGACAAAGACCTCAATGACAAATACAATGCAGCCATTAAAAAAGGAGATGACGCTTTCAAAGCAAAGGATTATCCTACGGCAAAGGGTGGTTATAATGATGCATTGGCTTTAAAAGCAACAGAAGCTTATCCTAAAGCACAGCTTAAAGCCATTGACGATTTGCTGGCAAAAGATGCTAAAGACAAAGACCTCAATGACAAATACAATGCGGCTATCAAAAAAGGAGATGACGCCTTTGGAGCTAAAGATTATCCCACCGCCAAAGCAGGCTATACCGATGCTAGTACTTTAAAACCAACGGAGCAGTATCCGAAAGACAAACTGAAAGCCATTGCTGACATCATGGCTAAAGCAGATGCCGATAAGGCTAACAAAGCCAAATACGATGCGGCTATTGCCAAGGCCGATAAGGCCATGAATGCAAAGGATTATGTAAATGCAAAAGCAGGATATAACGAAGCGCTTACCTACAAAAGCGATGAGCAATATCCGAAAGATAAACTGAAAGAGTTGGAAGATCTGCTGGCTAAGGACAAAGACGCGAAAGACAAAAATTCTAAATACCAGGCTGCTCTTAAAAAAGGAGATGATGCCTTTAAAGCCAAGAAATACGACGATGCAAAAGCAGGCTATACCGATGCTTCCGGAATAAAGCCCGATGAAGCCTATCCGAAAGCACAGCTTAAAGCCATTGATGACCTGCTGGCTGCCGACTCCAAAAACAAAGAGCTGGATGCCAAATACCAGACTGCTATCAAGAAAGGCGATGATGCCTTTAAGGCAAAGGATTACCCAACCGCTAAAGGTGCATACAATGATGCATTGGCATTAAAGTCAGGAGAGGCGTATCCGAAAACTCAGCTCAAAGCCATTGATGATTTGCTGGCAAAAGATTCGAAGGACAAAGAGCTGAATGAAAAATATCAGACAGCTATTAAGAAAGGCGATGATGCCTTTACCGCTAAAGATTATACCACTGCCAAAGCAGGCTATACCGATGCCAGTACTTTAAAACCAACGGAACAATACCCGAAAGACAAACTGAAAGCCATTGCCGATATCATGGCTAAGGCGGATGGTGATAAGGCTAACAAAGCCAAATACGATGCCGCTATTGCCAAGGCCGACAAAGCCATGGCAGCAAAGGATTATGTAAATGCAAAAACAGGATATAACGAAGCGCTTACCTATAAAAGCGATGAACAATATCCGAAAGACAAACTGAAAGAGTTGGAAGACTTGCTGGCAAAAGACAAAGACGCGAAAGACAAAAATGCCAAATACCAGGCTGCTCTCAAAAAAGGAGACGATGCCTTTAAAGCCAAGAAATACGATGATGCTAAAGCAGGCTATACCGATGCTTCGGGAATAAAACCCGATGAGGCCTATCCGAAAGCACAGCTCAAAGCCATTGAAGACTTGCTCGCTGCCGATTCAAAGAACAAAGAACTGGATGCTAAATACCAGGCTGCTATCAAGAAAGGCGATGATGCATTTAAAGCAAAAGATTACCCAACCGCCAAAGGCGGATACAATGATGCATTGGCATTAAAACCGGCCGAGGCATATCCAAAAGCTCAGCTCAAAGCGATTGACGATCTGTTGAATAAAGACAATACAGCCAATAGCAAATACCAGGCTGCCATTAAAAAAGGAGATGATGCATTCGGCACCAAAGATTACAGCACTGCAAAAACAGCTTATACCGAAGCTTCCGGTATTAAACCTGCCGAACAATATCCAAAGGATAAGCTGAAAGCTATTGCCGACATCCTGGACAAAGAAAATAAAGACAAAGGACTCAAAGCCAAATACGATGCCGCTATCAAGAAAGGCGATGATGCTTTTGCGGCTAAAACATATCCTGCAGCAAAAGCTGCTTATACCGAAGCAACCGGTTTAAAATCCGATGAACAGTATCCCAAGGATAAACTGAAAGAACTGGATAATCTGATGAAGGATGCAGAAGACCAGAAGAGCAAAAATGCACGTTATACCGCTGCCATTACCAAAGCCGACATTGCCTTTAAAGCAAAGAAATGGGATGATGCCAAAGCCGGATACAATGAGGCATTGGGTGTGAAGCCGGATGAAGAATATCCTCAGAGCAGGCTCAAGGAAATAGAAGAAGCCATAGCCCGTGATAAAGCCAACCAGGATGTAAACGGAAGATACAACAATGCCATCGTAAGAGGAGATGAGGCATTGAAAGCAAACGATTATACCAAAGCCAAACCTGCCTACGAAGAGGCGCTGGGCATAAAACCTACGGAAGTATATCCGAAGACGAAACTTGATTTCATCGCCTCCATGCTGGCTAAGGATGAAAAGAACAAAGAGATCATGGAGAAGTACAAGAAAGCTATGCAGGATGGGGATAATGCCATGGCGAAGGAAGATTATGTGGCAGCCAAAGCAGCCTATACGGAAGCAACACAATTACGCCCCGATCAGATGACTCCGAAAGATCAGCTGAACCAGATTAATGCGTTACTGCTGGGTAAGGCAAAACGGGATGCTAAATACAAGGATGCTATTGCCAGAGGAGATAAAGCCTTTGGTGCAAAGGATTATACCACGGCCCGTGCTGCTTATGTGGAAGCCAGCGAAACCAAACCGGCTGAAGCTTATCCGAAGCAAAAAATAAAAGACTGTGATACATTCCTGAATAAAATAACCCCTAAAAATACCGTTGTCACAGAAGTGGAAACCCCTCAAAGCAGGAGAAACAAACTGGCTCAGCAATACGGGGAAGGGATGACAGAACTGCCCGAAAGCCAGGAAGTGAATTGTAAGGTGGTTACCCGTATCGTTGTTCACGGGGCTGAGGGCTTCCGTTATACCCAAAAAACCTACAGCTACGGAGGCGTCTATTATTTCAAAGACGATGAGAGTATTTCCAAAGTAGATTTTGACCGGGAAACAGCCCCGCATTGATCCCCATTTTTTCCGTACCTTTGGCATGCAGGCCGATCCATCGCTCCCCGACTTAGGTTGGGGGGAGGAAAGTCCGGGCAACACAGAGCATCCTGCTTCCTAACGGGAAGGGGAGTTTCGCAAGAAACTTCACGGAAAGTGCCACAGAAAATAACTGCTTCCGATTGAAAAATTGGGAGGAAAGGTGAAAATGTGAGGTAAGAGCTCACAGGTATTGCTGGTGACAGTGATGCAGGGTAAACCCCGGGAGTTGTAAGATCAAATAAGTCATGGGTTTGAGGCTGCTCGCTTCAACTCCGGATGCAAATCCGGATCGCATGACGGGTAGGTCGCTAGATCCGTACGGTGACGTCCGGACCAGATAAATGATGGATAGTCCCGGTGGTAACCACCTGGATGAAACAGAACCCGGCTTACGAGCCTGCAAAACATGAACCCTGACGACATCGTCAGGGTTCTCCATTTTAAAGAATCAAACTATCATCCCATCCTTCATCACCAACTTACGGTCCGCCATATTAGCCAGACTCTCATTATGTGTTACAATAACAAAAGTCTGCTGAAGCCGCTCTCTTAAATCGAAAAAAAGTTGATGCAGATCTCGTGCCGAATTCGAATCCAGATTTCCCGATGGCTCATCTGCCATAATCACTGCAGGATTATTGATCAATGCACGCGCCACAGCCACGCGTTGCTGCTCTCCACCCGATAATTCCGAAGGCTTATGGTTTCCCCGTTCGGATAAACCTAATATATCCAGCAGCTCATTGGCTTTATGTTCTGTCTCTACCTTGCTTTTTCCGGCAATAAATCCGGGGATACAGATATTTTCAAGGGCAGTAAATTCAGGTAATAAGTGGTGAAACTGAAATACAAAACCAATATGGGTATTGCGAAAATGCGCCATCTTCTTTTCATTCAAGGAGGACAGCATCGTCTCACCAATCGTCACCGTTCCGGAATCAGGGCGGTCGAGCGTTCCCAGAATATGAAGCAATGTTGATTTACCGGCGCCCGAAGCGCCTACGATGGAAACGATTTCGGCTTTGCTGATAAAAAGGTCCACACCTTTCAGCACTTCCAGTTTTCCGTATGTCTTATGAATACTTTTGGCATTGATCATGCTCAAAAATAGTCATTTCGTAAGGATGGCAAACAATTTCAATACGCTTCCGAAATAACTTCCAGTTGCTCCGGCCTCAGAATCGTTATTTTACGGCCGCTGGACTCAATAACCTTTTCATCTTTCAACTCTCTCAGCATCCGTACCAGGGTTTCTATGCTGGTGCCACAATAATTAGCCAGATCTTCGCGGGAGAGCGGAATCACCACGGCAGATTTGTTTTTACGATATACCTCATTCAGGATTAACAGCGACAGGGCCACCCGGGCTCTTACCGGCTGCTGGGCAAAAACTGTAAGCTTGTTTACCCATACGGCAAATTCATGACTCAGATTTACCAGCAACAGGTGACTCAGCACCTGGCTCATTCCGATCACTTCCAGAAATATATGTTTGGGAATAAAGGATATCACAATATCTTCCAATGCACAGGCACTTACGGGGTGTGCTTCATCGCACAACAAAGGCCGGTAACCCATTATTTCTCCTTTGGAATAGATATAGGCAATCTGTTCTTTTCCGTCTTTATTGGCCTGGTATATTTTTACCTTTCCTTTTCTCAGAATATAAATCCCTCTTGAATAACTCCCTTCCTGAAAAAGCAACTTGCCTTTTTTATATTCCTGCCTCAGCATATTATCTCTGAGCAACCGAAACTCCTCATGAGGAAGCCCTTCGAAAATAGATCCGGTTATAAAATGATACGTATCAATTGAAAATGACATAAAGCTTGTTTTATATATAAGTCATCATTTGACTACAACTCATAAAGGTAAGAACGCATCCATTTCAAAAATTGATATATGTCAATGCTAAATATAATCCGGGGCTCTAGCTTTGTGATGTGAAACAAAAGGGGTTCTGTTTCATAAGCTGCAAATACCCACCGGTAATATAGATAAGCCTGACATTACCGGTGGTTTTTTTTAACAATCGTCCGTTGAATACAATAAAGAAATCTCCCGGTGTTATGATGGAATCCTTGTACTTTTATAGTACCGATACGAATAAAGGACTATGAAATTCATACGATTTTACGAATACATCATCAATTGGCTGCATAGTAAACTTACCAAACGCCAGTTTCTGATCTTTGCCAGTATCCTTGTTGGGCTTAGTGCCGGTCTGGCTGCCGTTATCCTTAAATCGCTGGTACACTACATTCATTACTCCATTACCACCGACCATCACTTTCCTTACCAATATTATTATTACCTGGCATTTCCTGTCATAGGGCTTGTGCTTACCACCTTTATCGTACAACGATTTTTCAAAGGCAAGCAGGGGAGAGGGCCTGCTAATATCATACATTCTATTCTGCGCAAATCCGCCATATTGCCCAAAGATCAGATGTATTCACAGGTACTTACCAGTGCCATTACGGTTGGTTTTGGAGGCTCTGCGGGTTTGGAGTCGCCTATGGTCACCACGGGTTCGGCCATCGGTTCCAATTTCGGTCGTACTTATCATCTGCATTATAAAGACAGGGTATTATTGCTGGCCAGCGGAGCTGCTGCGGGTATTGCAGCAGCATTTGATTCGCCTATTGCCGGTGTACTTTTTGCACTGGAAGTATTACTCACCGATGTAAGCATCACCGTATTTATCCCGCTTATCATGGCAGCGGCTACCGGTGCTCTTTGTTCTCACATTATTCTTCAGGAAGGAATCCTCTTGTCATTCCCTAAGCAGCAGCCGTTTAATTCAGGGAACATTCCTTTTTATATGATTCTGGGGATTCTGGCAGGACTGGTATCTGTTTATTACACCCGTACTTATGTTAAGATAGAAGAGTTCTTCAAACAGCGTAAGGGTAAGCCCTACCAGAATGCGCTGTTAGGTGGAATTATTCTTTCCTGTCTCATCATGCTTTTTCCTACTCTTTTCAGTGAAGGATATTCGGGTATCAATTCACTGGCCGAAGGACGTCCCGAAGATATTATCCGTAACAGCGCCTTACAGGGTATCAGCTCCGACCCTTGGTTTATCCTCATCTTCATCGGTCTTGTTATGATTGTAAAAGTGGTGGCCACTTCGGTTACCATCAACAGCGGTGGTAACGGAGGTAATTTCGCCCCTTCACTTTTTACAGGAGCTTATCTCGGCTACTTTTTCTCGCGGATGATTAATCTTACCGGTTTGGCTAAACTACCGGAAAGCAATTTTACATTGGTTGCCATGTCGGGTATTTTATCGGGTATTATGCATGCCCCGCTTACGGGCATATTTCTTATTGCCGAAATTACCGGAGGCTATAACCTCATGATCCCCCTCATGCTTGTTTCCGCCACCAGCTTTCTGATCATGAAATATTTTGAACCTTATTCCATGGAAGCCAAAAAGCTGGCTAAAAAAGGACATGTGCTAACCCATGATAAAGACAAGAGTATTCTTTCTTCGCTTAAAGCGGGTACGATGATTGAAACAGGATTTCATGAAGTAGGCCCTGATACCAAACTGAGAGAACTTGTGGATGTGGTGGCTCATTCCAGCCGCAATCTGTTTCCGGTGGTTAACGTCAACAAAGAGCTGCTGGGTGTTATTACCCTGGATAATATCCGTGAAATCATGTTCAAAACCGAGCTGTATGATAGCGTATTTGCCCGCGATCTGATGCGTATGTCTCCCGCCACACTTACTCCTTCCGAATCCATGCATTCGGTGATGAAAAAATTTGATGAAACAGGGGCCTGGAATTTACCGGTAATTCTGGATGGCAGCTACCTCGGGTTTATTTCCAAAACCAGTGTTTTTACCAACTACCGTCAAATTCTGAAAAAGAGTAGCCTGAGATAAGTAATTTCCATTAATTTGCGTTTGTACAGGGGCTTTTACATTCATGAACGATGTTCGTGCAATACTAAGTTGCGCTCCCTTGCTCCGCCTGCTGATCCCCTTTCTGGCAGGTATCTTTGTACAACTTCGTCTTGGCTTTTTTATTCCCCCGGTATTTGTTGCAGTATATGCCATGTCGTTGTGTATCTTTTTTTACCTGCATAAATTTCTCAGGCCCATCCGGCGTCAATACATCAGCACCTTTATGCTCCATGTTTTTCTTTTTATTGCCGGCTGCTGTATTGCATTTTTCCATACCGAATCATTTCGTCCGGGTCATATTTCCCTTCTTCCTGAAAAAGAACAAACTATCCGGGTGAGGATTGTAACCAGCGTATTGGAGAAATCGAAAAGTTTTAAAGCTACCGGAGAAGTGCTGAGTATACACTCAACAAATGGATGGAATAGCACACAGGGACATGTGCTTTGCCGTTTTGAAAAATGCGGCATGGCCCGTCAGATTCAATATGGGGATGAGCTCATCCTGATCACAAAGCTCACCGATTTGCCACAACCTATGAATCCCGGCATGTTCGATTACGGGGCTTATCTCCGGGATCGGCAAATTTCCCGTCAGTTTTACACCGATTCCACCCACTGGTGCATTCTTGCACATGACAAAGGAAACCCGATCATACAACTATGTCAACGCTGGAGGGTGAGCTTACTCCAACTCATGAAACAACATAAGGTAGAAGGATCCAATTTTGCGGTAGGGGCAGCCCTGTTGTTGGGTTATGAAGATCAGCTTGATCCTGATTTACTGAGCGCCTATACGGGAGCCGGTGTATTGCATGTGTTGAGTGTTTCCGGCATGCATGTGGCTCTGGTTTATTTTCTGATTCAATCGGCTCTCTTTTTTCTTGATCCCTATAAATACGGACGTATTCTGAAAGCCATTGTGCTGCTAACCTTTCTTTGGTTTTATGCGGCCCTCACTGGCTTATCTCCACCTGTTATGCGCAGCGCAGCCATGTTCAGCTTTGTGATTACAGGTGGCCTGTTCAGCCGCCAGGCTCCCATACTCAACACCCTGGCGGCTTCGGTCTTCTTTCTGGTGATGATAGATCCTTATATGATCCTCGATGCCGGTTTTCAGCTATCTTATCTTTCCGTAGCCGGCATCGTGTTGTTTCATCCTGTTATCAGCAAGCTGTGGAAACCCGGAAATTGGCTACTGAAAAAAGGCTGGGCGCTTCTCAGTGTATCCATAGCTGCACAATCCGCTACCTTTCCGCTTGGGCTATATTACTTCCATCAGTTTCCGGTTTATTTTCTCATCACCAATCTGGTGGTTATCCCGTTATCATCGGCTGTTATTTATGCCGGTATAGCCCTGCTGGTTTTAAATATGATTCCCGCAGTCGGAATGTTTTGTGGCCGGTTATTTTCTTTCCTGCTTCATAGTCTGAATACCAGCGTTGCATACTTCTCCTCCTGGCCGGGAGCTTCTATTTCCGGGGTTTTTATCAGCAGTTGGGAAACCCTGGCTTTGTATATACTGGTACTTATCACAGCTGTTTATATAGGCAAACCCAGGCTGGATAACCTGCGTATACTCCTGATTGCGTTCATCAGTTATTTCTCCTGGCAATGTATAAGCGGGTGGGAGCATAATCATAAAAAACAGGTCATTGTATATGATGTACCCCATCACACCGCTCTTGATTTTATGGAAGGACGTCAGCATCATTTTACAAGCGATACCGGTTTGGTTCATCAACCGGCGCTCTGCAGCTTTTTCCTGACCCCTTCCCGTCAGCTGTTTTGTCAAACACGAGAAACAACACATCCGTTTTCAAACCACAATACTATCTATAACTGGCATGGAAAACAGTTCTTAATCTGCAACGGAAAACAATCCGTTTCTTTTCATTTCAAAACCGATTACCTGGTTATTGGTCACGGCGCCAATATGCGAAAAGCGATAGACTCCCGAAGTCTTGTATTTCATAAACTGATCATTGATGCCTCCTGTTCAAAGAAGGAAACGGCCCGCTGGAAAAAATTCATCCGTGAACTGGAGCTGGATGCATGGATTGTGGCAGAGCAGGGGGCTTATGTGGAAGAGATACAGTAATTCAAAGTATCTTTGTATTCTACAGAATAAAGATCATGAACCTAAAAGCAGGAGATAAGGTACGTTTTTTGGACGAAAAAGGAGAGGGAATCATCACCCGTTTTCTGGATCGTAACCAGGCCCTGGTGCAGATGAATGACGGTTTTGAAATCCCCTATCTCATTGCCAAACTGGTATCTGCCGAACCTGACCGGGAAACAAAGACTCCCTCAGCAGAAAGCAAAACGGAAACCAAAGCCCCTGTAATTGAAAAGGTACGATCCAGACAAGGATACCAAACTGATGGGGTATTTCTGGTTTATCTTCCAGCCGATCAATCCAATCCTTTGAACGGACAATTTGAGGTATTGCTTTTTAATCTCACAGCCTATCATATCCATTTTACCATCTCCACACGCGAGATGGGTAAATATTCCTGTATCCATACCGTTGCACTGGAACCCAGCAATTCCATCTCGTTGCAGATGATAGGTACGGAAGATATGGAAGCCTGGTCTTCTTTGCTGGTTGATATTCTTTTTTACAGTTATCAGCCAGCCCCTCCCAGAGCACCGGTAAGCAGGGTATTCAGACAGAAGCCGGCACGTTTTTTTAAAGAAGGTTCTCTCTCTGAAAACGGTCTTACATCCGAACCGGCTATTGTGGTGGATCTGACACGTTCCATGCAGAAAGGACAAGAAGAAGAGTTTTTTGAAGAAACGGATCTGGAGAAAATCCTCCACGCCAAGGAGCAGAAGGAACAGCGAAAACAATCGCTTCCCAGCGATAAGAATAACCCTGATCTGGAATGGGAAATTGATCTTCACCTGGAAGAACTGGTATCACAAAGCCGTGGTATGAACAATGCCCAGATGCTGGATATACAGCTCAAACATTTTCAGAAAAAGCTGGATGAAGCCATGGCTGCCAATATTCGCAAGATTGTATTTATACATGGGGTTGGGAATGGCAGACTCAAACAGGAAATCCGAAAAATCCTTTCTACGCACCGTGATCTTACTTTTCACGATGCATCCTATGCCAGTTATGGCTTTGGCGCCACAGAAGTAGTGATCTGGTAAGAGGTTATCTTCTTTTCTTACGCTTAAAAAAGAACCAGTTCTTCCTCCGGTGCATCATCCTGTCCTGTTTGGCAAACCCTTCCTTTACTTCATCGCTGGGTTTATGCCTGGAATGCAGATAAGGGTTCCACGCATCGCGATGATGATGACAGGAGCTCAGCACAATGATCAAAAAGAAAGAGAAAAGAATACGCTTCGGCATGGGTTCTAGTTGCGTAAAAATAAGGAAAATTGTGCAAGATGACTAGTCGCGACAGGGGAGTCAATATGTTCCGTTAAATTCCGTTGTCATCTGATAAGCAGGCAATGCTGTATCTCCTGCTTTTAGTAAACGGTAGCAATTGTAGAGAATCATATAATCAAGTCCGTTGTAATTACCAGGGAAGGAGGATTTCCCTTTATCCTGATCGGGAGGTTTATCATAAAATCTGCCGGAAGAGCCTGCCCAACCATTGGGCGCCAGATCGCCTGCAGCATGATAAAAAGGTCCCTGGGCAGGAGCTGTATTTAAAATAGATTGTATCCGTACATAATTAAGCAACTGTTGTTGTTCCTGAGCAGGATGTAACAGGCAAAATACGGCTCCATAATACTGATCCCATCCATAGTGATTGGCGGCATACAAACCAACAGGTGATGCATTGTAATCGGCGCAACGAAGGATGTGTTTAAGCGTTTTGCTTTTCTTTCCCGCTCCTCTCCACGAATCGCCCACAGCACTCAGCTCCAATCCGAAAATGAGATTATCCTGATTAACCCTCAGCAAACGGAAGTGTGGAATATATTTCCAGTACAGGCTTAAGAAAGAACTCGTAAAATTGCCATACGGTTTACCGGTAATGGCAGTTCCCGCTTTTGCAAAACCATAAGAATTAAATAGTGCAATGCCTCCTTTGTTGTTGGAAAGACGGGTACCATCCGGACGATGCAATATCCAGGAGTGACCACCGAAAGGTTTGTCGCGCATATAATGCAGGATACGTGCAGCCATAGCCGTAGCGGTGCTTCGGAACGAGTAGATCCGTTCCGTACCGGTAATGACATCGTGAAAATGGAGACTGTCGCCCACGTACCGGGCACAAAAAGCAAGACCAACCAATACATTGGCCAGGTGATCCTGGCTACAGGTATTATCCTGTTTGTCTGTATTTGAATAATTACCAATCACATTATTCACCATCCCGCATTTGCCGCTTCCAGTTGTAACAACACTATCGGCAATAACTCTGTTAAGCCTTGCCTGGTTACGTTGACAGAAATCGGCAGAAACATCGTTCTCCAGCATATAACCTGTTTGTGGAACAGGAGAAGGAGGGAGGCCCCACAGTTTCTCGGCTCTTAAGCCTTGTCTGTTGATCGCTTCCAGCAGATAATAAAGTTCGGTGAGGGTATGATTGGTTTCCAGATGACTCAGTACCAGCAAACGGTATTCGGTACTGAGGGTGGAGATATAATATCCTTCGTATACGGGAGCATCGCCATAGTGAATAGCCGGGCCATCCCAGAGATTACGTATTCCCGATACCAGGCTTTGGCCTGAATCACTGCCTGTAACCACAAAATCGTTGATGAGACGCTGGCGGTAATACCAGTATTTATGCAGATTCTGATCTTCTGTTTGGGAATATAACGTAACAGAAGACTGTCCTACCAGGAGCAGCCACAAAAAACAAAGGCGTATGAAAGTGATACACTTCATACGCCAAAGATAAACAGGGGAAGGGGAGAAAGAAATACGCGCTTTAACCTACTTTTTCATCTTCTCAAACCGGTCGAGAAAATCTCCAAGCTGCTCCGTTTCCAGACGTTTGGCTATGATTACCTTTTTCTCGTCCAGGATATACATTACCGGGGTGCTGTAGATATCGTATTTGTGTTTGTAATGATTTTTGTTGAAGGCATCCACCACATTGATCCAATGCAGTTGTTTTTCCCGTATATACTTTCTCCATGGCCCAAGTTCTGAAACGCAACCCACGGCATATACTTCCAATCCGTATTTTGCTTTGTTGGCATTGTAAAAATCACGAAGCTTGGGAGTCTCTTTCTGACAATGTCCGCAATCCGGATCCCAAAAATAAACGATAGTATATTTTGCCTTGGTAGAGCGCAGGGCATAGGTATTGAAATCATTGGTTAGGCCTACCAGGGTATCCTGCATAATCAGCTCCGGTGCCGGTTTACCAATCAGAATAGAATCCAGCTGATGACCGCGATCCACCACCTTTTTTACCTGTGATTCATCCGACCAGTATGCCTGTTTGGTTGCATAATATTTAAGAGCCTCATGTACGAATATGGCATCATAGCCCATCACTTTAGAGGCCTCGTAATTGGATATCATATAATAGACACAGAATTTAAAGGTCTCTTTATTTGCCTTTGCCTTGGAAATAATCACATCGCCTTCTTTAATAATGGAATCCGGAACCGGCAGGGTCATATTTTCGAGGTACTGTTTCATCTTAGGGAAATAGATGGGGGTACGCAACAGGCGTTCATCGGCCATATCAATATTATCAAAGAAATGAGCCTTGGCGTAATGATACGCAAAAGTGGAATCTTTACGACCATTAGAAAGTATCGGCGTTTCGGGAATTTCTATGTCCAGAGTAGCTTTCAGGAATTTGGAAGTAAAGCTGCCGGGATGTTTCTGCATAAAATCGTTCATATACCCTTTTACTTCTTTATCCAGTCCCTGTAAGGTAGCTTCAATCACTTTGGCAGAGTCTTTATCGGTATCCTTGATCACTTTATAACGGGTACGGCATTTCTCAGCCTGTTTTTGTTTCTGACTCAGCCAGTTCAGGTATTCAAAAAAGAGTTTGTTTTCGGCCGATCCGGTTACTTTCATATGACCGTTATAATCGGCTGTATCGGTCTCCAGGCTGAAATGCTGTTCATTCTCCAGTACCACAAAATCAAACAGCTTATGTTTATTCATCACCACCATATACATACCGGCATCCAGTTTCTTTTTGCCGTTGAATACAAACTGACCGTTTTTATCGATTTTGGCGGTATCAATAATGTATTGCTTATCTCCGTAATAGTCGGCCAGGTTAACGGTAGAATCTTTCAATTCTTTAACCTTAACTTTGATTTCATACGTATTTCCGGCAGTAAGCAGGGCAGGGGAGGCCATTACAAAGGCCAGCAGGAAGAGATAAATGTTCTTTTTCATACGCTCAGATAAGTCTGTTACAAAAATAAGGAATTGCAAATACTATCAAAAATTGAGCCATTATAGGCTTGAAAACGATTGAATAAGGACAAAAAGAGAGCGGATGATAATTCATCCGCTCTTCTTTATCGTGTTCAGGAAATTTATTCTTCCTTTTTATTTTTCCGTGGCTTGGTTTCTTTAGGCTTAACCACTTTAACAATGATTTCGGCTTTTTCCTTGTCATAATCCACTTCTACCACATCTCCTTCGGTAACGGCCGATTTGATGATTTCTTCTGCCAGTGGATCCTCCACATATTTCTGTATGGCGCGTTTCAGCGGACGGGCTCCGAAGTTGGAATCGTACCCTTTTTCACATACATAATCTTTAGCGGCAGTAGTCAGCTTCACGGTATAACCCATGGCATGAACACGGCTGTACAGCTTCTCCAGTTCGATATCGATAATTTTGAAGATATCGTCCTTGCTCAGGGAGTTGAACAGTACCACATCATCGATACGGTTCAGGAACTCCGGCGCAAAAGCTTTCTTCAGGGCATTTTCAATCACCCCTTTGGTATTATCTTCTACCGAATCTTTCTTAGCAGTAGTACCGAAACCAACGCCTGTACCAAAATCTTTCAGCTGGCGGGAACCGATATTGGATGTCATGATAATGATAGTATTTTTGAAATCCACTTTACGTCCCAGGCTGTCAGTAAGCTGTCCGTCATCCAATACCTGCAATAACAGATTGAATACATCCGGGTGAGCTTTTTCAATTTCATCAAGCAGGATCACAGAGTAGGGTTTACGTCTTACTTTCTCAGTCAGCTGTCCGCCTTCTTCATACCCTACATATCCCGGAGGCGCGCCCACGAGGCGGGTTACAGCAAATTTCTCCATATACTCACTCATATCGATACGGATGAGGGCATCATCATTATCAAACAAGGTGCGGGAAAGCAATTTGGCCAGCTGTGTTTTACCAACACCGGTAGGACCTAAGAAGATAAAGCTTCCGATCGGTTTGTTCGGATCTTTCAGTCCTGCACGGTTACGCTGAATGGCTTTCACCACTTTCTTGACCGCTTCATCCTGACCGATTACTTTACCCATCAGTTCAGCACCCATGTTAACCAGCTTGCTGCCTTCATTCTGCGCAATACGCTGAACAGGCACACCAGTCATCATAGCCACCACTTCGGCCACGTTATCTTCCGATACCGTTTCCTTATGTGTCTTGGTTTCTTCTTCCCATGCTTTTTTGGCCGTATCCAGTTGCTCCAGCAACTGACGTTCTGTATCTCTCAGACGGGCTGCTTCTTCATATTTCTGTGAACGCACCACTTTATTTTTCTCCTCTTTTATCTCTTCAATCTTTTTCTCGATCTCCAGGATATTTTTCGGAACCTTTATATTGTTGATGTGTACACGCGATCCGGCTTCATCCAGTGCATCAATGGCTTTATCAGGGAGGTGACGATCGGTAATATAACGGGTTGTCAAACTCACGCAGGCTTTGATAGCTTCGTCGGTATACATCACATTGTGATGGTCTTCGTATTTAGACTTGATATTATTCAGGATCTGAATTGTTTCCTCCGGAGTAGCGGGCTCCACAATTACCTTTTGGAAACGACGTTCCAGAGCTCCGTCTTTTTCAATGTACTGGCGGTATTCATCCAAAGTTGTGGCTCCTATGCATTGGATTTCTCCGCGGGCAAGAGCTGGTTTAAACATATTGGATGCATCCAGGGAACCGGAAGCTCCGCCGGCGCCTATGATGGTATGGATCTCATCAATAAAGAGAATTACATCGGGCGATTTTTCCAGTTCGTTCATCACGGCTTTCATCCGTTCTTCAAACTGACCGCGGTATTTGGTACCGGCAACAAGAGATGCCAGATCCAGTGTTACCACGCGTTTGTTAAACAAAACCCGGGATACTTTTTTCTGGGTAATACGCAATGCAAGACCTTCGGCAATAGCCGATTTACCAACACCGGGTTCACCGATCAGGATAGGATTATTTTTCTTACGACGGGAAAGAATCTGAGAAACACGTTCAATTTCTTTTTCACGTCCTACGATAGGATCCAGCTTACCGTCTTCAGCAGCTTTGGTCAGATCCCGTCCAAAGTTATCGAGTACAGGAGTCTTGGACTTAGAGTCGGATATCTTTTTGGTGCCGCTTCCAAAAGCTCCACCGTCATCTTCATTTTCATCATCAGCCGGATTTTGCGGAAATTCGGCTTTGGGATCTGCATTCATCATTTCCAATTCATTTTTAATGGTTTCATAATCAATATTAAACTTATGCAAGGCTTTAGTAGCGATACTGTCCTCATCCTTCAAAATGGATAAGAGCAAATGCTCGGTACCGATCATTGCGCTCTTGAATATTTTGGCTTCAAGATACGTAATTTTCAATGCCTTCTCCGCCTGTTTTACCAGCGGAATATTTCCAAGCGTTACATTTACTTTTTTAGAACCTACGCCGGTCATGGTTTCCACTTCCTTACGTAAATCCTGGAGATTAATGGTCAGGGATTTCATGATACGTATGGCCATCCCTTCTCCTTCCCGGATAATACCCAGCAGAAGATGTTCAGTACCAATATAATCATGCCCGAGGCGCAAGGCCTCTTCCCGGCTGTATGTAATCACATCCTTTACTCGGGGCGAAAATTTAGCTTCCATAGTGTGTGTTTCTGTATTGAAAATTACGGTTTTCCGGTGTCATTACAAAATTACTGGTAATTCCCCGCTAACCCGGCAGGGTAAGGCTATTTTTTACACTTAAAAATGTTAATAATTAATGACTTAAAAAACTCCTCTTTTGCTACCGGAATAAGTATCTTCGGTCGCCTAAATCGTATTTAATCTTGTTATACGTTTAATCCTCCGAGAGGGTTCTGTAGGCACAACCAAAATATTCCGTTTGTAACATTAAACTCAAGGATCATACCAAAATCTGAATTCAAAATAATAATGACATTATGGCTGAAGGAGAAAAAATAATTCCGATAAACATTGAAAATGAGATGCAGACCTCGTATATCGATTATGCGATGTCCGTCATTGTGTCGCGTGCTTTACCGGATGTACGGGATGGTTTAAAACCTGTTCACCGCAGGGTATTGTTTGGAATGCTCGATCTGGGCGTTCTTTCCAACCGTCCGTACAAAAAATCTGCCAGAATTGTTGGGGAAGTATTGGGTAAATACCACCCCCATGGTGATACCTCCGTTTATGATGCCATGGTACGTATGGCTCAGGAATGGAGCCTTCGTTATCCCCTCGTTGACGGGCAGGGTAACTTTGGTTCGGTAGACGGAGATCCTCCGGCTGCTATGCGTTATACAGAAGCCCGCTTACGCAAGATTGCCGAAGAAATGCTCGGTGATATTGAAAAAGACACCGTCGACTTCCGTCCTAACTTCGACGATTCATTAGAAGAACCGACCGTTCTTCCTACCCGTATACCCAATCTGCTTGTCAACGGTGCTTCCGGTATTGCCGTAGGGATGGCTACCAATATGCCTCCTCATAACCTCCGCGAAATAGTAGATGCCTGTATTGCGTATATTGACGATAAGGATATCGACATGACAGCCTTGCTGCAGCTTGTAAAAGCACCTGACTTCCCGACAGGTGGTACCATTTACGGCTACCAGGGTGTGAAAGATGCCTTTGAAACCGGCAGAGGAAGGATTGTGATGAGGGCAAAAACTAATATAGAAATCCATAACGACCGCGAACGCCTCATCGTTACCGAGATCCCTTATCAGGTAAACAAGGCCCAGATGATCGAAAATACGGCCGCCCTGATCAATGACAAAAAGATTGAAGGCATCAGTGCCCTGCGCGATGAAAGCGACCGCGATGGAATGCGTATTGTTTATGAAATAAAGAAAGATGCCATCACCAATGTGGTGCTGAACAACTTGTATAAGTATACCGCGCTTCAAACCGCTTTCAGTGTAAATAACATTGCTCTGGTTGCCGGCAGACCGGTGATGCTTAACCTTAAGAGCCTGATCGGGCACTTTGTCGATTTCCGCCATGAGGTAGTTATCCGCCGTACCCGTTACGAACTGGATCAGGCTCAGAAAAGAGCCCATATCCTGCAAGGATATCTTATTGCCCTGGATCACCTCGACGAAGTCATCAAACTTATCCGTGAATCCAAAACTCCGAATGAAGCCCAGGAAGAACTGATCAAACGCTTTTCCCTGAGCGAAATACAGAGTAAGGCCATTCTCGAAATGCGTCTGCGTGTATTGACAGGTCTGGAAAGAGATAAGATCAAGGCCGAATATGACGAGCTGATGAAACTGATTACCTACCTCAACCAGGTTTTGGATGAAGAACCGCTTCGTATGGAAATCATCAAGACCGAACTTAAGGAAGTACGCGAAAAATATGGTGATGAGCGTAAAACAGTTATCGAATATGCTTCCGGCGATCAGCGTATGGAAGATCTTATTGCCGATGATGATGTAGTAATCACCATCTCTCACATGGGTTATATCAAACGGACCCCGCTTACCGAATACCGTACCCAGGCCAGGGGAGGAAAAGGTTCCAAAGGTACCGCCACCCGTGATGAGGATTTCCTCGAACATCTGTTTGTAGCTTCCAACCACAACTACCTTCTGTTCTTTACCGAACAGGGACGTTGTTTCTGGATGAGAGCCTACGAAATTCCGGAAGGAGCAAAAGCCAGCAAAGGCCGCGCTATCCAGAATATGATCAATATCCCTCAGGATGATAAAGTGAAGGCATATATTAAGGTAAAGAACCTGACTGATGAGGAATATATAAAGAACAACTTCATCATCATGTGTACCAAGAATGGTATCATCAAGAAAACAAGCCTGGAAGATTATTCCCGTCCACGGACCAATGGTATCAATGCCATCACGGTTCGCGAAGGCGATTCCCTGCTCGAAGCAAGACTGACCAGCGGTAAAGATGAAATCATGCTGGCCTCCAAACTGGGTAAAGTGGTTCGTTTTAATGAAACCAAAGTGAGACCGATGGGCCGTAATGCATCTGGTGTTAGAGGTATCAATCTGGAAGATGAAAGCGGAGCACCGAATGAAGTAATCGGTATGATTACCATCGATAACCCCGAAACAAATGTGCTGGTGGTTTCCGAAAAAGGATTCGGCAAACGCTCGGATATAGAAGAATACCGTGTTACCAACCGAGGCGGTAAGGGAGTTAAAACCCTGAATGTGACGGACAAAACAGGTAACCTCATCGCCATCAAGGATGTAAACGATACCAATGATCTGATGATCATTACCAAATCGGGTATTGCCATCCGCCTGGCCGTAAAAGATCTGCGAGTAATAGGACGTGCCACACAGGGTGTGCGTCTTATCAATCTGTCCGAAACAGACGAGATTGCTTCCGTAGCCAAAGTGGATGTAGATCCGGAAGAAGCTAAGCTGGAAGAGGGACTCCCAAACGGACCCGTTTATGAAAACGGAACAGATACTGCGTCTGATGAAAAGAAACCCGATCAGGAAGAAGGAAACACTCCCGAACCGGATGAAACCAAGGAATAAGCAATTTTGTTAAATAGCTCACAATCAAAGATTCACTTAATTTAATTAATGCTTTAATACATCATTTATGAAGAAACACCTGATTATCCTGACAGCTTGTAGTCTGTTTGCAGGTATGAGTATTGCCCAATCCAGTAAGCGGACTACCGCGCATAATGCCCTGGAAGATTATAAAAAATACCATGAGGCCGATGCGCTTAAAAAAGCAAAGGATAATATAGATGCTGCATCCCAGCATCCTGAAACCGGTATAGAAGCAAAAACATGGGTGTATCGCGGTGAGATATATCTGGTTAGCTACGAGCACTCTATACAGGTGGAAGAAGAAAAACAAAAGGATGTAAGCGATCCAAAGAAAAAGAACATGGTGGCTTACACCAATACCAGCCTGGACGAACTTAAGACATCGTATGAATCGTACCTGAAAGCCAAAGAATACGACAAAAAGAAGATCTATACCGAAGAAATCGGAAGCGCATTACCTCGTATCATGGTGCATTTTGACAACAAAGGAGTAGCTGATTATAATGCCAAGCAACTGGGCAGCGCAGCCATGGCCTTTGAAAAATGCTACGAAGTAACAGGAGTCATGGGCAAACCTGACACCTCTGTACTTAACAATGCTGCTATGACCTACCGCATGGCCGGAGATATTCCAAAAGCCATGGATATTTACAAGAAACTGGTAGATATGGCCTATGGCAAAGGAAAAACAGTTGCTATCCTTTCCAATATCTATGTTTCAAATAAGGATACCGCATCAGCCATTGCCCTGGTAGCCAAAGAACGTCAGGTATACCCAACCGATATGGATCTGCTGACAACAGAAACCAACCTGTTTCTGATGACCAAGAAACGTAAGGAAGCTTTGTCCAATCTGCAAAGCCTGATTGCCAAGAACCCGAATGACGCCCAGATGAACCTGCTGGTAGCCAGCATTTATGACAATATGGCCAACCCAAAAGATGATAAA